>Ga0209394_1000103_pt1 | contig 80807 bp, 79 predicted proteins | sample JNZ201metaG_FD_184122 | JGI IMG/M metagenome (GOLD analysis project Ga0209394, IMG submission 184122) | Hot spring microbial communities from Jinze hot spring, China to study Microbial Dark Matter (Phase II) - JNZ 20120812A (SPAdes) (version 3) ...
GTACTGGACACCTATCATATATTACTGGGTATGAGAGACCGCATTTAACACAGTATCCCAAACCATTACCATATCTAGACATCTTGGATATTAGTGGTTTGAATGTAGAATGTGTTGAAGTTATCATCTATAAGTCTGGTTTTATCTATCTTCAAGAAACTCTAAACATATTTTATCTTATCGGATTTTTGTAGATTCGATCCTCCATTTTCAGCTTAGTCTAAAATTCTTTTATCCATGGATTATAGTATATTGTTGTAGATGGACCCCCTATATCTTGATGGGTCTGCGAGTAGGGGTCCCATAGAAGAACTCGCAGACGACACAGGATCATAAACTAAGAAAGCCAACCCTCAACAATTCAATAAACTAGAGAAAAATAAAAACCAGTAAACAATAGATAAAAAGAGAACAACACACCACATATCCCAAATTTATTAGATGGTAATGTAGGGTCTCCGAGCCCCCTAGACGTGCCTGAAAAACGGCACCCCCTGGGCAATAATATTTTTTGCTCCCAGGGGGTGGGCTGTGGGGGCTGACGACGATACCGCGTGCTGGAGGCCCCTGGGGAGTAGGCCGCCAGGGCGCGACCTACTCGCCCAACCCACCTAGGCGTGGGTTGGACCTCCAGCATACCCTGGGGTACGCCTAGGCGCGTACCTTTCAGGGGAAGACCGTTCTAGGAGTTCTGCCTAGGTGCGTCTCCTAGACGGTCAGCGTCGAAGAATACGGACGGTCAGGAATACAGGTATCCAAGTATAGATGCTGAGATCAGCCAGTTAAAGGATTACGTTAACTTCAGCCACGCTCTTGGTACGATGCTACCGGTCTTCTCCTAGGCGTAGGGCTTGGAGCTAGCCCTACTGGGAGGTTTTCTACTCCGTGAAGAACGGAGACCCCCCACCAACACGGGGGGTATAATGTTTAAGAATGTAGTCCTCCCAGCGGGGCTCAGCCCCGAGCCCGTCAAAAGAACCAGTCCATTTGGACTGGAGGGGTCCTTGCTACCGGGAACCCCCAGGTATACGCCCGCCTGGGAGAAGACCGGTAGCATTGTATCAAGGGCGTTAGATGAATACGAAGAAGAATATGAAGAATACGAGGATGAATACGAAGAATGCGGAGAAGATGAATTCGACGAGCTTGCCGAGCATATAGATACTCAATGGTGGTGATAGAGATGATGTTGATGATAGGTTTCCCATTGATCCTGCTACTGTTCGTAACGATAGCATATGCATTGCTGAACATAACCGATGAAACACTACTGATACTCTACCTAGGAATATTCTTCTTCACGATATCCACCATACTCTACGGATTATATGCTGTAACAAGGGATGGGAGATTATGTATATTGACTAGTACTACTGGAGCGTGAGAAACGATGATGCAGAGAAGGCTATCACCAGAAGTTAAGGAGAAGCTTCTAGAAGCATTGAGGATAGGTGTGGAGAAGGGCTATAGCTATGTAAAGATCTGGAGGATGTTGAGGGAGAATGGTGTCGAGATATCGAGATCTACAGTCAGGAACTACTACTACCGGTACTTTCCATGGAGGTTGAAGAAGAGAGGAAAGTGTCTGCCGAGAGAACTAAGGATTAAGCTATACGATGAGGTTAAGAAGCTGAGAAAGCAAGGTCTTGGATACAAGAAGATAAAGAAGAAGATTGAAGAATTATATGATGTATCTCTGAGCCTATCCACGATCAGCTATTGGTGCAAAAACATTTGCAGTCCACGCAATGGATGTAGAGCGCCTTCAATAGACTTCTTAGAACCGTCTCCAGAGCTCTCACAGGCGATAGGTGTTGTTGCCGGTGACGGGTTCGCGACCAAAAAGAAGGATAACGAGTACGTGATAGGAGCTAAGGTTAAGGACGGAGATTTAATAGAAGAGTTCTCTAAATGTTTGGGAAAAGTTCTTAGAAGAGATCCGCCGAAACCCAGACAAGAGAAAGACGGTATATTTACAGTAGAAGTTGAATCTAAAGCTCTATATGAGCTACTCAGGAAACCATTAGACATAAATAGAATAGCGCCTTACGTAGAACACTGTAAAGAATGTATGAGGAGGTTTGCGAGAGCATTCTTCGATAGTGAAGGATCTGTAAGTAAAGGTGGGCAGATTCGCTGCTATAACACAGACGTACAGCTCCTCCAATATGTCAGGAAGATTCTAAATCTTCTTGGGATAAGGACGACTGGACCAAAGATACATGTGAAGAAGGGGACCACGATCTACGATAGAAGAAAAGGGAAGACATATACTGCAAAGAAGAATGTATACTACATATATGTTAGAAAGTCAGATGTATTAAGGTTCTATCAATTGATTGGATTTACCATACAGAGAAAGCAGAAAAGACTCGAAGAATACCTCAAGAAACGTGGACTACTATAACATGCCCCCACACCCACTCTATTTTTTCCCTTATTTAAGTATTGAGATACACTAAATATTGAATGCACAACCAGTATATAAAGATGTGCCGGGGGAGGGATTTGAACCCTCGACTTCGGGGTTGCATCCATTATTCCTATTGTCCGGATTATGAGCCCCGCACTCTAACCAGGCTGAGTTACCCCGGCAGTCCATAGTCAGTCTCAGTCTTTACCAGATGAAGATCTGATTAAGGAGTATTTAAATTCATGTATTATTAATAAAATAGTAAATGGTGTTAAACCAACTCTACTGATTCTAGAATGGGGAAGTGTATCTGAATTTCTTTCCAGATTTAAAATTGAAGATTACAAGACAATGTTAACGAATAGCTTTTTTAGAAATGGAAGGTGTAAATGTAGTACACGATTGTTAGGTTGAAGGATAAAGCGTAATCTTTATGTCAAGTGATTATTTATTATTCTTGAAATTGAATGAGCCTGGGGATCTCTGAGGGATATGCGTTCTACATGGAGATGAAGAAGAATAATGTGCCGCCAAGCTATTATGACGATGCGTTAAAAATACCAATTTACAAACGATATCATAGTAACCGGTTTAGATCAGTATGCAGACTTATTGGAAATGTCGAGGGTTTATTACTTGATATTGGCTGTAATGGTGGGACTTTTATAGATTACTTAAGTAAATATTGTAAACCTGTTTTCGTAGTAGGTCTGGACATTGATAAGGAAGTGATCAGATATGCTAAAAAGATACGTGCTCAGATAAATTTTATTGTCGCCCATGGCTGTTACTTACCATTTAGAGATCAAACCTTTAAGGTTATAACGTTACTAGAAGTCTTAGAACATGTTGAAAAACCTGAGTTAATGTTGAGGGAAGCAGGCAGAGTCTTGAGTAAAGATGGATTTATTGTTTGCATGGTTCCAAACGAGGACTCCAGATTATTTAAGATTGTATGGTTTATCTGGACAAAGGTGAGAGGGAAAGTTTGGAGAAACACGCATCTCGTTAAATTTAGTGATAAAATTCTTATCGAAAAGTTGAAAGATGAAAAATTCGAGGTCATCAATTTCGCTAAGATAAATTTTGGTATGCTTATGGTAATCAAGGCGGTAAAGAGAAGATAAACATAATGGCTACTATACATGATATTGGATATATCCGTGAGATTCTTGAGACCAGCATCTCTAAGTATATCTACCGATATCTTTGTCTATGTGTAATGTATATTACTTAATGATACTAATATTACATTTGTGAAGAAATGTTATAGAGTTGAAGATATTGCGAGAACTATAGATCATACTCTTCTAAAACCTTACGCAGTAGAGGAAGAAGTCGTAAGATTATGTAGAGAAGCTATCAAATATGGTTTCGCAGCTGTTTGCATAAACCCAGTGTACGTTCCACTAGCTAGTGAGATCTTGAGAGAAACACATATTAAAGTATGTGGAGTTGTAGGTTTCCCCTTGGGTGCTACTTTTAAAGAAGTGAAGGTAAAGGAAGCTTTACAAGTAGTAGAAGCTGGAGCTTCTGAAATAGATATGGTTATGAACATCTCGATGTTCAAGTCTAAGAATTATGATTATGTTGAACGTGAGATAAGAGAAGTGAAAGAAGCGGTAGGAGAAAGAATAGTAAAAGTTATCATAGAGTGTAGTTACCTCACAGATGAAGAGAAAATTAGAGCTGCAGAAATTGTAGCAAGAGCTGGAGCAGATTACGTAAAAACCTCTACAGGCTTTGCTCCTTCTGGAGCAAAAATTGAAGATGTAAAACTTCTTAGAAAAGTTCTCCCACAACATGTAAAGATTAAAGCAGCTGGGGGTATCAGAAAAGCTGAACAATTAATTGCATTTCTAGAAGCGGGAGCAGATAGAATAGGAACGAGCAATGCCGTAGAGATAATGGAAGAATTCTTAAAGAAGAAAGAGTGACACAATAATTACTAAACACGTTATATCAAGCCCGATCTTAACAATATATGTGTAGATAAGGTGAGTGCAGGAATATTAGTGAAATAGTTTTCGCTACTAGTTAATTGGTTGAGTGTTAAATAGTTAGGTTTGAATTTACCTACTATAATTTCTTGAATCTTTCTTTAGGTACTCCGCATATTGGACATTTTTCAGGAGGTCCCCCTTCAACTGTGTATCCACATATCTCACATACGTATATGTCGCCTATTTCTAAGTCTCTACCTTCTTCTATAGCTTTTAATGCTTTCTGATATAATGTTATGTGTTCTTTCTCTGCTTGTAGTGCCCAGTAAGTTGTTCTCTCAGCTTCTTTTTCATTCTGTGTCTTAGCTACTGTATTATATGTTGGATACATTTCTTCTACTTCATATGTTTCTCCTTCTAGAGCTGATTGGATGTTTTCACGTGTAGTGCGGATTAATCCTAGAGCTTTAAGATGATTTTTTGCGTGTACTTGTTCAGCGTAAGCTATTGCTCTGAATAGTCTAGCTATATTTGGGTAACCCTCTTTTAAAGCCTTCTCAGAGAAGATCATGTATTTCATGTATGCTTGAGACTCACCTGAAAAAGCATTTTTGAGATTTTCCCCGGTCATAATCTTCATGAACACACACCTTTTAACAATAAACATACGAATGTTAAACAATATTAATATTTCCAATTTACTAAATCTTTTTACATCAACTACTTTTGAAACGATTTTACCGAACATCTATTTCTTTTAAACTTCCATCTGGCTTACCGATTATTATCCTATCAGCTAGCTTTGGGAAGATTCCTGTCTCAATTACCCCAGCTATAGATCTAAGTTTTCTGTCTATTTCTTCAGGATTATGTATTAACCCGATCTCTACATCTCCGATCAGGTTTCCGTTTTCACTTATCACAGGACCAATCTTTCCAGTAGATTGTCTTAGTTCTAGCTTAAACTTCATTTGACTTATCTTCCTATACACGTGTGGATATGCTTCTATAAGGATCTCGATGGGGACAGGGCGGTTTAATATTTCTACAAGCTTGGTATAGTCTCCTACGAAGACTACTTTCCTAGATGCTTGAGCAACTACTTTCTCGATGAGCATTGCTCCACCACCACCCTTAATAACATTTCCAGAGAGATCACATTGATCGAAACTATCTATAGTTAGATCTAGCTCAGGATATTCGTAGAGGCTTACTATCTTTAGATTATTCTCTAAGAGTAATTGTCTAGACTGGAAAGATGTTGGTACGAAGAGTATCTCTAAATCTTCTCTATCTATCTTCTCTTTTATGTATCGTATTGCTTGAGCCATAGTTGTTCCCGTGCCGTAACCTATGACCATGCCATCTCTAATGAAATCTAATGCTTTCTTTATTGCTATTTCTCTAGCTTTAAGCAGTTCTTCAGAACTCATTTAAAACTTCCTCCACCTTTTTTCTCAACTCTCTTAATCTCGAGATAAGCTGATCTAAATCTTCATGATCTCTCTCCTTTAATTTCATCTTAATCTTCATTAAATCTTCTTTTGATAAACCTGGTAAACTTATTTTCATAGTTCTATTCAAAGTCGTATTCTTAATGAGAGAGTTTAACTCACGGTATATGTAGAAGAAGATAATAAAGTTAGTTAGATAGATAGATATTAGGATGAATAGGAACATCATATCAAGAAGATTTCTATAATAGTTAGTATATAAGATTTCATTAGTGGTGTAAATGACATGCTACATAGTGTTTAGACTCAACTTCACGTGGTTCTGGCTCAATCTTATCACATATATCAAATCTATAAGGACACCTTGGATGGAACCGGCAGCCGGCTGGAGGATTAACTGGGCTTGGAGGTTCGCCTGGTATAACTTTTCTTTCTTTCAACCTATTGGATGGATCTGGTTCTGGTACTGCTTCTATTAATGCCTCGGTGTATGGATGCAGTGGTTTTCTAACTAATTCTCTGGCTTCTGCAAGCTCAACAATTTTTCCAAGATACATTACTGCTATCTTATCGCTGAAATGTCTAGCTGTAGCAATATCGTGTGTTATGTAAAGGAACGAAATCTTGTATTTTTCTTGTAGTTCTTTTAGAAGATAAAGAATTTCTGCTCTGCTAGAGGCATCTATCATGGAGACTGGTTCATCGGCGACGATATATTCAGGTCTAAGAATTAATGCACGAGCAATCCCAACTCTTTGCCTCTGTCCTCCACTCAGCATATGCGGGTACTTCCCCATGAATTCTTCAACTGGTGTAAGTTTCACATCCGTTAAAGCTTTAGTAATCATTTCCAGCCTCTCCTTGGCGTCTCCCACCCGGTGAAGGATAAGCGGTTCTTCAAGTATTTCTCTTACTGTCATGAATGGGTTTATGCTCGAGTATGGATCTTGGAAGATTGCTTGAGCACGCCTCCTAAACCATTTTAGTTCCTTCTCTTCTTTATCAGTTATATCTACCCCGTCAAATATTATTCTACCATATGTTGGTTTCAGCAATCTTAACGAGAGTCTACCGAGCGTCGTTTTTCCACATCCAGACTCACCTACAAGAGCTAGGGTCTCCCCCCTCGATATTCTTAGAGTAACTCCATCTACTGCTTTTACTGGTATAGTCTTGAATAAGCCAACTCTAAACTCGAAATACATTCTTACATTGTCTATCTTAAGAAGCTCGTCACTCATTTTTTATCACCGTACAGCCAGCACATTACTTTCTGATTTTCTTCAGGCTCGAATATCTTAGGTTCTAGCTCTCTACAGATATCCATGACGTAAGAGCATCTTGGATGAAATCTACATCCATTAGGCGGGTTTACTAAGTCTGGAGGTGTACCAGGTATGAATTCTGGTTTCTCTTCACCTGTCAGCCTTGGGGTCGCTCTCAATAGTTTCTGAGTGTAAGGATGTTTCGGTGATAATAAGACCTGTTCAGCTGAGCCTATCTCAACTATCTGTCCAGCATACATTACAGCTATCTTATCACTTATATCACTTGACAAAGCTATGTCATGGGTTATAAAGATCATAGAAATGTTAAGGTCTCTCTTCAGCTTTTTTAGGAGGTTCATTATCTGAGCTTGTATACTTACATCTAGTGCTGATGTTGGTTCGTCTAGTATGATTATCTTCGGGTTCATGACAAGAGCCATAGCTATGACTACCCTTTGCTTCATGCCCCCGCTTAGCTCATGCGGATACCTGTCAAACACTTCTTCATGTAAGCCTACAAGCCTCATTTTCTCTTTAACGATTTTGTATGCTTCCTCCTTGTCCATCCCTGCATGGATTATCAGCGGCTCTGCAATCTGATACCCAACTTTTATAACAGGGTTCAATACATTCATCGCTCCCTGGAAAACGATCGATATATATCTCCACCTAATCTTTCTTCTTACTTCATCTTCGGGTAGATCAACGATGTTTATTCTATCTAGGATTATCCTTCCCTGGTATAGAGCTACGTTGCTGGGAAGCATTTTGATGATTGCGTTAGCCATGCTTGTCTTACCGCATCCGGATTCACCTACAATCCCTATAGCTTCGCCTGCTTCAACATCAAAACTTACATTATCTACGGCTTTAACGATACCTCTAAGCGTTTTATAATAAAGCTTCAGTTGGTTGATCTCCAGCAAAGCCATGTGGTCACACCTTTATTTCATTCTTCTAAGTCTCGGATTTACTACAGGCTCCATCCCCAATGCTATTAATACGAAGGTTATAGCTGTCCATATTATTAGGAGACCTGGAGGTATTATCCACCACCATAACCCTACATATATTCCTCCACTTCTAAAACCGTATTCGAGTATCTGACCCCATGTAGGTATGGTCGGGTCACCTAACCCGAGGAAGCTTAATGCTGCTTCCAGTAAAATGAAGGTAGGTGTAAAGAATATTAGTTGGGCGAATACGAATGGAGCGACTTGGGGGAAGATATGTCTAAACATTATCCATAATCTAGATGCTCCTAGCGAGATTGCAGCTTCTATAAATTGGCTGGACTTTAACTGTAGAACCATAGACCTAACAATTATTGTTAGTGTAGGCCAGCCAAATGCAACTAACAGGAACACGAGTATCCATATGTTTTGTCCAAGTATGAATGCTAAGAATATTAGGAGTGGGAGGAGGGGGATGTTGTTAACGAAGTCTGCTACCCTCTGTATAACTTCGTCTACTTTTCCACCAACGTAGCCGCCGACTATGCCTAACCCTGCTCCAAGCAATGTTGTTATCGTCGACGTTACAATCCCTATGAATAAAGCTATTGGGAAACCAAAAAGTAAACCTATCGATAAATCTCTTCCAAGAGAATCTGTCCCCATGAATCCATACACATTCCCACCGATAACAAGTTTCACTTTTCCAATATTATCTCTAGGATCATACGTGTCTATCGAGATTGTGAAAATGTATTCTCCTTTCAATACGTAGAATTCTTTATTCGGTCCAGGTACGCTGAACACTATTGTATGTTGACCTATTGAATTAACCTCGCTCGGCCTAATAGATACATTGTATTCTCTTAACAAAAATCTTGCTAGAGCGCTGGCCACCGACATATCTCCAGTTATCGAGATCCTCTTAGGAATATCGTAGAACCTCATGTAAGGTGGAGACTCTCCAGCGTAAGGAGCTGGGGCAATGTACTCATATAACTTAATGTCTTTCCCATCAGGTCTCTTAACATTTAAACGGGCCGTCGGCGGGTCACTGTAATAGGTTAAGTTTTCTAGAGTGAAGGAGATAAATGTGGGCGGCTTATCTGCCTGGAAATCAAGTCTGAATATGTAGAGGAGGGTTCTACCGGATTCTGTAGACATTATGTCTGATGGTTTATCATATACTAGTACGTAGTGTTCGGGAAGCTTCTGGTCTGAGAAGTAATTGACCCAGCTTGGAGGGGCTGATTTAGGGTAGTCGGCCCAGTATGCAGGATTGTTCCAGTATCTTACCCCAAAGTCGAGTGGATATGATGTGACGACATATATGCTTAAGAATACTAGTATCGTCAAGAATGCTACTCCTACCTTTGAGACTTTCAGTCTCCAGAATTCTTGGAGAGTTTCATTAAACCTCACCGGCATCAATACCTCACCCTAGGATCTAGAATTATGTATAAGACTTCGAGAAGGAACCTAGCAACTATATAGACTAATGTGAATATGTATGTTAATGCGATGACTACTACTTCATCCATTACCAGTACGGCATCGTAGAATAATCTACCTAACCCGGGCCAGTTAAAGACTGTTTCTGTTAAGATCGCTCCAGAAATAGATGTTGCTAGACCCAAGATTACATTCGTTAATATTGGTGGAGCTGCCACTCTCATTATATATCTTCTTCTAACTAGTTCTTCAGGTAGACCTCTAGCTCTGGCAGCATTTACAAAATCTTCCTGAGCGATGTTTAAGACTATTGTTCTAGTAGTGTATACCCATACTCCGACAGAGGCTACTACTAGTGTTGTTACTGGAAGGACTGAGTGCCAGAGCATATCTAGAAATCTCAGATAAGGGTCTGAAGGTGGTGGAGTGCTGTATAGACCACCGAAGGGAAATAATCTAAGGAGGAAGGAGAATACCATTATCAGTATTATTCCTATCCACCACGTGGGGATGGCATATGAGATAGCTGACATGTATGAAGATATCCTATCTAGGATACCTCCAACTTTTGTAGCTATTCTTACACCTAGTACTAGACCTATTAAAGCGCTAATGATAGTTGCAGAAGTTACGAGGATTATTGTGTTAGTAAGCCTCTCCATAACTATATCTGAAACCTTGTTCCCACCTGTGAAAGTTTTCAAGGTTCTCGCCTTTCCCAAGTCTAACGTTAACACCCTCCAAGCCATATCAGGTAAACGAACATACCAAGGTTTAGTTAAACCATAGAACTCCATCAATTCTTGTCTTCTTACATCGATAACTCTTTCAAGTTCTTGTGGATCTTTAATTGTTTTAGCAAGAGATTGTCTCAGCATCATTACTTCCTCATTAACCATCGCTTGTAGAATTTTATCCGAAGTCCCTGTTGCTCCGAGTATTATGACGATAAAGAAGACGACTAATATAAGTACGGTAGCAAGCGTTAGTGCTCGCAAAAATAAAGTGCTAGCTAATCCCATCTTAGCTACTGCCTAATATCTTAAACAATCTAATAAATATTCAAATTATTCAAATAAAAAATTTAGGAATTTTAGTATGGAATTTTAGTATCCATTACTTGGATGTGCCAGTAAGCTTCATTCTTCTAGAGAGTATTGCTGTTAAAGCGACTGCAACAATAAGTATAACCGCAAATATGCCGATCGCCTCTACAGGTGTTGCCGCTATGGTCGATACTATTGACACAGTCGATAGTATTGAGGTTGTTTCTACAACGGTTTTAGTGACGGTCGCGGGAGCCACCTCATATTTTAATATATTAAATGATTCGGTAGCTTCTGAGACGAATGCTACTTGATCACTGTATGCTCCTATTATTAGGTTGTATGTTCCTGGACCTGTCTCCCATGTAAATCCTTTAGATAGCTTGATCTTAAAAGTCGTTGGAGATACTTTTTCTGCATCACCGAATAGTAGAACTTGCCCTGTAGCTGGGTTGACTACTAGATACTTTACTCCAAGTGTTCCAGGTCCAGCTAGCTCTGCGGTAAACGTTGCTTCATCTCCAGCTCTTACATCAGTTACCTTAACATCTATTATCTCCACCTTTTCTGGTTCTCCATAGTACCAATCTCCAGGTTTGAATGGGTATGTTGGATCTCTGAAAGCTTTCAATTCAGCGTACTGGGCTGCAGAGTCAAACTTATTTAGGTAGTAGGGTCCATTGCTTATCTGCATGTGTCCATGTTCATTGAACCATGAGATTGCTGCACGATATCTGGATACTGCCTCGCTCCTAGTAGCATATACTTTGTCTCCAAGCTTGAAGTAGTTCTCGGGAAAGTAATCCTTCTGTAGAAATTCCTCTAATACATTTTTTATCATCTCAGCGTGATCTCTTAAAACAACTGAAAGCCATGGGACTCCAAGCTTCTTGGCAGTTGTCTGACCGTATGCTGCCTGCTTCTTAGTAAATACAAGCTCATTCATAGCGGCCATAAGCTCCCAAGGCGGTGTCTCACTATAGTACATTGAGTAGTCTACGCCTAGTGGGGAGCTGAATTCAGCGATATAGTTCGGGTCGAAGTGCCAGTAGTTTACATATATTTCTACAGTCTTCTCATCAAGGATCCTTATGCCGACAAACTTGTCGAGCGTAACTTTTACGGTTTCGGCTATAGCGCTCTCCATCGCAGCTTTATCTTCATCATATGTATTTTCCATCATTGACGCTACATAGAATAATACGTCTGCGATAGATATCGGTTGACCGTGATGCCACTTCGAGTTAAAGTACTTACTCAAATCCCACGTAACCTTACTCGTGGCCTCTTTACCTGCGACAGACACCCATTTATCTTCTTTAGCATCCCAAGTATATGTTCCTTCAGGTACTGTTAGCTTACCGAATGGTCCAGCTGTCTCAACTTTATAACTTGCTCTAAACGGTATCGGTAGACCTGTAAATGGATGTCTATAGACAGGTGAATCGTAAGTTGCTTTTCTTACATCTACACTATAGACGTCTTGGAATCCTCCAATCCAGTTCCACGTGGTCGTCTCTGTCCATACCCATAGATGTCCAAATACTAATGTATCTTTTCCAGGTATCCATGCTTCTCTCATATTCCATGTTCCTCTTAGACCTGATCCAACATCATTCGTTACACCTTCCATTTTCGGATTAAGGATATAAGCGTCGAGACGTGTTGCAACCCAGAGTCTTATAGAATCATGAATACATAACTCGGTTGCTTCTCTATACAATTTATTTCTTGTTTCAAGATCTTGGAATTCGCTTAAAGATATCTTCTTCCCTAGACTATCTATCTCATCGTTAACATAGTTCCAGTACTCGGGCTCTTGCCATCCAGGCATATATCCAAACCATGGTGCACACATCTGATTTATCGTTGAAGAATCGTATTTCTCCGGTGCACCTTTACCCCAACCTTCAGTATATAGATGCCATTCAAAATCTCTAGGATCCGTCAAGTATACTTTCTCTATCGCTACACCAAACGGATGATATAATCTTTCAACTTCGAATCCTAGCTTCTCCAAGTCTGTAGCGATAGCATCTCCTATCAGTCTTCTCTCATCTTCAATTCTGATTATAAATTTTAACTTAACTGGCTGGTCTCCATAATACCATTTACCTTCTTTCATTACTGCTCCTGCTTTTGTCATAGCTTCTGAAATTATTTTCTTCGCATACTCTGGATCATATCTAAAATCATATTTCTTAACTATATCGAAGATAGTTATGTAGTCTGGATCATAAGCGCTCAAGAATGTAACCATCGGAGCGGCAAATCCTTTGAATATCTCTTTAGTTATATATTCTCTATTAACGATGTATTGTAGTCCAATTCTTACTTCTGGGATGGATAATGGATTCAGTCTTCCTGGAGGAGCAGGCGCTGGATTCAATATAATACTGTATAATCCAGAAGGTGCACTAATCATTTTTATTCCGGGCTTTCCTACTAACTCTGCTGCAACAGTAGAGCGCAGTCCGAAGAGGTAAGCGTCGATTTCCCCTGCTTCTAGAGCAGCTGGAGCGATATCGAGAGCTACTGATTTGTAGATTAATGTCTCAGATGCGGGACCAGGTTTCGTGTGTGGTGGAGTATATTTACTCAAAGTAGATTGAGGAGCCTCTACATACATTATTGCAAGCGATGCTGTCAACATTAATATTAGTAGTAATATCCCTACGAAGAGAACTTTTTTCATCTCAATTATAGACTTAAGAGAGTTATAAATAAAGCTTATCAAGACATAAGTACTGATAAATTTAAAAAATCTATATTAAGAAGTGACATCACATGAAAGACATCATTATAGAGAACTTAGTTATTAAAGTTGTAAAGTTATCATAACATTATCATCAAAGATGTAGAATAAATATTCTAATTTGGTAATTCAAAATTATCTATAATTTAATTTTAAATGGATTGAAGTTTTATTCTCTTTTCCGATTATGATATATCTGCCAGTTTAGAGAATAGAGAAGAATGTCTAGTCTTTTCGGGTTTAGTTAGTCTGCTACGAAGATCTTTTTGGATGCTCATGCAACTGTCTTCTTCATCAGCATTACTCTACCACCTCTCTAACAATGTTTTTTCTTTATCCACCTAATCGAAACTACCCATCATTAAATTCTCTTAGAGTGTTTATCTAGATTTAATAGACTCCTGTATAAAGATAAGTTTCCTCTCTTCTTCCTGAACACCATTCTTAACGTAGTTAAACTCTTTACTTATGTTTAAGTCCTAGAAAAATTTCTAAACGCCTTTAGTCCTCCGACTTTCTTTTATTTATGGTTATCCAGAAGATTGATTAAACTATGGATTAACTGAGAATAAACTTCAAGAGAAGTCTAAATCTAGAAATAGTATAGAAGAAGATGTTCAGTATAAGGTTGAATAGTTATTTGAAAGTTTCTTCAATTGAAGTGGTCTCCGCAATTAATTTTACATATATGGCTACGGTTTGTCTTACGTTTCCTGCAACGTAATTTCTTACTAACATTTCTAACATTTTTATTAACTTAAAAATTGTTTTCATTATTGTTTGTAGAAGCATAATATGAGAATCAGACTTATTAACTAAAGAGTATAATGAGTGATCAACGCTACTGTAAGTGCTAGGAGTAGTGGTATTGGTAGTCCCGGCAGTCGTTTTCTCTTACTTAGTAGATAGAGTGTTATCGTGTATCCTGCCAGTATTGATAATGTTGATGCTATGGCCGGTACTGTCCCATTGTTTATGATTATTGATGTGATTGTAAGTGAGTAGAAGAAGAGATCTCCGAACCCTATCGCTAGATCACCTATCTCTATTAAGAGTCCTTTAAGCATTGGTGCATCTATCTTAGTTATAGTTGAGAGATGCCCTCTGAATACAGCAACTATATCGTAAACTGATATTGCGACTACAAGTATTATGAATGTCCAGTAGGGTATGCTTGCACCCAGCACTCCTCCAGCTCCAGAAGCAATTATAGCTGAAGATAATGTTGTCCCCAATTCTCTACCCCTAATAATAAAGTAAGTCACCAATATCGCAAGTATTGCGGAGAGTAGGAGTTGGTAGGTTGTGAAAGGTATTTGAAAGATTATTGATGCTATGAGTATGTAGTATGCGAAGACTCCGAACGAGATCATGAGTAGAAGAGTTGTGATGAGTTTTCTGAAAATGTTGGTCTTCTTTCTAACTAGATACAAGATAACAATACTAGAGATTGTTAAAACCGATATGAAAAGTATGGTGTTAAGATATGGTGCAGGATTTAGGAGAGCCTGACCTGGAGGGGTTGAAGGTTCAGGTTCTTGGAAAGGCGTAATGGGAGGTTGTCCAGGCCTAATATCTACATATATTATCATACTTGCAAATAGCCATGTTAAGAAGATTGTAGAGAGTATTGGTATATAGTTAGAGAATCTATTAATTTTAATCGTCTCCAAACTCAATCTTAATAAAATCATAGGAGAAGGAAAGATTAAACTATTTCTAATCTTTTAGAAAAATATATCTAAAAGCTTTCCCTAAACTCTCTCTAGAAATGAAGTATAGGTTAATGGATCTTCTAGCATGCCCGATCTGCAAGAAATTTCCATTAAAATTAATCGTTTTTACAGAATTCAGTATAAAACCATCTGAAAAGATTTCTAGATGCGAACTGTACTGTTCTTTCCACGATATAGATTTGACGAAGACAGATAGGAACCCTGAATGTGTTAAATGTTATGGAGTGGAGATTAAGGATGCTTTGATAATATGTGAAGAATGTGGCAGATGGTATCCTGTAGAAGAAGAGATTCCGAGAATGCTTCCAGACCATCTAAGAAATAAGAATGAAGATCTCGAATTCCTGGCTAGATGGAAGAATAAGACGCCAGAGAAGATTCTTACAGAAGGAAAACCATTCTCACTAGAAAAAAGCATGTAGAAAAAACAATACTGCACAACAATGGTCTATTATTTTTAGAGTGTTAGGAGTTGTTTTCTAGTGGAAAAGTTTTTTAAGAGTTTCCTCTCTATCTATGCTGTATAATCGAGGGTGATGTAGATGAGTCTAGGTCCGTCCGGCGAAGCCATCGTCCTCATTGGAAGAAAACCAACAATGAATTATGTTCTGGCGACGACCCTACCTCTCAATGAAGGAAGAAAAGTTGTAGTAAAAGCACGTGGAAGAGCGATAAGTAAAGCTGTAGATGTAGTTGAAGTAGTTAGGAGAAGATTTGTTAAAGATGTCCAAGTAGAGAATGTGAAGATAGGTACAGAAGAAGGAAGAGTTGGAAGTGATGGTAGACCAAGAAACGTCAGCATCATCGAAATCGTCTTAGCACCACCAACGTCTGCAACATCATCAGCATCCAGCAAGAAGAAGTAAAACCTCTACTTTATTTATTTTTAAATCCTTTCTTAGGTGAATACCTCTTGAGTAGGATGGATTGGTTTATTAATTTAGTGGGATACCTCTTACATGAAAGACTATGGAGATGTTAAATTCTTCTGAGAAGCCTTTAGCTATCTTTGTCTTAGCGTTGGTGTCAGGATTAATTATGGTTGTTTCAAGTATCTATAGCTTGTTAATGTGGTTTTTCTATCCGTTTACTGGCTGGTATAGACCTATGTGGTGCCCGATGTGTGGATGGATGATGGGCTGGTTTAACTGGTTTTTCTTCATACCGTTCGTAACGTTAACTCTAGTATCTGGAGTAATTATTCTTTTAGGTGGTTATATGGCCTACATACGCCCTCAAAATATACAGTTCTGGGGAATACTGGTAATAATCTTTTCAGTGTTGAGCCTACTAGGTGGCGGAGGCTTCGTAGTAGGAGCGATCCTTGGACTAGTTTCAGGAATACTTGCTTTAACATGGAAGAAGACTTAGACGATATATTTTATGGAAAACGATCGTCAGTTTATATATTCGAAACCATATAAGATTATTGATGTATTTATGGATGTTATTGAAGTTGATGAAGAATTTGTTAGGAGAGTTATCAAGCCTAGGAAAGCTTCATCACATAAAGGTCAGAATGGTGTAGTATTAGTAGTTGGAGGAAGCTGGATGTATCATGGTGCACCTTTTCTATCAGCTATGGCTGCTCTAAGATCGGGTGTAGATTTATCTTATGTAGCTGCACCTGAGAAGATCGCTACCGCCATTAGAGCACTTTCACCAAATATTATTGTTATTCCTCTAACAGATCTTAAGCTCACTAGAGGTGCTTCTAGAAGAATAATGAAGGTTCTCCAAACCGTAGATGCTCTAGTGATAGGTCCAGGCTTAGCTCAAGGTAGTGAGAAAGGTATAGAGTATGTTGTCCAGGAATCTCTAGCACTCGATAAGAAGATTGTACTTGATGCAACCGCACTCTATCCTGGAATACTATCGAGGATAAAAGGGAGAAAAGTTGTTGTTACACCTCATGCAGGAGAATTTAAGAGAATGTTTGGTGTTGAGGTTGGAAATACTATTGAAGAAAGAATAAAAAATGTGAAAGAGAAAGCGGAGGAGTATAACATCACTATACTCTTGAAAGGTATGGTGGATGTTATTTCTAATGGAGAGAAGATAGCTGTAAATAAGACTGGAACACCTGCCATGACTACAGGTGGAACTGGAGATGTATTGACAGGCATAGTTGCTGCACTACTTGCTAAAGGTGCTGACACTTTTGAGGCTGCCACAACAGGCGCATGGATAAATGGGAAAGCAGGTGAAGAAGCTGCATCAATATACGGTTTACACATAGTAGCTACTGATGTTATAGACTGTATACCAAAGGTTATGAAGAAATTTGATGTAGTGGTGGAGTGAGAATTGTTCCAACAAGTTCTTCAATTAATCCGTATAAGTATAATCTCAACAACTCTTCTATATTCATCTTACCTAGACTGGAAGTTTAGGGAAGTGGATGATCGTGTATGGATGCTCTCTGGATCTATACTACTAGTGTTAACAATCCTCGACCTAGTCTTTTTCAATCTTACTCTAGAATATGTCTATGTGTGCCTCTTATCTATAGGGTTATCGTCTGGTCTTGCATTCTTATTTTATTTTCTCGGATTTTATGGTGGTGCAGATGCAAAAGCTATACTTGTAGTCTCTCTAGGCCTCCCAGTTTATAAACATCAAAACCAAATCCACCCATTCACAGGATTATCAACACTATCAAATGGACTCATATTATCGTTAACGCTCCCTCTATGTCTGGCCTGCTACAATTTATACCAGCTATCTAGGGGAAACAAGATATTTGAAGGTTTTGAACATGAAAATGTTTTAAGAAAATTTTTAGCATTAATGTTCGGTGTTAGGCTTAAGAGATCGAAGGGAAGAAAGTTTTGGTTCATGATGGAAGAAGAGAAAGACTCTGTTAGAAGATTCAAGTTCAATCTATTCTCTTTAGACTTGAATGCGATCGATAGAGATGATGTGTGGGTTACTCCTGGGATACCATTACTCATCTTCATCACAGCAGGCTTTATCTACTACATAATCCTGGGAGACATAACGTATTATTTCTTCAAATTTTTAGTATTAATCTCAGGGTAATCTAAGAAGATAACCCATGTAAGTATTTTTAAATATTGTCGGAGAAGTCTTTATCATACAAGCTTACCTATTAGATACTTGTGGAGAGATTTGGAGATAAGAAGACTTAGAACTGGTGTTGAAGGTATAGATAGGCTTATACAGGGAGGGATACCTGAAGGTTTCTTCGTTGCAGTTACAGGTGAACCTGGATGCGGTAAGACAATATTCTCAATACACTTCATATATCAAGGTGTAATTGATGGAGACAAATCCATATACGTCACGACGGAAGAAAGCCGTGAATCGATAATAAGACAAGCATCTCAGTTTAGCATGGATTTTGAGAAAGCTATTGATGAAGGTAAGCTTATCGTTATAGATGCATTGATGGGTAGAGAAGATAAGTGGAGTTTGCAGAGTCTAGATATAGAAGCACTTGTCGGAAAGATTATTGAGGCAAAGAAAGAGCTTGGGTATGGTAGAGCTAGAGTAGCGATAGATTCTATAAGTGCTTTCTGGCTCGATAAACCTGCTATGGCTAGAAGATACTCATACTACGTTAAGAAGGTTTTATCAAAATGGAATTTTACAACTATTGCTGTAAGTCAGTATGCTATAAGTACTTCGGAAGCATTTGGATGGGGTATAGAACACATAGCAGATGGGATAATAAGATTCAGGAGAGCTGTGAGGAGTGGAGAGTTGAAGAGGTTCATTATAATAGAAAAGATGAGGCAAACGAACCACGATAGATATCTCCACGAGATAGATGTAGTGGATGGTAGAGGATTAACTATAATCGGTCCTGTACAGAGGAGAAAGGAAGATCTAAGCCTACCTTCAGAAGTTGTTAGAAAAATTCTTGAAGCTAAGAAAAAGGCAGAAGAAGAGATTCCATGAAGATGGAGCTAGAAGAGATATTCAAGCATTATTCTAGAGAAGATGTTGTAGAAGAGATTGTAGAATACTCTAAAGGCAAATGGGTGTCAGTCCACGTAATGTCTGAAGAAGATGAAAGACAGCTAATGTTTAGGTATCATCCAAAAAACAGGAAACCATTAAAAATAGATTCGAGAGAAGATTTTGAAGAAATCATTAAAGTTCTTAGAGATTATGGACCTAGAAGTTTCTATGCTTCAATAAACATCTATAGGAAGATTGAGTTTAGAGACGACGTTCTCGATAGAATGAATATCATAGGGTCTACACCTACCTGGGACATAGATCCATCTACAGGTGATTTTGAGAAGATTGTGGAAGTAGCTGAAGAAATAATCTCCATTCTAGAGAAAAATAATATTTCTAAATCTCTGATAGTTAAGTGGAGTGGCAGGGGTATGCACATCCACATACATCCAAATGCTTTCAGCTTAGAGATATACAGAAGGATAGATCCACTAGATATTGCATACTCAGTTACAGAGTATGTTATAAGGAGAATGAAGATTGTGAGTGATGTGAAGATAGAGAATAAGATAGATCTTTCCAGAGTTTTCACATGCCCACTTTCCCTTCACAGAAAACTAGACCGAGTAGTAGTCTGCATAAATCCAGACAAACTGAGAACATTCGATTTAAGCTGGACAGACCCGAAGAACTTTAAGCATGATAAATCTTGGAGAAATTGTGAAATAGGAGAGGGAGACGAGCTAGCTGAGAAAGCATTCACAAATATAGGACCATACATATACAAAATTAGGAGAAAGAAAATCCATAAACCTTTAGATAAACAAATACTTGAAACATTAGATAAGTTTAAAGACATTCCTCCATAACTATCAACGAAAATACTAAATATGCTTGAAATAGCGGAAGAGTGTCTCAGTCTAAGAATGATATCTATCTCTCCATAAGTCTTCTTAGTTCATTTAGGACTGTAGGGTAACCTGAGCTTGAAGCAACTCCAGCCAGATACCCCGCTGCCGAAGCTGCTTCAAAAGTATCAGCTCCTCTTGCTAGTAACGCTAAGATGGTGGCTATCAAGATGTTTAATCCAAGTTCATTTAGAGGTCTATCTATCCAGCTCATCTTCCATCTAGAAGCTCCTATAAGTAGATCCACGTTATCTCCAACCACGTAGATTGGATGTTCTATTTCTGAAGAAATTCTAGAAAGTTTAGATATTTTTTGATGTAGATCTCCAGTGATATCTATCTTATATTTCTCGGCCGCTTCTTTGAAGGTTATTATCGAGACGCCTTCTCTTCCTATGTCTAGATCAAAGCCAACGATTTTTCTCCCTGATACATTTTGTTCTCTAGATCTTTTACCTATATAAACTACTTGACCATTCCCAGACATCTTAACACTTGCTCCAAGAAGATTCATGAAATCTTTTGCTTCATTGCTTAGGTCTTCGAGTAAAACTACTTCTCCACTCTGTCTACTTACTGAGATTAGTGTTTGCCTAGCGTCTCCTGGACCCATTATTATCTCTGCTTCAGGTGGTATTCCTATAGGCGCTATCACTACTTCTCCGCAGATCTCAGGTGAAATTAACATTCCCTTCTTGACTCTATGGAATGTTACTGTCATATCGGCTCTAACAGCTATGTCTTCTACTTCCCCTGTATCTGGGTTTAAACCTGACGGTATATCTACAGCTAGCTTAAACCCTTTACAAGAATTGATAAGCTGTATAGCTGTTCTCCAAGGTTCTTTTATCTTTCCTTTTACACCTGTTCCAAATACTGCATCTATAACTACTTCACTTCTATCAATTATTGGTTTAAGTTCTAGTAGTTGATCTACATCTACAACGTTGTAGAATTTTATGGATTCTTTCATAGATCTTACAGCATTTAAGTTTAATACTGCTTCACGAGTTCTCACTTTATCTATTGATCCAACTAGAATTACTGTTGTTTTGGCACCCATAGATGCCAGATGGCGGGCGGCCGCCATCCCGTCTCCACCATTATTCCCTACGCCACATACTACTACAACTTCTACCCCCACAGTAGCTCCAAGCCAGTTAGCTACAGCTCTAGCAACTGCAGCTCCAGCATTCTCCATTAACAATAATCTTGGAACACCGAGCCACTCGGAATTCTCATCTACAATAGCCATCTCGGTACTTGTTATGGAAACCCTACCATAGCTTAAATCAAACATATTCTCATCCTAAAGATATTGTGCTAGAGGTGAGATAATAATCTATATCTTCTTTTCGTGAGATTATTAAAGTATTTCTAGATAGTGTAGAACTCTATCAACAGCGTATTCTACTAGATCTCTCGGGACACCTTTAACACCACATCCTATTATAAGCACTCTCCTAGTATCCCAATCAATCATTGTTCTCAAACTATCTCTGTGTGGGAAGATATGTATTATCCCAACATCGTCTGAAAGGACTATATTATATGGTTCAAGTTTCTTTACTTTCCCAGTAATATCTATAAATTCTTCACCAGGTTTAGCGAATCTAAGAACTGGTACTCCAACTATTTTGTCTAAATCGTATATCCCTATAGGTATAAGTGTTTCTAGAGAAGCTAGATTACCTGCATCTACAACATTATTAATCTCTGGTAGAGATGAACCACTCAAAATTCTTCTAACGAGTGCTTCACTCGCAGGTCTAATCTTTGTTGGATCTATACCGATCTCCCAATAGAAATCTCGGAAAGCTCTAACTACTGGATGATCCTTAATGTTTTCCAGAGTATAGTTTATAGAATTTCTAATCTTTGAAACATGTTCCTCAAGATTCTTCGATTGTCTTACTTCTACAAATTTTTCTCTTGAAGACAAATATATATCTGGGAAACGTTCACTCAAACTAGGATTTATTCTAACTTGGATCATCTATTCTACTTCCTTATCTTACTTATGTTTAAGTCTTTGTTAGGGTGGTGGCGGAGGTGGTGGATAAAATACTTCAGGTATTTTTTCAGGTATTGTGAAGAATGCGATGGCCGAGAAGATCACTGAGATAATAGAGAATATTGCTGGGACTATGATTAAAGATAGGTAACCGAGAATTATTGAAAATATTCCTTCAGGCCGTGTGAAGAATAATGTATAGAATGGTGTAGTTATCGCTAGATAGAATATTATCGCCAGAATAATTATGAAGATTATTATTGTCGCTATTCTCATTAAACCAGCTCTCCTAAACCACTTAACCCCATACACACTTGCAGCTCTGAAATGTGAAATAAGTTCAAGTATGAAGGCTACTAGACCAACCAAGATGAAAACAGCTAAAATAACTATGACTGGCCCCAGTATCTCCATTAACTCGGTTATCTGGGCTGAAGGTATTGATAGAATCCTCCTCCCTACAGCCATCGGTATTAATCCTCCTAAACCTAAATAAGATAAGAATGTGAAAATGTAGAACACGAATGCTATCATCAGTATAGTTAAAAGCATCATAAATATTCCAGCCACCTTAAAGATATTTTGTTTAGTATCCCTTCCAGCCATAAACCATGCGAGCCCTACAAGGAATTCTCCAACAAATCCTACGTACGGTATTAGTGTTAAGATATAACCAATACCACCAATCCATTTATAACTCCTACTCATGTTATATACATCTAGTCTTAGAACTATATAAAATGTTTCTCTTTACTGAGCTTACCATGTATTTATCATTCTTTTTGATAACTTCAAAGATTCTTAAAGATGATAGTGTAAATAAATTGAATTTTTTAAAGTTTTGCGGTGTCTAAGTTTTTGTTTAGTTATTTCTTCTTGAAGAGGGGTAGTATGCCGAGATGGTAAACATCTTTTCTATATTCTCCTTCAACTAATATGGCTGCTACTTTCGTAACTATTCCTCCAGCTTCTTCAGCTATCTTCTTCATCGCTGTTATTGTTTCACCTGTACTTACAATATCATCTACTATCCCTACTTTCTTACCTTTTATCCTCTCTCTGTATCTTCCATCTATACAGAGTACTAGTTCATGTTTACTCGTTATTGGCTTATACTTAACAACTATAGGATCTTTCATGAATGGTTTTACTTCTTTCCTGCAGACTATGTAGTATGGGTGACCTAGTTTTAGAGAAACTTCATGTACTAGGGCTATCCCCTTACTCTCAGCCGTCATCAATACTTCCGTATCTTTCAGGTATTCAGTCAATATGTTTGCACAATGCGTTATGAATTCTCTATCGCCGAGACTATCGAAATAGGCGATCCATAGATCTTCATTTACTTGAACCATAGGTAATCTTCTCTTAAAACCTTGAATATCAAGTTCGTAATATTCTTGACCAGTGTATGGGAGGAATGCGATATCCTCCATATATTACCACCACAGGGACATGAAAAGAAAAACATTCCTAATAATTAAATTTATCCTTCACCACACTTACATCTCCATCAAAAACATGTAGGCTTAGAACATCATCTCATGTTACTACTATTAAACTACTCGGCTAAGTATTCTCACTGATTTTAAAGAGAATGATTAAAACATGTTATGATTGACACGCCGATGCATTGAGCAGATACAAGTACATCAATAGTTACAGTATAAGAGATTCATGGAAATATGCTGATGGTAAGTGGGGTGTAAGCTTACATAGAATCTGCTCTAGAACTGGATCATTTCCACCATCTCTCGCATACTACTTTATAATAAAATACTCTAAAACTGGAGACAAGGTTTTAGACCCTTTTAGTGGTAAAGGTACAGCCCCATTAGAAGCATGCTTAAACGGTAGGATAGGTATCGGGAATGATCTATCTCCAGAAGCATACGTTTTAACGAAAGCTAAGATTAGACCTATTGGTTACCGTGAGGTTCTAGAATGGGTAGAGTGGGCGAAGCGTAGAGTAGTACCTAGAGATTACGATCTAGAAGAAGTGGATGATAGAGTAAGAGTATTCTACAGTGATTATACTCTAAAACAGATAATGGCTGTAAGAGATCTACTAATGGATCGTGATGATGATATATCAAATTTTATGAAAGCCTTAATGCTTGGAATACTCCACGGCCCATCCAAACTACATCTAAGCATAAGTTGTTCACATTCTTTCTCAATGTCTCCTAACTACATCAAGAAATACGCTTTAAAGAATGGTTTAAAGAAACCTAAGAGAGATGTTTTTAAATCTCTGTTAGCTAAAGCTGAGAGAGTTCTCTTTGACGGTATACCTGCAGTTAGAGGTCAGGCCTACATGTGTGATGCTAGACATCTCCCACTTGAAGACGAATCCATAGACCTAGTAGTAACATCACCACCATACTTCAATATGCAGACTTATGCTTGGGACAACTGGCTTAGACTATGGTTCTTAGGATACGATTACGAAGAAATCGGGAAGAAACTCTTCCACACAAACTCTCTACAGAAATTTAAGGAATTCATCAAAGATTGTCTAACAGAATTCTACAGAGTATTAAAGATGGATAAAGCCGCTGTAATTGTTCTAGGTGCGGTCAAGCTGAATGGTAGAATTGTGAATATGGCTGAAGAAGTAGCTCCGATAGCTGAAGAGATAGGTTTCAATGTAATTTCGATAATTTCTGATAGTATACCACGGTCGAGTAAGTACCTATACTATCTAGATGAGGAACAGGGAGTAAGTAAGGAAGTGATATTGGTGTTGGCCAAAGGAGAAGTTTCGGTAAATAATGTAGAGATAGACTGGAGCCACGTTAAACCAACGTCTGTAATTAACCAAATCGTTAGAAGAGAGGTGATTGTAACGTGATACTTGAAACACATGGAGAAACATGTAGACTCGGATACTTGAAACTACTGCCATGCATAATGGAGGATGAAGAACCTAGAAGTTTCGATTTTCTCTCAAACATACTATATGAACTCGTATCGAATCTAAACGGCGATTACCAAAACAAGAATCTAGTTGGATTAATTACTAGAAATGTTAATGCGAGAAACTATGTAACCTTAGGTGCAGAGATAGGGTTGATTGATAGGAAAACTCAGAAGATTGGGGTTTATGGTAAAGTATACCTCACGATGAATTCTAGCAGTATGTTTAGAAATTTCGTTCAAGGTCTAGGCAGCATATCTCTTAAAGATTTAATAACATTGAATGATGCAGAAAAACTATTCTTCCTATGGGTTATCTCTATAGCTGACTACCCGTTCATCCAACTCATAATCTCATGGGCCGTAGAAAAAGAAAAATTTACACGTCAAGAAGCAATGAACTATATAATGGAGGAAGCTTACCCATCAGCGTTAAAGAAGATACTTCAAACATTGCCTGAGAAGAAGAGAAGACACATGGAGGAGGAAATAGCTGAAGCAGAAAAATTTAGAGAAAATAGACTTGCTGTAAAGAATAAGTCTGAATGGATTAGGAGTAGCCAGTACGCTAAGTATAGACATATCGCTCCACCTAGACTCGAATGGTTAGTAGATATAGGAATACTTAAGAGAAATGGGAGAGGAAAATATTCTACGGACGATCAGTTAGTGAGAAATATTGAGAAACTAATAAAACTTCCAAAAATGAATGTACATAAAGTAGAGGAAGCCGTATTTGAAGATATATCTAAAATCCTCTTTAGTAGTTATAGGAGTGCAGGTAGATACGAGATCTCGAAGACCATCATAGAAGCATATAATAAACTTGAGAATTCCAATATTAGACCTATAAGATTAGACTTCTTAGAAAAGATTGTATCTCTGCTACTTCTAGAGAAGAAAGCATATGCAACGCTCTCAACGATACATGACGTATTTAACAGCTTAGCTATAAGATTCCCTGATAAAATATACGTTTCACCAGCTCAGGGAGGAAGCATAAACGTAGCGAAGATAGATGTAACCGAAACAGAGATATAGTACACTCTTAGGTTGCATTAGCTTATTTTAACATTAATTTTTGTGATTCCCATCTCTAGACATGTATTTTGATTATTTTAATGGATTTATTCCAGTATCGAGTTGAATTGATAGATTTATATGTGAGTTTTATAACTGTGTTATAGGAATATGGTCAAGATATCAGAACTTTTAGAACAACATGGTAAACCTTCTAGAGAAGTTTATCTAGATAATGAAAACTCTGGATGGGTCCCACCTGAAGTCGTTGAAGCTATGCTTCCATATTTTAACCAGAAAGGTTATGGTCACCCCTCGATAACGAACCTACCTGGATGGGAAGCATACGAAGTAGTAGAATCAACTTTAGAACTAGTTAAGAAGACCCTCAACATAAGAAGTGGAGAACTTGTATTAACTCATAGTGGAACAGAAGCAAATAACTTAGCTATACTTGGTACAGCTCTTGCTGCTAATAAAGGTAAGAGAAGGAAGATTGTTGTATCTGCTATAGAGCATATGAGTGTACTTTTTCCTGCGAGAACTCTTGAAGAACGTGGTTTCAAGTTTGTCACAGTACCTGTTGATAAGGAGGGTTTTGTCAATCCAGAGATACTCAGCATGTTAGTAGATAATGAAACACTACTAGTTAGCATACAGATGGTTAATCATGAGATAGGAACGATACAAGACTTAAAGACGTTAGTAAAAGTAGTTAAAGATGTAGATAGTGAAATAATATTCCACACAGATGCTGTAGACGCTTATGGAAGGTTGAAGATAGACGTTGAAGATCTAGGTGTAGATATGCTGACTCTCAGCAGTCATAAGATTCATGGTCCTAAAGGTGTTGGAGTATTATATGTTAGAGAAGGATTAAAAATAAGCCCGATACTATACGGTGCTTTGAGTACTCAGAAAATGTGGCCAGGCGTAGAAAATGTTCCAGCTATCGCTGGCTTCGGAAAAGCAGTAGAATTAGCATTTAGAGATTTTGAAGGAAATGTTGAGAAGATGAAGAATCTTAGAGATATGCTTATTGATGGAATACTAGAGACTGTTCCCGATACTTTACTAAACGGTCCTAGGGGAGAGAAGAGAGCTCCAGATAATGTTAATGTAAGCTTCCTGCATGTTGAAGGTGAATCTATAACGATTGAATTAAGCTTGAGAGGCATCTATGTCTCAAGTGGTAGTGCATGTACCAGTAGAGTTCTAGAGCCAAGTCACGTCATACTAGCTATCGGTAGAAAACATGAAGAAGCACATGGAAGCATACTCTTCAAGATATCCAGATACAATTCTAGAGAAGATATAGAGTACGTTCTCTCCCAGATACCTCTAGCTATCGAGAGACTTAGAGAGATTAGTCCACTAGCAAAACAGTCTAAGAGAAGTATTGATGAGAAGGAGGTGTATGCATGAGTACTAGAACACCTTTAGCTTATTCTCCTAAGATACTAGAACTCTTCAAGAATCCTAAGAATCTAGGTAGGATGAATGATGCAAGTGTTGTATCTCAAGCTGGAAGCCCTGCATGCGGAGACGTAATAACAATATACTTAAAGATAGATGGAGATAAGATAATTGATTCATCTTTCGAGAGTTATGGATGTGCAGCGAATATAGCTGCTGCAAGTATTTTGACGGAGATGATTAAGGGGAAGACTTTGAAGGAAGCTTGGGATCTAACTTGGGAGGATGTTGCAAACGAGCTTGGCGGTCTTCCTCCAATAAAATATCACTGTAGTATTCTAGCGGTAGGAGGATTGAAGAGAGCTATTAGAAAATATTTTGAAGAAATAAAAAGAGAGAAACCTGAATGGCTTCCGAAAGATCTGAGTAAAGAAGAAAGACAAGCATTAGAAGAAGAAGAGCTCATAGAGAGAATGTATAAAAAGTATGGTGTAGTTCCATGATAAAAGAATACTTTATTGATTTAACTGAGAAAAAGCCTGGATGTACTGAGAACCCTGTAGTTAGGCTTTCACAATTATTGTCGAGAGTGGAAGAAGGTAATGCAGTATTAAAAGTAGTTTCAGATGAAAGAGAGATACCATTAAAAGTCCTCGAGAAGCTTGCAGAGAAAAGAGGGTTAAAGATGATTCTCCTAGAGAGAGATGATACAAAGATAACAGTAGTTTATTTTAAAGATACTTAAGACATTCTTATATTCTACTGTCTCTCAGTTATACGAGATGTCTTATCTTAATGTTGGAGAAATCCGTAAAGACTTCCCGATACTAGAAAGAGATGTTAAAAGTAGGAAGATCATATACTTTGATAATGCTGCGTCTTCTCTTAAACCAATCCAGGTAGTTGAAGCTATCAGAGAATTCTACATGTATGAATACAGCAACATTTACAGAGGAGTCTATACATTAAGCCAGAAAGCTACAGAGAGATATGAAGATGCTAGAGAGAAGGTTAGGAAGTTCATAAATGCTGAAAGTTTTGAAGAAGTTATCTTCACTTACGGCGCAACCGATTCAATAAACATGGTTGCATACAGTTATGGTTTAAGCAATCTAAGAGAAGGAGATGAAATATTGTTAACAGTGATGGAACATCATAGCAATATTCTTCCCTGGATTAATATTGCATCTATGACAGGAGCTAAAGTAAAGTTTGCGGATATAACTAGTGATGGTGATCTTGATTATAGAGAATTGGAGAGCGAGATCACAGAGAAGACGAAGATAGTTGCTGTAACAGGCATGTCTAATGTTCTCGGAACCATAGTTGATGTGAAGAGTATAGCGAGGAAAGTTCATGAGATGGGTGGTGTAATACTTGTAGATGGAGCACAATCTGTACCACACATGCCTACAAACGTCAAAGATCTAGAGATAGATTTTCTAGCCTTCAGCGGTCATAAAATGCTTGGCCCAACTGGAATAGGTGTCTTATGGGTTAGGAAAGATCTGCTTAAAGAATTGAAACCATTTAGATATGGAGGAGGAGCTGTAAGAGAAGTAGATACTGAAAGAGTTGAGTATCTTGAACCGCCTCATAAATTCGAAGCTGGCACCCCGAATATTGTTGGAGCTATAGGGTTGGGAGTAGCTATAGAGTATCTAGAAAAAGTAGGATTAGAGAATGTTAGGAAACATGAAGAAGAACTAACCAAGTATACGTTAAAGAGATTTGAGGAAGTTGAAGATATGATTGAAGTTTACGGTCCTCTGGATACATCTAAACGTGGAGGGATAATATCATTTAACTTGAAGAATTTAGATTCTAATCTCGTAGGTACACTTCTAGATAGCTATGGTATAGCTGTCAGAACAGGAAAGCATTGTGCTCACATCCTCCACAAAAAAATCAACCAAGAAGGTACTGTGAGAGTAAGTTACTATCTCTACAACACATTCGAGGAAATCGATAAATTTATTTCAGCTTTACATGAGATTGTGGATATTACTTGATCCAAAGTAAAATATATAAACTACTGTTTCACTGATTCTTTTACAGAACTGCAGACCAGATCTATTCATGGTCATAGGTATAGGGATACAGAACTAGGAGTCTTCATACCTCCTATCTACCAGACTGCGGTCTTTGAGCAACCTGGATGGACTAGGAAAAGCGATAGAGGTGTAGATCTTAAGTATAGTAGAGAAGAGAACCCTACCGTTAGAGCATTAGAAAACATACTTACAGAATTGGAAGAAGGGGGAGATTCTCTCTGTTTCTCAAGCGGTATGGCTGCAATCTCAACAATATATCTATCTAACTTGAAGAAAAATGATAAACTCATCTTGTCTGCAGAATCTTACGGTACAACACTACAGTTGGGAGGAAAGCTTAGAGACTTAGGTGTAGAAGTAGTTGTTTCATGGCCCGAGACTGAGAAGATAATTGAGTCCATAGATAAGAGTACGAAACTAGTGCTGGTTGAAACTATCACTAACCCAACTCTAAGAGTCTTCAATATACCTGAAATATCGAAGGTTTGCAAAGAATATGGAGCAATACTCGTAGTAGATAATACTTTCGCAACACCATACCTTTACAAACCAATTAAAGATAGTGTAGAGATAGTTGTCTACAGTTTAACAAAGTATATTGCAGGTCATAATGATGTTGTAGGTGGAGCTGTAATCTCTAGTAGAGAAAAGATTTTAGAGATGTGGGATTGGAGGAGGATGTTGGGAAACATTATGCAGCCTTTCGAAGCATTCCTCGTAATAAGAGGTTTAAAGACATTCGAGTTGAGAATGAATAGACATTGTAGTAATGCTAAAATTATAGCTGAATTCTTGAGAGAACATCCAAAGATAAGAGAAGTACTCTATCCAGGTTTACCAGATAATAGGTATCATGAAGTAGCACGGAAACTTTTTAGGAATGGTTTTGGAGGGGTAATAACATTTAGGATAAAAGGTGGAGAAAGCGAAGTCGTAAAACTTATGAATAATTTGAAGATTATCAAACCTGCTCCAAGTCTTGGCGGAGCTGAATCTATCTTAACCTATCCAATTATAAGCGCCGCTATGACCATGCCTGAAGATCTTAGGAAAACGCTTGGAATAACAGAAGATCTAGTTAGATTATCAGTAGGACTAGAAGATCCAGAAGACCTAAAAGAAGACTTGGACAACGCTCTGAAAAACATCTAACATAATAGGATTATAATATAAAATGTCTAGTCTAATCCAGAGGATTGTATTCATACCATTTAACTTCTACTTCATCTATCCTATACCTTGGTTTCACACTACTATTCTCCACACTTGTTGTTTGCCCCGAAATTAATTGTAATACACCTGTCCATGCGATCATTGCTCCGTTATCTCCTGCATACTCTGGCTCGACAACATAAGCTTCTGCACCATGTATCTTAACCATCTCAGACATCATTTCTCTCAATCTCTTACTTCTACCAAGTCCACCAACAATCAAGACCTCCCTTTTCTCAGTATACGCGAGCGCCCTCTCTGTAACTTCCACCAACATGCTGTAGACAGTTTCAACGATACTGTAACATACATCTTCCACTCTAACACCGCTTTTCACAAGCTTTAGAGCTGCTGTTAATATTCCTGAGAAAGATACATCCATACCTTTAACCCTGTAAGGTAGTTCATAGAATTTCTCTCCTTCAGAAGCTTTGATCTCAGGATTAGGCATAGGACCTACTCCCACCTTTATTCCAAAAACATCTAAACAGTTTCCAGCAGCTATATCAAGCGTTTCACCGAATATTCTATACCTACCATCCCTGTACGCTGTTATCAAAGTATTCCCTCCAGCAACGTAGAGTACAACTGGATCTCTACATCCAGTAGTAAGCCTACCAATCTCTATATGAGCGACACCATGATTTACAGTTATCAAAGGCACGTTAAGTTTAAGAGATAAAGCTCTAGCTATTGTCGCACCAACTCTAAGACATGGCCCCATACCAGGACCTACGGAGAAAGCTACACCATCTATTTCTTTTAAAGATATTCCTGCAGATGTTAATGCTGTCCTGATAGTCTCGGGAGCTATGTAGGAGTGGTGTTGAGCTGCTTCTCTCGGATGTATCCCTCCAGATCTCGGAGTATACGTTCTATTAATATTTGCAAGTATCCTACCTTTAGACGTGGCCACCCCTACACCGAAAGTATGAGCTGTAGACTCTATCCCAAGAACTATCTTCTCCCCAGAAGTCATCCTACGAAACACATTTAGATTAGATAATTAAAATAGATTAAGTAGTTCTTCCCTTTCCTTTAATAGAGTTGGGTAGAGAGCTTCTTGAAGATAATTGATCGTTATGGGAGACTGGTTAGAGGTGTCAGGATATCTTTAACCCCCAGCTATAGATGTAATTTTAGATGTGTATTCTGCCATATGGAAGGTGTGTTGGAACATGAGGACACAATCATGAATCCTGAAGAAATTGAGAAGATAGTTAAGATACTCTACAAATATGGTGTTGATAAAGTAAAGCTGACGGGAGGAGAGCCTATGCTTAGATCAGATATACTTGAAATAGTTAAGAGACTTGGAAGATTAGGTTTATCGGATCTCGCTATGACTACAAATGGTACACGTTTAGTCTCACTCGCAAAGAAGCTTAGGAAAGCTGGGTTGATGAGAGTAAATATAAGTCTCCACACGCTAGATGAAAAGAAGTATTGCTGGATAACTGGTCTCTCCCAGAAATCTTCTAAAACTAGATATGAGTATACTGTAGACGCTATAAGAGCTGCTGTAGAAGCTGGATTAGATCCAGTAAAACTAAATGTAGTAGTCATGAAGGGAGTCAATGATGATGAAATAGATAGAATGATAGATTTCGCTGGAAGCTTCAACGGTAAAGTTATACTCCAGTTAATCGAGCTAGTAGAAGAAGGGCTGACTGACAGAAGCTTCTTCCAGAAATATTATTACAATTTAAAAGATCTTGAAGATAGATTTGAGAAAGAAGCATTAAAAATTATTACGAGATCTCTACATAAAAGGAAACAATACCTACTGCCTAACAACATATGGATAGAGATTGTTAGACCTTTAAGCGGCCCCCACTTCTGTATGAGTGATGATAGAATACGTATAACACATGATGGAAGATTCAAGCCATGTCTTATGACAGATGAAAACCTAGTAGATTTCTTAACACCGATGAGGATGGGTGCAGATGATGGAGAGATAGAGAAATTGTTTATAGAAGCTATTAAACTTAGAGAACCATACTACAAGCCGGAGAACTTTAAACCAAGAGAAGACGTAGAGATTCTTAAATAGAGTTTCTCAGAAACTTTACTGTGAATTTAGCTCTTTATTGAAAGATATTTAGAGTTTAAGTAAGGGTTTTAACATAGTTTACATTCTTCTATTTGTTAGGGAAGAGTGTTGTCAGCTAACTTAAGACAGCCGATTGTAGTTGTTCTAGGACACGTAGATCATGGTAAAACATCTCTACTAGACAAGATGAGGGGTACCTTGGTTGCTATGAGAGAAGCAGGTGGAATTACCCAACACATAGGTGCAAGCCTCTTCCCACTCGATGCAGTTATAGAAACATGTAGAACTCTACTAGGAGAAGTGAAAATAGAGAAACTGAAGATACCTGGACTACTTTTCATAGATACACCTGGACACGCAGCATTCGCTAATCTTAGAAAGAGGGGTGGATCGGTAGCAGATCTAGCAATACTAGTTATAGATATAATACAAGGTGTACAAGAGCAGACGAGAGAATGCATACAGTTATTAAAATCTAGACGTACACCATTCGTTGTAGCTGCCAACAAAATTGACTTAATTCCAGGATGGAAGCAGAGAGAGCTAGCTCCCTTCACGAAGACCTTCGAACTCCAAAATAAGTATACTCAAGAAGAACTTGAGAAAAGAATCTACGAACTGATTGGAGAACTATCCTTCTATGGTTTTAGAGCTGATCTATACACCCGTATAAGAGATTTTACGAAAACTCTGGCCATAATACCTGTGAGTGCTAAGACAGGTGAAGGTATACCAGACCTACTCTTAGTACTTTTAGGATTGGCACAAGCATACATGACAGATAAACTAAAACTTTCAACTGGTCCAGCCGAAGGAGTAGTTCTAGAAGTTATGGAGGAAGAAGGATTGGGACATACAGTGAATGCTATCATAGATAACGGGGTCTTGAAAGTTGGTGATAGAATAGCTTTAATGGGTTTAGACGGCCCCTTCACTACACGTGTTAAAGCATTACTGATGCCTAAACCTCTAGATGAAATGAGAGATCCTAGAGATAGGTTTAAGAGAGTTGAGAATGTTGTAGCTGCTGTAGGTGTAAAAATTGTTGCAGAAGATTTAGAGAAATGCCTCGCAGGATCACCATTATACGTTATCCCATCCCCAGAGAAAGAACAAGAGATAATGGAGAAAGTAAAAAGCGAGGTACAGGATATAATCATAAGTACAGACAAAATAGGTGTTGTTATAAAAGCAGATACTCTTGGTTCGCTAGAAGCAGCCATGCTATATCTTAGAGAAAGAGGTGTACCTATTAGGAGAGCAGATATAGGAGAAGTGAGCAAGAGAGATATAGTCGAAGCAGAGATAGTTAGAATGAAAGATGAATTAAAAGGAGTAGTGCTTGCATTCAACGTTAAAATAGATCCAGATCTAGAAGTTGAAGCAAACAGTAAAGGTATTAGAATATTCAAGGACTCAGTACTCTTTAGGCTCGTAAACGCTTACTTAGAATGGGTTGAGAAAGAAACAACTATGAAGAGATTAAAAACATTTGAATCCCTAGTAAAGCCAGGTAAGATAAAGATAATGGAGGGATACGTTTTTAGGAGAAGCGAACCTGCGATAGTAGGTGTAGAAGTAATTTCAGGAATCATTAAGCCTAGATACCAGTTGATGAATGTTAAAGGCAAGATTGTTGGAACGATATCTCAGATACAAGATAGAGGTCAAAGTATCCCAGAAGCTAAAGCAGGTCTGAAAGTAGCAATCTCTATGAAAGAGCCTGTAATCGGTAGACATGTAAGAGAAGGTGAGATACTTTATACAGCGATACCTGAACAAGATGCAAGGTTACTTCTAAAAGAATACAACGATATGTTAGACGAAAACTCGAGGAAGACTTTAAATGAGATAGTTGAGATTAAACGTTCACAGAACCCTCTATGGGCAAGATGAAGGGAACAAGAAAGATAGAAGTAAAATACGTGCTAGTTTATATATTTTGGGACCATGTAAGTTTCAATCAAGAATAAAAAGTGGAGGTGGGGGCTACCTGAAAGCTGTTTAAGCAACCCAGCGGCACCATATAGTAGCAGACTGCACGGTAGACTCCAAGAAGCCTACCTGAGCGCTAAACTAGAACAGACCAGCCTGGTTTTTTGCTCCAGCTCTCAGGCAGGCCCCTTAATCTCTTGTAGTAGATGGATCAACTCTCTTAGTAGCTTTCTTTGATCTCTTAGTTTTTGTGGCCATTGTTTACTTCTCTTCTTTACAATTGCTTCAGTGAGTATTTGGAAGAGTCTTCTACAGTTCCCCTGTACATGCTTAAACCTTCTAGCTCTATCATTTTTTGCTTTGTATAATCCAAGGAATCTTAGTGAGTAGTGGTATGGTATCACAATCTTCGGCCATCCGAGATATACCAGTACGCCAACTAAACCGTATAATCCGTTAACGTCATTTCCATCCAATCCTAACCTTCTATAGATTTCATCGAACATCGGTATAATCTCTTTAGCCTTCTCCACAACTCTACTACGTATCATTGATATCCTGTTTCTTACTTCACCTATATCTCTATCAACACCTTTAACTTCAGTAATCTCTGATAGTTTTTGTAGTAGGCTTTCTCTAATGTCAGTAATGGTTTTATCTCGACATCGATTGGTGTTATCTCTCTAAACCATTTCCAGCTTCTAGGAATCTTCGATAAAATGTAGGCATCTCCAAAATCTGTCTTCTTTTTACCGAATCTCTCTTTTAATTCTTTAGCGAATTTGCTTCTCAGCTCTCTCCACTTCCACGGTCTCCTAAAGTAGAATACTCTTCTACCATTCCTTATAAGCTCTCCTATCTCACTCCACATATTTTGGAATATCGATGAATCCAGATATACTTCATCATAACCTTCTAACTCTATGAGACTCTCAACCTCGAAGAACTTATCCCCAATAGGGTCGTAGCAACAATGATTTCTAGAATTGTTTGCAGTATCGACAAAAACAATTCTGATACCAGTAGTGTTAGTCAATATACATCATCTCCAATCATTCGTTATGGCGTATATTCCGTATAGTATGACGGATATCGTGAAGAAGAATATTCCTAGATACAGCAGAATAAATGGAAAACCAATCACCAATCTCATATATTCACCACAATTGATTATCCAAGTACTCAGCAAATTCATCAATGACTATATGATCATGATCTTAGATAAAAGAATTGTAGAGTAGGCTGAAAATAGATATTGATCATACCTCTAGTAATATATGTATGATGTAGCAATTGAGATTACAGGAGAAGATGTACTGTATGGTGCTGGACGATTGAGGGTTGAGCTAATGGATGAGCGGATTTGGAAGTCTTAGAGACTGCTAAAGATATACTGCTTGACGGTGAAGTATTCTGGAGAATGGTGGTAGATGTGATAGAATATTTGATAAACGATGTTATTAGGCATATAAAGTGACAATGATGATAAATTATGAATCCTTTATGTATTTTATCATTTTTATAAGTTATATATCCCTCTCTTTTAGAGTGGAGAGGTATGAGAAGGAATATAAGCATATGTTGGACCGACTTTACGTTGAACTTGGTCTGGGATGCAGGGAGTTCAAGGTGGAGTGTCAGAACAATTACATGTTTAGAATCTCTAGAAGGCTAGGCTCAAACCCAAGCAAGCTTAAGTTCTTCACTATAGAGAAGAAGATCAGAGAGCTTGAGTCTTAGCTAGCCAATAAGAAGTTATATAGTAGAGGAAAACGATTATCACTAGATGTCTGAGAAAGCTGCTGCTCCAAAACTAGTACTCTCAAATCCAGCTGATGGTACGGCCAAGACTATCGTACTCGAACCCAGGGTCTTCCAACTCTTCATAGGAAAGAAGATTGGAGATGAGATAGATGGATCTATAATTGGATACAAGGGATATAAGATAAAGATAACTGGTGGAACAGATCGTGATGGATTTCCTATGAGACCGGATGTTAGTGGACCTAGAAAAGTAAGAATACTACTATCGGGTGGAGTTGGATTTCATCCAAGAGAAAAGCCAGCATCAAAAAAGAAGAAACGTAGGCTCAAAAGAAAGAAAAAAGGACTTAGAAAAAGAAAAACAGTTAGAGGAAATACTATAAGTGAAGCTATAGCCCAGATAAATGCAATACTAATACCACAATCTTCATAAACATAAAAAATAAGGGAAGATTCTATATATTTAAGAACCGGGAGGTTTAAAGGAGTGAAGGTGGTGGAGGTAGTGAGAGACTGGTACAATAAGCTACTTAATAGGAGAGAGCTGGAATTCATAATCTCTTTCGATTCCTCTACACCGAAACGTCAAGATATTGTTGAGTTTCTCGCAAACCAGTATGGTGTACCTCCAGAAAGAATTGTTGTATGCAAGATAATCAACTTATTTGGATCTTTGAAAGCAAGAGTACATGCCCACATATACGATAGTGTGGAATACGTAAAGAGATTTGAGCCTAAGCATATATTAAAGAAACATTCAGCTATACCGTTAGAAGGTGGGAAAGTTGGGAAAGCAAGCTAGTCTATGGAAGAAGTATTCTATTAAAGATGGGAAGATCGTGAAGAATGTTGTGTTCTGTCCAAGATGTGGTGAAGGATACATCATGGCTGACCATGAAGATAGATACTACTGTGGAAACTGCCATTATACACAATTCAAATCTGGGAGAAAGTGAAAAACTTTCAAAACCTCAGGAAAAATTCAAATAAATCTACAAGTTTCTTTTTTGTAATCTCTCCATAAAAATAGGGTAAAAATTCTTCTGCCCCCCACTTCAGCTTAAACTTCCTAACTCCCTCATTCACTCCTAAGCCCATATTCACGTACTGTTTCCCATACTCTTGAGATAACTGTACAAGTTTATAGAATAGTATATCTGAAACACCTGGAACATATCCTTCCCCTCTGTCGATAAAATTAAACATGTAGAAAGAGTATCTAGTGGAGGCGAAATCTACTATATCAAAGCCGATTAGTCTACCAGACTTGTTGTAAGCATTTATTACATAAGCTGTCTGGGAACTTGCTAGATACCTGTCAAGCCTACTACAAACGAACTTCATGTATTCTTCAATACCACTCCTACTAAGAAAAATGTTCACCAAGTTAAAATGTTCTCTAGATAAGGATCTGCCAACTTCTATAACTAGATCTCTCTCAGCTCTAGAAACCATATACCTCAACTTCTTACTTTTAAGCACTAATGGAAGCTTAACTCTAAAATAACTATCCTTCTTCACATTTTCAAAAGTAAAGATAGAAGGAAGCTTCGGAGCTATCACGACCAGCCTTCCTCTAACATCCAACCTAAGCTTTTCTAAAACTTCTACAAACTCTTCTTCTCTAAATTCACCTATGATTGGATAACCAACCAGTACGATAGTGTCTCTATTATGGTAGTAGAGGAAGCTGCCTCGAATAGAAGATTTTAATCCAGATATTGATTCAAAATAATCTCTTATCTGCTCTGGAACATACGGATCAATACCCACTCCGATAAATAATCTAGAAAAGCATGATATATAGTTTAAGCATAATATCATGTTTTCGAGATAATAAGTATTCGTAAGATTAAGATAGTGTAAGATTATGCTGACGGAAAATGTCTAGGATGTTAGACATCTTAATTTACCATTACTTAATATGGAAGATTGTTTTTTCTTCATTCTCTACCACTAGTCTTCCATTACTAATAACGTATAATGGTTCTGCTTGAAACCAGATAGCTTCATAAACCGATCTAGCATTAAGAACTACAATGTTTGCAATGTTTCCTTCTTCTAATACATGGTTTCTTATATTCATAGCTTTCGCTGCTCTTACTGTTATCATATCGTAAAGCATGTCCATATCGGCTGGACTCGTCATCCATAGTATGTGAGAATTGATGAACGCTACTTCAAGCATCTTGTTTCTACCGTAAGGATAGTAGGCATCAGCTATATCATCCTGTCCTAATGCTACATTCACTCCATGAGATACTAGATCTCTAACTCTTGCATGAAGTGGGCCTGTATGGGGATCGGAAACTATGCTCATATCAGCCTTCTTTAATAGATATACTAATTTTCTAAAGTATGGTTCAGGATAAAGTTGCATAGCCCTAGCATGACACGCCGTCACCTTGCTGACCCATCCTTCTTTAATAGCTTTTACTGCAAGCATTTCAGTAGTTCTCAGTGATGGATCTCCTGCATCATCTGTAAGCATAGCAACATCTTTATTGTATCTTTTAGCTATCTCAAACATTTTATCTATATGGAGACGTGAGTCTTCTTCAGTATATTCTATCCAAGGTATTCCTCCAACTTCATCACATCCCATTTCAACTGCTTTCCAAACAAATTCTTCTGAACCAGGATCTCTTACGACTCCATCTTGCGGAAAAGCAGTAACCTTAATGGTCAGAATGTTTTTGAATTCTTCTTTAAGCTTCAAGATAGCTTTCACACCTTCAAGTTTTGCTTTCGTATCGGTATCTACGAATGCACGGATATGTGTACATCCATGTTTCAAAGCTTCTAGAATAGCCTTCTTAGCGTTCTCATATATCCAGCTCTCATGGTATCTCTCCTTAATCTTTGACGCAATCTCTATCGCTGTCATGGCACCGCCCATTATTCCCCCATGATAATACTTTAAAGCCTCCTCACCTATAGTTGGAAAAGTGTAAACCTTACATAGATGTAGATGGGGGTTCACAAAAGATTCTGTAACAAGTTTTCCCTCAGCGTCTATCTCTAGTTCTGCTCTTTCATCCACCTTCCCTATCTCAACTATTCTACCATCCGTGATGGAAATATCACATATTCTTCCATACCTTCTCAGAAAAGCATTCCTAACAATTATATCAGCAACCATAGATATAATTTGAAATAACGATGTAAATAAAGTTAAGTCATTATTTGAAAAACTAGAACTATCTACTACACGTTAAATGTACTAATAGATTTCGTGATTGAAATCGGCGAATGGAAATATTTTGATTTCTCTAAGAGGGAAATAAACCTAAATATTCTGATAAAGTTATTTGAGATAAGTATTTATTCTCCACGATAATAAGTTTTCAACATGGTTAAGCCAGCTGTTCCCATATCTTTTGAAGAATTTAAGTTCTCGGTCGATGAGATAGAAGAGTTTTTAAGAGGAGGTCCGCCTGATGAACGGTTCCAGAAACCTTTCCCACCTAAAATCTATAGATTAAAGAGTGGTGAACCGATAATAGTTCGCCCCGCTACTAAAGATGAAGCACCAGCCATGCTCCAGACACTAAGACAACTTATCGATCCTAAATATGATAAAGACTTCTATCATCTAGTGGCTGTCAGAACATACTCAGAGATTTTAGCATGGGCACAGAATAGGTTAAAAGATGGATACGTGATTGTAGCTACCAATACAGAAGGAGAACTAATGGGGCTCGTTAATCATAGATTCGTAAATGAAGAGATCTGTATAAGTCTCCATACGATTGTTTTCAAACGAGCTGAAAGACTTGGACTCTTTCTTTACGCTGCTAAAATTGAGCACGCTTTTGACGTGGTTGGTGTAAATGAGTGGTGGGCTACTTTTGAGAGCCCATTCGGATTTAGAATGGGCTTCAGACTTCAACATACAACGAAACCGTGGCCTCAAGTACAACATGAACTTGGAGGAGCGAGGGTATACTACATAACTAGAGAACAGTGGAATAAGTCGGTGAAACCCTATATTACATCAATTGGCTTAATGGGTGAGAGACCAGTTCCAGAAGACATGCTTAAGAAGACTATTCCATTAAAACCAACTTCAAAATTCGAAATAGAATTCTAGAAACATATCCACTTTCTCAAAATTTTTATTTTATAGTACAGAAGAAAAAAATATATGTTGGTTTTTGAAGTTTAGTAACGTGTATGTTAATGTGGAGAGTGGTTATTAATGAAATACGTAGGAAAATCTATTCAGAGAATTGATGCATTCGAGAAAGTGACTGGGTCAGCTGAATACGCTGGAGACATAGAACTTCCTGGAATGTTGTATACAAAATTACTTTTAAGTCCATATGCTCATGCAAAGATTAAATCGATAGATTTTAGTGATGCATTGAAAGTACCTGGAGTAATAACGATAGCTATTGGAGAAGATTTTCCTTTCCGAATTGGATTATATGTGAATGATAGGAATATACTGGCAAGGAAGAAAGTTAGATGGGTGGGAGAACCTGTCGCTGCAGTAGTTGCAGAGAATCTTGAAGCTGCAGAAGAAGCCATTGAGTTGATAAAAGTTGACTATGAACCTCTACCACCTGTATTAGATGTTAGAGATGCTTTGAAACCTGACGCCCCCCTAGTTCATGAAGAACTTGGAGAATATGCTCATTCTCCAGCTTTCAACCCTATACCTGGAACAAATATAGCTAATAGATTTGTTGTTAAGAAAGGAAACGTTGAGGAAGGTTTCAAGAAGAGTGATGTAATAGTTGAGAACGAGTTTTTGATGCCTCAAGTCTCCCATGTTCCGATGGAGCCTCACACATGCATTGGCCAATATATGAAGGATGGAAGTATAAAAATATGGACATCTGCTCAAAGCCCATTCGCTATTAGATACATACTTGGTTACTCGCTTGGAGTACCACTTCACAAGATATCGGTATATGTTCCATATGTCGGGGGAGGTTTCGGTGGAAAAGCAGGAATAAACTTTGAACCATTAGTAGTTCTCTTATCTAAAAAGGCTGGATATAGGCCTGTTAAGTTAGAGTTAACCCGTGAAGAACAATTTATGGTTGCTCCTGTTAGACAAGGATTCTACGGTAAAATAAAGACAGGCGTAACGAGGGATGGAAAGATAATGGCCGAGAAGATTCTGTATGTATTTGATGCTGGAGCTTACGCAGATTATGGAGTAAATATTGGTCGAGCTGCTGGATACTCATGTACTGGACCATACTATGTTCCAAATCTAGAAGGTGAATCTCTAACTGTTTATACAAATCATCCTTGGGGAACTGCTTTCAGAGGGTTTGGACACTTCGAGTTTCTCTGGGCTATAGAAAGACAGATGGAGATTGTAGCAGCAGAGATAGGTATGGATCCAATTGAGTTTAGATTAAAGAACGCTCTCCTACCAGGGCTCACCACCCCCACAGGTGAAAAGCTAAGAGAAGATGCAGGCAGAATAGATCAATGTATTAAAGCTGTAGCTGAAAAGATTGGCTGGGGCACTCCACCAGTGAAAATTACTCCAAACAAGATTAGAGCGAAGGGGATTGCTGCTCTATGGAAAGCGCCTGCAATGCCTCCCAATGCTGCATCTTCAGCAATAATCAAGTTAAATGAAGATGGAACATTTCTGTTATCTGTAGGAGTAACAGAGATAGGTCAGGGTACAGTTACAGCATTAGCTCAGATAGTTGCAGAAGAACTCAGTGTTCCAGTAGAGAAGATAAAGGTGGTGCCTTTCAGACACACTGATCTAACACCATACTCATGGCAAACCGTTGCAAGTAGGAATCTATTCATGGAGGGTAGAGCAGTTATCAGGGCTGCAAGAGATGTTAAAGAACAGATACTTGAAGTAGCTTCACAAGTTCTAAGAGTTCCCAAAGACGATCTCGAAATTGAAGATGAAAAAGTATATGTGAAAGGTAGACCTGAATGGAGTCTTCAGTTGAAGGACATAGCCGCTGGATACGTGTATCCGAATGGAAACACTATCGGCGGACCTATAATCGGTCGTGGATACTATGTAGGAAGTAGATTAACATATCTCGATCCAGAAACAGGTCAAGGGTATCCTGCTCTCAAATGGACTTTCGGGGCCCAGGCCGTAGAAATTGAACTAGATACCGAGACAGGTGAAATAAAGATATTAAAACTTGTTTCAGCATTTGATGTCGGGAAAGCTATCAATCCAATGCTTGTTGAAGGACAAATAGTTGGAGGATGCGTTCAATCTATAAGTCTAGGCATGTGGGAAGAATACAAATATGATAAAAATGGTAGGATGATTAATCCAAACCTAACAGATTACAAGATAGCTAGAGCAGGAGACATACCTGAAGAACACATAGTAGTAATAATAGAGAATCCTCAGAAAGATGGTCCATATGGAGCTAGAGGTGTAGGGGAGCTATCTATGTTATCAGTTCCACCAGCCATCGCTAATGCCATATTCCATGCTACAGGAGTAAACATAAATAACCTACCATTATCATTTGAAAATATCTGGAAAGCGTTGAAGGAGAAGAGGTGAGAAAATGCTTCCAAAAATTGAGTATTCGTGTCCTCAAACTCTTGAAGAATTATTCGAGATCTTAGAGAAGTATAAAGAACAAGCGAAAGTCCTTGCAGGAGGTACAGATTTACTAGTCTCGTTAAGAGATAGAATAGAGAAAGCTAGACATATCGTAGATATTAAGAAGATCAAAGAATTAGAGAAACTTGAGTATAGAGAAGGAGAAGGACTCGTAATAGGTGCTACAGTTACACTCAGAAAGATTCTAGAATCCCGAGTAGTTAAAGAAAGATATCCAGTTTTATGGGAAGCTGTAAGAACCATTGGAGATATGATCTTGAAGAATAGAGCAACCCTAGTTGGAAACATATGTAATGCAAGTCCTGCAGCTGACAGTGCACCAGCTCTACTGATCTTGGAAGCTAAAGTAAGGATCTTGAGTAGGGAAGGTTTCCGAGAAGTTCCCATAGAGAACTTCTTTACAGGTGTTAAGAAAACTATACTGAAACCGTGGGAGATAGTGAAAGAAGTATTTGTTCCCGAGCCTCCGAGAAATCACTTTGGAAGATATCTTAAGATGATGAGAGTTATGAGTGAAGATTTATCCGTAGTAGGGGTCGCCGGTTTAGGATATAGAGAAGGAGGAGATGTAAAGATTAGACTCGCATATTCTAGTGTTGCTCCAACACCTCTAAGAATAAGAGAAGCAGAAGAAGCCTTCTTGAAGCCTGGAACGATTGAAGAAAAAATAGAGAGAGCGGTTCAGATAGCTGCAGAAAAGGTTTCACCTATATCTGATGTTAGAGGAAGTGCAGAGTATAGACTACATTTAGTGAAAGTCTTAACAAGAAGATTGTTAAAACAGATTGTGGAGGTGGTGTAGATGGAGAAGAAGAAAATAATTTTTAAGATAAATGGTGTAGAGAAGACTGTTGAAGTAGAACCGAACAAGACACTTCTATGGCTTATCAGAGAAGTACTTAAACTGAAAGGAACGAAGAAAGCATGTGAAAGAGGGGACTGTGGTTTATGCACTGTCTTATTGAATGGGGAGCCTGTGAAGTCTTGTCTTGTTCTTGCTGTTGAGGTTGATGGTTCTGAGATTGTTACTGTTGAAGGTTTATCTAGGGATGGTGAACTTACACCAATACAGAAAGCATTCATAGAACACGGAGCACTACAATGCGGATTCTGCACACCAGCATTCGTAATAGTTGGTCACTGGCTTCTCAATCGTAATCCAAATCCTTCAAGAGAAGAAGTAGTAGAAGCTTTAAACGGAGTTCTATGTAGATGTACAGGCTACAGACCAATAATAGAAGCAATACTAGATGTAGCTAAAAAGAGAAAGTAAAATACCTGAACCTCCAAAAAATTTTTAAGATATAAGATTTTTAAATCCTGTATATGATTAAAACACGGCTAATTGCTTTATCTAGTATCTTCGCAGTCTTTACAGCTCTCGGAGCACAGTTTGCTTTCTATATTGGCCCTGTTCCAATAACTTTACAAACTCTTTTCGTAATACTTTCAGGATTTGTTGGAGGATTTAGAGTGGGTCTATTATCCCAGTTAATATATCTAGCGGTTGGTCTAGCTGGTTTACCAGTATTTGCAGGTTTTAAGGGTGGCTACATGGTTTTTCTCGGACCAACGGCTGGATACTTATTATCATTCCCCATAGCCGCAGCTATTGCTGGCCTAATATACAATCCAGTGAGCAGTAGATCTATAATTAAAGCATTATTAGCATGTATCTTGGCTGAGATAGTAATATACAGTTTAGGTGTTCCATGGTTAATTCTCTGGTTCACTAATTTTTCAGGATTAATGCTTTCTGAAGCAGTTAGTAGAGCTGTAATAATGGGGATGCTTATATTTCTACCAGGAGATGGATTGAAGATTGCGATCATACTATATCTTCTCAAGAGAAAAGAATTTCTACAGATAATAATCAGGGCCAGAGCTTAAATAACTTCCAGTTTTCTGATATCTGAAGGATTAAGAATAAACTTCGTATCTGAAGATTCTACAACAAGATCACCATTAACTTCAAGATCTCTTACTACCCCTATTAATTTTCCAGAACTTAGATGTATGAAAACAAGTTTGCCGAGAATTTCCATCCTACTCTTAATGGATTCAATCAATTTATAGTGAGATCCAGCTTTATACTCTTCATAGTTCTTCTTTAATTCATGGAGAATCTTTAGGAGAAAAAATTCTAAGTCTACGGGCTTACCATATTCTTCTAAAAGTGTAGTTGCTCTACCTCTTAATTCTTCGGGTAGAGCGTCTATTCTGAAGTTAAGATTTAACCCTACCCCCACTAAAACTTTCTCAACAATATTGTTGATTACATCTGATTCTATCAGGACTCCCGCAATCTTTTTCCCATTTACATACACATCGTTAGGCCACTTAATTGATGCATTAAGTCTAGTAACGTCTTCAATTGCTCTAGCGATAGATAACGAAGTGAGTAAACAAAGGATAGCGTAAGTTGATACAGAAGTTTTAGGATAAAGAATTGTGGTAAACCATAATCCACCTTGAGGAGAACACCATTCTCTACCAAATCTTCCACGAGCTTTACGTTGTACTCTAGCTACGATAGTAGTAAATTCTCTAACTTCTCCAAGACTTCTCGCTAAATCTTGAGTAGAATCAACGAAATCATAAAAATAAATATCGAAATCTCCCAATCTAACTACTTCTCCCACACCTAAATAACTCCCAGGTCTATTAATTAAGGTTCCCCTTATAGTTGTAATGAAGAATTACAGAATCTAGATATGTTGAGAATTAAGAGTATAATATTAAAATAGTGCATTCTTAACATTATATCACATGGTCTTGATAGAAAATATAAGCTTGGGATTAGTCTTTACTCTATACTGGTTGATGTTTTTGACGGGCGGCGTTCTCCTACTACTGCTGGTGACATACATTATTCGACGAGTCTTATCTACTAAACCTAAGGAACTTGAAGAAAAAGCTGAATTAGAAGAAGTAACAGGAGAAGATCTTGAACTGGTGGCAGGATTAAGTGCAGTATTTGCTACACTTTCTAAACCTACGGAAATCAGTTATAGGGTGGAGATGCCGCAGCCTTCTACATCTTTATGGAAGATCTCGAGTATACTGTATTCTTCAAGATTATGGGAGGGTGGTTAAGTTGAAGAGAAGGTTCCGAGTTACTGTAGGCGGAAAGGTCTTTGAAGTTGAGGTCGAAGAGATCGGCGTAGAAGAAGTATCATCAGCGCCTACACCTACTATTCCTACAACCGTAGTAGCTCCTAAAGAGGAGAAGAAGGTTACTACACCTCCAACACCAGAAGTCAAAGCTGAGGTAGCTAAAGCTCCAGGTTTAGTTAAAGCACCAATTCCTGGAACAATTGTTTCTATAAAATGTAAAGAAGGTGATATAGTTAAAACCGGAGACCCTATACTAGTCTTGGAAAGTATGAAGATGGAGAATGTGATCTACTCTCCTACATCAGGTAGAGTCAAGAAGATACATGTTTCAGAAGGATCATCTGTTAATGCAGGACAATTGTTGATTGAGATAGAGTAAAGGTGAACTCTAATGGACCTGCTGACAACATACGTAGGTAACTTTATAATGATTGCTGTAGGAGCTCTACTTATCTATCTAGCGATTAAGAAGGGCTACGAACCTCTATTGCTAGTACCGATAGGTTTTGGAGCAATCTTAGTAAACATACCCTACGGAGAACTAATGGAAGTAGGAGGATTTCTCAGATACCTATATGATTATGGAATACTTACAGAGCTTCTCCCAATATTGGTCTTCATAGGTATCGGAGCTATGATAGATTTTGGCCCCCTATTCGAGCGACCCTGGGTTCTCCTAATTACTATACCTGCACATCTAGGAATCCCTTTAACTATGCTCTTAGCCTTATCTTTAGGATTCGGTCCAGGTGAAGCTGCTAGTATAGGTATAATTGGTGCAATGGATGGACCGACAGCCATCTACGTAACTTCGAAATACGCACCAGATCTACTAGGACCTGTCGCTGTTTCAGCTTATGCCTACATATCTATGGTACCTATCTTACAGGTGCCTGCATCAAAACTACTTTTAAGCAGAAAAGAAAGACTTACAAGAATGGAGTACAAGGAAGGAGTGTATCCGAGAACTCTTAAAATAGTCTTTCCAATACTGGTAACAGTTATAATAGGTATTATTGCTCCTAAAGGTATTCCATTGATAGGAGCGTTAATGTTTGGAAACTTCTTAAAAGAATGTGGTGTTGTTGAAAGATTGTCGAGAGCAGCTCAGAATGAATTGTCTAATGTGGTAACACTCTTACTAGGAATAACTATTGGTGGGACAATGATAGCAGAAAAATTCATAAACATCGCAACGTTAATAGTCTTCGCACTAGGCTTATTTGCTTTCTTCGCAGATTTAGCATGCGGTCTTCTTGCAGCTAAACTAGCCTACTACTTAACGGGAGGAAAAATAAATCCTCTAATTGGAGCAACAGGTATATCTGCTTTCCCAATGGCTGCGAGGACAGCCCACTTAATTGCGAGACAGGAAGACCCCGATAACTGGATACTAATGCATGCAATAGCAGCTAATACTGGAGGTCAGATAACTTCTGTAATTGCTGGGGCCATCGTATTATCTCTACTCCCAATACATTTTGGTTTATAGTGGAATATTTCCATGTTTTCTTGGAAGTCTAGAGAGCAGACTTCTCTTACCCTTCATATACATCTTTAAAGTTTTGGCAAGTATAGGTCTGGTCTCTTTAGGTTCTATTACTGCATTAACGTATCCGAGACCTGCCGCTACATATGGATTCGCAAACTTCGCTCTATATTCTCTAATCAGTTGAGATATGATTTCCTCTCTCTTAGAAGGTTCAGCAGACTCTATTTCTTTCCTATAGATTACTTCTACCGCACCTTCAGGACCCATAACAGCTATCTCAGCCGTAGGATACGCAAAGACGACATCTGCTCCTAGACTCTTACTACACATAGCTATATATGCTCCACCATATGCCTTCCTAACGATAATAGATATCTTCGGAACTGTTGCCTCAGAGTAAGCGTAAATAACTTTTGCTCCATGTCTTATAATGCCACCATGTTCTTGCTTTGTTCCAGGGAGATATCCAGGAACATCTACAAACGTTATAATCGGTATGTTAAAGCAGTCACAAAATCTTACGAACCGAGCAATCTTATCAGAAGAATCTATATCTAATACACCAGCTAGTACAGCCGGCTGGTTAGCTACAACCCCAACAGTGAAACCGGCCAGTCTCGCAAATCCCACAACAGCATTTGGTGCAAAATCTTTCTTAACTTCTAGGAATGAACCTTTATCGAAGACTACGTTAATTATGTTTCTTATATCATAGCTCTTTCGTGGATCATCAGGTATCATGTAATTCAATTCTTCATTTACTCTATCTGGTGGATCTCCAGTATCTATGAAAGGTGGATCTTCAAGACAGTTTGATGGAAGGTAGGATAGTAGTCTTTTTACTAGATTCAATGCTTCAACATCGTTCGGTGCAGTGAAGTCAGCGACCCCCGAAAGTTTTGCGTGGACCTCAGCCCCACCTAGTTCTTCAAAAGAAACATCTTCACCCATTACTGCTTTTACTACTCTTGGTCCGGTGATGAACATGTAGCTAGTCTTCTCAACCATTATGATGAAGTCTCCTAAGGCTGGAGAGTAGACTGCCCCGCCTGCACATGGCCCCATAATCACTATGATCTGTGGAATTACACCTGAAGCTCTAACATTTCTCGCAAAATATTCTCCTATAGCATGGAGAGAAGCAACACCTTCTTGAATTCTCGCACCTCCAGAATCATTTAAACCTATGATCGGTACTCCAAGCTCCATAGCTCTATCAAGAATCCTAGAGATCTTGTTTGCATGGACTTCTCCTATAGACCCTCCCATGAAAGTCGCATCTTGAGCATATACTGCCACCAACCTACCATCTATTCTCCCTAAACCTGTAATTATTCCATCTCCTAGAACTTTTCTTTTATCCATTCCAAACTCAGTAGCTCGATGAACCATAAAAGCATCCAGCTCCACGAAACTATCTTTATCGAGCAGTAACTCTATTCTCTCTCTCGCTGTTAATTTCCCTGCTTGATGCTGTTTCTCAATAGCTTCTAGTCCTCCGCCGAGAAGAGCTTTTTTCCGCATTTCTTCCAATTCGCGGATCAGTTCTTCAGTAGATTTATAACCTTTCTCACCCATTCATCTTCACAGATATTTCTTCAGAATTAGAAGTATTTAAAGATGCATTGAGAATTGGAATTTTCAATATTAACGTTAACATTCTGTTTTCTGTACTAATGAGATGGATGGTAAAGATCACTAGGTAAATGGATATTTGGTGAAACTTCATAGAACGTAGCGATTAAAGTTGGAAAGATATCTGGAAAAATCTTCTTGGAAAACTTCCACTATTGTTGTAAGTTTTACTTCAGGAGAGCAATTCTTTATTGACACATCACCTGTAAATCAGATAGTTAAAGTTTTTAAGTAGTTGTGATCTTTGTAAGTTGAGTATGTATGTCTTCAGTAAGAGATGAGATTGAGAAAGCTAATAGAGAAGCTGTTGAAAGAATGATGGAGTCTGATCCACTATGGGTTGATGTCGGTGTAGCAAAAGAAAAAATACCTGGAATGAAAGACTATCTACTACTTCATGCTGGTCCACCTATAACATGGGAAAAAGCAAGCGGTCCGATGAAGGGAGCAATAATTGGTGCGATAATTTATGAAGGATGGGCAGATACCCCTGAAGAGGCTGAGAAACTAGTTACTTCAGGTCAAGTTGTCTTAGAACCTACCCATATCCATAATGCTGTTGGACCGATGGCTGGAATAATATCTCCTAGAATGCCTGTATACGAAGTTTACGATAAGAAATACGGTAACAGAACATATTCCAACTTCAATGAAGGTATCGGGAAAGTTCTAAGATATGGAGCATACAGTAAGGAAGTGATAGATAGGCTTAGATGGATGGAATCAACACTTTCACCAGTTCTTCAAGCAACTATTAGAGAGATAGTAAAAGATAAGGGAGGCGTATCTCTAAAAAGCATTATCGCCCAAGCATTACAGATGGGCGATGATTGTCACAACAGATACAATGCAGCTACAGGTCTTCTCCTCAAAGAAATCACACCATATATGATAACTACAGGGTTCGATGTACAAACATTAAAAGAAGTATACAATTTTCTAGCTGGAAACAATTTTACAACTTTGAACTTAGGTATGGCCGCAGCAAAAGCTATGACTCTAGCCGCACACAATATTAAGTATAGCACTATTGTAACTGTTATGTCTAGGAATGGTACTGAAACCGGCGTATGGGTCAGCGGGTTGGGAGACAGATGGTTTACAGCTCCAGCACCTATACCTAAAGGTGTATGGTTCCCAGGATACTCTGAATCAGATGCTAATCCAGATTTAGGAGATAGCTCAATTACCGAGACAGCTGGATTCGGTGGATTCGCCATGGCCGCAGCTCCAGCAATTGTTTCATGGGTTGGAGGAAGCGTTCAAATAGCAATTGAAATAACTAATAAGATGTATGAGATAACGTATACTAAACATAAGTATTTCCAGATACCTTACTTGAACTTTCAGGGAACCCCGACAGGTATAGATATAAGAAAGATACTAAAAACAGGGATAGTTCCTACGATCAACACAGGTATCGCTCATAAAGAAGCAGGAATAGGTCAAATAGGTGCAGGAATAGTATCCTTCCCCTTCGAAGTCTTCAAGAAAGCTTTTGAAGCATACGTAGAAGAATATGGCATATAGGCTTAACGCTTCAACTATCGGAGAAAGATGTAAAAAGACGTTGGATAAGTTTAAACATGAAATCAAAATTAGACATGTCTTCACCAGTACAATATATCTCGAAGCAGGCAAAGATATGATCATCATAAGTCGGAAAAATAACCGTTCTCCCCATACCATAAATATTTTTCAAGATACTTCAATCAATTCTTTTTCTTTTCATTTTCACGTTAAAGTTGGAGACAGTGTATGGGTAGAAAATTTCCATATGTATATCGGAGATATTGAGATCGAATTAAAGAATGCGGAGTACTACTCTCAACCAAGAATAGATAAAATCCATAGTCTAGATGAGATACTTGAAAAAATGTACTTAAGAGGGTTGAATATGCTTTTGATACTATACTCCGTTTCTTTAAGTAGTATGCCGATTTTTAGGTTGAATGAATTTAGAGAATTTTTAGAGAATGTAGTATATCCTTTTTCAAAGAGAGATGTTGAAGTTGTAAGGAATGCTGAGAATTACAGAATACTACTCGGGGTTGGTGAAGGTTTCACACCTTCTGGTGATGATTTCCTACTAGGCTTCTTAAGTATCTTAAACTTACTGGATGAAAAATTCCAATTACCTAGAATAACGTTAGAAGATGAATTCCTACTCAATTATACTAACTGGGTTAGTGCAATGTTTCTAAAATATGCTCAGCGTGGATATTATGACGAAGACGTATACGGGTTGCTGAAATCTATATCTTTAAGAAATGAAGTAGATTTCACAAATTCTATTCTCCAACTTGCAAGAAGAGGTCATACTTCTGGTCTAGATGTTTCTCTAGGAGTCTTAACTGGATTAGCTTCAATCATAGATAACATAAAATGTAAGAACTTGACTGAGAAATTAGTAAATCACATTCTTAACATTTCTTAGTAAACTAGAAGATATTTATACTGGTTATCGAAAATAAGAGATAGAATGGGCATAAAGGTTAGATTGTATTCAAGGTTAAGAGAGATTGTTGGCAAAGACGAGATAATACTGGATCAAGTTCCCAGAAACGTCGGAGAACTTATAGAAACTATTTCAAAAACCCTTGGAGAAAACTTTAAGAAAGCAGTTTACCAAGAAGGAAGATTACGAGATAATTTAGTAATATTGGTGAATGGACACAGTATTAAACTTCTGAAAGGTGTTGAGACACCACTTACAGAAAATGATAATGTGTCGATCGATGTAATAGATTTAGTAGAGATCATAGGAGGAGGATAAGCTATCTATCAAAACTTACCATTCGTTTTCACATAGAGTGGCTACTCTGTAACTTTCCACAAATCAGAAAGATTTATTTCATAGAATAAAACTATCTAAATTGACGGAAAATGGAGATAGTTAAGAATTTAGTAAAAATGAACTTCTTCAGAGATTCGCTACAACTTATGCAGTTGTCTGAAGAAGTTAAGAAGATAGATGGAGTACTTGATGCAGCTTTAGTAATGGGCACAGATACAAATAAAGAGATCCTAGAGAGATTAAATCTTCTAACAAGCGAGGGGAAAGCGGCAACATCAAATGATTTAATCCTAGCTATTAAAGTAAGAGATGAAAGCTTACTATCAAGGATAATTCCTGTTGTGGAGGATATGTTGATGAGGCCTGTGACAAGTCTTCAACCAACCATAGATAAAACATACTATACCGTTGAATCTGCTTTAGACGATGTACCTAATATTAATCTGGCGGTTATATCTATACCAGGACAACATGTTAAAGAAGTAGCTCTAAAATTGCTGGAGAAAGGAATACACATCCACATATTTAGTGACCATGTACCAATAGAAGATGAAGTAGAACTGAAAAAATATGCAAGTGAACGGGGTCTACTGGTTTTAGGACCAGGTGCAGGAACATCAATCATTAATGGAAAAGCTATAGCATTTGCCAACAAAGTTAGGAGAGGACCTATTGGGATAGTTGCAGCCGCCGGCACCGGGCTACAAGAAGTTAGTGTACTCTTAGATAGAGTTGGTCTAGGAATTTCTCAAGGTCTCGGCGTCGGAGGAAACGATGTGAAAGAAAGTGTCGGAGGCATAATGACTATTGATTGTATCAAGTATCTTGAACAAGACGAAGAAACCAAAGCTATAATGGTTGTATCAAAACCCCCAGATACCCCTGTATTAAAGAAGATCATAAAATTCATTGAAGAAGAAACTAAGAAACCATTTACCCTATGTTTCCTAGGTACTAAGAAATATGTTCCTCCAAAGAAATTAGCTAAACGGATACATTCATGTAGAAGTCTCCATGCAGCTGTACTCGATATGGTGAAATTCATAAATCCGGAAAAATATAAAGATGCTAAGACGAGTCTCTCTCCTAAACTCTCAGAATTGAAGAAGTCATGCAAAATGCTTTCAAAAAATCTGAAACCGGGACAGAAATATCTAAGAGCTCTCTACACAGGTGGAACATTAATGTATGAATCTCTATTGATATACCGTGAATTGATAGGTAAAGATGTTTATAGTAACGCTCCGCTCGACCCAAGATATAAGTTGGAAGATCCTTACAAAAGCTATATGCATACAGTAGTAGATCTGGGAGAAGAAGAATTTACAGCTGGCAGAGCCCACCCAATGATAGATCCAACAATCCGAAAGATAAGATTGATAGAGGAGGCTAGAGATCCTGAAGTAGCTGTGATAACATTAGACTTTGTTCTAGGATATGGAGCAAACCCTGATCCTGTTGGGGCTATGCAAGATGCAATAATTGAAGCTAAGAGAATAGCTGAGAAGGATTCAAGAGAAATCGTAATGATGGCTCATGTATGTGGTACAGAAGCTGATCCCCAGAACTCTTCAATACAAGAAGAGAAGTTGAAGAACTTGGGGGTTATTGTCTTTCCAACAAATGCATTAATGGTTTTTGCATCAGCTCTAGTTGTGAAACGTTGTAAGATATCAGATGAGAAGCTGAGAAAAGCGTATAAAGAGTTCCTAGATGTTTAGGAGGGATAAAGATGAGTGAAAAAGTAAAGAAGCTTTTTAGAGAAGAATTAAAAGTAGCGAATATAGGTTTAGAAATATTCTACCGCTCTCTTAAAGACCAGGCAGTAGAAGTGGTTCAAATCAGTTGGCAGCCTCCACCAAGCCTAGAAAGAAGATTAAAAGAGAAATTGGAGAAACTATTATAAATCATTTTATTTCTTTTGATAAAATTTTGATGCACTCTTGATTGCTTCAATAATCTCATAGTATGTTCCGCATCTACACAGTATGCCGCTCAGTTTCTCTTTTATTTCTTCTTCTGTAGGGTTAGGATTTTCCAGTAGTAATTGATGGGATGCGAGTACGAATGCTGGTGTGCAGAATCCGCATTGTAGTGCTCCGTGTTCTATGAATGCTTTCTGTATTGGTGTAAGTTCACCATCCCTAGATAAACCTTCAACAGTAACAATCTCAGAACCATCAACCTCAACAGCAAGAACAAGACAAGACTTCACAGGCTCCCCATTCAATAAGACAGTGCATAAACCGCATTCTCCCCGCCAGCAGGCTGCTTTCACACCTTTAATCTTTAATTTATCTCTTAATACGTCTATCAGTAGTTCATTATCTTTTACTTCAACAGTTTTCCTATATCCATTTACCGTTAGAGATATCTTACGGACCATGTTTAACCACCTTCCACTAGTTCTGTTAAGAGATTCATAGTGAGGATTTTGATGAGATGTCTTCTAAAGTCTTCTGAAGCTAGAACATCTGAGATCACTTCTAGTTCTTCAGATGCTTTCACAGCTGCTGATATTATGAGTGTTCTCATATCGCCTTCAGATGAAAGAATCTTTTCAGCTTCTAATGCTCTAACAGGTTTTGGAGAAATAGCCCCATAGACGAGTCTTACATCTTTCTTTTCCTTATTCAATGAGAGGTAGGCTGCAAGATTTACTAAAGCGAACTCAGAACCTACGTTAAATTTTACAAATCCGCTTCTCGCCCCACTGGGAACGTCTGGTATGTGTATAGATGTAACGATCTCTCCAGGTTCTAAATCTATCTCTACGGGTCCCTTAATGAACTCTGCTACTGGAACTCTTCGAACTTTATCCAAACTCTTTATCTCAACTTCTGCACCATATGCTATTAGTGGAGGTGGCCCGTCAACCCAAGGTATGGCTTCACAAATATTACCTACCAATGTTGCTCTATTCCTTATTATGCTATCTGAGGCCAATTTCACCGCTTGATACAATGCTCTATACTTTTCTCTTATCACCTGGTATGATTCTAGTTCTGAGAAAGTTACTGTAGCCCCAATTACTAGCCCTTCACCTTTCCTATACTCGAGTTTCTTGAGTTCAGGTATTCCTTTTATGTCTATGACGTGACTTGGAGAGACTAGTCTTTCTTTCATGAATGCGATCAGCCCGACTCCGCCTGCAAGAATCTTTGCTTCATCACCATACTTTTCTAATAGTTCTAAAGCTTCTCTAAGAGTCTTCGGCTTATGGTAGGTGAAGTCTGGTAAAGTGAAGTAAGGGGATCCGAAGCTCATGCTCTCACCTCTGCTAACTTCTTAGATTCTATGAACTTCTTTAACGCTTCATCGAATAGGTCTGGTCTCTGTTCTTTCAATGCCTTCCACAAGTTTTCTGGATTCATCGGGAGCTGGTTTATCTTCACACCTGTAGCTCTATATACTGCATTGGCTATTGCTGGAGCAATACCTATCATAGTTAATTCACCTATACCTCTCGCACCGTATGGTCCATCGGATTGAGGTGTCTCAATTGTCTTCCTGACAACTTCTTTAGGAATATCCTTTATCCTAATTAGATAATAGTTCGTGAAATTCGGATTCACAACCCATCCTCTTTCATCAAATTTTATCTGTTCATACAACCCTATACTCAAACCCATTAAGGACCCCCCGTTCATTTGTTGTTTAACCAACAATGGGTTTATCACTTTCCCCAAGTCTAATGCTTGAACGACTTTCAAGACTTTAATTTCTCCCGTAAGCAAGTCTATCTCTACTTCAACCGCCGCACCTCCAAACGTATGGAAGATAGTTGGATTTCCTTGACCAGTCTCAGGATCAAGATATGTTGTATGGGTAGACATAAATACCCCTCTACCGATCACTGGACCTCCAATAGAATTGCCGTTAGGATATGTATAACCCATAACTATGTCTTGGAGAGGTATCTTCATCCAAGGTTTACCTTTCACTCTCACTTCTCCATCAACAAGCTCTAAATGGTCTTCTGGACACCTCAACACTTCTGAAGCAACTCTAAATATCTGCCTCTTAGCATCTTCAATCGCTTTCAATATAGCTATTCCATCAGTAAATAAACCTCTGCTTCCAACCGTCTGCCAAGTGTAAGCTGATTTATGAGTATCTTTAATATAATCTACCCTAACTTTCTCTAGGGGTAGGCCGAATTCTTCTGCTACAATCTGTATCAATGCAGTTATAGTTCCTTGCCCGAAATTTCCAGTAGCAATTAAAAGATCTACACTTGCATCTTCATTAAACTTTAAGATAGCTGATGCAGCGGCATTCGGAGGTTGGGCTGGACCCTTAACAAATAAAGCTAAACCTTTAGATCTTATTTTCCAAGGTTCTCTCAGTTTCTCAGGTGGAGTATTCCATTCAATCTCTTCTAGTAGAGTCTGAAGTACTTTTTCAGGATTTCCAGCATCTTCTCTAAGCCTTTCACCAGTACATGTTTCAGAGATACCTGGCTTGACCAAGTTAATCCTCCTAATCTCTACAGGATCTATTCCAATCTTCTTCGCAGCTCTATCCATTATCTGCTCAAGAACCCAATGGCTTTCAGGATACCCGAACCCTCTTAAAGCAGTTGTTGGAATCTTATTCGTATACACTGTTAAAGATTCTACTCTTATGTTTGGTATCTCGTAGCATCCATCTGCAGAGTAGCCGACAGCTCTACCTACATTTACAGTATAGTCTGCATAAGCTCCAGCATCTAAAATGAATTTAACATCATATGCTATGAACTTTCCATCTTTCCTGAATCCTGCTTTCGCAAATCCGTAAAATCCTTCTCTAACAGCAGCTACGGTGAACTGTTCTTTCCTCGATAAGACAAGTTTTACGGGACGGTATCCAGCTTCCTTAGAAAGTATAGTTACCAAGGCTTCCCATCCAAGTCCAGCTTTCCCTCCGAACCCTCCTCCAACATATGGAATTCTCACAATAATTTTATTGTGGGGTATTCCAAGTGATAAAGCCATAATCTGCCTGATAGGTGCAACATTCTGCCAGCTTGTCCAGATTTCAACAGTCCCATCTAGATGATAATGAGCTACGACGTTCTGGACCTCCATATAGCAGTGGCTTACGTGAGGTATGTAGAACTGTTCTTCAATAATTACATCCGCTTCTCTAAACCCTTTCTCTACATCACCTCTAACAAGAGTAAACTTATTAGCAATATTTGTTCCAGGTATAGGGTTGAATGCAGGTGAATGCCGATATTCTTCCATCTTTTCATGAATTAAAGGTGCATCAGGTTTAAGAGCTTCTAGCGGATCAAAAACTGCAGGTAGCTCTTCGTATTCAACATCAACTAAATCAATTGCTTTTTCAGCTGCTTCCAAGCTTTCAGCAATAACAGCCGCAACTGGATGGCCAACCCATCTTACCTTATCTATAGCTAAAAGATCTCTATCTCCTGCATACATCCCAACTCTATATGGAAAATCTTTACCTGTCACAACCTTGACCACCCCGGGAATCTGCAAGGCCTTACTGAAATCTATCTTCTTAATCCTAGCATGAGGTACAGTACTTGTGACTAGTTTAGCATACAACATTCCAGGAAGCTCTATATCGAAAGTATATTCTGCAGTTCCAGTAACTTTGTAAAAACCATCGTAGGGTGGAATGGGTTTACCAATATACTTAAATGTCAGTTTTTCCACCTCCTGCGCTATGACAAACTATTAACTTATTTAAATATATTTCTTAAATACTTAACCCGTAAGCTTATACTTAATACAGTCAAAGAACTGGTTAACGATTTTTTTAACGTATCCTTCTAACATTGGTTTAGCTAGACTTCCAAGAGGGCCTGAAACATTAACATTAGCTGTCCAGGCTAACTCTGTTCCAGAATCTACTTCATTTAATTTTACTTCTACTAATGCATCGAAACCACTTCCAGCTCCAGATCCACTCAACTTCAGTTTAGCGAAATAGTTTTCATGGTCTTCTTCAATTACGTTGCTGGACGCATTGAAGATCCCCTTAATGAAACCTATACTTACCTTAACTTTCGCTGTAACTCTCTTCCCCTCAGTTACCGAATATTCTTGAACACCTGGTATACACTCTATAACTTTGACAGGTTCCGATATGAAATTCCAGACATCTTCTCTCCGAGATTTTAAGAATATTTTACCTTCGAGCTTCATGTCTAATAATTTCAGTTCCTATATAATAAGCATTATCAATTAATTAACTTCTACTACTTCATTATTAGTATCTTTCATCATACAACTCATATGCTGTATAAAAAATAGATTTATATTTTGTAATAAAGTAGCATATCATGTGAACAAATATGGTTATGGATTGGAGTAAGGTGGTAGATTGGAGCAGAGTTAAGATATATGACTTATCTCAACCGACTAGCTGGAAGCAGCCACCGTTCATGTGGTATCCTCCAATGAAAGTTTACTGGATTAAGACTCTTGGAGAACATGGAGTAAACGCTCAATTCATAGAAACATCACTACACTTTGGAACTCATTTCGACAGCCAGCTACACTTCGTAACAGGTGGAAAAGATGTTGCAAGCTTACCACTAGAAGACTACCTAGTCGGCGAGGGAGTTATAGTAGACATTTCTCCGTACGTCGGAGACTATGATATCTATACTTCTGAGACCATAAAGAAAGCAGCGAAAGATGGAGGAGTAGAAATTAAGAAAGGAGACATACTTATAATTCATACTGGATATCATAAATATGCTTGGTGTGGAACCGAGCCAGATGAAGTAAGATACATGGTTAAACATCCTGGACCAGATGAAAGTTTCGCGAAATGGTGTATAGAAATGAAAATAAAATGGATAGGTGTAGATGCAATGTCTGCAGACCATCCACTCAATACTGTAATTAGAAGAGCTAGACCTGATTTAGTAGCTGAAGCAGAGAAGAAGTGGGGTAAGAAGATAGATGAATTAATGCCGTGGCCTCAAAACTATCAGCTCATGCACCTCAAACTCTTCCCCCACATGATACTACATGCTGAGAACCTAGGAGGAGAAATAAGCAAAGTAGTAAATAGAAGATGTATAATAGGAGCATTCCCATTCAAATTCCAGGATGGTGAATCAGCTTTCGCAAGAATCGTAGCCTTCGCAAATGAAAAATAATTCTGTGAATTAATCCCATCCTATTTTTATTTTTTGGCTTTCCTGCATATTCAAATTTCAAGATAGATGAAACTATCTTCATAACATTCTTTTCTAAGAAACAATTCGATGTATAAATTCTCTATACTAATACTCAATACACTATATGTATATTTTTTAGTAGTCCTCTGTCTTCCAAGATTTTCATAAATCTTTTAAAGAGTGAGGAATGTTCACGGTATCTGTACAATTCGATATGGTGTCCAACTTCTAGATGGTTTTCTACTTGCATAGCAAACATGTTTACGAGCTCCTCTTTCTGAGGAGTCAAATTATCTGATTTCGGAATCAATATTAATCCATATTTATTTCTAATATACTCTTCTATGGTTTCAAATTTTTCTGACAGTATTTCAAATGGACATATTAAGATTTTACGAGATCTGATATCTGAATCTACATCTTTACTGTATTCATGTAGTTTAGATAACTCATAATCAAATTCTAGGAATTCAAATAATTCTTTAACTGAGTCTTCAAAACTTCTCGGATATTTTTTAATTCCAGTTCTCTCGTCAGGATATATTAAGGAAGGTGGGAGATCATAGATCTTGAATATGAATCCGTATTCTCTAAATATTTTATCTAGAGCTTCTATTAATACTCCTAAACCTGAGGTGATGTTGCTTTCTGTATCAACTTCTCTAGGTCTCCCACCCCATGAAGGATCACTTTGAGTTTCTCTATAACCACAACTCGGACTTATTCCTAAACCAATTAATTTAAATTCTCTAATTTTATTCTCTACTAGAATCTCCGAGATACCGATGGCCATCTTTCTACAAAGTTCTCTGAACAGAACGTTAGAGTATTGTTCTTTAACAAACCACCATCTCCTTAAACCAAGGTATACTGTTTCTGGACATGGAAGCTGGATAAACTGAAGGTTTTTCAGTTTAATAATATCCCAGACAGGATGGACAACATTACTCCAACGAGCAATTCCAGGAGCTCTAGAATTAACATTTACTACACAGTGACATAGTAAAAGCATACCTATACACAACTATCCGAGCATTATAACTAATATTTAAATACAACGCTACAACTATGTAAAGAATGCAATTTATGTTATATTCTTAATCTTAAACTTTATATAATTCAGAATGTTTATTCTACGTATGACAAAAGAAAACGTATTAACTAAAAATCTTACTCGGAGAAAAGCTCTCTCAACAGCTGGTAAAGTTGCTGTAGGTGTTGTTGCAGCTGGAGTAATAGGAGGTCTCGGAGGATACTATGCAGGAAGCATGGCCGCTGCCCCTGCAACTGTGAAGGAAACTGTAACTGTAGGTGCTGCAACAGTAACTGTACCAACAACAATAACACAGACTAGAACAGTGGAAGTAGTAAAGGGGTTAAAAGTAGTCATGGGAATGGTTTTAGGTGGTTATGTCGAGGGTTCAACGTGGGATGGAAGACAGATAAAAGCTGTCGAACGATTAAAACAACTTTACCCGTGGTTTGATTATGTCTACGATGAAGGTGTTGTATTGAAGGGTAAAGACCCAATTTCTTCTGCTAGAGACTTGATAAAGGTTAGTGGAGCAAACATTGTCTTTGGCAGTTGGGAACCAGCAGCGATACCCGCCTTCCATACAATAGCAGATGAATATCCAGATGTGTATTTCCTAGGAATAGTTGGAAGCGACATATCTTCTCGAAGGAATTTCATAAGAGTTTTCATAAGACAGTATCAAGCTATGTATCTAGAAGGGTTGGTGGCTGGAGCAATAACTCAGACCAACAAGATTGGGATTGCGGTAGGTCCAGCATGTGTACAGAATTGGAGGAGGATGGCAGCCTTCTATCTAGGTATAAAAGAAGCTAATCCGAATGCTACTCTATACATCAAGTATGTTGGAGAATGGTATGATCCACCGAAGGAGAGAGAAGTTTCACATGCTTTAGTCGATCTAGGAGTCGATGTTTTAACACATTACACAGATTCTGTTGAACCTCTCAAAGTTGCTGAAGAAAGAGGAATATGGTTTGTAGGGAAAGATTCAGATATAGTTGGGCTCTATGGATGGGGAACTACAGATACAGTAGCAGTCTCATTCGATACAAGATGGGAGGTTCTCTTCTACCATATATTGAAAGAGTATCTAGCAGGTACAAGATATCCTGACAGAATAGTCTTTCTAGGAATGAACCACCATATACCTCTTCCATCTGATAATCCCTGGGTACCTGGACAAACAATCTTACCAGCTGTCGATCTTCAGAATGATAATAAAATCGGGCTTGATGCAATTAGCCCGAAAGCAAAGCGTCTAATCTCAGAAGATATGCTCAAGTTAATTGAAAGAAGAAGAAACCAGATGCTTTTAGGTGCATTCGACCCATTCTGTGAATACGCACTCGTTAGTAGTGGAGAAGGAGTACCTATACCAGAGCTAGGACTAGAAGTACCACCCAAAGGAACCGTAGTCAAGCCAGCGGGAGTAATGCCGACAGATGATTGGCTCCTCGGAAAACTTAACTTCCAACTAGACGGCATAGTTCTTGTCAAGTAAATAAAATAATTTTTCTATATTTTTCTTTTTATTTCATACACTAAAATATTGAGAACGTTTCTAAAGTATTTTGAAATAATTAGATATTAGAGAAGAATATATTTTCTATTCTTTTATGTAAGGTACTCCTAGTGCTTCTGGTTTAGCTAACCACCATCTTCTTCTAAATCTTTCGGAAGAGATTATGACGAGCAGTATGATTGTAATAATGAATGGAAGCATTCTTAGTACTGGAAGTGGGGCTGGAATTCCAGCGTATATTGTTTCTGGAGAAATAGCGAACTGCCATACAAAACCGAATAGTAAAGCACCGCCTAGAAGTATTAAAGGTCTCCACAAAGAGAACATGACGAGAGCGAGCGCTATCCATCCTAATCCTTTTGTTGGAAGATGACTCCACGTTCCTAGGTATGTTAGAGATAGGAATGCTCCTGCTAAACCTCCTAATGCACCGCCGATAATCGTACATAGATAACGAATTCTTATAACTCTTACTCCAGATACTTCGGCTGCAAAAGGATTTTCTCCTGTTGATCTTATCTTTAATCCTAGATGTGTTTTTGACAGTATGAACCAGATTATAAGAACTACAGCTACTGCTAGGAAGAAGATTGGCGAAAGACCATAAATCCGTATAGAGACTACACCCGGAGGCAGCGGACCTGAGTATCTATCTGCCCAGTAGGTTACAAAACCCATTGCGAAGAGCCATATCCCCATTCCGCTTACTACTTGATTCACTCTTAAGCTTATAGAGAAGAAAGCGTGTAAAAGGCCGAAGAGAGCTCCTAAACACATTCCCACAATGTATCCTGGAATAACACCCAAGAACATAGCTGTTATGAATCCTGAAGCAGCTCCTAGAAGCATTAATCCTTCTATACCAACGTTGAGGACGCCCGACCTCTGGTTAAGCAGTTCACCGATAGCTGCAAGTAGAAGGATTGTGGCCACTTCAAGAGATCTAACTATGAAAGGCCACATACTTCTATCCCCTCCTAATTCTTTTAATTCTATAATGGTGGAAGAATTGGAAAGCGACGAATGTTAGAGAGATTACTCCTAGGAAGAGGACGTCTAAACCGAAGGGTAGTCGTAGTCTTCTAACTAGAACCGTAGATCCAACTATTATTGAACCAATGAAAACAGAGAACGGTATTGTAGCTATAGAATTGAGAAGACAGATCAATCCTATTAGTATCCCCCAGTATGTAAGATCACCTATAGCTTTGTAAGCTTCAGGTCTCGGGATCAGTCGGAAAGCAGGGTCTCCAGCCCACATATGATATCCTGAAAGCCCAGCAATAGCTCCACCAATTGCCATTACTAAAATCGTAATTTTAGTTGCATTTATACCTATATGTTTAGCTACAACTGGACTATTTCCCAAAACACGAATTTGGTATCCGAGTACTGAGTACTTGAGAAAGATATAGAGGATCACGGCTATCCCAATTGCTAGGAAACTTGTGAAAGGTATATTCCAGACAATAGGTGCATGAGCAGAAGCTGGTAAAGGTCTACTTGTAGATTCTGCGATGCCAGCCCATGGGCCTCCAACAGTCAATAGGTAGACAAGCCAGAAAGCAATATTATTCAACATTAAGGTTACTACAACTTCGTTAACATTCAATTTTCCTCTTAAGAATCCTGCTAGTGCTCCATACCCTGCGCCGGAGAGCGCTCCGACAATTAGCATTAATGGAATTAGGAGAGCGGGATGGAGATTAGGAAAACTGTATGCGATTGCAAAAGCTCCAATTGTTCCTAGATAGAATTGACCTTCCATTCCAATATTCCAGAGCCCTGCTGACATTGGAACTATAAATGCGAGAGTTGAGAATAGTATGAAGAATCCTCTATGAAGTGTTGTGGAAAGTCCTAGCTCGGGATTGAAAGCAAACGTAAAGATATGTCCATATGCTTCAATAGGTGAAGCTCCTTCAAGCATTAGGAAGCCGCTGAAGATAATGAAGGCTACAACTAATGAGAGAATAGATATGGTGACGGCTTCTCTTCCCGTTAATACTACTACTCTTTCACGTTTTAGTTTTGGAAGCTGTATGTAAACCATCTAGACACCTCCTGAAAGTGCACCAGCCATCATCGCTCCAACTACTTCTTTCTTAGCTTCCTCAGCTGATAAGATCTTTACAAATCTTCCTTCATAAATTGGTGCAACTCTATCACTTAACTGTAGAACTTCATCGAGATCTTCGGAGATGAGGAGGACACCCATCCCCTTCTCTTTACATGCAAGTATTCTACTCCTAACAGCTTCAGTCGCAGCAATATCAAGTCCAACGGTAGGTGAGTTGGCAATGAGGAGTTTCGAAGTTCTGGGAATAACACGTGCTAAAATCAATCTCTGTAGATTTCCTCCTGAAAGATGTGCTGCCTTCGTATCAATGCTTGGAGCTACTACTTCGAATTCAGAAATATACTTTTTAGCGTAATCTCGGATTTTCTTATAATTTAAGAATCCTTTGTTAGAAAACTCTGGATCAAAATAGATACCCATCAAGATGTTGTCGACTAGCGAGAAGTTTCCTATTACACCTACTCCCAAACGTTCTGGTGGGATGTACCCTATCCCCATCTTCATCCTCTCGAGAACAGAAGTATTGGTTATATCTCGGCCTTTAAAGAATATTCTTCCTCCTATTGGTTTTCGGAGACCTGCTATGACTTCAGCTAGTTCTTGCTGACCGTTACCAGCAACACCTGCAATTCCAAAAATCTCACCTTCTCTTATAGAGAAGGATACTCCTTTAAGAGCTAGAACTCCTTTATCATTTAGAGCCGAAACATTCTCTACTCTCAATATCTCTTCCCCTATCTTTACTTTAGGTTTCTCTAGTGTAAAGAGAACTTCTCTTCCAACCATATACTCTGCTAAAGCCTTCATTGTAGCTTCTCTCGTTTCAAGACGTTTTACTACTTTTCCTCTTCTCAGTACTGTAATTCTATCACTTATAGCAAATACTTCAGGTAGTTTGTGGGTGACGAAAGGTATAGTAGCTATCCCCTCTTTGGCCATAGATTTCATAGAATTTAAGAATGAATCTATTTCTAAAGGTGTTAGAACAGAAGTTGGTTCATCAAGTATGAGTATTTTTGCACCACGGTAAAGCGCTCTCAATATCTCTACAAGTTGTTGTTCACCAGCAGAAAGTTGCCAAACCCTCGCATCTAGATCTATCTTAAAACCATATCTTTCACAAAGTGCTTTAACTTCTTCTCTAGCTTTCTTCATATTTATAATGGTCCCAGTTTTCGGATGACCGAGAATTATATTCTCAAGAACTGTATGAGCGGGTATCAATTTTCGAATTTGGTGAACCATTCCTATACCTAGATTCATTGCATCGAGTGGAGATCGAAACTTAACTCTCTTTCCATAGACGTATATCTCTCCCTCATCAGGTTGTAAAACTCCAAATAAAATATTCATCAGAGTTGTTTTTCCAGCACCATTCTCTCCTAAAATAGCGTGCACTTCACCTGCTCTTACTTCAAAATCTACATGATCTAGAGCGACAACACCTCCGGGAAACCTTTTCGTAATACCTCTAACCTCTAAAATCGGAGTACCATTTTTCATTTTTTCCTCACTGAACCATTTACAATTTCACTGAAAATATAAAGATTTTGGAAGAAAAAACATCTAGTACGAAATATCTAAAACTCAAAATTTAGTGTCTTTTTCCGCAAGACTATAAACTTATATTCTCGAACTAGTAGTTGGAGTTACACAACGTACAGAAGTCTATTAATTTAGCTACAGGTAAAGATGCTTAGTCTAATGGAAAATTTAATTTGGGATTACAAAGAATTTTCATAGGTTGAGAAACGAAAAGATCATTGCATTCATGATTTTCTGGTTGTAGTGATTTCTAGACATAGAATAGTATTATGAGGAAAATTGTTAATAACATTGTTAAGATTCCTGATAAAACGATATACTTGTAAGTCTTAGGGTACTCGGATTTATAGTATTCTACTGTCATAACTAAGCATGGATGGGATGGGCTGAGAAGGTGGCCTACGTATACTCCTAGAAAAGCGTAGATGTATACTTGAGCTGGTACTGAAGTTGCTAATATTGAGAAACATAGAGCCATGCTAACAGATTCAATCCCGATTACAATTCCAATTATGAAGGAGATTAGAAATGAGATGAATGCTTCTAATCCTTTAAGAATACTAAACATCTCAGTTCCAACACTACTAATCTGTATAAACTTACTGAAGATGAATGCAACTACTACAACCATTATTATCGTTGGATTTAAAGCACGTTTAATTGCTTCCTTAAATTCTCTATAACTAGTTCTAGAAATCATCACGTATAGAATAGATGTCAAGATTAAGATGTACATCATAGATATTCTGGTCAGCAAGGCTAGAGTTATTATCGTGATTACTGGCCATAAGTACACTAGACCTCTAACATCTTTTCTAAGAGTCTGAGATGTTCTAAGCATAGGTAAAGATAAGATTAAACCTGCTACAATGGATGCTATGGGTATCGGCCAAGTATATCTAGCTATTAGATAGGGTTCGGTACCTATTATCCCAGCTACCATTATCACTCCTGGAACGAGAGGCCACGTCATAGTAAACACATGTCTAAACCAGTAATTAATGTAAGTTTCTTCTTCAGGTCTCAGATTCAATTTATCGAATACAGGTTTAGTTATAGCTGCAGAAACATATGCGCCTCCCGGCATTGGAAGTAACCCTATGACCAACGGTGCTATTATCGCCGTTATTCTAGCTCCTAGCATATTCAATCCTTCTACAATCTTCACTGTGGCCCCTTTCAACCTCATCACCTCCGTTATGAAAATTACTAATATGAATGTTAGTACAGTATTCAACATACTTAGATCGAATGCTTCTAGCATAATGTTTAGAACTTTGAAACCGTGGATCAAGATACCATACAGGAATGCTCCAACAAGTAGTGCTATGCCCGCATTAACTTTCTTAAAGATTAAGATGAAAATCAATACCATTGATATTATGAGATATATGACAGATTGCATAACGATTTTAATGGTAACATATGTTCTAGATAAAGATAATGTTTTAAGTAATTTGAGATTCAGACTTCTCTCTTCTAATTCTAATACAGATGTAAGATTAAGAGAAATAATTATCTTTAAATAAATCTCTTCTATAATATTTTGCTGAATGATAAATGTCCTCGAAAATCTATAAGTTTTTAGATATGTTTAATAGAATTATTGAGAATGGTTATCTGGGCTGGCTGTTACAGAGGGTTACCGCAATCATATTGTTTGTGTGTGGTGCTATACATATACTATACATAGCTTTTACTGTGGAACGTATACCTCCAAACCCATTTATCTTTTACTCAATTCTTCTAAGTGCAGGTGTTTATCATGCATTAAACGGTTTGAAGACTGTTCTCGCTGAGTGGGGCTACGGTTTAAGTAGAACTATTAGTCTAAACGTAGTTTTCTTCATAATAGGTATTGTCATATGGTTATTCGGTGTATCTGCACTTTACATGATTTATGGGTGAAGAGGAAGTGGAAGTAGTACAGCATGATATCATAGTTTTAGGAGCAGGTATCACTGGTCTGAGAGCTGCCATAGAGATCGTGCATAAATCTCTCATACTTAACAAGAAAATTTCAGTAGGAATAATATCGAAAGTACATCCTCTTCGATCTCACTCAGTTTCTGCAGAAGGTGGGCTGGGTGTCGTGTTATCGATCGATAAAGGTGATAGTTTTGAACTTCATGCTTGGGATACCGTGAAAGGTGGAGATTTCTTATGTGATCAAGATGCTGTAGAGTTTTTTGTTCAAAGAATTCCTAGAGAAGTTCTCTTCCTCGAACATGTTGGCATGTCTTGGTTAAGGAACATGGATGGAACACTTTTCCAGAGTCAGAGAATGGGTGGGCACAGTTTCCCAAGAGGTGTATTTGCCGGAGATAAGACAGGTCACTACATAATGCGTTCCCTATTTGATTACCTACTATCTATAGCTGACGGAAATGTAAACTTCTATAATGAGTATTTTGCTTGTGCGATAAGTGTTAAGAATAATGAGTATCGAGGATTAATTGCCCTCAATATGAAGAACTCTGAGCTCGTGTACTTCCTATCTAAAGTACTAATATTTGCAACAGGAGGTCTAGGCAGAATATATAAGACTACTACATGTGCAGCTGGCGTAACTGCTGATGGTATGGCTATTGCTTATAGAGCAGGCTTACGTTTGAAAGATATGGAGTTCACTCAATGGCATCCTACAGGACTCGTACCTTCAGGAGTATTGATCTCAGAAGCTGCTAGAGGTGAAGGAGGATACTTACTAAACAGGCATGGAGAGAGGTTTATGAAACATTATGCTCCAAACCGTATGGAGACAGCTCCAAGAGACATAGTTACTAGAGCGATAATGTGGGAGATTGAAAAAGGAAATGGATATGAATCTTTTGGAGTTAAACACGTGATGCTCGACCTACGTCATCTAGGAAAAAATCTTATCGAAGAAAGATTACCGTTTATATCTAAACTAGTTAAGAAGAAGCTCGGTCTTGACCCTACACAAGACCTAATACCTGTCAGACCATCTCTCCACTATATGATGGGGGGTATCCATACAGATATGTTTGGAAATACCGATGTTAGAGGAGTTTTCGCTGCTGGAGAAGTAGCTTGCGTAAGTATACATGGTGCAAACAGGCTAGGTACAAACGCTCTGGCAGATTGTTTAGTATATGGAGGCGTAGTCGGAGAACAAGCAATAGAGTACCTAGTTAAACATGATCCAGGGTATCCTGAAATTGATAGAGAAGCATATAGAAAAACAGTGAAGAAGATATATGATGAGATATATGGCAGGGAGGGTGGAGAATACTCTGTGTACGAATTAATGGATAACCTCAGAGAGACGATGGAGAACAATGTAGGAATATTCCGTAATGAAAGAGATATAAAGAATGCGTTAAAGAAGATTAGAGAGATAAAGAGTTCTCTAAGCAAAGTTACTGTAGATGACAAGGATAAGATCTACAATACATGGCTTGTAGATTATTTACAACTTGAGAATATGGTAGAGATAGCTGAGTTAATAGCTACATGTGCTTTATTGAGACAGGAGAGCCGTGGCTCCCATTATAGAATCGATTATCCAAATAGAGATGATGAAAAATGGTTATACCATACTCTAGTAAAATACTCTGTAGATGGTCCTGAAATTTCTTATTCTCCAGTGGTGATTACGAAATGGAAGCCCGTGGAAAGAAAGTATTAATTAGAATATATAGACCTCAGATAAAGAAGTTTCTGGACGCTGAAGTTGAAGTTACTAAAGGCACTACGATACTAGATATTCTAAAATACGTCAAGAAGAATATAGATGGTAGCCTAGCTTTCCGATATCAATGTGAAATGGGATCTTGTGGTTCATGTGGTGTTGTTGTAAATGGAAAACCTGTTTTAGCATGTCAAACTGAGGTACTATCTCTAAAAAAGGATAAGATAATAATACGTCCACTCTACAACTTCCCAGTTATCAAAGATCTCGTAGTTGATCAAGAAGAATTTATGTTCAAGAAATACTATAAGATTCAACCTCTCTTAAAGATAAACTGTGAATTTGATGAATTAATATCTCCTCGAGGAGAATTCATAATACCACCTAAAGTTCAAGAAAAAATTAGTGTTTATGCAAGATGTATTAATTGTGGATTATGTATGGCCGCATGCCCGACGGTATCATTCAACGATGAATTTCTAGGACCATATGTGCTCCTCAGCATGTACAGATACTACTTAGATCCTAGAATCGGTATGAAGGAATCGTTGATAGAGAAAACTGTAGGGAATGGTAAAGGCATAATTAGTTGCCACTATATACGTTCATGTAGCAGAGTGTGTCCAGAGAACATAGAAGTTGCAGAATGTATTCAGAAACTAAAGAAAGAGTATTTCAAAAACGTACTGCTGATAACACGATATGAAAAGCCTGAGATAAATATTAGAAAATTTTTATCTTCTCCAACTTCCAAGATTCTACAATAATAATCGTTCAACATTAAATATTAGTGTGTTTATGTGTGTTTGCTGAGGTTGATTTTAATTGTTGAAAGGTATTCCATGTATTTTGATGAGGGGTGGAACTAGTAAAGGCGTATTCTTTAAGAGAGAAGATCTGCCTAGCGATCCGAAGATTAGAGATGAAGTGATCTTGAAGATTTTTGGAAGTGGTGATCCTTTCCAGATAGACGGACTGGGTGGTTCAAGAACAGTAGCTAGTAAAGTTATGATCGTGTGGAAGAGTAGTAGAAGTGATGTAGATGTTGAATACTTGTTTGGTCAAGTAGGTATTGAAGAATGGCACATAGATTGGACTGGAAACTGTGGTAACTTAACGACCGCTGTTGGATGTTTTGCAATCGAGTCCGGTCTCATAAAACCTACAGAACCACTAACAGTAGTTAGAATGTATAATGTTAACACAAATAAGAGGATTGACGTAGTGATACCTGTGAAGAATGGTCAGATAGTTTATAATGGAGATTACATGATAGACGGTGTTCCAAGGCCTGGAAGTAGAATAGACCTAGTATGGCATGATCCTGGAGGAACTACGACCAGAGGGTTACTACCTACTGGAAAGAAGAAAGACGTAATAGTAGTAGATGGAAGAGAGATAGAAGTAAGTATAGTGGATGCTGCCAATCCAGCAGTATTTTTGAGAGCGGAAGACGTCGGGCTGAAGGGCACAGAGTTGCCTAATCAAGTAGATAAGAAAATTCTAGAGAAACTTGAGAAGATAAGATCGAAGGCTGCAGAAATGTGTGGACTTGTAGAGAAGGCAGAAGAAGCAACAGTCAAGAGCCCACACTTCCCCTTCATAGCGGTAGTGAGTGAAAAAGAAGATTATGTTACCGTGCAGGGGAAGATCGTAAAGAAGGAAGATTACACAGTTCTAGCTAGACTCTTTTCACTACAGCAAATGCATCACGCCTATCCTGTTACAGGAGCTATATGTACAGCTTCTGCAGCAAAAATTCCTGGAACCATAGTAAATGAATTATCAGAAGACCGTGGTGAACTTGTGGTGATAGGTCATCCAAAAGGCTTAATAGATGTAAAAATAAAGACTAAGCAGATCAATGAAGAAACAGTCATCGAAACCGCAACTATAGGTAGAACTGCAAGAAAGCTTATGTCAGGCACTGCATACTACATAGAATAAAGATAACTAAAAAGAAACAGCATCAAATTCAGAAAAATTTAAGGTAGAGTTGAAAACCTCTTTCAAGAAGCTGGTATCCTAGTTATCAATTTCGGCTTAGCTACAATTTTAAGATACAGGTAGGTAGCTAAACCTACAGCACATCCAATAAAGTTCCATGTATATGTTAGATCTGGAATGTATAATAGAGCTGAAGCTACGCCAGTGATTATTCTTTCAAAGATATTCAATGGTTTTACATAGAATCCGAAAATTGTTGCAACTAAGAGAAGTGTTGCAAATCCTGTAAAGAGTGTTCTAGCCAGTATCTGTACTACATCGTAACCCAACTTTAAACCGGGCTCAGCACCCAGTATTAGTAATGAGGGATCAAACATGAAAACGAATGGAATAATATATCCTAGAGCTCCGAAAGCCGTACCATACCACATTGCTTTCCAGAAATCTGTTTTATAACCTGCTCTCTCAGCAATACTACATGCGACAAACACTGGAATAGCAACAGGCGGTGTTAGAGGTGCCATCATAGCAAAATAGTATATGAATAGATGGACTGCGAGAGGGTCGAATCCACCAGCTATGAGAGGTGGTGCGAATAAGGCAGCTGATAGAATATAGCATGCTGTAGTAGGAAGTATTAAGCCGATTACCCAATCACCTGCAGCTGTGAGACCAAGTCCAGCTAATGGGTTCTCTTTAACTAGCATTGTTAAAATTCTTGTAATTGTTAAGCCTAAACCAGTTTGAACAAGAACAGCATTCGCTATATCACATGCAATAATTATGATAGATATCATTATAATTGTTTTAGCAGCTTCGATCAGTTTCTCTAGTACAGTTCTGTAATTAACTCTAGTAGTTTTCACAATATTTGGGATTACTAGCGCTATGATTATACTTAGGAAAGCCGCTAAACTGAGACTAGGCAACCAGAGTAGAAACAATATCAAGAATATGAGTGGTAGCAAGAGGTGGCCCCCCTCTTTCATCACGTCTCTAAAACGTGGTAGCTCATGTCTAGGTAGACCTCCAATCTTATGCTTCATCGCATAGTAATGTATCGACATGTATAGTGCGAACATGAAGAGTAGCGATGGAATTGTAGCCGCTATAGCTATCTCGATATACCTTCTACCAAGTGCTTCAGCTATTATGAAGGTTCCAGCACCCATTATCGGTGGAACCAGATCTCCTCCAGTACCGGCCGCTCCCTCAATCCCTGCAACAATATTCGGTGGAAAACCACTTCTAATTAAAGCTGGTATAGTAACAGAACCTATAGCAGCAGCTTCAGCTGCAGCACTCCCCGTTATTGTTCCGAAAAGTATGCTAGCCCATATTGTTGCTTTTCCAACACCTCCAATCATCCATCCAGTTAGCGATGTAAACATTTTTATCAGGAAATCTGATATTTTGGTTCCCTCCATCACTGCACCGAAGATTAGGAATCCTGCGATAACAGTTATCGCTAGTACTGCTAGACGTCCAAAAACCCCTTCACTTGCTCCGTAATAGGTACTTCCAAGATAGAAGAAGTGGAAGAAGTATTCTAGATCTATATGTTTATGTGTCCACTCAACTGGTATGTAGGGGCCAATGAATAGGTACGCTAGGAAGCCAAGTAGAAGCCCCATAAATGTAACGCCAAAAGCTCTTCTCACCAATTCTAGTAGGAGGATCATTATAATTATGCCGAAGACTATTTCGTGGAAAGGCATGTATAAGCCAACTCTAGGCAGTCTACGAGAAATATCTACAGCGAGCACCCCATAGATTGTTATGATAAATCCTATGAGACCCAAACTCCAATCTAGGAGGAGATATTTCTTATTGCTGTGGGGGCCTGAAGGATAGAGTTGGAAAGCTAGTAGGAATACTAAAGCTAATGCAACAGGTATGAAATACTCATTGGTAATATAAAGTAATGATAAAACTCCAGATAGAATAACGATTATCGTCAAGACAAGTATGAATGACAAAATTCTATGAATCTTCTTTTCAAGACCTACTCTCTCAGAAGACATCCACATATCACCAATCAAAAAATTAGAAAAGAATAGAATGGTTAACCTTTGAATTCTGGAGGTATCAGGTTCTGTGGAACTGTTACATTCTTCTCTAGTAAGAATTGAACGACTCCAGCGTGTAGTGGTATTCCACCTGTTTCAAGCATCGTTCCAAGAGTCCACCATCCGTGCTGTGGATAAAGTTTCGCTGCTACTGAAGCTCTGTTCTCCCAGTATGCTTTAAACAGCTTGTAACCTATCTCCTGAGGTATTTTATCGGTTCCAAATAGCCAGCCGAAATCACTAGGCGACTCATAGACCAAGTCTATTCCTTGGTAAACTTTTCCTTTACTAACATCTACTTTAAATATTGGGAATTGTGGAAGCTTCTCCTTAATTATTGCGAGTTCTTCTGGAGATGGTGGTACTATTTTGAGGGGGAATCTCATAGCTATCTCTTGTGCAGTTGGGTTAGGTAATGCTGTCAGGAAATAGGCGTCAATCGCCCCTGTAACCAAGAGATTGAATGAATCTTCATGTCCTAGTTCTTTAACTTCTCTCGGTTTGATATCCAGCACCTTCATTATCTCTTTAAACATCTTGTTAGCTACAAATGCTGGGCTACCGATACTTATCGCCTTCCCGTTAAGATCTCTCCAACTCTTAATATCTGAATCAGCTCTAGTAAATAACTGTCCTGGATAAACTCCTACAGGGAACATTACACGTATATTCTTAAATCCTTTTTGATATAGCTCGATAGCATCTCCTGTATATCCTAACCCGATATCACACTTACCTTCTGCGAGCAGGGAGATTCCAAGTGTTCCAGCTCCAGCTTGATGAACTAACACTATGTTTTCTAGATACCCTATAGCCGATATTATTGCTGAAGTACTTAGGTATCCACCTCCACCAGTACTTGCAGATACTATAGTAAGTTTAATTAACTCAGGTGTCGCAGGAGTAGTAACAATAGTTACAGGAGCTGTTACAGTAGTAACAACTACCTGTGTAGTCAGTATCGGAGTTGGAGCAGGAGTTGAAACAGTGGTAACGATAGTAGTGGTAAGTATAGTAGGAGTTGGAGCTGGTGGCGGTGCAGTAATAGAATAAATAACTGCTCCCACAACAGCAATAATAAGCACTACCACAATCGCAACTACAGCTCCTTTCGAAATCGCATTTCTACCCCTACTAGGAATTACCGGAAAACACCTTTTTAACATATTTCTCATAGCTCTAAAAAGAGAATTAACTATATATAAACATTATAGTGAGTACTTAATATTGATTAGTTCTCTTCCATTTGTATGTACATAGTACTATAGATTATTATAGACGTTGTTTCTTAAGAATTTTCATCTAGTAAAAATAGAGAAGAGTAAGTTAGTGAAAATGTCGAGAGTTGAGTAGTGTTCTTGGAATTTAAGAGAATAATTCATTTGGCCAAGATGCATGTATTGATAATAACTACTACCTTTACATCTTTCTTCCTAATTCGTTATTTATCTTAACTTCAACAATCTACTTTAAAATATCCACTCTAACTACCGTTTCATAAATTTTTATTTGGTTGAAGGTTAATTGAATTCTTGTATGAGCCAATTGTAGAATTCTTCATTTGAAGAAAAGTTTTTTATTAGATAAGGGGATGTTGCTGTTCTCATAAAGATGCCATCATAACTGATAGCGGAGCTCCAATATTCTTCATGTAGTTTCTTTGCTTCCTCAAACGGTAGGAATATTATTTTATTTCCTTCTCTAGTTATTACATCCCAGTCTATAATCGCTACTCTATCTCCATGTTCTTTTATAATCACACATCCATGATGACCTCCTTTATCCATGAAGCCTATAGACAGGTATCCAGTTGGTAGATTCCTTCCAACAATATCATAGTATACATAATACAAGGTTACTAAAACTGTTGCATAATCCCAGCATGTGCCTGCCTTACGCTGAAAGCTTACCTGAGCACTCCAAACCGTAGAATTAGTTATACCATAATGTCTTACTTCTTTCAAAAAGTGGTCTCCTACTTCTGTTTGTGAATACCACCATGTACCCACCATTATGAATGTGAGATTTTCCTGGGCTGGTGATGGTGATACATAGCTAAAATCATTTCTCCACGCTTCATATATCCTGTACAGATCAGATTGGAAGTCTTCCTCAGTTCCATCCCATCCACCTGTAATGTTATACACGTACTTCACCATTTCTTCATCATATGCATAAATGTATTTTTCTAAGAATTCATAGAACCCCATTAATGTGAAACTATAGTTTATGCATGGTGATCCACCTACAACCGTGTAATTGCATGGTACGATGAGCTTGTTAGCAATGAATTCTAGTACTTGGGCTAGATCTTTATTAGCTTTGAGAACCTCATTGTAACTATTGATGAGACGTTGAAATCTCGCTTCTGCTTCTGAAGTTCTTAACGTTAGATTTTCATTCAATTTAACTAGCTTTTCATTTTCTTCCTTTAACTGTTTATATATGTCCTGTAGAGACGAATAACTTCTTTCTAGATTACTATACTCATCGAGTTTCAACATATACTTGTTCTTCAACTCTAAGTTCTCACGACTGAATACCATGTAGGTATAGATGTTAGCCATAGATAACAGTATAATTAACACTACCATAACAACCCAAAAAACTCTACCCATAATAAGTTACCCCACATTCTCCATCATTTCCTAAAAATATATGAGAAAACACCTAATAATTAAGGCTAAAATTCATAAAAGAAATAATGATGAATTATTCGGAAATCTCGATTAATTCTGATAAATTCTGAATGGATGAACAATCATTCTATCTCTTATTCTTATAAAGTTAATATCCCGCTTTAATTTTCATAATGGTATGGGTTGTGAAGATTATTTAAGTTTACGTGAAAAGTATGTTATGAAAGGTGTTGCTCTGTTCCATCCAATAGTTGTGGAGAAGGGTGAGAACGCTGTTTTATATGATGTTAATGGTAGAAGTTATATTGATTTTACTTGTGGTATAGGCGTAACCAGTCTAGGTCATGCAAACCGTGAGCTGGTAGATGCTGCAATAGAACAATTGAAGAAACTTTGGCATATGTGTTTTATGGTTGTAAGTTATAGACCATACATAGAACTTGCTCGGAAGCTTGCTGAAATAGCTCCTGGTAATTCTGAGAAACAAGTACTCTTACAGAATAGTGGTTCAGAAGCTGTTGAGAATGCAATAAAGATTGCTAGACAAGTTACTGGTAGAACATACATAGTTTCATACGAGAACTCATTTCACGGTAGGGGAACATATGGATACGCTTTATCAGCTACTGGAAAATATAAACCTTACAAAGTTGGTTTCGACCCACTGGTACCCGGAGTAGAGTTTATTCCATACCCATATTGTTATAGATGCCCATTTAAACAAGAGTATCCTGGATGTGGATTAACATGTTTAGAGTATCTTGAGAAGTGGTTTATTCATAGTAGAGTGCCTCCAGAAAGAATTGCAGGAGTATTGATAGAGATGGTTCAAGGTGAAGGTGGATTCGTAGTAGCTCCAGGAGAATACGTAAAAGAACTTAAGAACTTCTGCGAAAAACATTCTATACTACTTATTGACGACGAAGTCCAGTGTGGATGGTGTAGGACTGGAAAGATGTGGGCTATAGAACACTACGATGTAGAGCCAGATATCATGGTTACTGCAAAAGCTATAGCTAATGGTCTACCCCTCTCAGCCATAGTAGGTAGAAAAGATGTAATGGAGAAAACTTATCCTGGAAGTTTCGGAGGAACTTATGGAGGTAACCCTGTATCCTGCGCAGTAGCATTAAAAGTCGTAGAGATAATGCTGAGAGATAAGCTATCAGAGAGATCTAAAGTTTTAGGACAGATAATTAGAAAGAGGCTTAACGAGATGTATGAAAAGTATGATTTGATAGGTGATGTTAGAGGGCTTGGTGTAATGCAAGCAATAGAACTAGTTAAAGATCGTAAAACAAAAGAACCCGCAGTAGAAGAAACTCTCAATGTGATTAGTAAAGCGAGAGAGAAAGGCTTACTACTATTACGGGCAGGTCTCCACTTAAACGTAATAAGACTACACCCACCACTAACAATCGAAGAAGAACTACTCTCAAAAGCATTAGATATCTTAGAAGAATCTGTAAGAGAAGTAGCTACCGGTTGATCAAAACAAGTCTCAGCATTCTATTGTTTAGTATTATCTTCAATAGTTGAATTGTAAGCGAAGATGTTAAATGAGTTATTATAGAACTCGTTACTGTTAATACTATTTCTAGATGAATGGAGGATTAACATCCCATAGTTCATATTGTAGGCTAACATATTTCTAATTACTTGATTATCGTATGATTCTTCTAAAACTATCCCATAACGATTACCTATGATCTTGTTTCCGTAGATAATGCTATTCTCTAACATGTAGGTACGTATGCCTATGATATTGCTAGATAAGATGTTACCAGTAACGTTATTATTAGATGATATATGAAGATATATGCCTACTTCATTCATACTCAATGTTCCATTTATTATCCTGCTAGAATTTGTATTCCACAGGATAACTGCGATTCCAGCTTTCTCGATTCTTAGATTTCTTAAGGTTATGTTACTGCATTTGAAGAGTATGACTTGTCCAGCATCTTCAATTACTCTGTCTGATTCTTCCTCCAGATAAATTAATGGTTTTCCATTAAGAATATTGTTCTTAATTTTATTGCCTGGTTCTGTTATGTATAACCCTCTATTCTCTAAGATATTATCTAAGAACTTGTTATTTATTGAGTCTATGATGAAGATTCCACCATCTTTTACCTTATTATGTTTAACCATATTTTCAGTTGAGTGTCTATAAAAGTAAATCCCTATACTGTTCCGAGATATAGTGTTATTCATTAGATTGTTTGAAGTTGATGAAAATAATTGAATTGCAAAGTATTCATTGTCTGAGATAGTGTTGTTTAATATATGGTTATTAATCGAGTTGTATAAGTATACTCCTTCTCTATTATCTTTTATGATATTGTCTGCTACGACAGCATTATACGTAGAGTGGAGGTATATGCCCATCCTGTTTTCTTTAATCACATTCTTCATTATCCTTGACCCATGAGCTCTATGTAGCTCTAAACCAATTCCTCTACCTATTAATCCTTCTTTTAAACCCCCTCCAGTAATAGTAACCCTCGTAATAATGACTCTCTCTGCTTTAACAATTATAGTGAAATCACGACCTCCCCCATCTATGATCACTTTCTCTGGATCTTCACCTACTAACCATAATGTTTTATCAATTATTATGTTCTCCTTATATATTCCTTTTTTCACATATATGATATCGTTTGTACTTGCCGACCTAATAGCTTCTTGAATAGTTTGGTAATCATAAGGTACTATAATTATACGATTTATTTTGGTCTCTTCTAAATCATGTAAACCAAATATACCTACAATATTCATTAGAAATAATAGTGTGGTCATGAAAAGGATAAATGATTTTTCCATCATCCACATCCCTTTCTATATTGAGTGAGGTTACCTAAGAATTTTTAAATCACATATATTCTCTAGTACTCAATCGTTGAGTTATTTATCTAATAATTTCTAAGAGAAATGTTCTCTAAACAGTTATGTTTAAATTATGTTTTATGGTTTTATATAGATCTTTGGAGTTTTTATCTTCATCATCCTCCTAATCTTCGATATTACTTGTTCTCTTCTTCCTACGAAACCTATCAATTCATATTCTATAGTTGAAAGATTTTTCCCAGCTATATTAATTGCTGGAGAAAAATGGAGTTCAATCTCACCAAATCTAATGTCAGAGAAAGCTTCTGGACCAGAGTTATATGATTGAACTGCTCCTCTCAATCCCTCTGGATTAAGTTTAGGAACATCTAAACAATCTTCCTGTCCTATAGGCGCATCTTTCGTTGAGAGCATTAACATATACCAATCCCCTGAGTTAAACTTTGCAACATAGCTTATCTCAGCCCTACCAAGTTCTCTAAGATCTTCAGGCTTAACCCCTATCTTAGAAGTAAAGCAACCATCAATCTTGAATGCTACATGATCTGTTTTCACAGTTAATCTATTTGGAGGGATTTCGACGAAGTAATGTATTGGCTGAGCCATTGGCTTCACTGGAATTAGTACTGTTCCAACACCTGCCTCGGTTATTGGTACTTGCGCTAAAATCCATAAATTAACACGTAATGGATAATCTACTAATAATCCTTCTCGAACCCTTAGTCTAACAATACCTCTATACACTTCGAGAAGCTCAATCTCTTTTCTAATATATCCTCTTAAATCAACGTTATGAAGCTTATCCTGTGCTGAGATCTCTCCTTCTAGAACCACTCTGCTATTTCCAGATTTCACTATTCTATAGGATGCTGGATCAATAGTATGTGGGCAGAACCATCCTCTGAAGTTTTCTGGATCTCTGTAAAAGAAGTTTCTCTCAGGAGAGATCCACGTTCTTAAACCACCTTGATTCCATTCATTTGCTTCAAAAACTTTTTCGATTCTTGGATGAGTCCATAGAAGATTTGAATCTTCTCCAATTGATATCCAGATGATTCTACCCCCTCTCTCTCCAATTATAACCCTTGCATCATTCTTCTTGATTATTACCGATCTTGTAAACTTGTTTAATATTGCCAGAAAATCATCTATTTTCATCATCTCATAATAAATTTATAGATTATTACATGTTTAAAAATTTTAGCCGAACGCACCTAAACTAATGTCTGCTAAAGCTCTGCCGTAATATAGAGAAATTCTACCCTAACAAAAATAGAAGCCAAGTAGCAAAACTATCTTACCCGAACTACCTCTAGAACAATACATGGCGTGGCGGTGTCCGGACAAGCACGGTTAACAACATCTTCCATCTTATGGTTTGGTAGTATAGAGTGAATAGTTTAAGGAATAGATTCAGGTTGGTTATTCCCTGTTCATAGCTTTTAGCGTTCAGCTTGTTATGGAATATAATAGTTCTCTTCTTCAATTATCTGAAGAATCTCTTGATCCTATTCCTTACTCTGAACCTCTGATGTTCATAATCTAGGCTAAGCCTTTCTAGAGCCCATCCATATCATGGACTTCTATCAACTATAATCTTAGGTTTGTTTAAACATAGTTTTAGAACTTTCTTGATGAATTTTAGTTTGTTCAGACAGCTCCTACCATATGAAGCTTCTAGAACTAGTAATTCGCTTGAATCAACGTCTACAGCAGACCATACATAGACTACAGTCTTCTTAACTTTAAGCTTAGTTTCATCGATAGCTATACACCTCCTATACCTTGATTCTAATACTATCTTCAATTTAGAAGATACAATCTTTGAAAGATAATGTACATCTGACTATAGCAATGCCTAGAACTCTAGAAACCTTCCTACAATTAACATGAAACATACAATCAAGAACAGCTAAAATCTTAACTTCTCTACTTTTTATTATGCTTAAAGCAATTGGAGATTAGGGTTACAACATCCATAGCAAAGATAAACCTAACAAACCTTAAATACCTTACTTATCCGGACACCACCTAGATCAAAAATACAAGGATCATATACACATGATTAGAAAGTTAGACATATATCCAAGAGACTTAAGATTTATTGGGACTCCAGTGGACTACATAGCTTTTAAGGGGTTATCGAGCGGTAATCCCGAGAAGATACTCTTCATAGAAGTGAAAGCTTCTCAAAGTGGCGCCCTAACAGAGAGGGAGCGCAGTATCAAGTCTTTGATTGAGTCTAGGAAAGTTGAATGGGTAACTTTTAACATAAGAAAGGAGATAGAAAAAGCATTTGAGGTAGTTGAAAAAGAACCTGCTACAACTGTGATAAAATCTGAGATAGGAAAGCCGTTCGAAAAACATACATATCAAATTACCAGATCTGAAGGAGATGATGAATTCTATGAGTGGTTGGTGAGCGAGTTTCAGATAACTAGAGAG
>Ga0209394_1000104_pt1 | contig 80090 bp, 79 predicted proteins | sample JNZ201metaG_FD_184122 | JGI IMG/M metagenome (GOLD analysis project Ga0209394, IMG submission 184122) | Hot spring microbial communities from Jinze hot spring, China to study Microbial Dark Matter (Phase II) - JNZ 20120812A (SPAdes) (version 3) ...
CTATCTTGAACGGCTTTAACGCTAGCTTGAACTTCTTTAACGCTATCTTGAACGGCTTTAACGCCATCCTGGACTGATTTAATGCCTTGGGCGATCCTCCATAAGCCTACGGTGTTCTCAGCTAACACTACGAAGGCTAGGATTAAGCTTATAGTTGAAAGCGTTAAGGGATCCATAAGCCTTCAAATAAGGCCTGAAACCCACGTTAATTAGCCTTACGTTTCTACCACGTGCTTATAATAGTCCATCACCTCTATTAACGCTCTAACCACGCTCACTAAAAGAACAGTAATCATCGTACGGCTTAATCAAAGGTAAAATACCTAGTAAGACTTGAACCAAGCAGATCATAATAAACTTAGAGACTCTATACGTGGATTAAAGCGGAAAATGCTTAGAAGAAAAACCTTACGAAGATAGAAAGCATTAACAAAACCGATGGACTGTTACAAACACCCCTCTAAAACCGTTAAGGTTTTAAGAGCCCTAGCTTCAAAGGAAGCGAAGCTGAAGTGTTAAAGGGATGAAGCTTGAAGATGCGCTGCTTAGTTACTGGCGTGGCCGGGTTTATAGGGTCGCGCCTAGCCGAGCGCCTACTAGAGTTGGGGTACAAAGTGTTAGGCATAGATAAGTTTTCAGATTATTACCCAAGGTTTTATAAGGAGCTTAACGTAAGGAGTCTGCTTAAAAATCCGGATTTTAATCTTATTGAGGCGGACTTACTCTCGGTAGATTTGGAAGCTATACTTTCAAACGTTGATTACGTATTCCATGAGGCAGCGCAACCAGGCGTAAGGGCGAGCTGGGGTAGAAGCTTTGAGGCTTACCTCTCCGACAACGTATTAGCCACCCAACGACTACTTGAGCATTTAAAGGGGAAGCCGGTAAGAAAGCTAATTTATGCATCCTCCTCCTCAATCTACGGTGACGCTGAAACCCTACCAACGCAGGAAACAGTGAGCCCTAAGCCCATATCGCCTTACGGCGTAACCAAGCTAGCGGCTGAAAACCTATGCTACCTTTACCATAAAAACTACCAGATACCTTTCGTGGCGTTACGTTACTTCACCACCTACGGGCCGAGGCAGAGGCCTGACATGGCCTTCCACAAGTTCATAGTAGCAGCCCTTCAAGGACGCGAGGTAACAATCTACGGGGATGGATCCCAGTCTCGAGACTTTATCTACGTAGACGACGTGGTAGAAGCCAGCGTCCTCGCCATGGAGGCGGAGGTTAATGGTGAAACGATAAACGTGGGAACCGGGGCTTCAACGCCCATTAAAAGCGTTATTAAGCTGATAGAAGACGAGGTTAACGTTGAGGTTAAAGCATTTCACCATGAGCGCTTCAAGGGCGACGTAAAGCATACCTGCGCTGATATAAGTAAAGCGAGGAAACTATTAGGCTTTAAGCCTTCGGTAGGGCTTAGAGAAGGGTTAAAGCGCGAAGTAGCATGGCTAGTTAAGCTTAAACAGTGGGGATAACCCATTGAAGGTTTTAACTTACGTAACCAGGTTTAGGGGACACGCGGTCGCAGGGCTTGAAGCGCACATATTCGATGAAATAATTAGGGTTGCAAGCCATCTTAAACGGGTAATTGTAATTACAACCGAGGCGGCTGACCATTACGATAAACCGGCGAATATCGAGCTACGTAAGGCACCAGTAATACCAATACCTAAGCTTCACGGAGCCACGAAAATAATTTCATACGCCTTAACCACGCTACTCACGATAAGGAAGGTAGACGTAATCTACGTAAGGACCTTTGGGCTTCCCGAGTTAATATCGGCGTTAATCGCTAAAAAGGTAGCTAAAATACCGCTAATACTACTTATTGGCGGTGTCTGGCTGCTCATTAAGACCAAGGGGTTAAAGGGTGTTTTCTATCGCGCCGTCTTTAATGCCGTCGCGGAATCGGCTGACGCAGTAATACTTTACTCCTGGGCCATGCTACCCAGCGTCGTAAAGCACTTATACGCGGTAAGAAGGGAAAAGGTGAAAATCGTACGAAACGCTATAGACGCGCAGAGGTTTAACCCAAATATTAACTGCGAAGGCTTAAGGCAAGCGATCCAGCTTCAGCAGGGCGAAAAAGTGGTTTTATACGTTGGTAGGATCGACGCTTTAAAGGGCGTAGAGGAAATAATTGAGGCCGCGCCCATCGTGTTAAAGGAGGTCAACGCTAAGTTCCTACTCGTCGGTGAAGGTACGCCGAGAACAATCAAGGAGGTAAGAAGAAGATTAGCCTCATTAAAAGTTGAGCAAAACTTTAAGCTTATCGGGCCTATCCCAAACCGTGAAATGCCGAAATACTATTGTTTAGCTGACGTATTCATATTGCCAAGTAGAGGGGAGGGGATACCGCGATCCATTCTTGAAGCCATGGCCTGCGCGAAGCCCGTAATAGCTACATCGGTAGGAGGAATAGCTGAAGCTGTTAAAAACGGAGAAAACGGGTTCCTAATCCCCGTTAAGGATCCTAAGGCCCTAGCCCAAAAACTAATAACATTACTAAAAAACGATGCGTTAAGGAGGGAAATGGGGAAGAGGGGAAGGGAGTTAGTGGAGAAAGAGTTTAACTGGGAAGTCACAGTATTAAAACTAGTGGATATCCTTAAATCGGTAAAGTGAAGCAGCCTCATCAATTGCCTAAGGCTAATGTTGAAAAACAGTCTTATTCGTTTATGTAGAGAAAGGTAAGCGCTAACTTAAAACCTGCTGAAAGGATTCATCATAGCGCCGCTAGGCTTATCCTTGGAGAAGGAGGGAGATTAAGGAAGAAGTTATAGGGAAAAAGCCTCCGGCGTAATACATCATTGGGGCTATTTCGGGAAGACGCTCATGATAATTGTTCTCTAGAAGGGGCCTTCTCCTTTATGAGCTTGCCGTTATTGGTACTCTTTATCTAGGCTTCCTACCCGTTAACTCGACGTTATCCACCTAGGCTTTAACCGTCAGTTAAACCATCAAGGCGGCGAGCTGATTAGATAGAATGAAGGACGCTGCTTAACGAAACCCTTAAGGGTTAAACAAGCTAGTATTTTAGATCGGGGTTTACGTAGGGTGGCCCTCTATGTTAAGCTTTGAGGATGGATATGAGGTGGCGAGGCTTATCGCCGAGAGGAAGGATGTAGCGCGGATGAAGGTTATGGCCGAGGCTCTAAGTAAAGCTACCAAGGCTTACACTGGAAGCGAAGAGGAGAAGGAGTTCCTTTTAGGGCTTAGTGAAGGATTAAACGAACTTGCTAAATTTAAAGAGGAGGTCATAAGGCTGCAGAATCTAGCTAAAACCGTTGGAGTAAGCTTAGAGATAACCGTTAAGTACACTTAAAGCCGACGTACAATAGTAGAACGCTTTTAACGCGAATAGCGAGTGAAGCATAAACGACGCTTAAAGAGAGCTAGATACGCTCAAGGAGAAGTACTTAGTGGTTTGGGGAGGCGGGTTAAGGCCCGCTTCTAAGCCTGAGAACCATTAATCCGAACCTTCCTCATTCTCCATTGGAGATAGAGGTCAAGGAGCCGTTATTTCCAATTAGGCTTTATTAGAAGCGTTAAGCTCAACGTTCCAACATATATTTCAACCGAAGTTTAAAGTGGAATGTCTTCAACCGGTTAGCTTCAAAATTAGTGCTTCTACTGGAGACCCTAGTGGAAACCGCGCGTAGGATCGGTTCATAGATCGATTCGACGTTTGACACCTTAAGGCTCTTTCAAGCATAAGCTTTATCAGTTAGCTTATCTATCAAGACTTCAACTACTTCCTGCCTCTAAAGCTGAGACTTCTTAGGGGAGGGGTATGTCGAGGGGTAAGGGGGCCTTTGTAGGTTGCCATGTAAGCATGGAGCTCTATAATAAGGTAAACGCGGAGGCTGAAAAACTGGGTATTACCGCCTCCGAGCTTATAAGGGAGGCTTTAACTAAGTACTTAGAGCTTAAAGACGCTGAAGCAAGGATTAAGGAGCTCTCTAAGGAAAGGGACGAGCTTAAGAGTAAGGTTGAAGAGCTGGCTAAAAGCCTTGATTTAAAGGCTAAGGAGTTAAACGAGTTAAAGGAGTTATTAAGTACAGCGCAAAAACCCTTAAGCGGCGGGTTAAAGCTACCCGTAACCATTATGATGAAATACCGTGATAGGCTAAACGAGTTACGTAGTAAAGTAGAAAGATTTAGGTGCTTCATTCAAGGAGTGGAGGGGGCTGAAGATTTCACGGTTCAGCTATCAAGGGTCTTAAGTGAGGCATTAAACCTTTTACTCGAAATACAAAAGGAAGCATCTCAACCTTAGGCTCGATCTTCCAGCTTTAAACATCTACGTTAACACCTTTACCCTACGCTTTAAACATATCCACGTTACCTCATAAACACGCCTAGCGTGATAGAGGGGACGTAACCATTAGGGAGGTTAACAGAAAGGTTGCTTAATGAGGACGAGAAGTTAATGGAGAGCGTCAACTAAGGACTTTCCGTTAACTGCTTAATCTCAACGCCGTTTACCATGATTCTTTTAACTCCTGCCATAGGAAGCTTAATAACGATCCATTCACAATTGAAACGAACTTCGTACCCAAACGCATTAAAGGAACTTTAAACGATTAAAAGAGCTTGAGACTCATCTTAAAGGAGGCGTTACCATGTCTACCTCTGAACTTATAGAGAAGATAGGGAGAGCCGCGTACTACTATGAAAAAATTTACCATGGATGTTCCCAGTGCGTGTTAAAGGCGCTTCAAGAGCACCTTCAGCTTGGTGATGGGGAATCGTTTAAAGCGGCTAGTGCTTTCGCTGGAGGAGTTGCCCGAATGGGTGAGGTCTGCGGAGCTTTATCTGGTGGCATCATGGCTATAGGGCTAGCGTATGGAAGGGAGAAACTGGAAGATGCGAGGTTTTCACCTCGATACGCGAAGGCCATGGAGCTTGCCGTGGACCTTTATCAAAGGTTTGAAAAGGAATTTGGAAGCGTTAAATGCCGAGACATTCAAACGTTCCTTTTTGGAAGGGCTTTCGACCTCAAAAACCCTGTTGAATATGAAGAGTTCGTAAGGGCCGGAGCTTACGAAAAATGTCCAGAAGTCGTCAAAAAAGCAGCACAGCTAGCCGCCGAATTGATATTAAAAAGTAGAGAGGTAAAGCAATAACTTTAAGGCTTGATCATCATGATGATCCCTCCATTCTATGTTAAGTCAGCGTCATAGGTTTATGACCACGTTGTACATGCATACTTTCATTGTTAGCCTCCGATCACGTTTACTAGTGCTTTAGCCCGTATACGGCATGGTAGTAAACGGTAAACCGGAGGGTATGACGGCGTGCAAACGCAACTAATGATATTATCAAGTTATTAGCGTTACTGGTGCGCCTTCGAGCGTTGAGTGATGAAAAAGGTAAAAGGCTTAAACAAGTTTAAACTAATAAGATTATGCATCGTCGAACTCTTAAAGCTTAAAGGTTCAACCTTCATTGATTAGAGCCAGCGTTCCCACGTTTAAACCTAGGGTTTAGCCTTAGCATCGCCTTCGAGCTTAATGAGTGTTGGATCGCACTCGTCAGCTTTAGCCACTATATCATCCCGATGCACAGTTACCATCTCCATAGCCTTAACAACGTCCCTCACATTAACCAGTAGAATCTGACCTATCATTATTAGAGGGGTACTAGTGACTTTAAAACCGCCTCGAGCCTTCGCCATTCGAGCCAGCATTACTAAACGATTACTAAACGGTTACCGCCTAGCCTTTTAGCCTTACGAAGCGCTTTAAGCGCTAAGTACCTATAGGGTGAAGACTTTAACGCCCTCCTATCCTTAACCGGTTTAACCCCGTCGGGCGCTTCATACTTAGAGACGCCAATACTTAAGGTTACGCCAGTCCCACTAGTTTTACCAGCCTCCTCAATACGCCGTCTTAAATCCTCGAGGTCTAATAGTAAATCCTCGAGGTCTGGCTCCACAAACTCTATAACCGCCTCCTCCGTACCCCTATCCCAGTCTAAACCATAGATAACGATGCCTCTACGCTTAATAACCAAGTCCTCAACAAGCCTTGAGAGAAGGCCAGTGATAGGGTTAGGGCTATATCTAGGCCAAGCTGCTTTTCTAACCACTTCGTTGAAGTGGTCTAGGTCTAACGCTACGACGACGTGGAGTACCAAGGGTTTAACCTTCTTTAAGGCGTACAAACCTTAGTTAAATGTAATCCACATTCTTAACCCCTAGGTTTTTCAAAACCGACGCACACCTATTGACTTCACGGTGGAGCTCAGCGTAGCTTATCGTTCTACTATCTCCGGGCTCCCCCTCCCAGTACATAGCCACCTTATTCCTCCTCCAGCCCTTCATGTGATGATCAACGCATAAGTAAGACGCGTTTAAAACACCTCCAACAAACCATTTAGCAAAGGGAGGATCCCACTCTAAGACCTTATCCCAAGTTCTAAACCATTCAAGTTTACGGGCTTCAGCATCCCAGAATTTTTCCGGATCCCTTATCGAAACCTCATAAACCTCCATATACTCCATTAGGTACATGGAGAAAGACCTAAACCTAGATAGGTATTACGCCCTCCTAATGACGTTGGTCGCGGGTATGATAGGCGTAATGGCTGGCGTAGGCCCAGACGGCCCACGCCTCCCCTACGGAGAAGAGAAAGCAATACCCGAACACCTAGATAGACAGAGCATTAAGAAGCTCCTAATAGCGATATCGACGGCATTAAACGCGCAGTATATTCCTAGGGAGTGGTTTGGATGGGGAAAAGGTCGCAGGATCCCTCTAAGCAGGGTTAAAGCTCACGTTAAAGCTTACTAAGCGTAAGCCGAGGACGATAGTAATTCCTGAATGCTTGCTAGCGATGCTTTCGGAGGAAGCGAAGAAGGTAGTGATGGATAAGGCTCTCGACAATAACCAGCGCTTCAAAGCGTTAGTTGAGGACTTACATTGGAATAAATGCGTATCAATAAACAAACTCTCAAAGCACCTCAACGTACCGTATTCTACGCTACGAGGGTGGATGAAAAGGTTAAACGTTAAAGTGCGCGATAGGATAACGGCGTTACAGCTAGCGAATACGAAGCATGCTAAACGCGACTTCGATGAAGACGACGTGGAAAAGCTTAAACTATGGTATCTAGCGCACACCGACGGAAGCGTAAAGTGATACTGGCAACAAGTATTAGTAGTGCTGAATACACCTGATTCGTACTTGGCGCTCCTATTCAAGGAGGCCTTCGTCAAGTACGGGTATGTAGGCATAGCGCCGCGCTGGGATATCAAGGGAGGCTATACGTGGCAATTATGGATTTACTTGCCGCTCAAGAGCTATTGGTGGCTTCTTGAAAAGCTTACTCTAACGCCTGTAGATAGCGACGTAAAGCTTTACAGCGCGCTCAGCATAACCATTGACATAGAGGGTTCACTCTGTACATTGTATCACAGAGCCATAAAGGAAGAAGAACCGTGGGTTTTAGGGTTACACTATACAACGAGAAAGTGTACGTCATTAAATCGTTATACGAGGCTCTTAAGCAACGTGAGTACAAGATGCACCTGTATACAACGCCTAAAGGTAGAACAACAAACTACGGCAGCCTTGGTAACGACTACCATTACATCGTAGTGTACGCTAAAGATCACATCAAGCGCCTTCTATGGAACGTCGAAGCAACGCTTCCACATAAACGGCTTAAGGCGCGCTTGATTAAGTATGCCTTAAGGAAACCAAGTAGACCGGTGTATTGGAGTACCGTCGAGCCGATCTACGGTAAGATTGAAGCCGTTTACGGGGAAATGCTGGAGGAAAGCAAGCTTATCGTAAAGAGCCTCCACAAGACGTAGCGAGCGCTGGAAGAAAAACATAGGCAGATCACGCGTACACAATACGAAGAAGGGAGGCCTCAACTTAAAGCTGAGGCGTGGAAGGCACTTGAAGAGCTTAAGAGAAAGTACGATAAGATGTTTAAAGAGCTTGAAAGGAGTATTGAGGCTTACTTCCGAGCCCGAAAGCCCCTTAAACCTAGTAGAACGGTTTAAATAGTTTAAGAGCGTTTTGACTTCATGCCTTAAGGCTTAGGGGGCTGTAGCCTTAATGCTTCGCGACCGCGATAGCGTTGTAAGCGATGAGGGCATAATATTTAGGGTTTACGGCTATGATCATCCTCCTAAAGCCTACCTCTGCGATGTGGAGTACGCTCCTGAAACCATTTATAGAGTAGGCCTTTCAAAGGCTTTAAGGCAGTTTATAAATGGAAGCGGCCCAGCCTACTACAAGTTTTACGAGGATGAAGGGTTAAGGTTTGTAGCCGCCAAGTACGAGAAGTATTTAATACCGCATGAGGGCATGGGCGTTAAGCTGGTAGGGATAAAGGAGGATCAAATCCGCGAGGTTAGAAGAGCTGATCAAAGGCTTAAAGTCCTATTAACGCTTAAGGACGACGCGCTTATCCGTACGTTAAGGAGCGTTTTAAACATAGTACAGGAGCTTTCAACACTGAAAAGTGAGGACTTCGGAGTCTTCGGATCGCTTCAACACGGTTTTTACCACCCAGACTATAGCGATATAGACTTAGTGATTTACGGACGTAAGAAACTCCACGAACTACTGGAACTACTAGAAAACCTGTATAGGGATCCCTCTTCAGGGTTTACTAATGAGTATGAGAGATTAGCGTTAAAGACTGCTGGGAAGCGTTGGAGGTTTAAAAACTACGGTTTAAAGGAGTTCATCTGGCATCAAGCTAGAAAGCTAATCTACGGCGTCTACGAGTCCAAGGAGCTAGGTAGACCCGTAAAAGTCGAGTTTGAACCGGTTCGAGATTGGAGCGAAATTAAAAACGAGTACGACCCTAAGCTTAGAATCATAGATAGAGGCTGGATAAAGGCGGTAGTTAAGGTTACCGATGCTAAGGATTCAGGGTTTATGCCCTCACTTTACGGGGTTAGCGTTGAACGGATCCTTAACGGGCTTAAGGTTGACGACATCGTACGGGTGGTTTCATACGTTGAAGAGTTTAGGCTACAAGCCAAGGAAGACGAAACATGCCTAGTAGCTGGTACGCTTGAAAAGGTTGAAGGACCCGGTAAAAGCTTCCACCAGATAACATTAACAAGAAAGCCTAGATACTACGAACAAGTACTTAAAGTAGTTAAACAATAACGAAAGCAAAGGAAGAGTGAAATCTATAGCTTAAAGACTCATACGCCGCCTTCTAAAATAATATTTTACAACGTTTTTGCTATTCCTTGTTCCATAAACGGACAAAAATTTATCCTCTTCGATACAATCCCAAGCCGTCCTCCTTGAACTTCGTAGCATCGTGTACATTCCAAACCAGGAATAAGTTTAAGATATTTGCAAGATCGTTAAGGGCGATACTAGGTTCATTAAAGATCGTAATTAAAACCTTTAGTCCGTCATCGTTATCTTGTGCTCGATACGTCTTTAATCTTTCACGTACTTCCCATATAGATAACAACCGAGAGGCGAGAAAACATCTTATGAAACATTAGGAATATTAGTTTCGATCAGTTACAGTTAAACGCTTAACGCGGTTATACTAGTAGGATTCACGCTTTAAGAGGCCTACGTATTGTAGCTATACTGTTATCCGCTATCCCGTAGGCTAAAGCTTCTCCAGGGTTAATCCATACTTCGTTAGTAGGGGTAGCTTCACTTAATACGGCTTTAAACCGGAACCTCCTCTTCCCTACAAGCACCACTTCAACGAGATCAGTAATCCCTAGGAATTGTGCTGCTTTAGGGTTTATTTTAGCTGAGCCATTCTCAACACCCTCCATTCTCCTAACCCTTAAACGTCGCTCCACCACCTTACTCATAACGCACCCCTCAAAACCATATAAGTAGGGTAGGAGAAAGTTATGTTTAACGCTTCGTTTAAGCCGAGTTTTAAGGCAACCTTAGCTAGGGAGATGCCGAGCGGAATATCGTACTTCTCCGCGTATACTCTAATAAGCTTTAACGGTTATCAACCTCGCGCTACTTCGGCTTTTAAGAGGGGTTCAAATAGGTTGAGGGTTTCCTAGATCTACGAAGCTTAAGCGGCCGTTTAAGTACTCTTTAATGAGGCGTGGGATATCGTTTATTTTAGCTCTAACCTGTTTCCACGTATCACGATCCCTAATGGTTACGGTTCCATCCTTAAGAGTTTGGCCGTCGACGGTTATAGCTAATGGCACCCCTACTTCATCGGCTCTAGCGTAGCGTCTACCTATGGAGCCTGAATCATCGTATTCCACTAGGAAACCGTTACGGATTAGGTCGTCGTAAACGCGTTTAGCCATCTCAGGTATCCCGTCCTTATTAACGAGGGGGAAAACCGTTACCTCTACTGGTACTATGGTTTTAGGAAGCCTTAAAATAACCCTATCCTCACGTTCGCTATACGCGTACTCTAAGGCGGCGTATAGGAGCCTATCAGCTCCGAAGGACGGCTCAGCTACGTGGGGGATGAAGCGTCTACCCGTTACCTTAACCTCCTCCTTAACGAAGGTTAAGGAGTCACCAGTAAGCTTAAAGCCTCCGACTTCACAGTAGCCTTTCTCCGCTAGCTGCTTTTGAAGCTGTTCGGCATCCACCTCCTTAAGAAGCTCTTTAACCCTTTCCGCCTCATCCTTAAATAGGGCGGCTAGCTTATGCATAACTGGTTTAACCGTTAGGCGCTGAGTAATTATGGGTGGATCGTGCCTTTTGAAAACCCTAAGATCTTCGCCGCTCATCCTCATATGCCCTGATAAGTCATAGTCGGTTCTATAAGCGTGGCCTGAAACCTCAACCCAGCCCCATCGATCAAGTTGAACTACCTGATCGTAGACTTGAGCCGCGTAATGCGCTCTTTCAGCTGGTAGCTTAGCGAGGAACATCTGCTTATCCTCAGGTATACCGATGCTAGCTACGTAGTTTTTAGCTATAGCCATGAAGTAAGCGTTCCACTCGTTAACTATTAGCTTCTTATCCAACGCTTCACGTACGGTAACGAGGCGTGGCTCGCTACGCTTCATCGCTACATCCTCCTCGACGAGTAGACGTAACGTTTCATTAGCGACCCTATCGAGTAAATGGCAGGAAGGATCCTCCGGGTCGAAGAACAACTCTACCTCCATGATCGTAAACTCCCTAAGCCTTATAGGCCCCTGCCTAGGTGAAACCTCGTTTCTTAATACCTTCCCTATTTGCGCTATACCTAAAGGTAGTTTTTCACGCATAACCTTATACACGCGTTGGAACGTGGTGAACATACCCTGAGCCGCTTCAGGCCTTGCGTAAGCAACGTTTTCACTATAAGGGCCGATAAACGTTTTAAATAATAGGTTGAACGTTTTAACGTTACCTAGCTTAGAGCCGCAATCAGAACACTTAACCCCGTATTCCTCTATTAGCCTATCAAGCTCGAAGGGTTTAAGCCCTTCAAGACCCTTAATACCCGTCTGTTCCTCTATTAGGTGATCCGCCCTAAACTTTCTATGACAGGAGGAACATTCAACTATAAAGTCGGTGAAGTGATCCACGTGTCCCGAGGCTTCAAAAACCTTGGACGGCATTACGATGGGAGTTTCGATCTCGGTAATGAAGTCCTGATGCCTAAGTACGAACCATTCACGCCACCTCTCAACGATCTTCCTCTTCATCGAGGTACCCAGCGGCCCTAAATCGAGGAAGCCGGCAACCCCCCCATAGATCTCGGAGGAAGGCCAGAAGAAACCTCTACGTTTAGCAAGCTCAACGACCTTATCGTGGAGGCTCACCGCGACGCTCCGACTCATACTTAACCCCCAAGCCACCAAGGACCTTTTCACTTTTAAGCGTTTACAGCTTATTGTGTAAGGGTGAAATACCTTCGTAGAAGGACAATTTTACACCATCTCCATTAAAAGTTTCAGTTTTAAAACTAATCGATTAAGCTTGCTTCCACCAACCTGGAGGAAATGCGGGTTTTAAGACGTTTATTTAAGTCTTAGCTAAAAGTATTATAAGGCGTAAATAGCTTAATGGGGGGTTAGCGGAAGCTTAAATCCACCCCCTTCGAATCTAAGGTAGAAGGGTTTTTGAAGGCCTAAGTAACAGTTAAGAAGAGGGTTAAGTTTGAAGCAGTCTTTCTTCTACGTTAATCAAACCCGCTTCACGTTCGGAGGCTTACAGGCGCCGCTTCAATTAGCACCCATCGTAGTGGTAGGCGTCCCATTCGATAGTACCGCCTCCTATAGGCCAGGCGCCCGTTTTGCTCCAGCCGTAGTTAGGGAGGTAAGTATGAACTTAGAGACCTTCTCTTGGAGGGTTGGCATAGACCTTGAGGACGTTAAGATGCACGACCTAGGCGACGTAAACGTGGTACATGGAGATGTAAACGAAACCCTCCATAGGGTTGAGGAGGTGGTAAAGGAAATTAGGGATATGGGTAAAATACCAGTATTAATAGGCGGTGAACACACCATAACCTACGCCGCCTTTAAAGCCTTAAGGGCTGCAGCGATTCTAGTCTTCGACGCACATATGGATCTACGCGACGAATACCCCCCGGGGCAAAGGCTTAGCCATGCCACCGTGATGCGTAGAATGATCGAGCTTATAGGGCCTAAACGCTTAATCCAAGTTGGCGTAAGAGCAGCCTGTAAGGAGGAGGTTGAATACGCCGGTAAAATAGGCCTCCTCCAAGTTTCAAGTAGGGAGGTTGAAGGTAGGGGGGCGATCGAGCTAGCCGCACTATTAAGAAGGAGGCTTCAAAACGTTGAAACCGTCTACTTATCGATAGACGTAGACGTACTAGATCCCTCCTACGCCCCGGGCGTTTCAAACCCTGAGCCTGAAGGGATAAACCCTACTAAACTACTCGACGTATTAAACAACGTAATTGATCGAAGGCTTATCGGCTTCGACGTTGTAGAAGTATGCCCACCCTACGATACCGGTTTAGCCGCAGCTCAAGCGGCTAAAGCCATCTTCGAAGTAACGGGGATGATCCATAGGTCGAGGAGGAGCTAACATCCCTAACGTTCATATAGGCAGCGTACATCCAAGCATCGTAGGATAGGAATGTTAATATCTACGGTACCCTCTATAACTATGAAAATCCTATACGAGATAGGCTTTATACCTAAAAGCTTTACGTGGGTTCTCCATTAACGCGCTTTTATCTTTATAACGACGTTAGGACGTACCTTATATAGGATTCTACCGTTACAGAAGGGGCAGCGAATCCCAGGCATACTTTCAAGCTCCTCCTTGGAGAAAACCCTTTTACACTTACCACACTTATAGCTCATTAGGCTTTAACCCCCCTAATCGAGGGGGGCGCTAATTAATTAAGCTTTACTCGCCTCAACGCCACCTTAAGCTCCATTAACAACCGTTATGGGTGGAAAAAATATAAAGAGGCGAGAAGGTAGAAAGACTGGTCCGGATGAGTAGTATCTGCTCAGTATGTGGGCTTCCTAAAGACCTATGTGTTTGTGAGGCAATAGTTAGAGAGCAGCAAATCATCAGGGTTTTTACGGAGAAGCGTAAATGGAACCGCGATGTAACCGTAGTGGAAGGTATAAACGAGAAGGACTACGACTTAAAGGGGTTAGCTGGCAAGCTTAAGGCTGTATGCGCATGCGGTGGCACCGTTAAATCCGGCAAAATAGAGCTACAGGGCGATCATCGGCAAAAGGTTAGGGACACCCTGATAAGCTTAGGTTTCCCCAAGGAGAACATAAGCGTTGAGTAGACGTTTAACTAAACCTTTTGAAGGTTAAGCGGAGGGATTACCACGTTGTAGCTCAACGGTTAAGTCCATAACCCCGACGACGAAAAATTAAATAACTGGCTACGTGTTTCTACTCGGCTTTACGAGGGTGGTTTACGTGGCTGAAAAGCCTAAAGCCTTCGGCAGCCTCTTTGTAGACGTAGTTAGGAAGGGGATATGCGTTTTCTGCGGAGCATGTATAGCATCCTGCCCTGTAGGGGCTATATGGGTCGCCGACGAGAACCCCCGCTTAATAGGTCGATGCGTTAACTGCGAAGTATGCTACTATACATGTCCTAAAACAGGCTTCCAAGCAGAGGAAATGGATAAAGCCGTTTTTGGAAGGGTAAGGGAAAGTGAAGGAATAGGAGTATATAGATCCGTATATACGGCTAGAACCACGCTTAAAGATTTACAGGCTATAGCCCAGGATGGAGGAGTAGCTACCACGCTTCTCATATGCTCGTTGGAGAAGGGAATGGCGGACGCCGTAGTAGCAGCGGGGTTAACTAAACAGCCGTGGAAGCCGTGGCCCCTAGTCCTAACTAGAAAGGAGGAGCTTATTAAATGCGCTGGTACCAAGTATACCCCTAGCCCAAACCTAATAGGTTTAAGTGAAGCCATAGATTATCACGCTAAGGAAAGAGTAGCCTTCGTGGGGACGCCTTGCCAGGTTCAAGCGGTTAGAAAGATGCAATACGGCTTCAAGGGCTGCTTAAAGCTTGGTAGTAGGGTTAAGGTCGTCGTCGGACTCTTCTGCATGGAGAGCTTCCGCTACGCTGACTTAATGGATAGGTTCCTAGCCTCTAAAGGGGTTAAACCTGTCGACGTTAAGAAGTTCGCTATCACTAAAGGAAGGTTCATAGCCTACTCAAACCAAGGTGAAGCCGTAAACGTAAAGCTTGACGAGGTTAAACAATACGCGCAGAAGGGATGCCACGTATGCCGCGACTTCACGGCTGAACACGCCGATATATCTGTCGGATCTGTCGGATCCCCTGATGGATGGAACACGGTTATAATAAGGACTGAAACTGGCGAACAGCTATTTAAAGAGGCTTACGAAGCAGGATACTTAGAGTTTAAACCTATTGAAGAGGTAAAGCCTGGGTTAAAGCTCGTCTTAAAGCTTTCAGCGTCGAAGCGTGAAGCAGCTATCAAGGAGGCTTCAGTAAAGGCTTAACCCGCCTTGAAGCAGGTAGGAGGAACCGTTAAAGCGTATCAGCTTTAAACTCGATTAAGGTGTTAAAGGGTTAGCGTTTAAGAGCCGAGGATTATACTATGCACCCTTATTAGGGGGTAGCTTTATCATCTCCAATTAAGGATTTAAGCCTTTCAACACCGCCCACCTCAATTATAAAGCTAGCTACCGGTGCTGGTAGGAGCTCAGCCCATGGGCCGCCTTCAACCATCAACCTCCTTATACGCGTACCATCATACTTCTCCCTATTAAATCTAGGGATATCTAAAACCTGGTAGCCAGCCTCAATGAATAGGCGGCGGGTGAGAGGCCCATTAGTATAGACCCTATCAAAGCGTGGACAGTACTGCTTAACAACCGATACCCAAAGGCTATGCTGCCCTATATCTGGGATAGGCGTTATTATGCAGCGGTTCAAGAGGTTCTCAGCTATTAAAGTACGCCTTATCATTTCGATGCGTTCACCGACCGTGAAGGGGTTATCAAGCGTATGGCTAAACTGCGCTGACCCTATACCGATAATTACTTCGTCCTCGCGTTGTAGTATCCACTTCAAAGCTTCAAGATGCCCCTTATGGAAGGGTTGAAACCTCCCAATGTAGAGACCGCGCAACGCGGCGACCTTCTACGCGAATGGTCGTTTAACCGTTAAGAAGCTAGTATGCCAGCTATTATCTGTTACGCTGATACGTCTTTTTCTACGCGTAAATCAATCAGCTTACCCTTATCCCAATTGAATAATAACCTGCCACGCCGCTTTAATGCAGCCCTCTGCGTCTTCATTAAAGCACCGACTATTAAGGGTAGCCCTATGGTGGCATCCACGTACACCGTAGCCTTCGTCGCATCCGCTTTAACCTTGCCCCAAGACTGTGCTTCCTCAATAGTAGCGCCGGAGAGGCCTCCCCATTTAGGGTCATCCATGGTTATCTGGATAGCGAAGTCATGAGCGAAGCCGGGGTTCTTATACCCTAAAATATCTAGGGTTACGGGTATCTGCTGGATGAAGTTTTTCGGTACACCCCCACCAATGTATACGGCTCCGCTCTTCCTCGATTTAAGCCTAATCTGCATTATCTCGTAGCAATCCTTCACGGTATCAATAACGACGGGCTTCCTACCACGCTCCTCACACCTTAAATAGTGTTTAACTAAGGCTATACCGATTGAGCTATCACTTATCGCGGGGCAGAAAACCGGTACCCCTCTCCTTACCGCGGTGGCTAGTATGGAGCTATCATCGTTTAAGCGTCCACCTAGTAAAGCTAGGAACTCCCTACTCGAGTATACGCCTACCTCCATCTCGTCAACTATCTGAGCTATTATGTTATCTACGCGCTCTAAGCCCTCATCGTCGGTGAAGGTATCGTAAACCCTATCCACCCTGATCCTTCTTAAGAAGGCGTCGTCAACGTTCGGGGATCCTAGGTAGTGGTGAACCCCGTAAGCCTCGCAGATATCGTGATAAAGGTTAGCGCCGGTTGAAACTAGTACGTCCACCATCCCGTATTCCACCATATCCCTTATAACCTTCCTCATACCGGCTGGAACCATAGCTCCCGCTAAGCCTAAAAATATGGTAACCCTACTCGGATCGTTTAGCATAGCGGCGTAGACGTCGTAGCAACGTGCAATATTCCTACTCTGAAAGGAGGTTTTATGGAAGGCTTCAACAAGCTTACCTACATCCTCATCAAGCTCTAAATTTAAATGTTCAACCTTCTCCCTAAGGATTTCCTCCTTCATTTCAACCCATCAGTTGATGGTGTACCTCCATATATAAGCTTTCACTTAGCCGACGTAAAAAGTTGTTCACCCGGTTTAAAGCTTCTTAACGCCTTAATTAAATCCACCGTTGAAAAACCCCTTACCGTAGCTAACGGTATTTGCTCAGAGTTAGCTATCGCTCTCGAAGTCTTATCAATACTCCGTAAACCGTGAAGGACTACTACGGCTGGCTTAGCCTGCATAAGCTTAACAGATACCATTAACGGTTGGCTTGAAGGTGCATCAGCAAACACCACAGCCTTACCGGCTATTAGGCTTTGAAGCTTCACGTAGTCGTAGGCCGGTGTTTCCAGTAGGAGCTTAGAGCTATGAAGCACTACGTAGCCAGTAACATCATCACCCCATAGGTCTTCACAGGTGAAGATCCTAGCCTTAATAAACTTACAGAATTCAAAAACTGATGGAGCCTCCGTAAAGTTACGCGCATCGAGAATAGCGGATCGAAGCGGCTCCGAGCCTACCAGTAAGTAGGCTAAATCCTTAAGTACGCGTTCACCACGTTTCTCATCGATCTCCATTAACGCCAGTACAAAGCGTTTAAGCACCTTAACACCCGGCGATCTCCGTCTACCGCTCTCATAGTCGCTTATAACCGATGGTGAAAGCTTTAAGTGACGCGCAAGGTCGACCTTAGAGGTTAAGAAGCGTTCACGCCAAAGCCTTAAAGCCCCACCTATATCGCTAGAGAACGCGATCTCACCAAGCATTCTAACGGCGATCTCCCTTCGAAGGGGCGTTAACCTAACCATTAGGCTCATTAAAAGGTTAATAAACCCACTTATTTAGCCTTACTCAAGCCATCCGTGAAACCATTTAGCAATTACGCGAAGAAACACATCACCACGGCTAGACGTTCTTCAGCTCTTCTACCTTAATAAGCTCACGCGGGGCAAGTCGCTAGGTTAAAGGGTCTGGCTTTATTAAGTTGTTCGAAGCAAAATGCTCGGAGAAAAACTTGAAACCGAGTATCGAAGCCTTAGCCGATAGGTTAAGGAGGCAGGTAATGGAGGCCTTTAACGCTATCGCCCCCTCCTTTAACCAGGTTAGGCGAAGGCCCTGGGACTTATGCTTTTCAGTAACTGAAGGCTTAGGTTTAAACGCTTCAATAATCGACGTAGGATCCGGTAACGGACGTCACGCCATCCCCCTAGCCGAGAAAGGATTTGAAGTTGTAGGTGTAGATTTCGCCGTGGAGCTTAATAAGATCCTAGCGGATAAAGCTAGGAGGTTAGGGCTTTGGGGTAGGCTACACGTAGTAGCTGCTGATGCGTGTAGCCTACCCTTTAAGGAGGCGTGCTTCGATGGAGCCTTAAACCTAGCCACCATCCACCACATACCTTTCAACGCTTTAAGGGTTAAAGCGGTAAGGGAGTCTTTAAGGGTTTTAAAGAAGGGTGGAAGACTCATTATAAGCGCCTGGAGCCGATGGCAACCGAGGTTCACCTTTAAACTCCTTAAAAGCCTATTAAAGAAGCTACTTAGTAGTGTAGCGGAATATGGAGACGTATACGTCCCTTGGAGCTATAAGGGAAAGAAATATGTAAGGTTTTACCACCTATTTAACCGGTACGAACTACGTAAGCTTCTAGAGGCTGGCGGGTTTAACGTTGAAAGGGTGTACGCGTATAGGGTTAAAGCAAGGTTTTTCGCCGAGAACGTAGCGGCTATAGCCATAAAGACTTAAAGGGGAGGTTAAAGTGCTTGCAGACCTTAACGACGCTTAAAAAACCCGTAAGAATGCTTTCAGGAGTTTCAGTCGTAGCAGTTATGGCTAAGCCTTGGCCCTGCCCGCACGGTAAATGCCTCTACTGCTTCGGAGGCCCACCCTTCACCCCTCAAAGCTATTATGGTAAGGAGCCAGCCTTAATGAGGGCTGCGCAGTGCGACTACGACCCCTACGAGCAGGTAAGGTTAAGGTTAACCCAGTATACTAGGCTTGGCCATACACCTTCAAAGGTCGATTTAATAATTATGGGGGGAACCTTCCCCTCGATGCCCCTCGATTACCAGGAGTGGTTTATCACTATGTGCCTTGAAGCCATGAACCGTTTTCCTAAGCCTAGACGTAACGGAACCATTAACCTAGGCGAGGCTCAGAAGAGGAACGAGAAGGCTAAGATCCGCTGCGTAGGTATGACCTTTGAAACTAGGCCTGATTGGGCTAAGGAGCAGCACGTTGACTTCATGTTGAAGCTTGGAGCAACCAAGGTTGAATTAGGTGTTCAAACCGTTTACGACGATATACTTAAGGGCGTTAAACGTGGACATACCGTAAAGGACTCGATAATAGCCACCCGCATCCTTAAAGATGCTGGGTTAAAGGTAACATACCACTTAATGCCCGGTTTACCCGGTAGCACCCCGGAGCTAGATTTTGAGGCCTTTAAAACCGTGTTTGAAGACCCCGACTTCAGGCCCGACGGCTTAAAAATATACCCAACCCTAGTACTACCTGGTTCCGAGCTCTACGAGCTCTGGAAGAAAGCCGAGTATAAGGCGCTAGAGGTCGATGAGGTTATAGATTTACTTTGCCGCGTTAAACCCCTAATTCCTAAGTGGATAAGGGTTATGCGGGTTCAAAGGGATGTACCGGCCCAGTTAATAAGCGCTGGAGTTAGGAAGAGCAACCTTAGGGAGCTCGTACTCGAGGAGCTTAAACGCCGAGGCCTTAAGTGTAGGTGTATAAGGTGCCGTGAAGTAGGTATAGCCATGCTTAAGAGGGGTATAACCGCTAAACCTGAAAACGTAAAGCTACTAGTCGAAAAATACGAAGCTAGCATGGGGATCGAAGTATTCGTATCCTTTGAGGACGTAATCCAAGACCTCCTAATAGGCTTCGCTAGGCTTAGAATACCAAGTCAACTAGCCCATAGACCCGAGGTTGGAAGGAAGGCTGCCTTACTAAGGGAGCTTAAGGTATGCGGGCCGCAAATACCAGTCGGCGTTAGAACCGTTGAAGGATGGCAGCATAAAGGTTTTGGAGCACGCCTTTTAAACGAGGTTGAAAGAATAGCTAAAGAGGAATACGACCTACGCCTACTACTAGTTACAAGCGGGATCGGAGCGAAACCCTACTATAGGGCTTTTGGATATAGGAAGTACCCTAACTCGCCATACATGTATAAGAGGTTAAGGTAGTAAGGGTTAGAGGCGGTTTTACGCGGGGTTATAGCTCGATGTATGAGGTAGCCATAGTAGGAGGTGGTGGAGCCGGTATTACCGCCGCCATATACCTAGCTAGGAAGAACCTCGACGTGGTTTTAATAGAGAAGGCTAGTATCGGAGGCCAAATAGTTAACGCGCCAATAATTGAAAATTACCCAGGGCTTATGGGCGTATCAGGGTTAACGCTTGCCCAACGCTTCGAAGAACACTGTAAAGCCCTAAACGTTAAAATGGTAATGGATGAAGTAACGGAGATTAGGAAGCTTGGAGAACTTTTCAAGGTGAAACTAGCTTCGGGCGGCTTTATCGAAGCTAAGGCAGTAATACTAGCCATAGGGACAAACTATAGGAAGCTTAACGTTAAAGGCGAGGAAGAATTCATCGGTAGAGGTATAAGCTACTGTGCAACCTGCGATGGGCCCCTATTTAAGGGTAAAACCGTAGCCGTCGTTGGAGGGGGGAATACTGCTTTCACCTACGCCTTATACCTAAAGGAGCTATGTCCAACCGTCTACCTTATCCATCGGGGGAGGACGTTTAAAGCCGATGAAGTACTGGTTAATAAGGCCGAGAAGGCTGCCATTAACTTTAAGACCCCCTATACCGTCATCGAAATCTTAGGAGATAAACTCGTTAACGGCTTAAGGTTAAAGAACGAGGAGAACGGTAAGGAGGAGTTGTTAACGGTAAACGGAGTATTCGTAGCCATAGGCCAAGAGGTGGATAAAACACTCCTTACAGGCTTAGGCGTTAAGTTAAATAGTGAAGGCTACGTTGAAGTCGATCACCACATGAAGACCAACATCCCAGGGCTATTTGCATGCGGCGACATAACAGGGATAAGCAACCAGCTTATAGTTGCCTGCGGACAAGGAGCAATCGCCGCGTTAAGCGCCTACGAGTACGTTAAGGGTCAACATCCCTAAGGAAGCCGTAAAGCAGAATAAGCGTTATCGATCGCTATGGAAGGCCTTTTAGACTCATGTTACATCATTTAAAAGTTTAAAAACCTCCTAACGCTAAACATGAAACACTCCATGGAGGAGGCTTAAATACCTTAAGTTGCCGGGTAAAAATTCATTAAGTACTGCTACAAACTCGGATCGATATACGACTGGAAAAACCGAAGTTCTTCGTTTCTGGCTCTGGATGAGTAAAGTCGCGGTTTGATTTCGACTCAATAAAGCTTTGTGGTTTAATTCTTTAAGCTTCTTTTACTCTATTTTAATTTATGAGTTGGAGGGTTGTTGATGAGAGGCTTATTAAGCGTGGCGAGCTTCTCTTAAGTCTTGATTTTCTCGATTGCTATGATTATGAGCATACGAATAATGGTAAGCTCGGTAGGCCCTTTAAGATTACGAATAGGTATGTGGAGTTCTTGGCCGTTGTACGCTACCTTTTCTCAATGCCCTTTAGACAGCTTAAAGGCTTTACTGCCTCTCTTATGAGGCTCTACTTTCCACTAAATGAACGGCGAATGATCCAGTAGCTTAGTGTACTCGGACGAGGATTATTGGAAGAAGGTAAAATCAATTTACACGCAAGAGGCTAGTTGCTATGGTAGAAGGACTAAACTACCAAGCCTCCTTTCCCATTAGAGGTTTCCTCAAAATACTAGCGGCTTGATCTTTTGTGATGGCAAGTAAACCTTTCAACCTAGCATCCATCGATTTTAACGCGGCCCATTGACCTCGGCCCTATACTGCTAACGGTATTACATCTAACTATGAGACGGCTATTTAAGCCTTCAAATAAGAATAAGGTTTAAAGCTTCTAAGGTTCTTTAACCGTCGAAGTGGTCTTATCGACTTTAAGCCTTCCCTTAACTACGTCCACCCTCTCCTCCTTAGTGGCTTCAAAGAGGTATTTTAGAAGCGCTACGTCCTCCTCCGTTTGAGTAACGTTTCTACGTTCAAAAACCCTTTTCTGCGTCCTTATGGCGGACTCTAAATCGAGTTCTACGGGTTTACCGTCTAAACCCCATATGGTGAAGGACGGTACGTCGTTTAAGATGAAGCCGTGTAGGTGTGAACAAACACCTACGCGTATACCTGTGTATATGTAGGTGCCGATCGATGTTTTAACGTAATCTCCGATGAAGCAGCCGACCTTAATCCTACCGGTGTCAATCCTTCTACCTTCAACCTTAACCTTAATAGTTCCATAGGTATTTTTTAAGTCAGAGTTAGTAGTACCAGCGCCTATGTTAACCCATTCACCCATGTAGGAGTGGCCTAGGAAGCCTAAATGCTGCTTATTACTATACCCTTGAATAATGGTTTCTTCAACCTCACCACCCACCCTACATACGGGGCCGATGCTTGTACCGCCCCCGATAATAGCCGACCTTACGATCGAATGCTTACCCACGTAAGCCGGGCCAGATATCCTTGAACCGGACTGTATAATCGCCCCCTCATCTATGAATATCGGTCCACCCCTAGCATCAAGCGTTACAAACGCCTCCACCTCAACCCCCTTAGCTAGTAACACATTTTCAACGCCTCCGTAAACCATTACTTTATCGCTGAGCTCACCCTCCTTTAACACCCCGATCCTACGGCAACCCTCGATTATCATTTTACGGCAGGCCTCAATAAGCTCCCACGGATAGTTTAGAAGTTTAAACCCTTCAACCCTTCTTAGCTCAACCCTCCCACCGGCATGCTTTAAAAGCCCGTTAAGGTCTAAGGGCGCTTTAACCGAGCTTAAAACCTCCTTAGCCAAGTTAGGGCTTAAGTAGCCGAAGGCTAAAGCTCCATCTTGAAGGTAAAGCGTATCCTTCCTTACTAACGAGCGTAGTTGATTAACCGCGCCTTCATCTATGAGCATCCTACCATTAACCAGTAGTACTTCGCTATCCACCTCATCGGGCTTATTTACGGTGAAAGCCTTCCACCTCTTAATTGTAACGGCCGATAAGTAATCCCTAACGAGTAAATGGCAACGATCAACCTTTAAGCGGCGTATAACCCCTTCAAGAAGGGTTTCAATACCAACCATAAGTTCCGAAACGGAACGCGTATAGGTTAAAGGTAGAAAGTTTAAGTAATAAGGGTCTTCGAAAACTAAAAGAATCATCTCCACCACCAGTTAAAGGTAAAACCATCCCCCAAATAAGTACACTGTACTCTTAAAGAAGGATTAATACTTACGTCCCCCTACGATTCGATTAAAATCGAACGCGGCGGTTTAGGTCGACGCGTAGAGTAAGGAGAGGTTGAAAAGACTGTAAACTAGCTACGTGGATCGTTGGCATGTTTAAGCGTAGCCGATGTTTTACTGCGCTTTTACGTACTTTGACGGTGATGTAAGCCTCCCCTCAATAGCTGAGGCGGTAGCCGTAGCCGGGGAGGCTAGGTAGATCTTAGCCTTACTACTACCCATCCTCCCCACAAAGTTCCTATTAGCCGTACTTACGCATACCTCCCCATCGCCTAGAAGGCCTACGTGGCTCCCCATACACGGCCCACAGGTAGGACCGCATACCATGGCCCCGGCCTTCACGAATACTTCCAAGTAACCCTTTTCAAGGGCTTCAAGGTATATATTCTGCGAAGCCGGTATTACGACCATTCTAACCCTTGGATGTATCCTCCTACCCTTAAGTATGGAGGCGGCTACAGCTAAATCCTCAAGACGTCCGTTAGTACATGAGCCTAGGAAGATTTGATCCACCTCAACGCCTTCGACCTCAGAAACGGGCTTAACGTTATCAACGGAGTTAGGACAAGCGACCATGGGCTCAAGCCGGCTAGCGTCAAACCTATACTCCTCCTCATAGTAGGCATCAGGATCGCTTTTAACAATCCTAACGGGCCTCTTACTCCTTCCCTCTAGGAAGGCTAACGTTTTTTCGTCAGCCTCCACTATCCCCGTTTTAGCGCCCATCTCAACGGCCATGTTACACAGCGTCATCCTCCCATCAACACTTAACCCCTTAATCGCCTCACCAGTATATTCAACCGCTTTATACGTAGCGCCGTCGGCTTTAACGGTGCCAATAATTTGGAGGATCAAGTCCTTAGCGCTAACGGGGGCTTTCAACGTTCCATCAACCATTACCTTTACTGTTTCAGGTACACGCATCCAAAGTTCACCGGTAGCTAATACGGCGGCCATATCCGTTGATCCGAGGCCTGTCGCGAAAGCGCCGAAAGCACCATACGTAGTAGTATGGGAATCAGCGCCTACAATAAGGGCTCCTGGAACCGCAAACCCAAGCTCAGGTAGAAGCTGGTGGCATATACCGCCCCATCCAACGTCGTAGAAATGCTTTATACCATACTCCTTAACAAAGCCCCTCATCACCTGGTGGAACCCAGCGGCTTGAATGGTACTCGGCGGAACCTGATGGTCAAAAATAACCACTACGCTTTCAGGATCCCATACTCGCTTAGCCCCCATAGCCTTAAAGGACTCAACGGTCATGGGGCCCGTGAAGTCATGGACCATGGCCACGTCCACCTTAGCTACCACGATTTCACCCGGAGAAACCTTAGCCCTACCCGAAGCTCTAGCTAGAATTTTCTCCGATACCGTCAACCCCATCCCTATACACCGTTAACCCACATCCTACGACGGTAGCTTATAAGTATAGCTCCGAGCTAACCCTCCTTACTAGGCTCTACGGAGTTAGTGAAGTCAACTTGCTTAACGTCGAGATCTACGAGTTAACTTCAAGCCTTGAAGGACCGGTAAGGCTCTACGTTGGAGGGCTTCACGGCCGTGAGGGTAGGGTTACTGCCCCAATACTTAAAACGCTACTATCCGAACCCCCTCCTCCTACCGGTAAGCTAATAGTAGTCCCAGCTATATGTAGTGGGAAGAAGCACGTAAGCACCTTAAGCGACGCCTACTATAGGAGCGAGGAAGGCATTAAACTACTTAGCCTACTTCGTGCTTACTCGCCGCATATATACGTTGAATTACACTGCTATAGGGCGTCGGCTTACAAGTTATTAACGGACCCGATGATAAGGGCTAGAAGGGGGGTACCACCACTCCTCGATACTGGTAACGGCCTACTAATAGGCGCAGCGCCTCCAAAGCTTCACGCTAGGTTCAACATACCGTTAAGCATAGTAATAGAAGTACCGTGTCGCGGTGGAGGCGTTAACGAGGCCTTACGCATACTTAGAATCATTAGGGATTCAAACGGGGTTAACGAAGTCCTTCAAAGGCTTAAAGAGGCGTACCCTGAACAAACCAGTAGGATTGAAAGATACCTTAAAACCATTAACACTCTTACCTCAAGTACTCGTATAGTGTGATAGTATAATCGGCGGCCTCCTTAACCTTCTTCAAGAGCCCTTTAACCCCGGTTTTCCTTCCCCATCTAGATCGCTTCACGTATTCAATCCGCGAAAGCGACGGCTAGCTTAGCTTCCGCATTGGAGGGGCCTTCACGCTTAAACATCTTCCTAACGCTGCATCTAATGGTACTACGGTTAAGCGTCCCTCACATATTACGTAAACGGTAGGATAGCTTCTCCTTAAACTCGGCCTCTAAATCGTAGTTAGCGGCCTCCTTAAGGACTTGGCTACATACGTTAAAATATTCAAGCCAAGGTTTAGAGGGCGCTAGGAGGGGGGCCTCCTTAAACCTGAAGGAAGCGAGTTTAAACTCCGATCTAAAGCTGAAAAGCCTCTCAAGGAAAGGCTTACTCATATGGTTGTAGTTACCCGCCGTAAACCTTAACACCCTAATACCTAAACGTTTAAACTCCGAAGGATGAACCGTGGAGAACTGCTTAGGCCTTACCTCAACCGTATAGGCTATATCGCGGCGGCCGCCGAGAAACCTCGGGTTTACCGCGTATAACTCCTTACCTTTAAAGGTTAAAACCTCGGCCTCATAGTAGGGATCGCTAAGTTTTTCACCGCCTCGTAGGTTTAAACGCGTATCGCCATGCCTAGGCACAGTCCTATGAGAGATTAAACCCTTCGAGACGCAGACCTCATGAAGCTGGTCGACGTCGACATCGATATTTACGCTACCCGTAACCTCTATTCTATATTGCGGCTCCCCCCAGGAAGTTATTCGCTCAAAAACCACCATTAACCTAGACATAGCCCCTGCTTCATTAAGCTCCTCCTAAGTCAAAAGGGTTACTTTTAAACGAAAAGCATTAACACCCGGTAAGCGATAATGGAGTGGTGATTTAAACGATTACTACCGGTAAAGGCGTTGAAGGTGACGCTCTAATTGAAGCAGCTAAGCTAATGCTGATTTCAGCTAGAACGGCTCCTAAGGCGCGCGGCGTAGACGAGATAATAACCGCCATTGTCACCGACCCTGAAAAGGAGGCCATGGCACGGGAAATGGAGAAGTTAGCTGAAAACGGGGATGAAATGTTTAGGAGGGACGCCGACGGCGTTCGGCGTTCTCACTGCGTAGTCCTCATCGGGTTAAGGAGTGGAACCGTAACGGGGGGAAATGATTGCGGTGCCTGCGGCTTTAAGACCTGCGAAGAACTAAGGAGAGCTACTAGGATTGAAGCCGCCTTCTCCGGGCCTAACTGCGCCTTTAGGCTAATCGATTTAGGGATCGCGCTTGGATCGGCGGTGAAAACAGCGGCTACCTTAAACGTCGATAACAGGATTATGTATAGAGCCGGCGTAGCCGCTAGAAGGCTTAAGCTTATAGAGGCAGACGTAGTCTATGGGATACCACTTTCAGCCACCGGTAAGAACATATTCTTCGACCGTACGTGGCCCGTTAAAACACGTTAACCTTCAAACCCCCTTTATTTTTCCCTTAAAACCTTAAGGGTTAAGCATCCTCCTACAATCTTAGTACGGCGCCTTCATCGGCTGAGGTAGCCATTCTAGCATATCTAGCTAAGTAGCCTCTAAAAACCCTTGGCTCAGGCCTTATCCACTGTTTAACTCTAACGTTTAACTCTTCAATATCCACCTTTAGGTCTATACGCCTACGCGTAACGTCGATCTCTATTACGTCGCCGTCGCGTACGAAGGCTATAGGCCCTCCTTCAGCGGCCTCCGGTGATACGTGGCCTACGCATAATCCTCTTGTCGCGCCCGAGAACCTCCCGTCGGTTATTAACGCTACACTACCTCCAAGCCCCATCCCAGCTATCATCGCGGTGGCCGTTAACATTTCACGCATCCCAGGCCCCCCTTTAGGCCCCTCATACCTAATTACTACGGCGTCCCCAGCCTTAATACGGCCATTACTTATCGCTTTAACCGCTTCCTCCTCGCAGTCGAAGACCTTAGCTTCACCCTTAAACCTTAAGGCTTCGGAGGGTAATGCAGCCGTTTTAACCACGGCGCCCCTTGGAGCTAAGCTACCCTTTAGAATAACTATTCCACCAGTACCGCTTACGGGCTTTGAGAGTGGCCTAATAACGTCTACTCTAAGCGTTTTAACGCCAGCTATGTTCTCCCTTAAAGTCTTACCGGTAACCGTAACCACGTCTAGGTTTAGGAGGGATGCTAACTCGTTAAGCACAGCGCTTATCCCACCCGCTTCCTCCAAGTCCTCCATGGTATGCGTCCCTCCTGGAACTAGGCTACATAGCTGCGGTACCTTCATACTCATCGAATCGAAGACTTCTAAGCCGAGCTTAATTCCAAGCTCGGACGCTATAGCAGGTAGGTGAAGTAGCGTATTAGTGGAACCGCCTAAGGCAAGGTCGAGGGCTATAGCGTTTTTAAAAGCCTCCATAGTCATTATCCGTGAAGGGGTTAACCCAGCCTTAACCAGCCTTACTATCTGCATCCCGCTACTCTTGGCTATCCTTAGCTTCTTAGAGCTAACAGCTGGCGCCGTAGCACAACCTGGCATCGACATACCTAACGCTTCAGTAAGGCAGGCCATAGTATTAGCCGTGAAAAGCCCATTACAGGATCCAGCGCCCGGGCAGGCGATACCTTCAAGCTCCTCAAGCTCCTTAATCGTTAACTTACCAGCTTTAACCGCTCCAACGGCCTCGAAGACATCAGCTAAGCCAACCCTCTTACCACGGTAAACGCCTGAAAGCATAGGCCCCCCAGTTACAACTATCGACGGTATATTTACGCGCGCGGCAGCCATTAGCATGCCGGGCGTAATCTTATCGCAGTTCGCTACCAGCACCATTCCGTCAAACCGGTGGGCTTCAACCATTAGTTCAACGGAGTCGGCAATAACCTCGCGTGACGGTAGGGGGTAATGCATCCCTTCATGTCCCATCGCTAAACCATCGCAAATCGCCATCGTATTAACCTCGAAGGGAACCCCACCACCCTCCCTAACACCATCCTTAACGGCTTGAGCTACCTCCCTAAGGTGTAAATGCCCCGGAATAATCTCCGAATAACTATTCACCACGGCTATGAAGGGCTTAGAAAGCTCTTCATCACTAACCCCTAAACCCCTAAGTAGACAGCGATGGGGCGCCCTCTCAACGCCATCCTTGATAAGTTGAGACCTCATATAGGCTCCTCCACCTTAAAACGACGTTTAATAAGAAGTCGGCACGTACATTTAAAGATAGCCTTAGCCCCTCATTAAGCTTACCCCCTACTCCCGGTAGGGACTACATCCGGGATATTGTTTCTCAACAATTCATCCAGTAGGGGTTAAGCTTAACGCTTCAACCACGCTTCTAGTGGCGAATGGAGGAAAGCTTAACCGGTTAGCTTAAAAAGCCAAAGCCCCCCATAGCTTAGGGGCGTGTTAAGGCTTGGTAGGCGAAGTACGCTTAATCGAAAAACCGGACGTTAAACTTGAATCGCCGATAGTAGTGGAAGGCTTCCCGGATGTAGGCTTGGTAGGCGCTATAGCCGCTTCCTACCTAGTATCACAACTTAAACTTCAAGAGTTAGGCTATATGGAGTCCGAGTTATTCCCGCCTATCATGGTGCTTCATAGAGGTACGCCTCAAGACCCGGTTAGACTATACGGTAATAGTAAGCTCGTAACAATAATATCGGAAATAGCCATACCGCCCGAGGCTATCCATCCTCTCGCTAAGAGTTTAGCCGAATGGCTTAAAAAGGTTAAAGCCAACGTCGTTATATCGCTTAACGGCTTCCCAGTTCAACACCGAATGGAGATCGAAACCCCCTCGGTCTTCGGGGTGGCGACAGAAAGCAAACTACTTGAACTATTAAAGCAGAAGGGTATTGAACCCATGGAGGAAGGCTTCATAGCCGGTGTATACGCAGTAATACTTAAGGAGTGCATTAGGAGGAACATCCCCATGATAGCCCTACTAGCCGAATGCTTCCCAGCCTACCCAGATCCAGGCGCGGCAGCCTCCGTGCTTCAAGCGCTTAACAACCTATTTAACCTAAACGTAGACGTAAAGCCACTACTAGATAAGGCTGAGGAGATAAGGCTTAAAACCAGGGACCTTATGAAGCAAACACAGCGCCTCCTCCCGGGCCTTCAAAAGGCGCGGGAGCAAGAGGTCCCCTTAATGTATACGTAGGAGTGATACTCGTGTCGAAACGGTTTAGATCATGGTTTGAAGAAATCGACGAGCTATTTCAAAGGCTTGAGGAAAGCTTCTTTACACCCTCCTGGGATTCTACGCGGTGCTGCCTCGAACCACTAATCGATATTCAAGATAGGGAGAACGAAGTAGTAGTAACGATCGATTTACCCTTCGTAGCGAGTAAGGACGACGTAAAGGCTAACGTAACCGAGGATACCTTAGAAGTGATAGCTGAGCTTAAAAGAGCGATAAGATGGGAACGCTGGGGTGCTTCACAGAGGAGGTTCGAGTTTAAAACCTTTAGAAGGTTAATAAGGCTACCGGATAAGGTAAACCCGAATGAAGCTAAAGCCAGCTTTAAAGCCGGAGTTTTAAGGATTACGCTACCGAAAGCGAGGAAGCTTTTCACCATAAAGGTAGAATAGGCCCTACCTATCGGCCTTAGGTGGTTAACAAGTTAATGGTTTACGTAGCACCTAGAAATACCTTTAGCTTCGGCTTCCTATTAGTAGTTTTAGCAGGCATATGCTTCGGGTCGTCCGGGGTTCTAGCTAAAATCGTCATAACCCGCGGTTTAACCCCTCTAAGCGTCGTTAGCTATAGGTTTATCATAGCTACATCCATACTTATACCTATAACCTTAATCCTTAACCCTCGCCTCTTCCTCGTAAAACCCGTGGATGCATTCCTCCTAGCCGTCCATAGCTTCATAGGCGTTTCCATGGGTATCCTCCTATACTTCCAAACCATCGATCTAACCTCAGCCTCCCTCGCCGTCCTACTTTTATACTTAAACCCCGTCTTTACGATGGCCGCCGCTAGGTTTACCCTTAACGAAAGGATAACGCAGTTAAAGGTTTTAGCAGCCTTATTAGTCCTCGCCGGCTGTTTTCTAGCGGTTAAAGGTTTTGAAGCTGAAACGCTAAAGTTAAACGCTACGGGTTTAGCCTTAGGGTTAACCGCCGCATTAGCTTACGCCTTCTACACCGTGTTCGGGAAGTTCCTCCTCGAAAAACGAAGGTTAAACGTTGAATCGCTTACCCTATACTCCATCGTATACGCCGGGTTAAGCCTACCCTTAATCCAAATACTCCTAGCCAGCCTTCAACCGGTTAAGGATATGGAGGCTTGGCTTGCTTTAACGGGGCTAGCCTTAGTTCCAACCCTACTCGGCTTCGCCTTATACATTTCCGGTTTAAAGCGTATTGAAGCTGGTAGGGCCGGTATCGTAGGCGCTATCGAAATAGCTTCAGCATTAATCCTCGCGTTCATCATCCTCGGCGAAAGGCTAGACCCCGTCCAATGGTTAGGCGCCTTAATGGTATTATGCGGTGTAACCATCGTACAGAAGCCTTAAGGTACGGTTAAGCCTTCACCCTACCTTTAAGCGTACGGATAAAATCCGGAAGGCTTAAACGCGCGTTACACTAAGGCTTTCTCCCACCTATAAACTAATCCTTGGCATACAGCTACGAGGTCGCCTTTCTCGGTGGTCACCGTCATCCTATATAGCGCCGTCCTTTGACCTAGGCTTTCCTCCACGGCCTCGGCGATAAGCCTTACTCCCTTCGATACTGGGTGCCTGTAGTTAATGGTTATGGATAGCGCCATCGCCACCTTGTTATGAGAGTTACTAGCAGCAGCGAAGGCGGCGTCGGCGAGCGATAGGATGGCGCCGCCATGAGCTACGCCGTGGAAGTTTAACATTTCATCCCTCACGGTCATAGCCACCTTACTATAACCCCTTCTAAGCTCAAGGAGCTCAATACCCATAAACTTACAGTAGGCATCATCGCTAAACTTCTTAAAGAGTGCATGTAACTCATCCTCCCGACTCATAAAGTCGCACCTCGAAGCTTTACTAAGTTGAGCATTTAAAGCTTATAGCTCGAAGCGGATCTTCAACGTACGCAGATAGATCAGCTATCTTAACCCGTTTACCTACTAGTCCCCCACTCAGCCATGTTGCCTATAACTGCCGCTGGCAGTATTAGGTCGCGCATAGTGATTAACCCTGGCTTCGCGATTAATACTCGCGGTATCGAGTTTAAGATCATGGCCGCGGTAGCTATATCGCCAGCTATGAAAGGCTCCTCGTTCCTCCAATGTACGTTCGGCTCACCATCAATAACTACGTCCTCATACTCCCTTACTCCTACCGCGGCTGTAAAACCTATCTCTATGAATTTCTCATTTCCTCGATAGCCCACACCGTAACCGCTTACACCGTAGACCTGTCCCGGCTTAATATTGAAGTATTCGGTTTTCAACGGCCTATTAGCTATTAAAGGCTCCTGCCCCTCCTCAACCCTATCCAGTTTAACACCCATTATTAAAGCCGTTAATAGTACGGATTCAGCGTAACCTACGTGTGCCGTTAACTCCCCCTTCATAAGCTTCTCCTTAAACTCTTGAGGGCTTAAACCTAACCCTATCTTCCTCTGAAACGAGTATCTACGCTTCGCCGCGTCTAAATATACGTAGGCCCTAATCCCCCTAACATTAACACATACCGCCGTAAGGAAGGCTAGAAGCGAATCAAGCCTATACCCAGGATTAACCCCGGTCCCTAAAATCGTTACGCCACGCCTCTTAGCCTCCTCGTCAAGCCTCTTCGAAAGCTCGGGGTAACGGTACCACGGATAGGATAACGTTTCACATGACGATATAACGTCAGCGCCAACCTCCATAGCCCCAACCAACTCCGGGTAGATCTTATCGAGGTAACTACCGGTAGCATGAAGCACTACGTCGGGCTTAACTTCTTTAAGTGTCTCCTCCGCATCCTTAGATATAACTACGCCTAACTTCTCAGTTAATCCTAGAAACTCACCTAAATCTCTACCAACCTTCTTCGGGTCGATATCGATAGCCCCTACAACCCTTAAACCCGGCTTCTCTAAGGCCGCCTTAGCTATCAACGATCCTATGGGGCCTACACCGTAAATTAATACGCGTATCTCGCTCAGCATGATAACCACGCTATAGTTATTAGCGCGGTTAAAAACCTTATCTAGCCTCGTTATTCGGTGGCTCCCTAGCTACGGGTTTTACCGTTAGGCTTCGATTAAGTAGCCCTCCTTAAATACCGGTTCGACAAGGCCGCTATGATTACTAGCGCTAAGCCTAAAACCGTACTTTTAGGATCCGGGTAAACGAGTAGAATCGCGCTAACAATTAGTAGGACGCGCTCTAAGTAGTTAGTAGGGTTAAACATATAGCCTATGGAGCCACAGGCCAATACCCCTACCCCTAATATGGCCGAGGCGAGATGTACGATTAACTCCGGTATAGAGGTAACGCTTACAAGTATTAAGCTAGGGCTTAGTACGAATACGTAGGGAACTATGAAGCCGGCTAAAGCAAGGCTTACGGCTTTAAACCCGGTCTTCATGGGTGGTGCGCCAGCAATACCAGCTCCTGCGTAAGCTGCTAAGGCTACCGGCGGCGTTATATCGGCTACCACGCCGAAGTATAGTATGAAGAGGTGCGCCGCCACCGGATGGGCTCCTAGCTCTATTAAAGCCGGAGCCGCTATAGTAGCTAAAACCACGTATTTAGCAGTAGTAGGTAGCCCCATTCCAAGTATTAGGGAGGCTATCATGGTTAGGACGAGCGCAACCGTTAAGTTACCGCCAGCCGCCGCCGTCACTAGTATGGAGAACGTTAAGCCTAAACCGGTAAGCGTTATAATGCCGACTACGATACCAGCGCATGCACAAGCGGTAGCTACGCTTAAAGAGTTTTGCGCACCTACCTCTAACGCCTCTTTAAGCCTCCTTAGGTTCATACGCGTCTCCTTCCTAAGGAGGCTTACGAGAATTACAGATATGGTGCCCCAGAAGGCTGAGGTTAACGGCGTATAACCATTAATAAGTAGGTAAACGATAACGACGAGCGGTACCAGTAGGTAGGAGTTCTTTAAGACTTTAAGCTTTGAAGGTATTTCCTCCCTAGGTAGCCCTTTAAGGTTTATTCTTAAAGCCTCCACGTGAACCCCCATACCTACCGAGAAGAAGTATAGTATAGCCGGTATGACGGCTGCTTTAGCTACCTCTATATACGGTATTCCCAGCACCTCGGCCATGATGAACGCGGCGGCCCCCATTACCGGTGGCATAATCTGACCGCCCGTTGAAGCAGCGGCTTCAACAGCCCCGGCGAAGTAGGGCTTATAGCCTAGCCTCTTCATTAAAGGTATGGTGAAGGTCCCGGTCCCGAAGACGTTAGCAACGGAGCTACCGCTAATCGTCCCGAAGAGGCCGCTACTTACTACCGCTATCTTTGCCGGTCCTCCTTTCGACCGTCCTACGAATGCGCACGCTAAGTCGATGAACCATCGCCCCGCTCCTGACTTCTCTAGGAAGGCTCCGAAGAGTATGAAGAGGAATACGAAGGTTGAGGATACGCCTACAGGTAACCCGTATATCCCCTCATTGGTCATGTAGAGCTGATCTATAATCCTCCAGAGGGGGTACCCTCGATGTGCTAGAATACCTGGCATATAAGGTCCTATGTACGCGTACAGTATGAAGGCTAGCGCAATAAGAGGTAAGGCTAAGCCTATTGTACGCCGGGCAGCTTCAAGCGTGAAAATTACGCATAGAATACCGAAGATTACATCCATCGATGACGGCGCGCCAACACGAAAAACTAGTTCGCCGTAAAATACGAACGTATAAAGCGTCGTACTTGCAGCTATCGCTGCTAGGATCACGTCGACCTTAGCTATCCGATCCTTAGCGGCCTTCCTACTAACTGGGTATAGGAGGAAGCAGAGGATTAGGACAAAGGTTAGATGCAGGGAGCGTTGTAGAGTAGCGGTTAAAACGCCGAAGGCAGCCGTGTAGAGGTGGAAGAGCGACATGGCCACGGCGATACAGCTTACGATTACGGCCTCGTAACCTTTAAGCCTTCTAAAGGAAAACTCGCTAGACATGACCGTCTCAAGCTTAAAGAAAAAGGGAGGTTATTATGCTTAATTCAACCCTTTAGTACGCCTTTCTCCCTATAGTACTTTTCAGCCCCTGGATGTAGCGGGATTGGCATGGCGATTATAGCCTTCTCCAAGGATATAGCCTTAGCCCTCGCATGCGCAGCGTGTAGAGTACTTATATGTTCAAATATGGCTTTGGTAAAGGTATAAACGTCGTCAGTACTTAACTCCCCCCTACATACTAGGGTTGCGTAAACAGCTACGGTAACCACGTCCTTATCTACACCCTTATACGAGCCCGCAGGTATAACCTCCCTAAAGTAGTAGGGGTACTTCGCTCTTAACGCCTCTATCTTAGCCTCTTCTATCGGGACTAGGGTGATCGGCGTTAGGAGAGCTACGTCCGAAATAGCCGCGGCGCCTACACCCACCGTGAAGAAGGCGGCGTCAACCCTTCCATCCTTTAAGTAGCTGCTAGCTTCTTCAGCGCTTAACCTTTCGGCTTTACCTAGATCGTCGAAGGTTAACCCGTAGACCTCCAATATTTGCCTAGCATTCACCTCGGTTCCACTACCGAGCGGGCCAACGGCAACCCTCTTCCCCTTTAAATCGCTTACCGATTTAATACCGGCATCAGCCCTAGCTACGATCTGTATATGCTCCGGGTAAAGTATGGCTATGCCCCTCATATTCTTAATTGGGGCGCCCTCAAACATGAGGATCCCGTTATACGCGTAGTAAGCTATATCGTTCTGGAGGATGGCGAAATCCGCAGCCCCCGAACCTATCAGCTTCGCATTCGCAACCGATGCGCCTGAGGATTCTACCGTTAAGCTCATCCCTGGTACGTGTTCATAGATGATCCTCGACATGGCGCCCGCTACCGGGTAATAGACGCCTACGACCCAGCCTGAAGCTATCGTAAACCGTTTAGGCCCAGGGACAGGTTTAGGAGCGAGGTAGGCGAAGTAGGCGGCCGCGATGATCACTATCGCTATAACCACGACAACTCCTATCCATAAGGCCCTTCTTCCAGCCACCGCTTAACCTCCTAGGCTTAACGAACCACGTTTAAGCTTAACTTTTAAACTATAAAAAGCTTGCTGGTTTAAGCTAGGCATGAAGCCTCCGATAATAGAAACCGGTGAAGCAAGCCTTCAGACCGTTAAAGCATACGTTAAAGAGGCTTCATAGCTTCAAGTACGAAGCGAGCCCTAAACCGGATAAAATACTTCAACATACTAAACATAGTAAGCTTGATGGTCGGGAGGCGGTGAACCGCTATAAGTACTTAAGCCTATCTTAAGGAGGTAGAGGATTAAAGGGTAGCTTCCAATGTTTATCTCTACGAGCCCTCCATCGGGGGCGAGGAGTGCGAAGCGTAAAACCCTCCCTCTAAAGGTAAAGGTTTGATTCGTTAATATGCTTACCCTTATAAGGATCTTATCCATCCTACTGTTTATACCTTCTATCTTGAACCATCCGTCTTCAACCTTGAACGTTCCGTTCTCGGGTTTAGACGGTGAACCTGCACCTAAAGATTTAAAGAAGGTTTCGGTTAGGATAAATGCGTAATCGTCACTTATAGTGTAGCAGTCGATTACCGGCGTCCGTTCAACTGAATGGGTAAAGCTTAAGGTGAATGTATCTCTAGGTAAAACCGGCATCGTTAATAGCGGCTTACCATCGACGTATACCTCGAGTACGTGGATTGGTACCGCTAAAAGGATTATTAAGGTTAATAGACTCCTCATGAAGTCCTTCAACGGTCATTAGCCTCGTAACCCTAACATTCTCCTAGCATCGCTCGGCGTAGCTACTTCACGTCCTAGCTCCTTCGCTATCCTTATCGCTTTAACTACTAATTCAGCGTTGCTTTTAGCTAGTATGCCTTTAGCTAAGTAGATATTATCCTCCATTCCAACCCTTACGTGGCCGCCGAGTATCATAGCTACGGTGGATAAAGGAAACTGATAACGCCCTATACCTATCACTTGCCAATTACAGTTTTCAGGTAGGGCTTCAACCATATGAAGTAAGTTTTTCAGCGTTGGAGGTATCCCTCCTTCAACTCCTAGCACTAAGCTAAAGCGAAACGGAGGCTTCAATAACCCTTTACGGATAAGCTTAACGGCGATACCTATATGCCCCATATCGTAGCATTCAACCTCGGGTTTTACCCCGGCTTCAAGCATAGCCCTAGCGAACCTCTCAACCATGGCGGGAGGGTTTAGAAATACGCGGTCGCCGAAATTCATTGAAGCCACGTTTAACGAAGCCATTTCAGGCTTAACCTTAATTATGGGGGCTAGCCGCGCTTCATCGCTAGCTCCAGTAAGCGGAGCACCACTACTACTACTAAACTGGATAATGATGTCGCATTTCTCCCTTATCCTATCGTAGACCTCCTTAAAGAGCTTCACGCTATTACTAGGCTTCCCTTCAGAGTCCCGAACGTGCACGTGGGCTATAGCGGCGCCAGCTTCATAGGATTTATACACTTCCTTAGCTATTTCCTCAGGGGTTAACGGTACATAGGGCGTTAACTCCCTACTCGGATACGATCCGGTAGGGGCTACGGTTATAATTAGCTTATCCGCATCCATTAACGCTTCTACCTCCTAATCCTTCTCACGGCTTCCTCAACGGCTTTAAGGCTTTTATCGACGTCGTCATTGTTATGAGCTAAAGATGTATAGAAGGTACGCCCAGGCCTTACGTATACACCTCTACAGACGAGCTCTAAATCGAAGGTAATTCTCCTCTTAGTATTAGCTTTAGCGACGTCGCGATAATTCTTAATGATGCTACGCGTAAAAACAGGTTGAAACATAGATCCAACACCTACGACCTGCGCATCTACGTTGTAACGGTCAAATAGTTCCGCCATCCCCTCCTTAAGCCTTTCAGCCGTCTGGATCATACGCTGGCATCCCTCACCCCTCTCCAAGGCTTCCACGGTTGCTAATCCAGCTGCTAACACTATGGGGCAACCGTTATAGGTACCACTATGGAAAAGCTTACCGGAATCATGTGTAGCGCTAAGTGGTGATGCTAGCTCCATGACCTCGCGCTTCCCAACGAACGCTCCAAAAGGTAGTCCGCCACCCCAAGCTTTTCCAAGCGCCGTTAAATCCGGGATTACACCGTAATACTCTTGAGCCCCTCCTAAGCCAAGCCTTAACCCCGTCATAACTTCGTCGAAAACAAGCATTACACCGTTCTCCTCGGTAAACTCCCTTAAGCCCTTTAAAAACTCCCTATCAGCCGGTAGGAACCCTCTAGCTACCGGTTCAAGTATTACTGCTGCTAAGTCGTTTACGCTTCCCCTTAATATTTTAAGGGTTGCGTCGAGGTCGTTAAAGGGTAGTACCACTGTCTCCTTAATTACGTTGTCAGGTAGGCCGGCTGTACTTGGAGCTGGTTTAGGTTTTTCAGGAGACCCAATCTCGCTTAAAAGAGGGCTTACGCTAATTAAAACATAGTCATGCGCTCCGTGATAATGTCCTTCAAACTTAGCTATCCTCCCCCTCCTTGTATATGCTCTAGCTATCCTTAACGCGTGTAAAGTCGCCTCTAAACCTGAATTCGTAAATCTAACCATCTCCGCGCAGGGTATATGTTGCTTAATCTTACGCGCCATTAACACTTCGAGCTCATGCGGCGTTCCAAATATCGATGTACCCCCATCCTTAAGCTGTTTTTCAATAGCGCTTACAACATCCGGATGACCGTGGCCGAGGACGAGGGCTCCATAACATAAGCAGTAATCTATATACTCGTTACCGTCAACGTCATATAGTTTAGAGCCATAGGCTTTCCTAGCGAAGATAGGGTAGGGATCGTAGTACTTAATGTTAGCCGTCACCCCTCCCGGGATAGCCTCCAAGGCCTCCATCCATAGCTTCTTAGATGAAGGTGTAAGTCGTTCATATAGGGATTTGGCCTCCTCAAGCATGACCAGTTCATCGGCGTTAATAAGCTACCACCCTTCAAATCTAGTGATTAGTCGCTTTACTATTTAAGCTACACTTAAACCCTAAGGGTATTTACGAGGAATCCAACAACCTTCCTAGATACTACCTTCTCAAGCCCAAGCCAAAAGTGATCGGCGTAAGGGACTACTTCAACCAGCTTAGGGCTTGGTAGCTTGCTGCAGAACGCCACGAATCTCTCTTTAGGCGTAAACTGATCCTTATCGCCGCAGATCAAGAGCTTCGGCTTAATACAATCCTTAAGGAAGGAGAAATCGTATAGCGATACGGGAGGTGATATGGCGGCTAACGCTTTAACCCTCTGATCCTTATATGTAGCAGCTAAACCAACGTACGCTCCGAACGAATAGCCCGCTAAACCTATACTACGCTCATTAACCGCTTTAAGCCCTAATAGGAATTTAAGCGCGCCCTCCACATCCTCCCGTTCACCAACGCCTTCACCATAGCTTCCTTCACTCCATCCAACTCCGCGGAAGTTAAACCGTAAAGCGATAAACCCGGCTTCACTTAACCCCTTACACAACTCGTAAACGACAAGGTTATACATGCTTCCACCGTATAATGGGTGTGGATGGCAAACTAGAACAGCCGGCCAAGACCCCTCCCCTTGAGGGGTATGTAGTAATCCTTCCAACGTTAAGCTTCCACTCTTAAAACTTACCTTAAGCGTAGCCTCCACGATGGTTAAACCACCTTTAACCCGGGTAGCTAGAATCCTTACCCCGTTAATCAACCTAGCTTCATAAGTTTTCTAAGCTCTCTACCAACGGTTTCAATAGGGTGGGCTTCAAGCTCCCTAAGGTACTTATTGAAGGCCTCATCACCTTCACGCTTCCAAGCGTTAACCCATTCCTCAGCGAACCTCCCAGACTGTATATCGCTTAACACCTCCCTCATAGCCTCCTTAACCCCTTCACCTAGCACTTTCCCGCCGCGAGTTAACCCTCCATACCTAGCCGTTTCACTAACCCTCCTATACATGCCTGATATGCCGTACCTCTGTACGAGGTCCACGATAAGCTTAAGCTCATGGAGGCACTCAAAGTAGGCTACCTCCGGTTTATAGCCAGCTTCAACCAGTACTTCGAAAGCATTCCTTATCAATCGATCGACGCCGCCGCAAAGATCTACCTGCTCCCCAAACCAGTCCGTTTCAACCTCCTCCTTAAAACTGGACGCTATAACCCCAGCCCTAGTTGCACCTATACCCTTAGCCATGGCTAAAACCCTACTCCAAGCCTTACCCGTATAGTCCTGTTGAACAGCTACTAGGGCCGGTGCCCCGAAACCCTCTAAGTATAGTTCACGAACCCTTTGACCCGGAGCCTTTGGAGCGACCATGATCACATCGATAAATCTAGGAGGCTTTATCCACCCCCAATGCACTGCAGCGCCGTGTGAGAAGCATAACGCTTTACCCTCCATTAACCAAGGCCCTATTTGCTCCCGATAGACATCAGCCTGCACCATGTCGGGTATTAATACGTGTACTACGCTTGCCCGCTTAACGGCTTCAGGTATTTCGTAAACCTCGAAACCGTCCCTAAGGCCCCGCTTCCAGCTTTCCCCCTCCTTCCTAAGGCCGAGGATAACGTTAAGCCCCGAATCCCGAAGGTTATTAGCTTGAGCGCAGCCTTGACTTCCATACCCGATAACAGCTATAACCTCCCCCTTTAAAGGGTTTAAGCTAACGTCTTCATCACGCCAAACCTTAGCTAACACGTTTAAAACCCCCAATCCTTAACACCACGCCTTAGAGGGTTAATATAAGTTTTCAGCCGTTCACGTCTAGCAGCCCATAAAGGGCTTAGCGAGGCTTCAAGGCTTTACTACTCTAAGCCATCTCTATACGCGTACGGTGAGTACCTATGAAATAGGTTAAGTAGCCCTACGTCCTAATAGGGCTTTATAGTAACCATAGGGAAGGCTTAATAGGCTCAGTCCTCCTAAGCAGAGAGGCATGAAAGGTAAGGTTAAGGTCATTTTAACCGCGACTTTTAGGGAAGCAGCTGGGATTAAGGAGGTTGAGGAGGAGGTTGGTGAAGGGTTAACGGTGAAGGAGCTAGTTGAAAGGTTAGCACGCCGCTTCGGCGGCGGGTTTAACGAGGTCATCGACCCTAAAACCGGTAGGGTAAACCTCGAAGTCCTACTACTACTTAACGGGAAACCGGTGCAAAGGGCTGACTTAAAGCTAGGCCCCGGCGACGTAATCATGTTCACGGTGCCTATAGCCGGAGGCCGGTAAGGAAATACCGACCGGAATCTCTATAAAAAAGCTATAAAACCCTTCTTAACCGCTAGTTAAAGCGCGGTAGGTATGTACGAAGTTAGATGTTTAAACTGTTTAAAGAGGGTTCCCGTTGAGCGTGGCGCTAATAAAGCCATATGCCCCCACTGTAAAGCCTCCTTCAGCATAGTCTGGGTTACACCAACCCAGCCTAAGATCGAAAAGGTATTAGGGGGTTAGAAGGATGGTTTTCACTAGGAAAATAGCCTACGTCGACCTTTCAAAGGGTGAAGTAAGCCAGCGGGTAATCCCTAAAGAGATACGGCGTCTTTACCTCGGCGGCCGCGGCATTAACATGTACCTACTCTACAACCACCTAAACCCCGGCGTAGACCCATTAAGCCCTGATAACGTACTGCTAGTAGGCGCAGGTTTGCTTTGCGGTATTCCGGCACTCGGATCAGGGAGGTGCGACATAGCGGGTAAGTCCCCATTAACCGGCGCTATAGGAGATTCCAACGTAGGAGGATTCTTCGCGTCCGAGCTAAGGTTCGCGGGCTTCGACCATCTACTAATTAAGGGTAAGGCTAAGAAACCCGTATACCTATGGGTTCACGACGGCGCGATCGAAATTAAGGACGCTAAACACCTATGGGGTAAGGATACAGTTGAAACGCAATCCATTATAAGGTCCGATCACGGCGACCCCGACGTTAAATGCTTAGTGATAGGTCAAGCAGGCGAAAACCTGGTTAGGTTCGCAAACGTAAGAACGGGTATTAAAAACTCGGCAGGTAGAACCGGTATGGGTTGCTTAATGGGCTCTAAAAACCTTAAGGCTATAGCCGCTAGAGGGACGCTGGACGTAGAGTTTACGCAGCCAGATCAACTATTGGATTACTGTTTAGAGATGAACCGAGCCATCATGAGGACTAGGTGGGCACAGGCTCAATCCAGGTGGGGCACCATGGTCATATATAGTAACACCGGTAACACCGGCCTCGTAAGGGTTAGGAACTTCCAGCTTAATAGGCTTGAAAAGCCCGAGCTTATCGAGCCCGAGCTTATGGAGAAGTACTCCATAGGTATGGCTGCATGCTATAGTTGCGCCGTACACTGTAGACATAAGTACGTATATACGGATCCTAGGCTTGGAGCCTTCTACGATGAAGGACCCGAGTATACTTCTCAAGGAGCCTGGGCATTAGAACCAGACTGCCCAAACTTCGAAAACATATTGGTCGGTAACCACCTCGTTAATAGGTACGGGCTCGATACCTTAGAGACCGGGAGCTTAATCGCTTGGGCCTTCGAACTCTACGAGAAGGGGATCATAACGAGGGAGATGACGGGCGGCCTAGAGTTAAAGTGGGGTAACTTTGAAGCCGTGGTTGAGCTAATACACATGATAGTTAAGCGGCAAGGTATCGGCGACATCCTAGCGGAAGGACCTAAACGCGCCATTGAGAAGCTGGGGGCCGAATCGGCGTACTACTGCATCCAGATAAAGGGTATGAGTAACCTACATTCCGATGAGCGGCCGACGCCTAGCTTCGCCTTAGGTATAGCTACAGCTACCCGCGGATCGGACCATCTTCGAAGTAGGCCAGCCATAGACCTCTATGGGCTACCCGAAGAACTCCTCGAAAGGATCTATGGCGCACGGGTATCCTCAGATTACACATCCTACGAGGGTAAAGCTAGGATGGTTTGGTGGCAGGAGTTAATGTACGCGGTCGTCGATTCCCTAGGGCTATGTAAGTTTCAAACGAAGTTTATATCGGTAGGGGCGCCGTGCTACGAGGAGTGGATACCGCTAATAAAGTACGCGGTAGGTATGGAGTTTACGAAGGAACAGCTCATGGAGATCGGCGAACGAATATATACCGTTGAAAGGTTGTTTAACGTTAGGGAGGGCTTCTCAAGGAAGGACGACTACCTACCCGAACGCTACTACGTTGAGCCTACCCCGGTGGGGCTTCCAATAGCGCGCGGTAAGAAGATCGATAGGGAGAGGTTCGACCAAATGCTTAATGAATACTACGAACTCCACGGATGGGACCTTAACGGTGTGCCTAAGCCTGAAGCCTTAAGGAGATTGGGGCTCGATAAGGAGCCTTCACGTATGTTTTAAGGAGGCGTATAGAATGGTTCAAAGGATGCTTATAGTGGATCCCGAGAAGTGTACGGGTTGTAGGTTCTGTGAGGCCGCTTGCTCCATGAAGCATGAAGGAGCCCTTAACCCCGCTAGGGCGCGAATATATATAGCTAAGTGGGAAGAAACGGGTGTATATACGCCCATGGTCTGTCAGCACTGCGAAAACCCGGTTTGCGAAGCCGTCTGCCCTATGAAGGCTACCCGTCGCGATCCAAGTACGGGGGCTATGATCATAGACTACGATAAATGCATAGGCTGTAGGATGTGCGTTATGGCTTGCCCCATAGGCGGAGCCATGGTAGACCCTAAAACCAGGAAGGTCGTAAAGTGCGACTTATGCAACGGCGACCCGGTATGCGTAAAGTTCTGTGAAACTAAGGCTTTACAGTTCCTTGAAGCAACCGTAGCCAACATGATGAAGAGGCGGCAAGCCGTTGAAAGGCTCTCAGAGCTTATGAAGGCTTTAGGCGCTACCAGTCGACGTTAGCCTTCAATCTATAGGGCTCCTCTGAAGAGCTATTAGCCCCGTTCTAGCGAGCTCCTTTACGCCGTAGTGCCTCATTATATCTATGAACGCGTTAATCTTATCGGGGTCACCGGATACTTCAACCGTTATGGTATCCGGTGAAACATCAACTACGTGCCCCCTAAAGATGTTAACGTACTGCATAACATCCGCTCGCGTCGTAGCGTTAGCAGTATGAACCTTAACCATAGCGAGCTCCCTAACCACGGTGTTACTGGGCCTTAGCACGCTTACCTTCACCACGTCGACGAGCTTACCTAGCTGCTTTACTACCTGCTCTAACACCTTTTTATCACCCCTCATCGTCGCCGTTAGCCTTGAAACGCCCTTAATCTCGCTAGCTCCAACCGTTATCGTATCAATGTTGAAGTTCCTCCTCCTAATTAAAGAGGTAACTCTATGTAGAACCCCGGGTTTATCCTCGAGGAGCGCCACTACGATGTGTTTATCCTCCTCCAAGTTAGCCCCAACTCCTCCACATAATCTCGCTTAAACTTTTACCTGGCGGAGCGAAGGGGAATACTTTCTCCTCAGGTTTTACCGGCACGTCTATAACTGTTGTAACCGGGCTTTTAATAGCCTTTTTAACTTCTTCTTCAAACTCATCGTAGGAGTTAACCCTAACACCCTCAGCGCCGTAGGCTTGAGCTAGCTTAACGAAGTCCGGCACCCGCTTCAGGTCCACGGCCATAAACCTTTTACCGTAAAGGAGGTCCTGCCACTGCCTAACCATACCTAGCGACCCGTTATTAACCACTATGACCGTTACCGGTATGTTCTCCGTTACCGAGGTAGCTAGATCCTGTTCAGTCATAAGGAAGCTTCCATCGCCATCGAAATCTACCACTACGCTATCAGGCCTAGCCACCTTAACGCCTAGCGCCGCTGGAAAGCCGAAGCCCATGGTTCCAAGCCCCCCAGATGTGATGAAGGTTCTAGGCAGGTATACCTGGAAGTTTATAGCAGCCCACATCTGGTTTTGCCCTACACCCGTCGTCAATATCGCCTCCCTCGGTAGTACCCTTCGAAGGATCTTAACCAGTCTACTCGGTTTTAACCCGTCGCCAGCCTCATTTTGCTCATAGTAATGCTTTAAACGCTCCTTTAACTCCTTCACCCTCTCCATCCAAGGTGTAGAACTCCTTTTAACACCTAGCTTAAGCAACTCGTTATAGATGGCTTCTAAAGCTTGTTTAGCTCCAGCTACGATCGGTACGTCAACCTCCACGTTCTTACCTATCTCAGCCGTATCTACATCTACGTGGATCAACCTAGCTTGAGTAGCGAACATATCAAGCCGACCCGTGGATCTATCCGAAAACCTAGTTCCAACAGCCAGTATTACGTCGGCTTCGCTAACCGCAGTATTTGCTTCACCCCTACCATGCATCCCTATCATGCCTAGCGCTAAGGGATGATCCTCAGGCATAACCCCCTTACCCATAAGCGTAGTAACTACAGGCGCTAAGAGGAGCTCAGCTAAAGCTTTAAGCTCATCGTAAGCACCACTTATAATAACGCCGCCGCCAGCTACGATTAACGGCTTCTCAGCTTTAACCAATAACTCTACGGCCCTCTTAACCTGAAGAGGGTGAGGGCTTCGATCAGCTGGAGGCTTACTCCACCTTACATCCACCTCCTCAGGGAAGCTAACGTCCACCTCCTCGGCTTGAACATCCCTAGGTACATCTATTAGTACCGGTCCAGGCCTTCCGGATCTAGCTATTGTAAACGCGGCTTTAACAACGTACGGTATTTCAGCCGCTGACGTCGGTTGGAAGGTGTACTTCGTTATGGGCGTCATAATCCCTACAGCGTCAACCTCCTGAAAGGCATCCTTCCCCATTACGGCCCTTGGAACTTGACCGGTTATAGCTACCAGCGGCGTACTATCCATATAGGCGTTCGCCACCCCAGTAACTAGATTAGTGGCTCCAGGCCCAGACGTAGCCATACAGAGCCCTACTCTACCGCTAGCCCTAGCGTAACCATCAGCCATATGGGCGGCACACTGCTCATGCCTAACCAGTATATGCCTTATCCCAGAATCGTATAATGCGTCGTACACCGGTAGCAAGGCTCCGCCAGGTATGCCGAAGATGACGTTAACGTTCTCCCTTCTCAAGGCTTCAATTAGCGCTTTAGCCCCACTCATAATCATCGTTTAAACCCTCCCGCTTCACCCCCTTTAAGGGGGCCCTTCGGAGAAAACTATACTTGGAGGGTACCATCCCTCATCTTAGCTTTCCTCCATAGTAATACGTATACCCACTAGTTAGAACTACAAGTATAAAAAGTTTAGGCCTCCCAATTAGCGCTGGGTTGAGCGGAGTTGAAGGTTGTAGTGTTAGGCTGTGGAAGGGTTGGATACGCCGCGGCTTTAAACCTCGTTAAGTGGGGGTATAATGTAACGGTAGCTGATGTAGACGCGCGTAGGATAAACTATTGCCGCGCCTCCCTTAAAAACGTGGAAGCGGTAAGGCTTGACGTGAAGGACCTGGAAGCAGTAAGGAGGTTGGTTAAGGGATTTAGGCTTGTATGCTGTACGCTACCCGGCTCCTTAAGCTTCAACGTTTTAAGGCTATGCTTAAGCCTAGGTTTAAAGGTGGTTGATACCTCCTTTACGCCCGAGGATCAGCTGAAGCTAAACGATGAAGCCGAGCGTACAGACTCACTACTAATACCTGACTGCGGCTTCGCCCCAGGCTTAACCAACCTTTTAGCGGGTAGGATCGCCGCTAGCTTCAACCAGGTTGAAGAGTTAGCCATATACGTAGGAGGCTTACCGCTTAAACCGTTACCGCCGTTAAACTACGCCTTAACCTGGTCCACTGAGGATTTAATCGAGGAGTACGTTAGAGAAGCCAGAATAATGGTTAACGGTGAAACGCGTAAAGTAGACCCACTATCCAGCATTGGAAGCATCCACATGGAAGGAGTAGGAAGTTTAGAATTCTTCTACAGCGATGGGTTAAGGACTCTATTAAAGACCCTAAGAAACGTGAAGAATATGTATGAAGCTACGCTACGCTACCCAGGACACCTAAACGCGATGCTACTCTTAAAGAGGCTAGGGCTACTTAGCGATACGCCTATAGAGGTCGACGGCCTCCAAATCCGCCCCAAACGCTTCCTAGCTAAACTACTAGAGGCTAACCTACCGCGCGACGTTGAGGACGTGGTCGTTATGAAGGTTGAAGCCGTGGGGATAAAGGACGGGCTCCACGTTAAGGAGCGCTTCATCATGATTGAAAGGTTCGACGCCGCGACCGGCTTAACCGCCATGGCCCGGGTTACGGGAGGCTTCTGCGCCGTCATCGCTAAGCTGGTAGCCGAAGGAACTATTAAAGGCCGCGGAGTAATACCGCCGGAGCTCATAGGTATGGACGAACAACTATACAGCAGGGTAATGGAGGGAATGGTTAAAGCCGGAATCCACGTTAAGAAGCTTTAGCTTTACCGTTTAATTACGCCGAGCTAATGAAGGATTAAGCCGTGAAGCGTTAACCCTTCCTCCTAGCCCTTAATTCCTCGTAAACCTCGTCCAGCTCAATGTTTAAGCTCGCCATCAATAGTAAGGTGTGAAAAATTAAGTCCGCGGCCTCATTAATTACGCGCCGCCTATCACCCTCCTTAGCCGCTAGCATTAACTCGTCGGCCTCCTCTCCCACCTTCCTTATTACAGCCTCCTCTCCCCTAGCCTTTATCGTAGCCACGTAGGAGCCCGGCCTCGGCCTCCTTAACCTATCCACAATAACGCTATAAACCTCGCTTAAAACCGTATGGGGGGGTTTGCTTAGCTTTAACCTTAAGGGTTGGAGGACTCCATCCACGAGCTTATTATGGAAGCAAGTATCGTAACCCTCATGGCAGCAGTAGCCGATCTGTTCAACCTTAAACAGTAAGGAGTCGTAGTTACAGTCAACGTAAACCTCCTTAACGTACTGATAATGCTTCGACTCCTCACCCTTCATCCATAGCTTATTACGGCTTCGACTCCAGTAATGCATCTTACCAGTCTCTAAGGTTTTAACCAACGCTTCCCGGTTTACGAAGGCCTGCATCAGGACCATGCCTGAACCTTCATCCTGCGTAACCACCGGTATTAAGCCTCCACCCTTCTCAAAGTTTAACTTCTTCAATAGCTCCGCTAAGCCCACATTAACACCTCGAGCTAATCCAGTCTAGCTTTACGTTAGCCTTTAAGGCTAGATTAAACCTTGCGTTAAGCTTACCTATTAAAGCCTTACCGGTACTCCACGCGCCGCTAAGTACTCCTTTACGGCTTTAACCGTACATATCCCAAAGTGGAATATTGAAGCCGCTAGTGCAGCGTCAGCCTCGCCCATCGTTAACACATCGTAAATATGAACCGGGCTTCCAGCACCTCCACTAGCTATCACTGGTATATCTACTAGTCTTGATACGCTCCTCGTAAGCTCTAGGTCGTAGCCGTCCATGGTCCCATCGTAGTCTATACTGGTTAAAAGTATTTCACCAGCGCCAAGCTCCTCAACCCTTCTAGCCCACTGTAAAGCATCAATACCGGTACGCTTACTACCACCATAAGTATAAACCTCCCACCACGTACCACTTCTCTTAGCGTCAATAGCTACCACTATACGTTGAGACCCGAAGGCCTTCGCAGCCTCCCTTATCAGTTCAGGCCTTTCAACGGCGGCCGTATTAAACGACACCTTATCAGCCCCAGAACGCAGAATCCGATCTATATCCTCTAAGCTCCTAACCCCGCCTCCAACCGTGAAGGGTATTGAGATTACGTCCGCAGTCCTCCTAACCACGTCCATCAGCGTTCCACGCCTCTCCAAGGAAGCCGCTATATCTAATAGCACTATCTCATCGGCACCCTGCTCCTCGTAAACGGCGGCTAAGGATGGAGGATCTCCAGCGTCACGTAGGTTTAAAAACTTAACACCTTTCACTACTCGACCGTCCTTCATGTCAAGGCAGGGGATGATCCGCTTAACAACCATAACGATCAGATAAACTCTAGACTCATCTAAGAACCTTTTAAACCTTTCGAGATTATCTTCACGGCTGCTTCAACCTAGAGCTTCACCCCTTCACCACGGCCTACGTTCGCGTATAAGGTATTAATTAAGGGGCGCGACGCGTTTAAAACGGGGCCCTTCATGGTTAAAATACTCAAAGTAAACCCCCTAAACCCTGAACCCGAAGTTATTAATGAGGCAGCCCGCTTAATTTTAAACGATTCCCTAGTCATCTACCCAACCGACACCGTTTACGGATTAGGAGCTAACCCCCTACGTGAAGAGGCGGTTATTAAGGCCTTTAAAGCTAAGAGGAGGGAGTCTAAACCTATGCCGATCATAGTGTCAAGCGTCGAAGCAGCTGAACGCGTCGTTACCATTACCGAGGCCGCGCGTAAACTCATAAATAACTTCTGGCCCGGCGCCTTAACCCTAGTTTTACCTAGGAAGCCATCAGTGCCAAGCATAGTTACCGCCGGTCGAGAAGGGCTCGGCGTTAGGATGCCTAACCACGCCGTGGCCCTAGCTTTAGCCAGGGCATGCGGCGGCCTAATCCTCGGAACTAGCGCTAACATTTCAGGCAATCCACCACCGGTAGCAGTCGAGGAGGCCTTGAAGGATTTAGGTAGAAGCGTAGACTTAGCGTTAGACGCTGGTAGATGTAGGCTGGGGCTTCCATCAACAGTGATCGACTTAACGGGTAGCCAACCATTAATCGTAAGGGAGGGCGCGATCAGTAGGAAAGTCCTACTTCCATACCTTTAAAGCGTGAAAAGGCCGTAGCCCCCTACAATAGAAGTATCCGTCTAAACCCTATTAGCCTCCGCTAGAAGTATAGGTTGAAGCATAAAGCGGAGCCTAGAGACGCTCCACCCTAAAGCTTTATGATCTATACCGTAAGTTAACCTGGAGGCTCCATATGGCTATCGAGTGGCGCTTACTGGATTTAGGTGAACTCCCGCCTATTACCACTCAAGCCTTATACCACGCGTTAGGCTTAGCCATGGATAAAGAGTCTACCCCTAACACCATAGTTTTCTGTAAGCCCTCATCACCTCTCGTATGCGTAGGCTATCATCAGGAGGTTTACGAGAAGGTAAACGTAGCCTACTGCCTAAGTAAAGGATACCCCATAGTAAGAAGGATTGTTGGAGGCGGAGTAGTCTACTTAGATCAAAACCAGCTCTTCTACCAGGTTATAGCGCGTAAATCGGATCCAAGGGTTCCGAGCAGTATTACAGCCCTATTCGAACGGTTCTTAGCAGCGCCAGTAAAAACCTATAACCGTTTAGGTATACCAGCAACCCACTACGCCGTCAACGATATAGAGGTTAACGGTAGAAAGATAGGTGGTAGCGGAGCCGGAGATGTAGGAGAAGCTAGGATCGTAGTCGGCGACATAATATTCGACTTCAACTACGACGAGATGACCTCCATACTTAAAGCTCCAAGTATGAGGTTTAAGGAGGAGTTTAGTAAAGCCCTTACGGAGTATCTAACCACGGTTAAGAAGGAGCTCGGCTTCATCCCCTCCGAAGAGGAGGTTAAAAAGCTCCTTAAGGAAGGATTCGAGGAAACACTAGGCGTTAGGCTTATCGAGGGAGCCCTATCGGGATTTGAGGTAAACCTTGTAAGGGAGGTTGAAGAACTATATAAAAGCCCGGATTGGCTTCATCGAGCTAAGCGTCACGGTAAAAGCATCGTTAAGAGGAATAGCGTAAAAATCTCGGGAAGGGTTAGGATGGGTGAAGCGCTATATAGGCGTCCTAAGGGGCTTATAAGAGTATTCGTTAAAGTGGTGGACGGAAAAATAAGTAGCTTAACGATAACGGGAAGCCTCGTACCACGAGTATACCTTGACGCCCTTAAAAATCGATTGGAAGGAGTTCAATTCTCGGAAGCAGCTATAATTCAAAGGATAAACGATTTTTACGAAGACCACGAAATACCGCTTAAAGAAGTAACACCCGAAGATTTAGCTTACATCATAGTGAAGGCGGCTGGTGAAGGCGATTAATGAACACCTGAAGCCCCTCGGCCTCAACTAACTACGGGTTCCACGGCCTATTTAAAGATACCTTTATCCTAATCCTCCCCCTTAATTAAGGCGTGGTTAAGGCTTTAGGCCTAATTAGATCGATAGACTACGCGGTTTTAAGGCCAGAGTCATCACCCTTAGACGTGGAAAAGGCATGTAAGGAGGCTAAAAAGTACGGCTTCGCCGCCGTTTGCGTATGTACCGCCTACATCCCTCTTTGCGTTACCCTTCTAACCGGTAGCGGGGTTAAGGCTTGCGCCGCGGTAGGCTTCCCGCTTGGAAGCGCTGCTTCCGAGGTTAAAGCGTATGAAGCCTCCTGGGCTATTAGGAAGGGGGCGGGTGAAGTAGACGCGGTAATGAACATCGGCCTCCTAAAGTCGGGCAGCCTTAACGACGTTAAACGCGACGTAGAAGCTGTGGTAAACGCCGTTAAAAAAGCCAACCCGGAAGCGTTGGTAAAGATCATAATAGAAACTGGGCTATTAACGGATGAGGAAAAGGTATTAGCGTCTAAGCTCGTAGCTGAGGCTGGAGCCGACTTCGTTAAGACGTGCACGGGCTTTAACCCCGGAGAAGCCAACGTTGAGGATGTAAAATTGATAAGGCTTACCACAGGCGGTAAGGTAGGTATTAAGGCCTCGGGCGGGATTAAAAGCTTAAGCCAAGCCTTAAAGCTTATGGAGGCTGGCGCGACTAGGATTGGAAGTAGTAAGGCGGTACTTATTGCTGAGGAAGCCTTAAAGCGGTGTTAGCGCGTTAATAGAGTGGTGTTAACGTTGAACATTAAAGACCTGCTACGCGATTTAAGCATGGCCCCAGGAGTATCGGGGTTTGAGTATAGCGTTAGCGAGGTTATTAAGCGAGCGCTTAACGGCGTAGTGGACTCGATAAGTGAGGACGCGCTAGGTAATATAATAGCGGTTAAGGATGGTGGCGGCCCATCCATCATGGTGGCGGCCCACCTAGACGAGATAGGCTTAATGGTTAAGCACGTTGATGATAAGGGCTTCATAAGGTTCGCTAAGCTAGGCGGGGTACCGGACCACGTACTACTAGGTCAAGTGGTCAGCATACATACTCCGAAGGGGAGGGTGCGAGGCGTTATAGGGTGTAAGGCCATACACGTAATGAAGGAGGATGAACGTAGTAAGCTAGTAACCTACGACAAAATGTTCATTGATATAGGCGCTAAAAACGCTCAAGAGGTTAAGGAGCTAGGTATAACCGTCGGAACCCCTATAACGATCGATAAGGGGCTCATAGAGCTTAGAAACAACATGGTATCAGGTAAAGCCTTCGATGATAGGGCTGGCTGCACCGCCCTCATAGAGGCTTTAAGGGCTTCAAAGCCTAGGAATAAGGTGTACGCCGTCTTCACCATACAGGAGGAGGTAGGGTTAAGGGGAGCCACCGTTTCGGCCTACACCGTAAATCCAAGGCTAGGTTTAGCCGTGGACGTAACCATAGCTGGCGACCACCCCGAGATACCGGAGCAAGAAGCCCCTATTAAGGTGGGGGCGGGACCGGTTATCGTAGCGGCCGATGGAAGACGCGATTCTTTAGGAGGAGGGTTAATAGTGAACCCGAAGGTTAGAAGCTGGCTTATAAGCCTAGCTGAAAAATCAGGCATCCCATACCAGCTCGAAGTACTTGAGGGCGGTACCACCGACGCTACAGCAATACAGCTTTCAAGGGGAGGAGTTCCCTGTGGCGTCATCGCAATACCGACTAGGTATACGCATAGCTTCAACGAGGTAATATCATTAAACGACCTGGAGAACGCGGCTAAACTCATAAGGGCAAGCTTAGAGAGCGAACTACTAGTTTAAACCCGCAACCTTAAAAAAGGCTTATTAACTAACAACTTTTAAGCTAACCCCCGTGGGCCGGTAGTCTAGCCTGGTTAGGATGGTCGCCTTACACGCGACAGATCCCCGGTTCAAATCCGGGCCGGCCCACCATTCGTAAACAGTTGATCATCGCATACTTTCGCTAAAACATGACATGATTGATATTGAGGGTTTGGGGCTCGGATGAGCCTATTAGCTTTAAGAAGCACTTTCTACTTTGAGCCCACACGTACACTCGATATACCGGTTTCTTCCCCGGTGGACGTGGTTTATACGGTCCCCATATAGCGTGGTTCACTCTGAACGTCTTAGTAGCTCAACTACAGCCTTTATCAGCTTCAAATCCGTGTTGCCGAATAATACGCTCCTACCTACACATCCATCTCCGAGCCATAATCCTCTTAGAAGCGCCTTTACCGCTTCGTGCGGCGCCCCCGCTATGTACCTTTTGTTTAAGCAACAAATACAGTAGGGCCGAGTCCACCGAGAGGCGCCATCCCCCTTTACCGAAGGCGGTTCTCCACCTCCTAACGTAGGTTGAAAACCTAGTCCTTTGAATACCTCCTTAACCATTTTTACATAGTCGATGTTAGTGTTGTAAAAGCTTACCTCATATCCTAGCTGGCGTCTCTTAAAGCGCTCGTAACCGTCACTTAGAACCATTTCAAGAATAAAGCTAACGTCGGTTATGTAAATATCGAAGACCCTCAATCTACCGATCGACGCGCTCCACCCATTCAACCAAATCGAGATAACGCTTTTAGGTGGTGCGGAGCCGACCTCACCTCTCAAAACGCGCTGTATTTCACTATAGCTTAACCCTTCATTTCTAGGCTCCTTAAGAAGTAGTAGATGCTTAAATACGTTGGCGTACTTCGCGTCTTCACTGCCTCCATACGGAGGTTTTTCCTAAACGCTGGATACGACCAGTTCTTAAGCATCACCTCAAGCTCATCCGCGATTAGTCACCTCCCATTAAAGAATGCTTGAAGCGACCGTTGCACGCTATTCAACTCAACAGTAGGAGTGTTAACTCCCTTAACGCGTTAGAGGCAATACGCATAAAGTATAATAGTATAACGACTATTATGGCGGTCTCACTGGTAACGGGAGGCTTTTAGTTTCTGTTACTGCGTCCTTTTCAAGGATTTCCACGACTTTATCTACAAGGTTAAAGTAGGCGGGGCTTCTTAAGTGGTTTTCTCGAGGTCTTGGGATGTCGATTTTAACTTCTCCAATAACCCTTCCCGGCCTAGACGACATGACTATGACTCTGTCCGCCATAAAAACTGCCTCTTCAACGTTGTGGCTTACCATTATGAAGGTGTTTGTAGGCAATTCTGGTTCTCGCCATATGTCGAGGATAAGTTTGCGGAGCGTTTTAGCTGTAAGCTCATCTAAGGAGGAGAAGGGCTCATCCATTAAGAGGACCTCCGGTTTTAAGGCTAGCGCCCTCGCTATTCCGACGCGCTGCTTCATTCCGCCTGAAAGGTCGTGGGGGTAGGCGTTTTCGAAGCCTTCAAGCCCAACCATCTTCAAGTACTCCTTGGCAACCTTCCTACTTTCCTCCTTCCCTAAACCGGCCGCTTCTAAGGGTAGTTCAACGTTTTCCAACGCCGTTTTCCATGGTAGTAGCCCGAAAAGCTGGAAGACCATGGTGATTTTCTGAGTCGGCTTGGTTATGGGCTGTCCGTGGAATAACACCCTACCAGAATCAGCTTTCTCTAAACCAGCGATTATTCTAAGTAACGTGGATTTTCCACATCCAGAAGGCCCAACTATACAGACGAATTCATCTTCTCCAACGGAGAAGCTAACGTTGTCTAAGACTAATATTTTCGACCTATTCATCGTGAACGTTTTCGTTACGTTCTCGACTTCGAGCACCGGCAAGGATTACACCTCTACATGATATTTCTCGAATTTTCTAAGTAGCCGCCTCCAAACAAACGCCTCCATGGAGAGTACGACCATCGCCATTACGCCTAAAAGGAAGACTAATAACACCGTGTTTCCATACTCGTATCCAGCCTTATCCAGTAATGACCCTAAACCTGGAACCGAGAGTGGCGGGGTTTCAGGGTCTGTTGAAGGCATATATTCCGCGTATATAATCGTATTCCAGCCCGTTCCCCATGAAAGTATGCTCCCAGTAGCTATGGATGGTAGTATGAATGGAATAACAATATGTGTTATCCTCTTCAAGCCTTTAAACCCGAAGAGCCGACCAACCTCCCTTACTTCCATCGGAATGTTTTTCACAGCGCTTACGACGTTTAGGAACATATACCATACCATATCGAGAACAAGCATTACTATGCAGGTGATCTCAAGGGCAAGCCTCGGAGCCCCAACCAGCTGGTTTAATCCTAGGAAAAGCACGGGGAACAGCGCCAATATTGGCACTCCCTGCCCAACGTCGTAAAGAGGATAAAGCACAGCTGCGATCCTCTTATGCTCCGCAGCCAAAACCCCTAGGACAAGAGCCGCTAGAAGGGAAATTCCATAGGCTACTGTAAGCCTCGCCATGGTTAAGGCGATTAAAACTGGAAGTTGGACTAATTCTTGTGCGGGCGGCTCGCTGAACCCTCCACGAACCGCTTCTAATGATGGAAGCCGGCCAAGCATCGTATACAATACGAAGAATACGGCTGAAAAAGCGAGGGCAACCGCGATAATCTTTTCGATACGCGTATATTTCCGTAAACGTTGAAAAGCTATAGAGAAAGCCCTCGGCCAATGAAACCTTCCAAAATGCAATAGCCTTCTGGCCCGCGTAATTCCAATTTTCCCAACACCAGACAAACCAACCGAGAAGACGGGCTTAAACGTACCCGCATTAACCTTCTCCATCAGCCTATGCCATGTTAAAGCGTTAAAGTAGACAACGATGAAAGTTATATATACGAGAAGGATCACAGCGATGTTCAAGTCCCGCCACTCGTAAGCTGCCCTCGCCAATAGAGAACCTAACCCTCCTAAAGGCGGCGTCACCACCATCCCCTTGTATTGGATGTACTCCGCCGCTATCACGAAGAACCAACCATCGCACCACGCGAGGTTCGCCGCGGAAATCACGGCAGGGGTAATGGCGGGAAGAATAACATGCCTAACGTGCTTCCACCCCGTTAAACCGAAGCTTCGAGCCGCTTCTAATACGTTTACCGGTATACTTCTTACAGCCCCTAACACCCCGAAGAATATGGACCAAGCCATGGATGTAAAGAACAAGACGATCACCGAAAGTTCAACCCCTAAAGGACCTAAGGCGAATAGGAAGCCGACGACCATTGGGAAATACCCAAGTATAGGGATGGACTGAAGAAGGTCTATGAAAGGTGTGAGAGTGATCGAAGCCCACTTATTCGTAGCGGCCAGTATGCCAAAGGAAACACCCCAAGCAACAGAAATCAATAGCGTAACTATGATCCTTGAAACCGTACTAAACGTGTATAACGGAAGATTCTTTATTTCCGGGTAATCCACGAAAGTTACGATCAGCCAAACCATAACACAAACTACGAACAGCCCGCCGACTAGCTTCACTAGGTATTCCCGCAAGCCTCCTGCCCCTATTCAAGTTCAACTATAATGAGCGAAAGATGCATGGGCGATTTAAGTGTATCTACTCAGCTTTAAGCCCTCATCGTTTAGATTGACTAGCCAGCCTCCTGTTAAGGGTTTCAAGGCTAAAGCCCTACAAGGTCTGAAATTCCGCCGAACCGCGTTTCCAGGAAGGCTGAAAAGAGAACTATGTTGAAGAAGCTTAAACAGCGGCTTCGGTTTAACGTTTTCAGGTAGAACCGCTTAGCGTATCCATGGCCATTTTCGTGGAGAAGCCTAAAGTACTTATCGAGGCATTCGTTTAACACTAAAACTTTCAGTTTATCTTGTTTGAAAACTTCTCCTATAACCGCTGGCTGAACATACTTCTATACGAGAACATCCCGAAGCGTAGTAGACCACTTGATTGCATTTAAACTTCGCCCCTTCATCCCGGAGCCCTAAGTTTTCTAGGCACCCGTTATATACGAGACGTTAAACATTTATAATATAAGTATCACTTACCGCTTCAGGGAATATGACTATCAGGATAAAGAGTACATCAGAGTTTAAGCAGCTTTCCATCGGAGAAACTTTCAATAAGTTAGAGACATCCATACATGGGCTTACGGAGGCTGAAGCGAAAAATCGGATAGAAAAGTTTGGGTATAATGAGATAAGGGAGGAAAAAAGAAGCCCGCTCATAGACTTTTTTAAGCGTTATTGGGGTCCTATGCCTTGGCTACTGGAACTGGCTATCGTCCTCTCATGCGTCCTCGGCCATTACCTTGAAGCGATCATAATCTTCACGCTACTCACAATAAACGTTATCATAGGCTTCGTACATTCACATCGCTCGCAAAAAGTGTTGGAGTTTTTAAAAAAGAGGCTAGCAGTAAAAGCGAGGGTGTTACGTGAAGGAAAATGGGTAGTGAAGGACGCTAAAGAAATCGTTCCAGGAGACATCATACTTGTAGGGCTTGGCGACTTAGTGCCCGCGGACGCTAAAATAGTTGACGGTGAAGTTTCCGTTGATCGATCAGCTTTAACGGGCGAATCTTTACCAGTGGATTTAGGTCCTTCGGAAGTTCTCTACTCTAGTTCCATAGTGACGAGGGGCGAAGCTAAATGTGTTGTCGTTAATACAGGGGTAAATACGTATTTCGGGAGAACCGCCGAGTTGGTTAAGAGGGCAAAACCGAAATCTCATCAGGAAGAAGTAGTGATGTCTATTACTAAGTATATGATGTACGTTGGCATAGTAGCGTTAATTTTAACTTCAACGTATGCTTTACTGTTGAATACGAGCATTCTATCGCTGTTGACGTTAGCAGTTATCTTTCTAATGGGCGCCGTTCCAGTCGCATTACCAGCCGTGCTTACCATAGTTCAAGCTATTGGCGCTATGGAACTTGCAAAGGAAGGAGTCCTAGTGACTCGTCTCGACTCTATTGAGGATGCGGCTTCCATAGATGTAGTCTGTTTGGATAAAACGGGTACGATAACGCAGAACAAGCTCTCAGTTGTTGAAGTTACGCCTTTCCTCAAGTATACGAAGGAAGACGTAATGCTAATAGCGAGTTTAGCTTCCGAAGAAGAAGGCGGAGACGTAGTAGATTCAGCAGTTATAAACTACGCAAAATCTCTAGGCGTCAATTCCGACTTATATAGACGGGTCTCCTATACGCCTTTCAATCCAACCATTAAGAGATCTGAAGCCGTTATTGAAGGCGAAGGCATGCGTTTTAAAGCGGTTAAAGGCGCACCGCAAATAGTCTTAAAGCTCTGTAAAAACATAGATGAAATCCAGCAAGAAGTAAACAAGGTGTTAGAAGAGTTATCCCATAAAGGGTATCGAACCTTAGCGGTAGCCAAATCGGAAGGCGAAGATTTAGATAGGCTCACGTTTACGGGGCTCCTAGCTTTAGCCGACCCTATAAGGCCTGATTCAAAGATGATGATAGAAGAGATTAAAAAACTCGGCATAAAGCCCGTGATGCTTACGGGCGATAATGTTAACATAGCCAAAGAGGTAGCCTCTCAAGCCTCAATCGGCAATAGGATTATTCCAATAGCTGAACTTAAAGCCCTAAATGAAGCGGCGAAAACCGTCGAGAAGTATGATGGCTTCGCGGAGTTATACCCTGAAGATAAATACTGGATAGTGAAGCTTTTACAGCTAAACGGACATATGGTCGGGATGACTGGCGACGGAGTTAACGATGCACCTGCGCTTAAACAGGCGGAAATGGGGATAGCTGTAAGCAACTCGACAGACGTCGCGAAAGCCTCAGCTAGCGTAGTTTTAACCGAACAAGGCGTGAAAGCCATCGTTAACGCAATAAAAATAAGTAGACAGATATACCAACGAATGCTAACGTGGGTTATAAACAAGGTCGCTAAAGTAATAGAATTTACCACTCTATTGACGCTTGGATTCTTCTGGCTACACGACATTATCCTAAGCCTACTAGGTATGACGCTACTAATTTTCGCAAACGATTTTTCAACAATGTCGTTGGCAACCGATAACGTAAAACACACAAGTAATCCAAATAAGTGGAACGTTAAAAACATTACAATAGCTTCCATCATAGTCGGCTTACTCTTAGCTGCTGGAGACGCCGCCGCAATGGTGATAGGGAAAAGCTATTTTCAGCTGGAATGGGAAAAACTACGCACTTTTATAATGCTGACGCTCGTCTTCAACAGCCAATTTAGAGTATACATTGTAAGAGAAAGAAGGCACTTCTGGTCTTCAAAGCCCGGTAAAGGGTTGATTGTATCTATTACAGCCGTAATAATTGGATTTACGTTATTAGGCGTATGTGACATGATAATTCCTTCGCTCCCACTATATCAAGTCCTCTTTGCCTTAGGCTTTTCAGCATTATTCACCGTTGGGATGGTAGATCCATTCAAATATTTAATCTTTAAGAAGTTTCAGCTTTAAGATTAAGCCGGAGGAAAGACGGAGACTAGTAACCGCCTATAATCCCCTTATAGGGAGGTTGAATATCACCGAGATCCTAAAAGCTCCTTTTTCAACAATTATACCCTTACGAAATATTCGTTTAAAACTAGTTCTACGCACGGCATTCCTATAGAGCTTCTTTCTGGAAGTCTAAAGGGGTAGAGCGACGAAATCGTATACGTTCGTCAGCTTCAGCCGTAATGTTTTATCTATTCGAAAAGCCGTTTTAAGTTTTAAGGAGGCGGAGGATTTGAAAGGTAGGATCCCGGTTGCGATAACCATCGCAGGGAGCGATTCCGGCGGCGGCGCGGGAATACAGGCGGACCTTAAAACCTTCGCGGCGCTAGGAGTCCATGGAACCACGGCTATCACCTCTGTAACGGCTCAGAATACGTACTCGGTTAAAGCCGTGGAGGACTTAAAGCCCGAGATCATAGCTGAACAGATTAGAGCGGTTGCCGAGGACCTCGGTATCGACGCTGGAAAAACCGGTATGCTTCATACTTCAGAGATAATAAGGACTGTAGCCTTCGAGATCTCGAAGTACAGGTTTCCACTAGTCGTAGACCCTGTGATGGTCTCTAAGTCCGGAACCCCCCTACTAAATCCTGAAGCGGTTGAAGCATTAAAGAAGTACCTAATCCCTTTAGCCACCGTTATAACTCCCAATAAGCCTGAAGCTGAGAAGCTTTCAGGTGTAAAGATAAGCAGCTTAGAGAACGTTGAAATAGCCGCTAAAAAAATTTCTGAAGTAGGACCTAAAGCAGTCCTAGTTAAAGGCGGACACCTAGAAGGCGTAGAGGCCGTAGACATCCTATACTATGAAGATAGGTTTTACAGGTTCACCTCCCCTAGGTTAAGCGTAAAAACTACGCATGGAACCGGCTGTACCCTCTCAGCTGCTATCACAGCCAATTTAGCTAAGAAGATGCCTATCCCTAAGGCTGTTGAGAACGCTAAGAACTTCGTAACCTCAAGCATAAGGTTCGGCCTGAGTATTGGGAAAGGTTATGGACCCGTAAACCCTATGGCGTACCTTTACCGTGAAGCTTCAAGGTACGAGGTACTCTTAAGCGTAGAGGATGCTAAAACGCTACTTGAGGGACATCCTGAAGTAGCGGCGCTCGTCCCGGAGGTGGGTATGAACGTAGCGATGGCTACTAGGTACGCTGAAGGAGTTAACGACGTAGCAGCTTTAGACGGAAGAATCGTTAAGACGTTGAAAGGAGTTAAAGCCGCTGGGAACCCGAAGTTCGGAGCCTCCCGCCACCTAGCCCGTTACCTAGTAGAGGTCGTTAAGCACGACGAGGGTAAAAGGGCTGCGATAAACCTTAGGTTCTCGGAGGAAACATTGAAGATCCTGGAGAAACGCGGTTTAACGATCTCCTACTATGATCGTAGCAAGGAGCCCGAGGAAATCAAAAGGGTTGAGGGTCTTACCGTGGCGTGGGGGGTAAAGGAGGCTATAAGAAGCGTGGGAAGGGTTCCGGACGTGGTTTACCATAGGGGCGACGTCGGGAAGGAGCCCATGATAGTGGTATTCGGAGAGGATGCTACCTCCTTAGCAAAGCTAATCTTAGAGGTCGCTAAAACCGTTGCCACAGCTAACTACGCTTAACCATGTTAACACCATACCTAACTACCCCTTGGCAACCCCTAATAGGGTTTAACGCTTCCTAGTTAAAATGCTAAAAGCTAGTTGCAAAGCCGTTTACGGCCCTCATATCATCATATGCCGCCACTGTAAAAGTTTCCCCAGGGTCTCTCGAGGCGGTAAGCTTAAAACAGCAAGGCTTCATGTTATTTGCTGAGCGTTTCCACGTTTTTGGTGGTATTGGTGAGTGCTAATAGGGTTAAGACCGGGGTTCCCGGCCTTGATGAGGTGATGGAGGGCGGGTTGCTGCGCGGGTATACCTACGTAGTGATGGGAGGCCCCGGCTCCGGTAAGACCACGCTCGGAGTTCAATTCATTTATAAGGGGATCGTCGATTACGGCGAGAACGGCGTATACGTAACTTTGGAGGAGCCCCCCGAGTCCATTAGGGCCAACGTGTTGAGGTTTAGATGGGAACTGTTAGGCCTTGAGGAGCGCGGGAAGCTCGTCATAGTTGATGGATCCCCTATTAAACGGGTGCCCGGTCACTACGTAATGCAGGCCCCGCAAGTAGGTACTGTCGATTTTACCATGGAGAGCCTCGCTAGCGTTATCCACGCGGCTAGGAGGAAGGTTGGAGCCGAGCGGATAGTTATTGACCCATTAAACGCGTTAACACTGCTTTACGGGAGCGATCAATACGTTTTAAGGCGCGAGCTCTTAGAGCTCATAAGAACGCTTAACGAAGCAGGTTGCACGACGCTATTAATGTCCGAAGTGAGGGAGAGGGAAGGTAGAAGGATGCGATACGGGGTTGAAACGTTCTTAGCTCAGGGCGTTATAATCCTACATACAATACGAGTTAAGGGGGCGAAAATTAAAGCCTTAGAAATTTTAAAGATGCGAGGCACCAAGCACGAGGAGCAATTACTGCCGTATAAGATAACAGATCGCGGAATAATGGTATTCCCAGGCGAAAAAGTATTCGTATAAGCAGGCGTTTGCCTTACTGGTTTTAGGAGGGGCGTCTACGTGGGAGTCGGTAAGCCCTTAACGCGTGAAACCTTAGTTACGATGATTAGGGTCGTGGTGGTAGCTGTTTCAGTTAACGTATTGCTTAGCTTAGTCCCATTCTACCCTCCCTTCACCATTATAGCGGCTATTATCGTTTTAGCGCTTACCGCCTATAAATGGCCGGGCGTTTCCTTGGCCGTAGGCCTCTTGCTCGTAATTCCGGCCGCAGCCTACCAGGACGCGTACTTAGGCCTCTTCTCCTTACAGCTCGCCTTCGTCCTAGCGATACTCTCCTTAACGAAGTGGCAATTAACTGGTTTCGCCCTACTAAGCCTAGCTTTAGCTTGGCTTCCCTTATCTAGAAGTTTAACCTTTACGCCGATACTTTTAGCTGGCTTACTCTTCGGCCCCACATTAGGAGGGGGGGTTGGATGCTTATCATCGGCGCTCCAGATACTAGTAGCTTCAGGGTTAGGCCTAGAAAGCTTCGGCATGGTATACGCTCCACGATCTACCTATACCCTCATAAACCTTTCAAAACCTCCACTTCAAACCTTAACGGTAGAAGCCTTCACTCAAGCTTTAAAGGGTGTTTTAACCGTTGAAAGTGAAGGCTTCTCGAAACTATTAACGTCATTTTTAAGGGTTTACACGGAAAACGCCGTAACGGCTCTTCAAGTGGTAGCTTGGGGGGTTGCCGGCTATCTAATGGCGAAAGCCGCCTTAAAGCTCCGCGAAAACCCCGCCTTAAGCCTAACTGGTTTACTAGTATCCTTATGCTTAATGTTAGCGCCCCTCGCCCCTATTAATGCGTTGGACCTAGGCTTAGCGACGCCAGCTTTCACAGCTTTAACTGTAAGCTGGCTTACCGCCTACTGGTGGTTAAGGGTTAAGGGTGTTCAACCTGAAGCTAGAATTCTTACCCCTCCTTCAAAAACCATCTTACTACCGGAGTTTAAACCGCCGCCTGGGGAGGTTAAACCTAGAAAGGCTGGTCCAGCTAAGAAGGTTCTTAGCGAACTTATAAGTGGTGGAGTACCGGATTCCATGGTGATTATGGTGCTAGGCGACCCGGGAAGCGGAAAAACCACGCTATGCGAAAGCATCATACGTGAAAAACTAGAGGAGGGTAAACGGTGTGTTTACATAGCTTACGATGAGGCTCCGAGCAGGATAAGGAAAAGGCTTAAAGGCTTCGGCTTAGACGTAGAACCTTACGAAGAAAGCGGCGCGCTAGTTTTTATCGACTGCTATTCAACAAGTGCCGGTATACCTAGCGCTGAGAAATTCTACGTAACAACCCCTTCAGATTTAACGTCCCTAAACCTTGAAGCCTCCTCCCTCATCGATAAAGTAGGCGTAGCACCCATAGTCTTCCTAGACTCCCTTACGGCCTTACTTGACCAAGTAAGCCCTAAAAGCCTCCTAGAATTCGTCCATACGCTCGGCGGTAGGGTGGAGGCTAAAGGCGGCCTCCTCCTACTCACCCTAAGCACGGGAACCTTACCCGGCGAAGAACTACTAAAGCTAGAAACCATGGTGGACGGCGTAATAGAGATAGAAATGCGGGAGCTAGAGGGCTCCTTAACTAGGAGGTTAAGGGTTAAGAAGATGCGAGGAGTGATACACGTAGATAAGTGGGCTCGCTTCGAGCTGCTAGGTAGTGGTGTAGTTATCCACCCCGAACCTTAAAGCGATGGTAGGAAGAGTTCATATTTATTTCCATCCGCCGCAAACAGGGCCACGATGTACCTAGTACCGCTCAACTTTCCCCAAAGGAACTAGGTATCATAGCTGAGCCATGGTTTAAGCGGTGAAAGGATAGGCGAGCTTCACTTTTCGACTTGCTGATGAAGTGCGTCTTAACGGTTAAGGGGTTTATGACGCAAAAAACGCTTTTATAGTGCTTCTTCAAAGCTTTACCCGTGGGCGTTATGAGTAGTGAAGAAGCTAAAGTCATCGAGGTTTTAAAGCAAAACCCTTCGGGACTTGCCGCCACTCAAATAGTTAAGCTTAGCGGCTTAAAGAAGGCTCAAGTATTAAAAATCCTCGAGGGCTTAGCGAGTAAGGGAGTAATCGCGAAAACAGTTAAGGGTTGTCGCGTAACCTACAAGGTTAAAGGTTAACCTCGTCCAAGGTGAAAAAGCTTAGCTTAGCGGCGCTGATAAACGAGCTTATTCTTTCCCTTTCTCGATACGCTTACCTAAGCCCTTAAGCTTTCTATACGTCTGTAATGGAGAAAAATGCTTTATAGTTTAACTTCCAGTCCTCCATTAACTCCGCGTGGACTCATGGAGGATTTACGTTGAACCGATGGCGCTTTTAACCTTAAAGAGCAACCAACCCTTTTCTCCAGCCTTCGGGAACTTGAGTAGTACGTATTCACCGTTCATCTTACCGCCTTTAAGGTGGAACCTTATTCTATTTGGCCCTCTTTCCAATAGCATGTATTCCCCTCTATCCCATATGGTAACGGTTCCAGCTCCATACTGCCCTTCAGGTATTACTCCTTCGAAGTCTATGTAGTTTAACTCGTGATCCTCTACTTCTATAGCCAGCCTCTTAACGCCTACGTTTAACGGGGGCTCCTTAGGTACTGCCCAAGACTTTAAGACGCCGTCCATTTCAAGCCTTAAATCCCAGTGAAGGTGGGATGCGTGATGCTCTTGAACCACGAACCTCATACCCTTACCCTTCCACTAAACCTGGGATTTCCCGCATACGGGGCAGAATACTGATCCACTCTCCATTACGGCTCCACAAAACCTACAGGTAGGCATCCGTAAAGCCTCTTTAGGTGCTTCCACCTTTACCTCGGCTGGTTTAAACCTTTTCACTTCGCTTGAAACGATGAACTTAACGTATAACGTTAACCCGAATATCGTTAGGAGGCCTCCAATTATCTCTAGGCTAAACCATGCCTGCTGTCTAAGCTGCGGAGTGGTTATTAAGCCTGCTAGCACCCCGTCAATGAGGGCTACTTGACCGGTTAACGCCGCGAAGCTGGCTTGATGTAGGAGAAAGCCAGCCACCATTAGGGCCAGCATGACCGAGGACCTTAAACCCGTAATCCCGCCTCCAGCTGCCCTGTTATCCTTAACGATATAATTAAGTTTTAGGGTATAAGCTGCGTTTATAACGATACGGCGAACAGGTTTACCGGTAAACCTACAATCATGATGGAAAAAGGGAAAAAAAATGGAGGGAAATGTTAAGCTCGCCTTATAAGGCTCCAAACCTACGGTTCCAAGATTCGTATGCGGCTATCATATCCCGCGATATGCTCGGATTCCTTTTACCTAGTATTTCCTCGAAGTCCTTCATGGTTATTTTGCGGGGTTTAGCATCCTCAACGTTCTTCTCGAAGAGCTCGCTAACCACTTTTATCTGTACTTCTTGGCATAGGCTAGCTATATCGCTACCACTATAACCATCCGTAGCTATCGCTAACCCCTCCAGCGATACGTCGTCCGCTAGATCAAGGTTTCTTAGGTAGAGCTTTAACATCTCTAACCGTGCCTCGTAGCTCGGCGGAGGGATATAGATCCTTCTCTGGAACCTCCTAAGGAAGGCTTCATCCAAGCTCCAAGGCTTATTAGTCGCCCCTATCACGTATACGAACTCGTTCTTACCCTTATTTAAAACGCCGTCCATCTCTTTTAGAAACTGGTTTCTAACCCTAACCTCACTACCCATCTCCTCTCTTCTAATACCTATAAGCGAATCAACCTCGTCGATGAATATTATCGCCGGACATCCATTATTAGCGCTCTGCCTAGCCGCATTAAATAGGGCCGCTACGTTTTTTTCAGCCTCTCCAAGCCACTTCGACATTATCGAAGCGGCGTCAACACTCAAAAACTCCGCATCTATCTCGGAGCATACAGCCGCCGCTAGCAATGTTTTACCGCATCCAGGGGGTCCGTAGAATAGGATTCCTTTAGGCCATCCGAGCGGGAATAACTCAGGCCTCTTAACAGGGTATACGAGGCTCTCCATTATGGCTTTTTTAGCCTCTTGAAGGTCCGCTACGTCCTCCCATTTAACGCTGGGCTTCTCCTTAACCACGAACCTATCGGCTTCAACGCCTACTCCACCCTCCTGAACACTGCTACTAGCTGCCCGGCTCTGAAGGTATTTAACCCTCTCCTGGTACTCAGTAGCTCTTTGCAGGTATACTCTCCTACCTGAGAAGTCGGGGTATAGTTGTGAAAGCTTAAGGAGGATTTCAACGGCCCTTTGATACTTGGAAATGGCAAAGCCCTTAACGCCGCGTTGATCCAGCTCTATAGCTTCCTTCGCGTATTTAGCGGCTAACTCCTCCAGCCCTTTAACCGTCTCCAAGCCTAGAGCACCCCGCCCTCCCTAAGGAGGGATGTGATTTCACGTTAGTCGATGGCTATTCTTCCCTCATCCTTTAGCTTCATTATTAGCTCCTTCACTGTTCCTAGCGGTAGCCCCAACTCCTTCGAGCATCGAGCTAGGTTAATAGTACCTCCAACCATCTTAATGTAGTTGTAAACCTTATCTTCCAGATCTTTCTCAACCTTAACCTTTAAGTCCTCCCCTCCAAGGGCTACGGGTACTGCTACGGGCTCCGGGGCTTTAGCCTCCTGTTTAAGGTTCACCGGGATTTCAGGGAAGTTCTCCTGTACTTTTTGCTCGGCTATGGTTGATGCTTCGCTTAAAACCCTTTGAGCTTCCGGGTCTATTACCTCCAAGTTTACTAGTTGCGTAGGCGCATTAACTTCTACTAGGGTTGCGCTTAACTCCTTATTTATGCCGTTAAGCTCATGAGCTACTTCGGGGGCGATCGTGGCGAGCTGCTTGCCTACGCCGTGTATGATGCTCATTATGGGTTTAAGCTGGATCATTACGTCGCCGAGCTCCTCAACCGTTTGAAGCCTTAAAGCCGCTTGCTCTAAGGCTAGCTCAGCGGTTAGTACGGCTTTAGCCATCCTCCTTACTTCGGCGCATTCGTTCGCGTATATGGAGGCTCTATCCACGTCCTTAGATAGGTAAGCCGCTACACACTTATCAAACAACTCCTTATCGCGCTGCTGCATTTTAGCGGAAACCTGTTTTAGCTTATTAAGCTGCGTATTAAGCCTATAGAGGGTAAGCTCTATCTTCTCCTTCATAGGCTTACTATGTATACGGAGTTTCTCGCTAATCCTAGCCAACATGCGTTGCACCTCCGCCGCGTTCAGCCTCCTCATCAACTATTTTAACGTGTAAAACCTCCCGCTTCTCTACCGGAGCTACCTGTTGCTGTGAAGCTACCTGCTGCGTTGAAGCCTGCCCTACTGGGGCTACTTGAGGCGGGCTTACATGTTGAGCCTCCCTACCTACCTCTTCGCTAAGTACTGAAGGCGTTTTCTCTTCTATTACTAGCGGCGGGCGGGGTTCGGGTTTTTTAAGGCTTAGTAGCTCGTTAAGATGCGCCTCTAAATCCTTCTTCTCCGCTTTTACGCGGCTTAAGCCTTGGATAAGGTGTTCAACCGAAACTTTATAGGTGGCTTCACTTATTTGGTTAGCCCTATGAAGCATTTTCGTAGCGGCTAAAATACGCTCTAAGTCCTTTAACCTGTAGTCAAGCTCTAAAGCCTTCTTCTTTAAGCCTTCAACAACGTCCTTCTTCTTATTCTCAAGCTCACTCATTACGGATTCATGGCTTTTACGTAGTTCATCGTAAATATCCTTAGTTATTTCACCGGCTTCAAGTAGTTCATCGAGCGCTATAAGCCTCTGCTGAACAGCCTCAGCCTCCCTATGGAATTCTTCAACCTCAACCCTCCAGCTAGGTATATTAACCACGGCATTATCCCCGATAGCCACCTGGCTACACGGTATGGTTACAAACTCCCCGTTTCCAAGTTCAACCTCTACGGCTTTAACCCTGTTCTTACTATCCGCCATGAACCCGACCACCCAACCCATATGCCTTCCATATATGTCCTTCAAGGGTTTACCTATGTAGGCCTCCATAACCTCGATGGGGCTAGGCTCCATATTACCACCTCAAAGGCGTTTTAAGACCCCTTAACCTTCATTCCCCCGGCCGGGGTCACGGTTGGTAGCTCGGGGAACTTCTCCTTCATCTGTTGCTCCGCTAATAGGCTCGCTTCGCTTAGGATCTTCTGTGCCTCCTCGCTCGGGGTGATGGAGGTTACGCTTATCCCTGTGGCTTCACCCGTTTCCACCATTAGGCTGTTTAAGCTCTCATCGATCTGGCTTAGGTTAAACGCTACTTCAGGCATTACTCCAGCTATACTACTTTTAACGTCCCGTACAACCCTAGCTACTAACGCCATTTGAAGCGCCGCTTCACCTAGGTCTTCCACTGTTTGAAGCCTTAAAACCACCTGTTCAAGGGCTAGCTGGCTTCTAAGTAGTACCTTAGCCATCCTCCTTACTTCGGCGCATTCGTTCGCGTATATGGAGGCTCTATCCACGTCCTTAGATAGGTAAGCCGCTACACACTTATCAAACAACTCCTTATCGCGCGCTTGAAGCCTATTGGCGGTCTGCTTAAGCCTTTCGCTTTGAAACTGTAACCTATAAAGTATAGCGTTAATCCTCTCCTTTAACGGAGCTTGCCTACGTAACGAAATATGGGGGAGGAAACCCTCCCCACCCTCCCACTTCTTAATCATCTTATGTACGCTATTCACGGTTTTCACCTTGAAAGTTGACGCTGGTAGAGGGTGAAGGCGGTTTCAAGCGCCACCTTTACGGCGCCTGAGCTCTTCTTCAGCTTAGCCACTAGCGCTGGGTTCACGTGTTGAATTACGTCTTCAAAGCTAACCATCCTTAGGCTTACGGAGCTCCTAGCTTGAAGCTCGCTTTTCAGCCTCTCCACTTCACTTCTAAGTTTTTCAGCCTCGCTTCTCTCCTGGTTTACAGCCTCCTTTAGGGATTCCACTTCAACCCAAGCCTTTATAGCCTCGGTTATCGCCTTCCTCTTCGAGTCGCTTCCACCTCCGTACTTCTCAGTAGCTTTAGCCTCTAGTATCTCGTTAACGTCCTCCGGTATCCTCATTAACAATATGGGCATTCATACCACGCCTAAACTACTCCGGGTCGGATGAAGCTTAATAAGCCCTCAAAATTTACTGGCGTAAAATATACCTAGGTATTGCGTTAAAGTAGAACCCTTTAGATAGGGTTCATGCGGCGTTAAGCGCGCCGCCCATTAAGAGTTTACAAATTCTAGCCCGCGGCTGCCCGCTATTACGCGGGAAGCTTTAACGCTACGACGGCGTCAAGCTCATGAATATTCCTCTCCCTACAGTTACATATAGCCGTCCAGGAAATCGTTTTAGTTATCTCGCCCCGTCCAAGCTCTTTTTCAAGTTTTAAAGCGTAGGCTTCAAAATCCTCCTCCCGTAGCGGGATTGAGGCTACGCAGCCACACTTCATCCTTATTAGTAGTTGACGCCAGTTCTCAGGGCTTCTAAAGGGTTTACCGGTTAATACTTCACCGTTATCGTGAAAAATAACCTTATACTTATCGGTTTCAACCTTCACCGGTAGCTTAAGAAGCTCCTTCCAAAACGCTTCAACCTCGTTTAGTAGCTTCCGCTTATACTCTTCAACCTCCCTCCTCGCCTGATCAAGCTTCATCCTCCAATCCTCCCCTTTCTTACCGCACTCGAAAAACTTAACGCGTCTTTCACCGTAACTTACCTTAAGGCCTAGATCCTCATGGGGCTCGTAGGTTATCGCGTTCTTAACGGCGAGAACAAAGTAGCTCCCATCATCCTTCCTGTAGCTAGCTACCTCCCCGAACCTAATGGGCTCCTTAACGTACGGTATTTGACCTTCCACGCTTTCTACGAGTAGCTCTACGCCCTCCCATGTTTTTACGCCTTTAAGCCTACAGATGAAGCCTTGAAACAGCCGGCTTAACGACATACCTACACCCTCTACGCGTTAAAGCGAACCACCCACCCATAAACGATGCGGGGTTACCGCTCACATATTTGTTAAATAGGTAGTCACTTAACCCCTCCCACCGTTTAACTCGACGTGGAGGAACCCTCCATCAGCCGCCGCTACCCCTAGCTTCCTACTCCGGCCCTTCAGCTTAACGCGATTAATGCTTAAGGTAGGCTTAGAAGCAGGCCTTAATCCTCCCCTTTAATTCTCCGATCCTCCTACCATACTTCTCCTTAAGCCCCCTAACGTTTTCCATGCTTCAGCCTTAAACCTACCTACATATCGCCTCCGAGTAATGCGCCTCGACCTCCATACCTCCCTGGTATACGTCTTCGTAAGGGCCTAGCTCTTCACTATTATTTCCTCGCGGAGACTGATTTCAGCATACAACGACTTAACATCCTCCAGTACGTTGACTTCTCTAAATCGTTTAAGAAGCGACCAGTCAACCACTCCCTAAGTTGCTCGTGATAAAGCGGTAACTCGTTGGATCAAGGAGACGCATACGCCTAGACCTACTATTAAAACGCATTAAGATGCTATTGAATTCAAACTGATAAAACAGCTTTGTGGCTTAATTACGTACTCCTCATCAATCCCACATTAAATACCTCACGTTAACTCATGTAGAGTTAATGTAAAGCTAGGAATTAAGCCACAGAGCAATAAAACCCTTACTCCTTGTTTAAACGTGTTTAGCCCTTCGGTTAAAATTTCGTAAACCCGGTAAACAGCCGAAGATAGGCAATAGTCCGCTGGAGCAAATTGATGAGGAAAGAATAGAATCGATTTTCCTAAATTTAGTAGGAGGTTAGCGCGCTTTAAGGCTTACGATGGTTACATCTCCATGCCTAACTGCTTCAAGCCCCCCCTCAACGGCTAACCCTATTATAAGCTCCGATATTGCCTGCGTAGCCCCGTCGTCGGCGCTTGGAGTAATGATGAGCCTCGCGCCTTCCTTCGAAATCCAAGGTACCTTTCCGGCTAAAACCTCGGCAACCTCGCCGACGTCAATGTTTAAAGCGCGTAAAGCGCGTCCAATACGCTCTCCTACCTTCCTCCACTTTTCCACTTCGTACCTACCGGATAGGAGAGCCTCCAGCGGGACTATGATCGGCGTGAAGGGGGTTAACCCTGAAAGTAGTTTCTGCTCTATTAGTACGCGCGGCGCGTATAAACCGACCCTCTCAACCTCAGCGGCTGAGGTGAAAAGCTCAGCTAGGTAGGAGGATATTTTAGTCCCCCTCCTCTTAATGGCTTCAGTTATACGTTTAACCGCGTCCTCCCTAACCGCTAGGCTTTTCCTCTTTTGCCTCGACAACTATAACCCCCTCATCAATGTGGGTCCTTAAAACATTAAACCCTATCGAGGTTAAAAGGGAAGTTACAGCCTCAAGAGCTATAGCCGTAGCTTTAGCTGGTTGTAGGGGTGAGGAAGCTAAAACTTTTACGACGTCACCGTCAACCTTAACCTCCAACCTCATATCCCAGAGCGCTACTCCAAGGATGGAGAGGAGCGAAGACTTAAAGGAGCCATGGCTACCCCTATTTTTCAGTATGGACCCATACCAGGAGAAAACCTTCCTAACCTCGCCTTTAAGCTTAAATAAGGAACCTTCATCCATTAACTCTAGGATCTCGTAGAAGACGCGGGCCGGTAGCATCATTCCTCCAGCCCTTTTAAACTCGTTTAAAACCTCGATTTCCTCCAACGCTTTACCTATCCCGCCCATCAACCTATATCCTTTAAGGGCGTCCTTAAGCATTGCTTCAGCTAAATCCCTAACAGGTACACCCTCCCTTTCAGCTACCCTTATTAGCTCGTTAACCACGTCCTCGGAGATCGGTATAAGCCTCCTCGGCATTTAACCCACGTACTAACCCTAACCCCTTAACTATAAAAGCCTACTCCTGTATACGACTGTCTACGGTTAGGCTTTAAAGCTATAATCCCCTATGCGCTTCCCTATGTTTAACCATAACCTTCAACCATAACCTGTAAACCCTGACCTTCTCGACCAGTAAACTGTAATCGCCTACACCGTCCTCACAGTACCCCCTCAACATTTCAACTTCACCCTCCAACCGCTTTAAAGTCGTCTGTAAACCTATACACTCTTGACAAGTACTATCTAAACCACGCTGCTTAATAAGCGGCATTGAACCGCTCCTCAATATCATTAGTAGCGCTTTACCTATAAAAATAAAGGGTTTTGCGATAAGGAAAATACGCTACAAGAATACCTCGGTATTCTTCTAAGTAATACAACCTGAAGGCTTAACCATCATAAACACTTACAAAAAGCTAACCGGAAAACCTAGAACCTAGGTTTTAAAGTGTTGCTAAAGAAGTCTAAAAGATTCCTTCGGTTTAACGGTTCCTTAGCGAATCGTTTAAGCGGGCTATACGCCTACCTATATCTAAGGCATCCTTAACAAGGCCTAGAGCCTGACGGGACTGACGAAGCTATAGTATATGTCAAACCACTCTATGGTTGGCGTTTCCTTAACCTTCATTCCTCTCAGAACCTTGTCTCTTTCTCTTCTTATTCTCTGAAACCTCCCGATCAAGTTGTTGTTCGCTTCTCCAGCAAGCCTTACGTTGTGTATGTGCTTAGTTTTGGGATTGCGCAACGTGAAGAACTCCTTCTTAAAGAAGCCATAAAAGAACTTACTAAGGTAATGGAGAAGCGGAAAGAGAAAGCGATGATCGTATGAGTGAACTAGACCTTCCATTAAAAGGTTAGAAGGAATACGGCTTTAAGCCCATTCTTTTTAATGGCTTCAACCTTGAAACGCCGCGTTTCAAGGTGTTCTTTATAAAAAGCCCTTAGGATATCGTTATTGGGGTTGAGCGTGGACCCCTTCACGATTAAAGAAGTAAAACGGCTAGGAGACCTTAATATAGAGCTTATGGAAACTTTGATTCACATAGGGCACCATATCTTCAAATATGCAGAAGGACACGACATACTTCTGCTAGATAATGGCGATGTACTCATAAACCTACTTAAACATGCATGCAAAGTTATTGGAGAGATAAACGAGGAAGTAGCCTTACCGCTTAGCTTTAAACATAGATCCGGAGCACCGCTAGATTCAATAGAACCCATTACCGAAATGGATTTAAAGGCCTCCTTAAGGGCTTATGGTTGAATTTCAACCTAGGTTCAACCTAAGCTAAGGTCGAAGGCGCTTAACGATGGAGCGAGTAACCGTTGAAACCGTGGATTTATGGAAAATCTACGTAGTAGGTCGAATAGAATACCCAGCCCTTAAAGGCGTTAACCTAAAGGTTGGACAAGGGCGCTTCGTAGCGATCGTAGGCCCATCCGGTAGCGGTAAAACCACGCTACTCAACCTTATAGGTGCTTTAGATAAGCCTACGAAGGGCGAAGTCTTCATTGATGGCGAACCGATATCGAAGCTTAACGGTAACCAGCTAGCCGAGCTTAGGAATAGGAAGATAGGCTTCGTCTTCCAAGCCTTTAACCTAATACCATACCTATCGGCGCTCCAAAACGTTGAATTACCAATGATAGCCGCTGGGGTACCGCCTAAAAGGCGGAGGGATAAAGCGTTAAAGCTACTGGAGCTCGTAGGGTTGAAGGATAAGGCCTTAAAGAAACCATTAGAGTTAAGCGCTGGCGAACAGCAAAGGGTAGCAATGGCGCGCGCCCTATCAAATAGTCCTACCATCATCCTAGCCGATGAACCCACGGGTAACCTAGACTCAAAAACCGGGTTCGCGATCGTTAAGGCGCTTAAGGAGCTATGTACGTCTAGTGGAGTAACCACGATCATGGTTACCCACAACATGGAGGCGACGAAGCTCTGCGACGCCGTTATCCACCTAAAGGATGGAGTAATAGAACGGGAGGTCGTCCAACGGTGAAGTTTAAAGCGCTAATAACCGTTTTAACGTTACTAACAGCGTTGCTAACGGTATCTTCATCATACTTACTATTTACCCCTACGCGGGCTCAAGAAGCCGAGTACTTCCAAGTACTTCAAGTGAACTGGGGCACCGCTCAATCCCCGTTAGAGGTCGCCCCAGGCGATATTAATAGCCTGTTAACCGTTACGATGCAGTACTTCGGGCCGAACCCGATATACGGTGTTCAAGCCTACCTAGAGTTGCCGAAGGGCTTTACAGACGCCCAAGGCGGGGATAGATGCTGGGGTATTATACCCTCAGAGTTAAGGGGTCTAATCCAACCGTACGCGCCCTTTACGCTACAATTCTATATTAACGTCCCCTCGAACGCTACCATAGCCACCTATTCAATACCCCTCACCTTAAAGTATAGGGATTACTACACGAAAAACGAAGTGGAGAAAAAGCTATACCTAAACGTACCCTTAAAGGGTAGGGTTGAACTCGAGGCTCAACCTTTACAGCAAGCATTAAGCCCAGGCCTCTTAAACACGCTTAAAGTAAGGCTTAAAAACAGCGGCAGCAGCATAGCCTCCGAACTTAAAATACTACTTGTAGCACCGCCACAGGTAAGTATCGTTAGCCCCTCTAAATTCACCCTAGATAAGCTACCTCCATCTTCCTCCTTCGACGTGGCCGTCGACGTATACGTACCGTTAACCTTAGCGTCAGCCGCTCTAACCTTCACCCTGCAGGCATCATATAAAAACGCCTACGGCTATACCTCCACCGCTACCTATAACCTAGGCGTTTACGTATTACAACCCGTAGCCCCAGTTTTAACGGTTACACCTTCAAAGCAGGAGTTAGCGTCGGGCTTAATCAACCCAATCAGCCTAACCCTTACTAATAGGGGGCCTGGATCCCTACATAACTTAACGTTATCCGTTACGCTTCAACCTCCCTTAGCCCTACAAGGCTCAGACGGCACCTGGTACCTCAACACCCTAAATGAAGGAGGCTCGGAAACCGTTACATTAAACATCTACATACCTCCAACACAAGCCGTATATACGGCGGCGTCCTCCCTAACCTTAAAATTCATCGATCAAACAAATACTCAGAGGGTGGAAGTTAGAAGCTTAAGCTTCACAGTCTTACCGCAGGAGCTTATACCTGACGTAGGCATCGAGGTATCCCCTGAAACGTTTACAGCTGGTACTAGCGCTACGTTAACCGTTACCATTAGGAATAGGAGCCACCTAGCCCTTAATCAACTACTAGTAACCCTAACCCCGCCTCAAATGGGTGTTCAAGGAAATCCCCTAACCTTAAAGGGTAGCGAGGGAAAATGGTTAGTAGGCAGCCTTAAACCTGGGGAGCAGTACGTCGTTAAAGTACCCGTAGAGGTAGGTTTAACCTCGGGCCTCTATAACCTGGGCTTCACCCTATCCTATAGGGATGAATACGGCGCCTCCTTCCAGGAGAACCGTCAAGTAGGTATTCGTATAAACCCGTTAACCGAGCAAAGCATAATAAGCCTAGGAATAGAGCCGGACGAACTAGCTTCAGGCGGGATAAACCGAGCTACTTTAACCGTTAAAAACGAGGGATCGGACCCCGTAAACTCCTTCACCCTGCTATTAACGCTTCCAACGCAACTAGCCCTTATCGGGTCGGACGGTAAGTGGAGTATAGGGAGCCTACCGCCGAAAACCAGTATCAGCATACCTATCGAGGTCTATGTGCCACCGCTCGATTTAACAACGGCTCAAGCAACGGCCACCATAACCTACATAGACCCCTACGGGGCAACTAAAACGGAATTAAGAACGTTGGGTTTACTCGTAAGGGGGATTGTGGATATTAAGCTGGTTGGCTACACGGTTGTACCCGAGAAACCAGTAATCGGACAGCCTTTCTCCATCACCTTAACTATAACGAACACGGGGACCACCACCGCCCGCGCCGTTTCAGCTCAACCCTTAATTGGAGAAGGAATTACAACGCTTGGAAGCCAAACGGTATTTGTAGGGGATCTAGGCGTTAATACTCCAACCTCCTTCACGTTAACCTTCATGGCCCTCAACAATACGAAGCCGGGCTTACATCTGTTAAACGTAAACGTTAACTACACGGATAACCTACGCGTAGTACACACCAATACCTTCACGTTGAGCTTCGACGTGGAACGGATAGCTCCAACTAGGGCTCCGAGGACTGAAGGCCTACAGGTTTACGCTTGGATACAGCCCCTCATAATCTACGCGGCATTAATACTAATCGGCTTTACCGCTGGCTATCTAGTTAAAAGGAGGCGTACGGCTTGAGGTTTTCAGACGTACTTCGTATGAGCTCCCCATCGCTTAAGGAGCGAAAACTAAGAGTAGCACTTACAGCGCTAGGCATAGTTATAGGGGTAGCATCCATCATAGCCCTCATGTCCCAAGCCGAAGGGATAAGGATCGGCGTCATATCAAGCATTGAGAAGCTAAGCCCAACAACGATAATCCTAAGCCCCCGAGGCCCCCAGTTAAGGCTAAGCCAAGCAGACGTCGCTAAGGTTAGTAGTATACCGAACGTCGAAGCGGTCGTACCCGTAGTCATGCAGAGGGTTAGAATATACGAGTCCGGAACGCCCGTAGACGTTACGCTACTAGGTATTCATCCAGCCCAGTTAAACCTCTTACTCGGCGAAGTAAAAATGGTGGAAGGCACGATATATTCAGCCTCAGGCTATACGCAGGCCGTTATAGGCTATAACGTAGCCTACCCTTCAAGTGGAGGAACAGAGGTTAAAGTAGGCCAGCCCCTCATAGTTGAATGGATTACACCGAGACAGCAAACTAGGTTAACACTACAAGTAACCGGCATACTAAGAAGGTACGGCGCGTCACCCGTAGTTTCAATAGATGACGCCGTCCTCACCCCTCTAGAAGGATCCATGAAGCTATTCAATAAAAACTACTACGACCTGCTACTAGTTAAAGCGGTAGACGTAGACTCCGTAGACTCGGTTACTGAGATGTTGGAGGCCATGTACGGTGGTAGCGCGCGAATAATAGCCATAAAGCAGGTAAGTGAAACAGTAGGAAACGTAATTAATCAGTTCGGGGTCTTCATAGGGAGCATAGCTGCCATCTCGTTAACCGTAGCGGGGCTTGGAATAGTAAACATAATGACGGTGTCAGTCCTCGAAAGAACCAAGGAGATAGGAGTCCTTAAAGCGGTAGGCTTTAAGGATAGACACATCTTACTCTTAATACTCTCCGAAGCCTTAATCATAGGCTGCTTGGGAGGCGTAGTCGGCGTAGCTTCGGGCGTAGGCGTATCCTACATTACGCCCTACCTACTAGGAACCATATTCACGCCGTCAGTAAGCGCGCAAAGACTCCGAACGGCAGCTTTAACCCCTGGATCTATGCAACTCTCATACACGCCGATGGTAAGCCCCAGCCTCATCACGTTATCCTTCGCGATAGCCTTAACCATAAGCTTAGCCGCCGGCATATATCCAGCGTGGCGTGCCGCTAAAATGGACCCGATTAAAGCGCTTAAACACGAATGACCCTCGATATCGGAAGTAGCGTTTCTTAACTGTTATTTTAATGGAGAATTGAAAAAATTCCGTACGGATGTTATGTTCATGCCTTCAGCCCTCCATTTTTAAGGGAGGGAAAACCAGATTTAAACACACTTCCGTACTTCAAGTTCTAATTCTACTACCACTTGGAAGATGCCATTTTACCCTATGATCCTTCTAAAACCTATTGATACCCCGATAAACATTAGGTTTTAAGTTAAGCATGGATACGTATTGATTCCATACTTAACTCTTAAGCTTCATAGCCCTCACCTCTTTCATAGGAATACGAGAGCGAATCACTTCTTGAATTAGAAGACCCATAAGTAACGTACTAATCTTTCGGATAGAAACGCGCGTTTTTAGAATGAACCTGTCGCAAAAATCTTAACGAATGCTTAACCAGTCAACTTAAGTGATGGAGTTTTGCAACGGCCTCAATAAAAACTTTAAGGCATATTTACGCGCTAAGTTTTTGAAACGCTGCTCTGACGTCAACTACCGCTTCTAAATCCGATTTTAGGAGCCTATTCCTTCGTCAATACACTTATATAAAACTACTTATTTGAGTATTAACGATGGAAACTCTTTCGAAAGAAGAGAAGTTAAAACTGCTAAAGACTTTAGAAGAAGATCTGGAATTTAGATACGCAATAGCAGGTTTAATCGGGATCTCCGAAGTATTGAGGAGACTAGATGGACTTGAAGAAAGCCAAAACAGATTATGGGAAAGCCAAAAGAAACTATGGGAAAACCAAAATAAGCTATGGGAAAGCCAAAAGAAACTATGGGAAAACCAAAATAAGCTATGGGAAAGCCAAAATAAGCTATGGGAAAACCAAAATAAGCTATTAGAGGAAATCAAAAATTTAAGGGAAGGGCAAGATAGGTTGTGGAGAGAGGTTTTATCACTGAAGGTGGCCGTTGGATCCCTAGGGAGGAGGTGGGGTTTAGATTTAGAGAAGACCGTCTTAGAGATATATAGATATGCCCTTGAGGAAAGAGGTATTGAACCTGGGAGGGTTGAGAAGTTTACGTACGTGGACGTAGACGGCAGGTACTACAGGAAGGGGGCGAGATTAGAATTAGACGTATACGTCCACGACGAGAAAATCTACTTCATAGAGGTAAAATCTCACGGCGAAGTCGAAGACGTAGAATGGTTTAAGGAGAAATCAGGCATCGTAAAGAAGATAATTGGAAAGGAACCAGAGAAGCTAATATTCATAGCGGTAAACATGGATAAAGAAGCCATGGAGAGAGCCAAACAATTAGAGATAGACCCAATTTATGGAGCTATAATCGAATAATCACGTGAAACCCCTAACCCGCATATTCTCAAAAGTCATATTGCTACGGCCGATAGTAAAGGTAACCTCAAGCTACAAGAACAAAATAATAAAGTTCATAAGTCCAACCTCAACCATACATATCAAACCGGGGATGTAGCAACTTAAGAATTTTAACCTCGTTTCATAGACTTTAATGGTGTTAGAAACCAGCATAAAATCATAGTCCTCTTCTTAAGAGGAAGACGAAAGCAAGAGCTAGCGGACTATGTCTAAATCTCACGGCAATACACCATTAACCTTAAGTTGCCGCGCCTCAAACGAATACTGAAAAGGGGGCATCCGCTACTCTGCACGGATGCAATAAAAGCCAAAACCTCCCAACTTTAGTCGTGGAAAGAGTTAAAGTAGTAGGAGTTCTGCCTCCCTAAGTTTAGGTAGGTTTTCGTTCATCTACTTCCTCGTCCTCAGCCAAAAGAAGCCTGTTTTAACCCCTCCGGCTTTTTATTTTGAAGAGCCATACTGAGGCTTTTCCATGCGTTACTTTAAGCGCGCTACCTATGTTGGATGAAGGCGTGCCTTACGATGTCGCGCCTTAAACGGGCTTTAAAATCGCAGGCCGGACACTTAAAGCAGCCGTCAGGTAGCTGTACGATCTCCTTAAGCCTAGGCTTATTTCGCTCATTAATCAACACGTACTCAGGCTCAGGCAGGGAATCATTAATTAGCTCGGCCAGTAGCTTAGCCTTACGTTCACGCTCAGACATCAGCCTCATAAGCGCCTCCCACTCACATGGATCGTCAACGCCCTTAAGGTAGCACTGTAAGCGATCCATATCCTTAGGCAGGGACTTACCTAGAAACGGCCCCGACTTCAATAGTTCAACTTGGAGCTTCACCATCCCCTTAAGGTCGCCCACATAACGCTTAAGCAGTAAATCCGTTAATAGCTCCCTAGCCCTACCGTCACATCCGTTAAGGATTGACTCCAAGCCGCGGTTAAGAGTTAAGCGCAGTAAATCGCTGAAGGTAGTGTTAAACTCGCTGGCAAGCTCCTTAAGCCTATCCACCAAGCCTCCGTTAAGCCTAACGCTAACAAGCCTAAGAACCACCATACCACCACGCGTAATCATTAAGCGAGGCGAACGCCCCCGTAGCCTAAAGGGAAACGGGCTTTAAGAGGTCAGCACTTAATGGTTGAAACCGTAAAACCGCGTAGGGTTAAGACCGCTAATAACTTAACGTTTTAAACCAAGGAACCGCCTGATAACGTCTTAATTAGGCCCATACCGTTAGCGAAAGCCCCACGTAGAACGTTAAACCCCGCCTACGTTAGCCCAACGGCCTCAACGTTTAAATGGTTAGACTTAAAGCCCTCAATAGCGGAGGGTTACCCGGCTACGTGGAATCAGTAAACGAAAAATGAAGCCATAGCCTCATGATTAACAACGTGCCTTACGGTTATTAAGGGGTTTATCGCAGTTTAAAGCTTTTCTTTAAGTCGTTAATGATCTTCCGTAAACGAGTCTTACTTCATGTTTTTCTGCTTGCTCCTTTAAGTACTTTATTACTTGTTCGGGTGCGTTTCCTATTGCTAATATTTTTAGTTTAGCTTTTCTACCAGTGACTTTTTCAGCTATCTCCACCCTTTTTAGGAGTTTTTCCAGTTCCCTCTTGGCTTCATCCACGTCGCCTATGTAAAGCGTAACTTCACCAACTGTTAGAGGATCATCGTAGAAAATATTTACCTGATAAGCTTCACCTTGATATATCAATGTTCTTCCACCTACTTCAACCACGGGGAAACCAGCATCCTCCAACATCAACTTAACAAACGAAGCCGCGTAATGCTCAAAAGTAACACCTAAAGCCCTACCCATACTTTCAAAGGAAACCCTAAGCTTCAACAGCTCCCTACTAAACCTTAACTGCTCCTCCCTTAACCCCTTAACCTCCTCCCATAGCTTATTCTGATTCTCCCAAAGCCTTACTTGCTCCTCCCTTAACCCCTTAACCTCCTCCCAAAGCCTATTTACGCTATCCCAAAGCTTATTCTGCCCTTCACGAAGTACTTTAACCTCCTCCCATAGCTTATTCTGATTCTCCCATAGCTTATTTACGCTATCCCAAAGCTTATTCTGCCCTTCACGTAGGGCTTTAACCTCCTCCCATAGCTTATTCTGATTCTCCCA
>Ga0209394_1000105_pt1 | contig 78998 bp, 76 predicted proteins | sample JNZ201metaG_FD_184122 | JGI IMG/M metagenome (GOLD analysis project Ga0209394, IMG submission 184122) | Hot spring microbial communities from Jinze hot spring, China to study Microbial Dark Matter (Phase II) - JNZ 20120812A (SPAdes) (version 3) ...
AAAGTGAGTATGGATAGGGGTAAACTCATAAAAATTCTGCTCATAACATTTGCAATATTAACTGCCGCATCAGCCATAAGCCTATTTTACGCATATCAGAAACCAACCTATGAGAGGTAAACGATTATTCTGGGCACATATACGCATAGAGCAACATACGACTGCATAGCGGAGCTAAAACCAAACATAATCTATAACAAGACAACGCTAAGACAGGGTGAGGGAACACTATACACAGCAATAACAACCAGAATAAACGTAACATTCACATACACATTTACATCGAATCCAAATCCGGAATCAGCTAACATAATAATGGAGAATATAGTCGTCGAGATAGAGTCCCCTGGAAAATGGGTGAAAACTCTGCGTGAAAGCGAGATTAGAGAAATAATGAGTCTAGAGGGCTCGGTAAACTTCACTCTTAGAATTGATTGCGCAGCAATAAGGCAACTAATTGACAAAATAGATAAGGAGGTTGGCACATACACGTCATCATATAACGTTTATGTGACACCCACAATCCGTATAAACGCAATAGTTGCTGAGAGAACAGTGAATGAAACGTATACGCCAGAACTCACAATAGCATTTAAAACCGGAACAGAAAAAGGCAATTATATATCAATAAACGGATTAAATCAGACGAGAAACAGAAGCATAACAGAAACAAAAGAGATAGCGCATCCAGAAGTAGAAGCCCAAAGAAACGCATCCTACCTGGCAACAGCGACTACGGCGATAGGGCTAGCGGCATCAGCAATAACATACATCAGAGAATCAAGCAAGCTTAAACCCAAGAAGGAAGGAGATGAAAAAGTTAGGAGAGTAGCGGAGGAATATAAGGATATAATAGCCGAAGCAGAGAAAGCCCCGCCGGAAACGCAGACAACAATAGAGGTAAAGAGCCTAGAAGACCTAACAAAAATAGCGGAAATACTTGCAAAACCGATCATAAAAACAGCAGAGCCTGAAGAGCAAACATTCTACATAATAGACGGCAACATAAAATATCAATACACGGCGAAAGCCAAACCATAAAAAAGTAACTCATAAAAACAGAGGAGACGACCATTAAGTAGGAGAAACAATAAGCTGCCAGTTTTAATCAAAGACCTACCTAAATATGTTGAGCCAAAAAGGCATATTTGAAAAGACATATTTAATAGTCACAGTTGAGAGAAGCAGGGATGGACTAAGACGAGGTCAATTTAGGACGAGCTGGAAAGATAAGTGACGCAATCAAATTGCAGCGTATGGTTCAGCTGAACCATAGAGGCGATAAAACATTTTCGGTAGAAGAGGAGGGTTGAGCTATAAGGTGAATCCATTATTTTCATGATGCCTTTAAATAAAATCCTTAAGTAAATTATTTTTGATGTAATATGAGCACACCCTTTAAGTGGCCTGAGGGGAAAAAGCTAGCTGTTTCACTAACATTTGATGATGGTCTACCTTCTCAGCTAAAATTTGGGGTACCATTATTAGATAGGTTCAACGTTAAAGCCACCTTCTACATAAATCCTAGAGGAGAAGACTATAAGAGTTTTCTTAAGCCCTGGAAAGACGCCGCTGAGAGGGGGCATGAGATAGGTAATCATACTCTTACGCATCCATGCTCCTGCAACTTCCAGGCTTATAATAGGGAAGGTTCGCAGAATCTTAGATGCCTAGAGAATATGAGCCTCGAAGATATAAGGGCAGATATACTTGAGGCGCATAGAAGAATCACGGAGGTTATACCTGGCGGCAGCAGAACATTCGCGTACCCCTGCTACCAAACATATGTAGGTAAGGGAAAGTTTAAAAAGAGCTATGTGCCAGTAGTCGCCGAAATCTTCTTAGCCGCTAGAGGCTGGGGCGAAACAGTATGCGCAAATTCCCCTCTAACCTGCGACCTACATGAATTATGGTCCTGGCCAGCTCACAGAATGAGCTATGAGGAAATGATAGGGTTAACCGTTAAATCCTCATATGAGGGTAGATGGGCGATATACACGTTTCACAATATTAATGAGGGGTTTCTTTCAGTTTCAGACTACGATCTATCTGGCTTTCTAAAGTTCCTAATGGATCACAGAGATAAAATATGGGTTGCGCCAGTATGTGAAGTCGCCGAACATATATTGGAGGAGCGAGCAAAGCTAGGTCTCTAATCGTTGGCTATAGTTGGACAACTGGAAGCGCCACTTTATCTTTTTCCCCTCTATAATAGCCATTAGACTTATAGTTGCTATAATGCTCGTCAATCTCATCGCTAAGGATCCTTGGAAGCCTCGCTTTGAATAATTAAACTTACATCACTTCTATGGATATCTTTGCGAAGCCAGCTTTCCTACCTATTCTCTCAATCTTCTTTTGGCATTTTCTTGAGATTACTTGATAGGCTTCTCTAGGAACATGTAGTGTTAGGGCGTCACCCTCTGCTTCAATCCTGTAGTCTTGAGTGTATCTCTCAAGCAAAGACGCTACGCTGCTGGATATGGACCTCTCTTTAGGTGTTTTATGTTTGACAGGGATCACAAAGGTCTTTTCACCGAAGACATATATCTCATACTCAAGTTCATCTGTCAAGAAATCTCTTATTACGACAACTGGTCTAGCCAAGTCCGCGTCTCTAAGACCGTGGGGAATTTTAACCACGTTCTCAACACTGTAAACCTTTTCAACCCTACCGTTCTTTATGAATATGACTGTATCTATTACTGACGGTATGACGCCTAACTCAACCCTACCTATGAAGCGTTGAATAGCGTCTATAGCTGTGGTTGCATGAATAACGCCAACCATGCCCACACCTGCAAGTCTCAGATCAGCATACAGCTTAAAGTCTTCCGTATCCCTCATCTCATCGAATATAGTATAGTCAGGCCTGCTTAGAAGCAGGACATCGTGAATCTCCTGAGAACTTCCACTAATCTTAGAGTACTGGGTAACCTCATCAGGCAGCTGAAGGTCTCTTGGAGCCTCAATGGTCTTAACTATTCTGCCCATGCTCAAGTAGAATTCGGCTAAGGCCTGAGCGAAGGTTGTTTTACCCATGCCTGGAGCGCCAGCTATAAGTATGCCCTCAGCCTGCTTTTCAAGCCTCTTAAGAAGCTTTGGTGAGAGATTGTAGTCGCTGAGCGATATATGGACTATAGGCTTCACAACGGTGACCTCTAAGCCATCACTAAAGGGCGGTCTAGTTATCACTATCCTATATACGCCCAGCTGAACTATCATCGAGCCCTCGGTGCTAGTTTCTATGAAGCCCTCTCCAGATCTAGCCATGTCAATAATTTCGTGAATAAGACTTTCAATCTCATCCCTACTTAAGGCTCTCTCCTCAATAGTCTCGAAAACCCAATTGCCTGGAGCTCCCCTCTTAACCACTGGAGGCAAATTCTCCTTTAAATGTACAGACATAACGTCTACTTCTTTAAATAGGTCTGTAAGCCTTACTCCGGCCTTAATTCTATCATATGTCGTGTTGATGCCTAGAGCCTTAGCGATCATGGCTGAAACATAATCAGCTGTAATTAGGGTCGAGCCTGTTTTAAGGGCTAGCTCCCTTAACGTCTCTCCTGGACTCGGGCTTAAGCCGCTATTTAGAAGCTCAATCGATATCCCTCTTTCCTCAGCTATTTTACGCGCCCTCTCAAGTTCTCTAACGCCCCTAAAATCCCCCTTTAAAGCTCTCTGCTCAATATACCCAATAATGGAGCTGTGTATAAGAACCTTACCGTTTATTTTACCCTCTAACATAAGCCTGCTAAGCAACCCGCTTTCCACAGCTGTTGCATCCGGTAGATACATGGTCTCCACTTCTCTTAAAGAAGAGGAAATAACGGCGTAACCACTTAATAAACGTTTCCAGCGGGCAAGATTTCTAGCAAGCTATGTTAAAGCTGCAAACAAGCATAATAAGAATAGTTAAATGATGCTCAAGGTAAGAAAAGAAAAATAGCCCATGTAAGAACTATGAGCCGCACAGAAATAATTGCCAAAAGCTAAATAAGATTGTGGCCTGACGGTGGTAGAGTAGGCTCCTCTCAGAGTCATTTTCCACTATTTTTCGACAGATACCCAAAGTTAACCTCCACCAACTCATAATTTTGCGTTCCAGCTCCAGCGTTCTCGGCCGCTTCAAGCATGATTCGCCAGTCTGGCGCCACGTGCGCGGCTCCAGGCGTGGCTTTCCAGCGTAGCCGCGCTATAGCATTGAATTTTTCAACACCTCTCTCCATTACCCCTGCAACCTCAGCCATAGAGCCCGGTATACCTGGAGAACTATTCACCATGTCTATGCATGCTCTATCAACCGCTACAGGATCCTTTGATGCGAATACTCCGAGGTCTGGGACGATGGGTATGCCCACAAATGGGTCGCAGTCGCAGAGCGGAACTATATCCATGGCGATGTTTATGAACGCACACCTGCCACTGAAATACTTAACTATTCCAGCCGCCGCTTCCCCAATCCTCGCTTCCTGCTCTAATACATCTGGAAAGATGCGTGAAGCGAATGCTTCCATCGGACAGTAGTCTATGCAGAAGGCGCAGTCAACGCATTTCTCCGGGATTATTCGGGCTTTCCCCCCAGATAAAACTATCGCGTTTGCTGGGCAGACGGATAAGCATTCACCGCACCCATCACACTTCTCCAAGTCTACCTCCAGCTTAGTATTATGATGTATCCACCACTTCCCCTGCTTTGACTGGCATCCCACACCAATATTTTTAAGGGCGCCGCCCACCGACATGACATCGTGGCATTTAAAGTGCGCCACGCTGAGCAGAATATCGGCCTCCGCTATGGCTGGCGCTATATAAACTTTCTTAATAAACCTTCCATTAACCTCGAATTCAACAGACTTTAAGCCTTTAGGCGCATCGGCGAATATAACTGGGCAACCCATAGTCTCGGAAGTGAAGCCGTTCATGGCGGCCGTCTTCAACCCCTCCTCAAGATCCCTTCTAGACCATAAGGCTTCTCCACTCTCATCGTAAAGAATCCTTCCGCCTGAGAACAGCGTGTCGCAGACAAATGGTTTGCCTCCCATCTCCTTAATTTTATCAACAATCTTCCTAACGTAGATTGGTCTAATGTAGCATTGAGTGTAGCGTTCACCAAAATGGATTTTAACGGCTACGGAGTCTCCGGGCGAAATAATATCTTCAAGAATTTTTCCAGCTAGTTCTTTAGTCTGGTAAACTAGACTATGAGTATACCACTTGGTTGGCGGAACCTTGGGAATATAGTCTATAGGCACGTTGGCGTTTACAAAATAAACCTTCGACTTAAAGGCGGACACCCCCAATTAAATCACACTTTTCCTAGAATGCTTTTTTAGATTTAGACATTAAAGTCTTATGTTTTTCACTGCTTCAACTCAGTTATCTTTTTAATGGCATCTATCTCCTCGCTAAACCCATGTATCTGTGCTGAGCTTTCAACAATTTTTCTCCTTAAAATTATCTGCGTAAAGACCATCCCGTTAGGTATGAGTATCTCCGTTGATCCATCTTTTGTTTCCAGTGTTAAATGCATTAGCTTCATCTCTTTAACAAACCCCGTCTGTCCAGCTATGGTTATCATGTCTCCAAACTTGAATGGCCGCGTTAGTATTAGGAATATGCCGGCGACAAAATGTGAGAGAACTGATTGTGTTGCAAAGCCTATAACCAGGCCGCCGAATGAGCCGATGGTTATAGCGGTCCACGGCCCAGCGCTGAGCATCGATGTAACTATCACAAGCAGGATCGCTATGCCAAGCGTCCAGATAATGGTTTTCATTGTCGCTGCGGATGAATGATCCGTTATTCTCCGCATATGGTAGTAGACAGCGTTACTGAATGAGTTGACGACTAAGTATCCTATCGCTAAAACCAGTGCGGATTGAACATACGCTAGGTAGGGGTTTACCGCCAATATCGCGTCGCTATAAGGCTGTAGAATAGATGGAATGGATTCTTTAGATGTCCATCCAAAGAAAAAGTTTAGAAGCAATAACAATGAGGATAGGAAAACTAGGTAGAATAATGTTCTTAATGCCTTAGCTCTAAAGCCTGAGGATAAATTGGTTCTCTTAATCCTTCTTTCAGATCTCGACATGAAAATCACCAAGGTAGCTTTCTAGAAATATGTCTTGGATAAATCTTTTAAAAATATTATGAGAAGATGCTTCAGAATCCCATAAAAGGATCTGGAAATACCGTGAAGAGATGAAAGCGCCATTAGAGACTATTTATGACTTCTAGGAGAATTTTTGAGCATACCTCAATTGATTTTTTAACCTCTGGACTTAAGTCTTCTCCAAGGTTTAAGCTCTTTGGCTCCACACCTAATAGCATAACTTTTGCACCTACATACCTGTTTATGAGCTCGGCTAGGATGTATAATGGCATGCTGTGCGTCGATAATACTACGCCGGATATCTGCTCTGGGGATATAAGCCTTATTTCACCTGGCTTTCCGCCGAAATCCGCGGCATCGATGAGTAAGACATGTGAGGGCTTAAGCCGCCTTATAAATCCTAGGGAGTTTTCAGGCGCCACACCGACATCTAAGAGCCAGACGCTTTTAGGCAGTTTTCCCTTAAGTCTCTCCACAAGTTCTGGACCTAAAGCATCGTCCCCCCTAAGAGCATTACCAATGCCTAAAATTGCAAGTCTCGAGCAGTCTCTTAGCCAAGCCTTAAGCTCATCTCTTAACTTTAATTCAAGCATCGCTCATCAGCTATAGTGGACGCCAAACTTAAATATGTGATTTAATCTTTCTTTTTAAAATATGGCGAAGGCTATTTAGCCATAAATTGCTAGGAGGTCGCCTTATTGTCTACATATGAGGGGGTAAAACCCTCCAAAATAGACCCAAAATTTAGGTATGAGGTTGCCAAGATACCCGGTGGAAAAAACATTCTTCAATGCTTCCAATGTGGAACATGCACCTCAGATTGCCCGGTTTCAAGGTTCAGTGAAAAGTATAGGCCTCGATATATTATACGCATGGTGCAGTTGGGCTTGAAAGAAAAAGTTTTAAATAGCGATTTTCTTTGGCTATGTGCTTCATGCTTCACGTGTACAGACCGTTGCCCTCAGGGGGTTGAGGTTGCGAGCGTGATAAGGGCATTAAAAAACATGGCTGCTATGGAGGGGCGCGTCCCCGAGGTGTTTAGGGTTCTTTTAGGTAATCTGGTTAAAACAGGCTACATATATGAGATACCTGAATCTAGGATAAAGAGACGAGAGACCCTCGGCTTACCACCCTTGCCGAAGGTTAACGTTGAGAGCTTAAAAAAGTCCCTGCAGAATACAGGCATCGAGAGGTTCCTTAAAGAGGCATGCCAGAAAAGTGGGGAGGCTGAGGTATGGGTATGAGCCAGAGATACCTTATTTATCTGGGCTGCGCTATCCCGTATAGGGTCTCATCCTATGAGGTCTCTGCAAGAAGGGTCTTAAATAAGCTAGATGTGGAATTAATTGAGATGCCGGAGTTCAATTGTTGCGGTCTCCCACTTGAACCCTTAAGCCACGAATTAACGCTTATTCTCTCTGCAAGAAACCTTGCCTTAGCTGAGCAGACGGGCTTGAATATTTTAACTCTTTGCCCGGGATGCGCCAGCACACTCAAGAAGGCTAGCAAGGAGCTTAGGGAGAGTAGGGCGCTTAGGGATGAGGTTAATAGGCATCTGGCTGAGGGCGGATTAGAGTTTAAGGGGAATGTAGAGGTTAAACATATCTCTCAAGCCCTAATCGAGGATATTGGGCTTGACAAGATTAAGAGGAGCATAGTTAAGCCGCTTAGGGGCCTAAGAGTTGCGGAGCACAGTGGATGCCACCTATCTAGACCGAGGAAATATATTGGGTTTGAGGATCCTGAAAACCCAAAAGCCTTGAAAATGCTTATCAGCGTAACTGGGGCGAAGATTGTTGAGTACATGGGCGAGACCGAATGCTGCGGCTCAACCATAGCCGCCATAGACGATAAAATATCGCTATCACTAGTTAGGGAGAAGCTTCTCCATGTTAAGGAGGCTGGCGCTGACGCGTTAATAACCGTCTGCCCAGCCTGCCATATAATGTATGATGCAAATCAATTGCGCGCCGAGAAGATGTTTGGTGAAAAATATAGTATTCCAGTGCTGCACTACACTCAGCTTTTAGGGTTAGCAATGGGTATGCGGCCAGATGAGTTAGGCTTCGATGAGCTGAGGGTGAAGCCCATAAAACTTCTGGAAAAGACTTAAGGGTTCTAGGTGAGAAGGGTAGAATCTCAAGTTATGCGTTTAAGGATTATTGTTTCGGGAATAGTTCAAGGGGTAGGATTCCGCCCATTCGTGTATAGGATCGCTGTCAAAAACCATTTAAAAGGCTATGTTAGGAATAGAGGGGACTCATGCGTAGAGATAATTGTTGAAGGTGGAGACGAGGATATAAAGAGTTTTTTAAGAGATCTTGTTGAGAGGAAGCCTCCAATAGCTAGAATTCACGAAGTTATAACTACGCCGATCGAGAACCCTGAAGAAAAATATGAGGACTTTAAAATATATGGGAGCTCCAGCGAAGCCGAGTTATCCGGCTCAATTATACCGCCAGATGTGGCTATCTGCGATGAATGCCTTATGGAGATGCGTAACCCATCTAATCCAAGATACGATTACTTTTTTATAACGTGCGTGAACTGCGGGCCGAGATACACAATAATAGAGAACGTCCCATATGATAGAGAGAACACAACAATGCGAGACTTCCAAATGTGCATCTTCTGTAGGTCAGAGTACATGGATCCGGCTAATAGAAGGTTCCATGCGCAGACCATTGCTTGCCCCAGATGCGGTCCGAGAGCATATTTAGCGGATGCTAATGGGGCAAGGGTTAAGTGTAACGATCCTATTAGAGAAGCAGGGAAACTTGTTTCAGAGGGATATATTGTCGCGGTGAAGGGTTACGGGGGCTTCCATCTCGCCGCTTCAACGCTCCTTGATGAGCCGCTTAAAAGGCTTAGGGCGGCAAAACATAGGAGGCAGAAGCCCTTCGCGATAATGGCTAGAAGCCTGGAGGCTGTGAAGACTTTTGCTGAGGTCAGCGCTAAGGAAGAGGAGGCCTTAACATCCTATGCGCGTCCAATAGTTCTTTTGGAAAAGAGTGAAAACTATTATTTATCCGAGCTAATTTCACCCGGCCTACATAACATAGGGGTTATGCTACCTTATACTGGGCTACATTACATGCTCTTCGACAAAGTCTCAGACCCAGCCTTCGTTATGACGAGCGCTAATCCCCCAAACCAGCCAATAATTAAAGATGAAGAAGAAGCCTTTGTTAAATTGCGTGGATTAGTGGACTATTTTCTGCTGCATAATAGGCGGATAGCCCATAGATGCGATGACTCAGTCCTGCGCCTACACAGCGACAAAACAGTCTTTATAAGACGGTCGAGGGGGTATGCGCCCGAACCCATTAAGCTGAGGTTTAGGGCTAGGCGCTGCGCGCTTGGACTTGGTGGAGAGAAAAATAATACCGCATGCCTGATCGTAGGCGATAAAGCCTTCATATCGCAGCACGTAGGCGATGTCGAGAACTTTGAGACGCTGGAGTTTCTTGAGTCCACGTCTAAGAGGCTAATGCGTTTAACAAATAGCAGTGTAGAAGTAGTTTCATGCGACCTACACCCAAAGTTTGCCACAACCATTTTAGCTAAGAGACTCTCTGAGACGCACGGTTGGCAGATGCTTCAGATCCAACATCATTACGCTCACGCAGCTGCTCTAATGGCTGAGCACGGCTTAAGCGATATAATAGCCGTGTGCTGCGACGGCTACGGCTATGGTGAGGATGGAGGCGCATGGGGTGGAGAGGTAATATTTGGCTCACTAAACCCGCCGGAGTTCAAGCGATTAGGCCACCTAGAGGAGCAGCCATTCATCGGCGGCGACTTGGCAACTAGATACCCACTGAGGATGGCGGCCGGGATACTTTACAGGCATGTCGATATTGAAGGATGGCTGATGGAGAACAGTATACATCTACCCTACGGGGTGAGAGAAGCGCAATTAATACTCTCGCAACTTCGGAGAGGTGAGGTTAAAATTAGAACAACGAGCTGCGGGAGAGTTTTAGACGCGGCCTCGGTGGTTTTAGGGGTATGCTACGAGAGAACATATGAAGGAGAACCTGCAATGAAATTGGAGTCGGCCGCTCTGCATGGAACAGACATCCTGAAAATTGAGCCAAAGATTAGTGGTCGGATTCTAAGCACGACGGATGCGATGATATTATTGTTCGAGGGGAAACATAAGTATCCTAGGAGAGATTTAGCCTACTCCATTCACGTTTATTTAGCTAGGGGTTTAGCGGAGCTAGCGATAAACCTGGCTGAGGAGAACAATGTAAGGAACATCGGTTTCACTGGCGGGGTTGCATGCAATCAAATAATTGCTGAGGAGATGCGTAGAATTGTTGAGCAGCATGGGTTGAACTTCTTCACACATGAATCTATTCCCCCCGGAGATGGCGGACTGTCTTTCGGGCAGGCTGTAGTCGCCTCCATAACTGAGATATAGGAGCGTTCCCTGGAAAAACGGGATCCAAAATTCTCTGCTTTTGGATCGAGGTTAAAACCGTAATCTTTAACCATAAAGATTACAGAGCCATTTTTAATCCCCGTTTTCGAAAAGCAGAGAATTTTTGGAGCCCCGGGCGGGATTTGAACCCGCGACCCGCGGCTCCCTCAGAGACCTTACGAGGCCGCTGCTCTAACCGCTAAGCCACCGGGGCTTTGATAACTTAAAATGGGTTCATTCACTCTAGCTAGTTAGATCTTTGTGGGTGATAAATATTTTTCTTTGCTAAATTGCCCGTTATTTCCTCTGAAGCATTGTATTCTCGTCTCCTCTACCACAAAAATATTTTTGTGTCTAAAGTTATTCTATTTGGGTGTGGTCTCTTGGGCGATTGGATTAGAGAGGGCGACTACGTTTTACTGTATTTGGATGATAAAAGGACGTACATGGTGAAAGTGGAGAGCGGGAAGGTTTTCCACACGCATAAGGGTTTTGTGAAGATTGACGATATTATAGGCAAAGAGTTTGGTGTGCATGTGAAGAGCAGTCTCGGAGCTGATTTTATTGCGTTTAAGCCGAGCATAAAAGACCATATATTTAAGAGCTTTAGGAGTACGCAGATAATATATCCTAAAGATATAGCGCTCATAATTTTGTTTGGCAATATACAGCCCGGAAGCCGAGTTGTTGAGGCTGGAACTGGAACTGGAGCCCTAACGACAGCATTAGCAAGCTACGTAAAACCTATTGGGCGAGTATATAGCTATGAGGTTAGAAGCGAGTTTATTGAGATTGCACGGAGAAACTTGGAGAGAGCCGGCGTATTAGAATATGTTGAATTAAAGAACAAGGATATAACGTTGGGGATAGATGAGAGCAATGTTGACTCAGTTGTCTTAGATATGGCGACACCTTGGCTTGTTGTTCCGCACGCCTACAGAGCGCTGAAAGGCAGCGGTTCATTCATTTCGTTTAGCCCAACAATAGATCAGGTGATAAGAACTGTTGAGGAGCTGAAAATGAATAACTTCGCCAATATAGAGACCATAGAGTGTCTCGTAAGGAGGATAAGGGTCGAGAAGGGAAAGACTAGACCTGAAACATTGATGACTGGGCATACAGGTTACATAGTCTTTGCAAGAAAAGCGTTATAGATACATTTTTATCTTCAGAGGATTATAATGGATACCAATTACAGATCAGAGGAAGAGGCTTAAGCCGAATTGAGCTACCTATTGCGTAAAGCAAAGTCTATTTGGAATAATAGGCTGCTTAGAACCCTACTTATATTTACCATATTATTTATGAGCGTATTTATTTTTCACAAAGCTCTTATAATAATGTTGAAAACGGAGTACCCGTTATCAACGCCAGAATCCTGGAGTATGTGGCCAACAATTAGCAGAGGAGACCTATTGATTATTCAGGGCGGGCTGAGGGGCGAAGATATCTATGCGGACCCTAAGAACGGAGATATAATTGTTTTTAAAGATCCGAGGGGCGGCTCTATCCCCATAGTTCATCGGGCCATATATAAGGAGTATGATGAAAGTAGGGGAAAGTGGTTTTTTAAAACTAAGGGGGACAATAACCTATACGCGGATTCATGGATAGTGTGGGAGAACGACATATACGGTAAAGTCATATTTATAATACCTTACCTGGGCTACATTAAAATTTATTTAGGCAATGAGGGGGGAATAATAATTATAGCCGCTTTAATCATAGTGCTTTTAGTATCTGAGAACTGGGACTTGATAAAGGAGAAGATAAGTAATAGAGGCGGTGACAATTCCAAAAATAAACAGGTATAAAAGCTAATGAAAGTATAAATATATCTCATGACATTAAAAAGTTCAAATTACCTACGATATATTTGTTTGGGGGATGCTTAATGTCTCAGCAAACACAGGTTAAAGTTAGGATAGAGAACGTAGTTGCGTCTGCAACATTGAATCAGAGGATAGATTTAAATGCCGTTGTTAAAGGTTATCCCGGGGTGGAATATCGCCCCGAGCAGTTTCCCGGGCTAGTTTTTAGGTTAAAGAGGCCGAAAACCGCCACATTGATTTTCAACTCTGGTAAGATGGTTTGTACGGGTGCAAAATCTGAGAAGGAAGCTCGTAGGGCAGTTATGAGAGTTATTAAGGAGCTCAAGAGAAGCGGAATAGTAATAGTTGGTAAGCCGGAATTAAAAATCCAAAATATTGTTGCCTCGGCAAATTTGAACGGTGTAATCGACCTAGAAAAATCAGCCTACGTTTTAGGTAAAACAATGTATGAGCCTGAGCAATTCCCAGGCTTGATTTATAGAATGGATGACCCTAAGGTCGTCATACTTCTTTTTGCGAGCGGAAAACTTGTTTGCACTGGCGCTAAAAGGGAGGAAGACGTATATAGGGCTGTAGAGAACCTCCAGAAGAAGCTTGAACGAGAGGGACTAATATATTATGAGCAGAGGTAAATCCGCCTCCATGGAGGGTCTTTAAGCTGGCTTTCACCGAATACCTAGATCACTATATGTTAAAAGAGGTTCTGGAAGAGCCAGAGGTAATTAGGAGAACAATAAGAGAAGAGAAGGAAAACATAGAGAGAATTGCACGCGAGATCGCATCTAAAACTTACGACATGGTTTACATAACTGGGAGTGGAACCAGCTATCATGCCGGGCTAGTAGCTCAATACGCTCTTTCAAGCCTCACCGGTCTGGCAACCAGCACTATACCAGCCTCAGAGTTCCAGCGCTGGGCTCCTTCAAGCATTTCAAGAAAATCTTTAGTAGTGGCTATATCCCAGTCGGGTGAGAGCTCCGATATCATTGACGCGGTTAAATACGCGATTAAGAGGAAAATGAATGTTCTTGCGGTAACGAATACTCCTGGAAGCACGCTTGCAAGTTTAGCAGATTATGTGATAGTTCCAAGGTCGGGGAAAGAGCTAGCTGTCCCAGCTACAAAAACATACGTGACGCAGCTTATAGCTATTTTCATGCTCACTATTGAACTGGCTACATGGAAAGGGAGTGAAAATAACATTGGTGTTTTAAGAGAAAAACTTACTTCACTTCCACTCCTAGTTGAAGAGGTACTTAAATCTTATAGGGAAAGCATATGTGAGGCGGCTGTAAAATATAAAGATAAGAATTTAATGTTCGTTTTAGGTAGCGGGCCGAATTATGCTACTGCCCTAGAAGCCGCTTTGAAGCTTAAGGAGACATGTATGGTTTTCGCCGAAGGATTCGCGGCACGGGAATTTCTTCACGGTCCAATAAGGCTTGTTGATGAAAGAACGTTAATGATATTGATCTCCCCTATGGACGAGGTTAACGATTATGTTGAGTTATCGAGAAGCTTTAGGAATCTCGGCGCGCAAGTAATTTCCGTCTTGGAAAAATCTGAAGATTCCGATCAGTACCTTAAATTTTTTGATGAAATTCTCTTTGTTCCACATGGTTTGCCTAAAATTTTTTCCCCAATAATATTTATTGTTCCACTACAGTTATTCACATATTACGTATCCATCTTTAGGGGTTTAAACCCGGATAAGCCAGAAAAGCTTGTAAAAGTGGTGAAGTGAGGTGAAAATAAAAGCTGTGATTTTTGATATTGAGGATACGCTCTATGACTCCTCCCTACAGATGAGGATGGCTAGGCTTAATGCAATAAGAGCTATGATTGAAGCAGGTCTCCCAATAGACGTTGAAACGGGGTATAAGAGACTTGAAGAGATAGTCAGCGAGTATGGTCCCCACTACGGCAAACACTTCGATAAGCTTCTTGAGCGTTTAGGGTTAAAATGGAATCCGAGGGTTATAGCTGCGGGTGTTGTCGCATATCGGGAGACTAGCCAAGCGTATCTCAAGCCTTTTCCCGACACTGTTCCAACATTGATTGAGCTGCGCGACCGCAAGTATAAGTTAGGCGTTGCCGCCGATGGATTAGCTGTTAAAGAATGGCAGAAGCTTATACAGCTCGGGGTTCATCACCTATTTCACTCAGTTGTAATATCTGAGGAATGCGGGACTTTAGAGTTTACTGTTGAAGTTTTCAAAAAGTGTCTAAGAGAATTAAATGTCGAGCCCCATGAAGCCATTTATGTGAGCAGCAGACCAAATAAGGCTATAAGAAACGCAAATAGAGCTGGATTAATAAGTGTCAGACTTAGAAGGGGAGATCACTGCGTTGAGAAGCCAGAATCCCCGGAAGCCTATGCAAGGTATGAGATAGAGAGACTTCCACAAATATTTGAGATCATTGAATGAGAATTATCAGTAAAAGCAGGGTATATACTCTCTTGCCCTAAACTTAACCTTTAACATTGAAGCTAAATCCCGAATCTTATCTATATCGATCTCTGGAATACTTACTGCAGTAATCTCTACGTCGAGGGAGGCTTCTCTAGCGCTTTTAACGAACTCAATAGCGCTTCTATATGCGTCCGGAAAAAATGGTCTGCAAACCCTATTATATGTTTCCTCATCATGACCATTTATGCTGACGCTCACAGCTTTAACGCCTGAATCTTTGAGCTCCATTATAACGTTTCTTCCGGGGTTGAGCAGGAAGGCATGTCCATTTGTATCTAGCCTAATCCTTAGGGAAGGAAAGTGTTCACTGATCCATTTTGCAACATCTAATAGGCAATCAAGCCTAGCTGTTGGCTCACCGAAGCCGCAAAAAACAGCCTCTTTCCATTTCCTCCTTGAAATATGCTTCTCTAAATTCTCAATTATCTGTTTAACGCTGGGTTCGCTGCTGAGCTTAAGTTTGAAGCCCGCTATACCGCTCCAATAATGTTTAAAGCAGAAGTAGCAGTTATTAGAGCAACGATTAGTAATATTCAGGTAGAGTGCATCACCCAACCAGTATACAAGATCCTCGCTCTGCCTCAAATATTCCCCCTCAACCTTAATACCATTATTCCAGCCATTATTTGGCAGCCAGAGCACATAATGAATACTGGTTCAAAACCAGCCATACTAACTACTATTGCAGCAATAAAAGCTGAGATTGACCACGCGATATCATACGCAGACTCGGACAATCCTATAATTAGTCCTTTCCTCTTTTTACCACCCACCTCAACGATTAGCGTTAGCCGCGCTGGATCTTGCAGGGCATAGGATAGCCCTAAGAAAAACTCTATTAAATATAAGTGCATAATGTCATAGGCAAAAATATATGCTAGTGAGCATAGGGCACCTAGCGTGACGCCCGCCAAGAAAATTATTTTCTTCCCATACATGTCAATCATCTTGCCAGAAACCATCTTAAAAATAGCGGACGACAAACCGAAAACTGTTAGAAGAATGCCTAAATCTAAGGTTGATGCGGGAAATCGATCAAGAACAAATATCGTGTATATTGAGCCAAGCAGACCCGCCCCTAAGGAACTCAGAGTACTCAGCGTAACCATGAAGAGTATTTGTTCTCTCCGCATAGGCTCTACCTCCAGAGGGTAGAGCGCTGATGAAGCAGCTTTCTTTGAAACAGTTTACTGACGAAATCGACATTTACGGGTCTGCCTGCCTCCTAAATAGAATATATTTGTTTTGGCTTAAATAAAGGTTACGGGCGTCATAATTATGTCGACTTGAAATGTTCCCAACCTTTCCTCTCTACAATAACCCTTTTTCCATCTATCTCCATGTATACCTTTTTCTCACTTATGACCTCGCCCACCTCTATCAGCTGCGCCCCTATATTTTCAAGAACCTCTCTCGCCTTCTCAAACATGTTAGGCTTAACTGTGACGACGAGCTCGTACTCCTCCCCGCCGTAAAGGCTTAAACTAACCGGATCGAGCCCGTACTTCTCAGCGAACAATTTGGCTTCGGGCGCTATCGGGATCTTCTTAATAAGGAAGCCGACTTTGCCCGTCTCTGAAAGCTCGTAAAGGCTCCACGCTAAACCGTCGCTTGAATCTATTGATGAAGTCAACCCACCTAAACCCGCTAAGGCTAAGCCTTCTTTAAGACGGGCTTTTGGGAATAAAACTGATTCAATTAAAGGCTTCTTTATGTAGTCTGGTGGGCTTAATCCCTCAAGCAGTATTCTAAGTCCAGCTGATGTTTTCCCAAAGTATCCCGTAACTGCAAGTATGTCACCTGGTTTAGCTCCACTCCGCCTGACAACTCTCTTTTCTTCGCACAATCCTATCATCATGCAATCTATTATTAGGTCTGATGCTTCATTTGTATCTCCACCTATAATATTGATGCCGTATTCTGTCGCTCCATCATTGAGTCCTAGACCTATTTCCTCCACATCTCTTTCCGTTAAGTTGGATGGTAAACCTATCGAGATAAGGGCTGCTAGAGGTTTAACGCCTTTAGCTGCAAAGTCGCTGACGCACATAACTATGGCTTTTCTCGCCGCCTGTCTAAAACTCATGCTTGGCGGAACATCGGTTTTGCCAACAAGCATATCAGCTTTCATAATGATCAGCTTTCCGCTATCAAGCCTGATCGCTGCCACATCGTCCCCAAAGGGAATAGGCATATCATGCATTGAGCCAAGTTTTCCCACAATAATTTTTATTATCTCTCTTTCACCTAGATCTTTAATTGACCTCATGGATCTTACACCAGTATCCCAGAATTCTGTCAAGATAGGAAAGTCTTATAGGTTTTAACAGATTCTAAGAGAACGAGATTTCTAAGCTCGTCTTCCGGCTTCTTAATACTATAGATTTTCACATTCGGGCATCTTTTCAATAGATTGATTTTATCAGGATACTCGCCGCCGGGAAGTAAAAATATAACTACTTTATGTCCGAGATCCGATATATCTTTGATGACCGGTAAGGCCTCCTCAATATTCTGCCATCCGCAGTCAGTAATTATCACTACAAAGCAGCTGCCCATATTTCCCGATAATAGTCTCTTAACCTCATAAATTGGAAAAATAGTGTATTCATCAAAAGCCATCGAGAGCACCAGCTCCTTTAATTCGCTTGGAGAATCCCATGGTGCGGAAACATATTTCGTTGAAAACGTTATCGCAGAGGTTTGCCCACCAGCCTTATGTGCTGTCAGGTAAGCGATGAACGCTGCTATGGCTGCCTCATCATGTATCTTTGACATGCTGAGACTTGCGTCCAGAATAGTTATCTCCGATGGGACATAGCCTGTTATCAAGGATTGCCCATGGAAAGTGGGTTCCTCAATCCACTTCAACGTTGTGATCTCAGGCATTAGTGGTCCCTCATCGAGACTTATATCTAAGTCTAAATCTTCAATATCGTCCTCAATATACCAGTCGTCAGGATACTTTACAACCGCCCAGACCGGTTTTCTAATCTTGCTCTCAGATAAGTAATGCATAATTATGTTCTCAGCCCTAGACCTATACCAGAACCTTTTCCAAAACGCATCATTAAAAATTTTTGAGCTTATTTTCTCGTAGGGTTTTGAGAGGGAGCTTGGGAGATGCGGTTCCTCATAAGCGAAACCGTGACCTGGCTTTTCAGGGAATTTTACCATATCCGTTCTTTCACGTTTTTCTCCTCTATATTTTTCGTGGCTCTCTCCAATTTTTACAGATCCCCTTTTATGAACCCCCCACTCTTTTTCAACCATTCTTCTAACTTTTTCTTTTTCTTCTGGTGGTAAACGGGGTTCAATCCACTGCTTAAAAAACTTCTCTGCGTCGGTGAGCCTCTCTATTTCGCCGAAGATTTCCTCAAAGCTTCTCAGTGAGCCTGGTAGAAGATCATCCCTGACCAGGATCACATTATCTTGCAGGCTTTTCTCCATCCTTTTCTTGGAGAGCAGGCTTGGAAAAATATTTCTTAGTTTGGAGAGCGCTATCGCCATCATTTGAACCTTAGTGTGCCATGGCTTATCAAGCAATGTTATTGCTAAAAGCTCCTTAGAGATGTTTTCAAGAGTCTTATTGGATGGTTTACGGATCGGGTTTATTTGAAGATAAACCTCCTGAAGCAGGAATTCGAGCAAGGATGAAGCTTTCTTTATTATCTTCATGAAATATGGAATCTCGTCGAATCTTCTAGGGAGATAATTTACATTGATTTGAAGGTCAGCGAAAAGATGCGTAATTAAGTAGGCGAAGTCCCAGTCTCCAGTAACATTGTAAGCAGCCTTCTCTAGGCTATATGCTGTTCTAGCATCATATGGACAGTAGTGAACATGTGCTAACTCATGACGGAAAAACCACAGCAAATACTTATATGGATCGCAGCCTTCAGGGATTATTCTCGGGTTTACATGAATCCTGCCATTAAAGGCTATTAATGTTCTAGAGCTTTCAGACATTTTTTCGTCGACGATAAGTCTGGCTAGTGGGCAGTAAAGATCCACCCATGCTTGATTAAAAGCGTCAACTATGCATTTAATGAAATCGGCGTTATCCTCCACTATTTTAGCCTCCATTGACCATAGTTGTAGCTGCCATAACGTACGCGCCAACCCATCTGCGTAGCTATGTCTTCGCCCTGCTTAAGTAACCCCTCATTGATCCACTTATCTTCAATCTTCATCAGCTCTTCAGCGAAGACAACATCTTCAACTGCAGCTTCTCTCGCCAACCTATATATCGACGGGTCAAACCCCTTCATAATTTCGTTAAGTAAAGCCCACTGTCTTCTTATCCGCCTATTCTCCATCTTTGCCCTTTCTCTTTCAAGCAGATTCTGTAAATCAACCAGAATATTCCTTGTGCGAATTAAGCTTAGTCTATGCGGAAAAACCCATAAAGCCATCTGGAATAAATCGTCAATATCGCATTTTCCATAAAACCATTTAAATGCCTTCGCAAGGTTAATGAGGGCGACTGTAGCCCGTTCACTCACTGGCTCCTTTATCATCCCACATACTTCGCGTATAAAGTGGCAGCCTTCACAGAGTGTTGGCGGCTTAATCTCAGAGCTCTCTTTGTCGCGCACACACGACTGAAAATCTCTAACTATCAAATTAATGTATCCAGTTAACTCCGCATCTAACTCTGTAGCTGCAACCTCCATTCGAATCTCTTGGAGCTCATCGAAAGACAGTATTTGCGGCATAGATTCGACAAGGTTCCAGTCATATTTTTCCAGCATTTCCTGAAGCTGGAATTTTTCGCTAAGCGTTAGTGTTCTAAGAAAAACACATATGTCGAATCTATCGTAGAATGGGGGTGGATGAATAAATGATGTTGCATCTGAAGGGTTCTCATTCGCAATTAAAATATAATCGTCAACCTTAGATTTCTGCCCATAAGCCCAAACCTCGCCGAACTGCATCAAGTGATGTATGTTAGCCGTTGTATAGGGGTTTAGGCGGTTTAATTCATCGATGCCTTTTCCCCGGCTCTTAACGAAAGCAGCCCATAGAACCCGCTCAACCCCCTCTTTCTCAAGCGACGGTATATGAAGCCTACCGACCACCTCCCCTCTCTTTACCTCAGAGGCTCCTGAAACAACAACGAAGTCGTCGCCCGTGATGCCTTTAAGCAATAAGAGCATAAGCGTCGATTTCCCAACGCCTCTTGGCGCCCGTATAAGGGATGCTGAACGCGGGTGCAGCTGATTTAACACAAGCGCCCTGATGGCCTCTCGGTTCGCAACAAATCGGTTTGCTATCTCCCTCTCCAACTCCATAACTTTGTTTCGCAGATATTGCATCATGCTGTTTCCTCCTAAATTAGAGCTAAAAATACGGTTATAAGCACGGCTGCCGTAAGTCCACATAACACAATTTTCATTCTCCTGAGCTGACTGTAGAGGCGGAGGTTCTCTTCCTCTAAATCATGAAGTCGATCCCTAATCATCCTTGCGACCCTTTGATCTATAACAACTGTTTTTGATGGGTCGTTGCCGAAGTATATTAGGTTCATAATATCTGAGGAGCCTTTCTCAACCATAACAGTATCCGTTTTATCCCACCATGATATTAGGAAACTTTTTCCGTTTTCTAAACGCCTCTTCTCAAAAGGAGCCTTTTTCGCTTCAATCTCCAGAAAACTTTTGTATTTTTCGCTGACATTCATTACTCAAACCCTATTATAGAGATACTCTAGGTTCAATTTATTTTTTCCTACTGTAGATAAGAAGGTTAAATAAGGATTCAAAATCTTAATAGCTACGGTGGACGTAAACTTGAGAGTTTCAGACATAATAGTTAAGTTTTTGGAGAGAGCCAGCGTCAATCTCATGTTTGGTTTACCTGGCTCCCAAACCTGCCCGCTATACGACAGCCTTTTCGCTTCATCTATAAGACATGTGCTCGTCAGACATGAGCAGTCAGCAGCCTACATGGCTGACGCATATGCAAAATTCACTGGAAAGATTGGGGTTTGTAATGGAACCGGCGGACCGGGTGCAACAAACCTGTTGACCGGGGTTGCAACAGCCTGGACTGATAGCACACCTATGTTGGTTCTCACTGGACAGCAGTCCTTAAACCATCTGGGTAAAGGAGCCTTTCAAGAGATCGATCAAGTATCGCTTTTCTCCCCTATAACTAAATGGTCTACTATGCTAGTTAAACCGGAAAAAACGATTGAAACATTAAAAAGAGCCATTAGAATAGCTGTGTCTGGCAGACCTGGCCCGGTACATTTAAATTTACCGTCGGATATTCAATGCGAGCATATAGAGTATGATGAGGTAAAAGTCTCAAGGGAGGCTTCATGCGCTTTCTCCATATTTAAGCCCTGCGGCGACCCCCTAGCTATAGACTCTGCACTTAATCTTCTCACCGAATCCTTTAGACCGGTTATAATTTCGGGCGGAGGGGTGCATTACTCCAGCCGGGCATATAAGGAGCTTAGAGCTCTAGCGGAGCATTTGAATATCCCGGTTGCTACAACGTTTAATGGTAGAGGATCTTTTCCAGAGGATCATCCGCTTTCGGTTGGAAGAATTGGTGTGCACGCTTCCATGTTCAGCAATAGGATTGTGTCTGAAGCTGACGTGATATTGGCTGTAGGATGTAGATTCGCCGCCTTAAGCACTAGTCTATGGAGCAACATAAACCCGGCTGCGAAGCTAATTCACGTCGATATTGACCCTGAAATTATCGGCAAGAATTATTGCGCTGAGATAGGTATAGTAGGCGACGCAAGGAAGGTCTTATCGGAGATGCTGGAAAGAGCTAAAGGATTGAAATATCTTGGAAGGGATAGGCGTGAAGAGTGGATAAAGTATATAGAGAGGGTTAAGGAAGAGTGGAGGAAATCTAAGTGTTATTCTGGAGTGTTCTCGGAGAGAAGCCCAATAAAACCGCAGAGAGCATGCGCTGAGATACGAAAGGCATGCGATAGGGACACAATCTTCACTTTAGATGCAGGGAACAATAAGATGTGGGTCTCAACATTTCTAGAGATTTATGAGCCGCACACGTGGATACAATCCGGCTGCTTTGGACCTATGGGATACGCTATACCAGCAGCCATAGCATGCAGATTAGCTCTCGGGGACAACGCTAGGAGTGTTGTTGCCATATGTGGTGATGGAGGCTTCTATATGAGCATGCATGAGATTGCAACAGCCATACAGGAGAATGCACCTATATTAGCATGCATTTTTAATGATGGTTTTTTAGGCACTATAATGCATCGCCAAAGAGATTTCTACGGCGGAAGGTTCATCTCTGTTAGTCTTAAGAACCCTTCTTTCGCGGATATTGCAGAGGCATTCGGCTGCCGCGGGATAAGCGTCGATAGACCAGATAGACTTAAGTCAGCTTTAGAAGATGGATTAAAGGCTGTAAGAAGAGGCGAGACCACGATCATAGATATTAAAATAGACGGGGAAGAACCTCTCCCGCCATAGGAAAAGGCAATTAAAACCCTTATATCTAAAATTTTACCTTTAAGTCAAGTGAAGTGGTATCTATGGATTTAAATGCGCTAATTGGAAAAACCTACATTTTTCAGCTCCCTAAGAAAATAATTTTTGGAATGAATTCTTCAAGGTTGATTGGGGTTGAAGTTAAAGCACTTAGTGGAAGCAAAGTTTTACTCGTCACGGATAATAATTTAAGGACTGTTGGTGTCACTAGGGAAATTGAGGAGGTTCTTTCAGAGGAGGACTTGGTTTTCGAGATTTTCAGCGATATTAAAGCGGAGCCAAATATAGAGGTTGCCGAGAAAGTAGCTGAGTTTGCTAGAAAAAACAGATATGATTTAGTTGTCGGGGTTGGAGGGGGCAGCGTGTTAGATATGGCTAAAGTTGCATCAATAGCCATAACGAACCCAGGTTCAGTGAGAAGCTACATTGGTGTAGATCTCGTTAAGAAGCCTGGGCTGCCAAAAATCCTTATGCCAACAACCGCTGGAACCGGTTCTGAAGTCACTAGGGTTGCTGTGATAACGTTAGAGGATGAGGAGGCAAAGTCAGCGATAATAAGCCCGTACTTAATTAGCGACGTGGCGATAGTTGATCCGAAGCTGACTTTCAGCATGCCCCAAAAAATAACAGCCTCAACAGGTTTAGACGCATTAAGCCATGCGCTAGAAGCGATAATGGCGGTTAACGCCAACCCTATAACCGACGCACTAGCTCTGCAAGCCATTAAAGTGATAAGCGAATACTTGCCGCGATCCTATAGGAGCGGTGATGTGGAGAGCCGAGTTAACATGAGTTTGGGATCCCTGATGGCTGGCATGGCATTTGCAAACTCATGGGTATGCTTAGGGCATGCCCTTGCATACTCATTCTCCGTAGCCTACAAGGTTCCGCACGGCGTTTCCTGCGGTTTAGCCCTACCGTATGCCTTTAAATTTAATATGCCTGCGATTTCTCATAAAATTCCTCAGATCGCTGAAGCCATTGGGCTCCCCAGAGAAGCGGCCGCAGACAATAAACTTGGGGAGCTGATCATGCACAGACTTTTAAGTCTACTGGCGGATCTAAATGTGCCTAGAAGACTAAAAGATGTCGGCGTACCTGAAAGCGACATTGAGAAAATAGCGGGTAAGCTGTTAACCTTTACACGTTTAATTCGAGCAAATCCAAGAAGTATTTCTAGAGAAGAAGCCTTAAATCTTGTTGCAGAAATGTGGCGCGGCCTTGAATAAAATCGACTGGTGGAAAGGTTTGCATAAGCATTCAATAATAACTTTACTCTCAGATTTTGGTCTCAGAGACTCCTATGTTGCTGAGATGAAAGCAGTAATACTCTCAATATTTCCAAACGTGCAAATAGTCGACATAAGCCATGAGGTTAGAAAATTCGATATTAGAATGGGGGCTTTCCTATTAGCACGCGCAGCACAATTCTTCCCAAAGGGAACAGTACATGTAGCCGTCGTGGATCCCGGAGTAGGTACAGAGAGGCGGCCAATAATAGTTGAGACCGAGAAGAGCTTTTACGTGGGTCCAGATAACGGTCTACTAATGCTTTCGGCTCAAAGAGAAAATATTAGGCATGTGTACGTCATAGAGAACAGAAAATATATGCTTAGGTGTATTTCGAGAACTTTCCATGGAAGGGATATATTTGCGCCAGCCGCGGCATATTTAGCGAGCGGCATTCCGCCATCAGAGCTAGGTCCAGAAATATATGACCCCATTATGCCGCAGTTCGCTAAACCTAAAGTGTTAAAGAATTCCATTAAGGGCGAGATAATATATGTTGATGATTTTGGAAACCTGGTTACTAATATAACGGATTTTGATTTAAAGCTTCTTGAGATTGAGGAAGGCGACAATATAATTGTTGAACTTGGGGGGGAGGAAGTGCTGTTAAAGATATGTAAGGCTTATGGTGAGGTTCAAACTGGCATGCCCCTCGCAATAATTGGAAGCTGCAACTTTCTTGAAATATCGGTGAATCAGGGCAATGCATCGAAATTTTTCGGGGTTAAAGATGGTGAAGAAATAATAGTTTATAAACTAGGAAATAGATTACTGAGGGTGGAAGCATGATAAGAATACAGAGCAAAAATAAAGTTGCTCCTGCACTAAAACATGGCGAATCCATTTACTATGACCTCTTTGGCAAGCCTGTATGATAGCTCAAATAAGGATCCTGAAAGCGAATGTCTCCAAACTATGTGGAAATGCTGGATAACCATTGTGCCGCCTAAAGTTGAAATAAAACCGCATGTCCATAAGGATCATGAGCAAATATATTATTTGATTAAGGGTTCTGGGATAATCCTTGTCAGCGACGAAAAAGCCGAGGTTAAAGCTGGCGACTGCATATATCTGCCAAGCGACATACCTCACGGCTTCATAACAACGGTGATGAAGAGACTGAAATATTCTGCGTCGGCGCAAACATATTTAGACCATGGATAGTGAAGAGACAAGAACAGAATAAGGATTAATCACCCTGAGAAAAACAATTAATTATCTTGCTTCATTTCTATTAAAGCTCTCTCAGCAAAGAATCTTATGTCAATATCAGGGTCGCCTGTCATTTTTTGAAGTCTTTCTTTTACCTCCGGACCGGTAGATATCCTTAAGTATTCTCTCAGTATCTCCTCGTCTACTTTTTCATCCTTTGATATTGCAGCTATATTTTCCTCTAATTCTCTTAAGTTGTTAACCGATGGTACAACGGTTGAGACTTCCGGAGACTTAAGAATCCACTTTAAACACAGCTGAGCAGGCGTATATGGGCTCTTCTCCTCACCTTTAACCGGCCCAAATCTCATGAAAGGTATCCCATAGTAGGGCCAGCAGAAGGGCTTCATTATTACTACACCAATTTCCATTGCCCTACAAAGTGGGAAGAGAACTTCTTTAGCCTCCTGCAGATGATAATTGTATCTCACCATGATGACGTCGAAGCAATCGTGCTTCCTTATGAGTTCAGCTAGGAATCTGGGGTCGTGACTTGAAGCACCAATCCACCTAACCTTCCCTTCTTCCCTAACCTCATTAATAGTATCCATATAGACACTGAATTTTTCCCTTGAGTAAAGAGTCTCGGGGGAGTGTAGATTGAAAACGTCGATATATTTAGTGTTCAAATTGTTCAGGATCTCCTCAATTTCATCTATGAGGATATCTCTCCATTTAGATCTAGGATTCTCATCCATCTTTCTGAATGGGAAGACTATCATGGCAGCGATATGAATCTTTTCCCTATCAACTCTAATAGATTTTAGAGCATTGCCTAACGATATCGTCTCCTCTATCCGTGTTGTATCAAAATAATTTATGCCAGCCTCAATAGCCCTCTTAACAACATCATTTCTAGCAGGCTGAGTCGCTATAAGCTTATCCATGTCTATCTCCCCCCACTTAAGAAGAGTTGTTGGAAGAGGTCGCCTGTACTCATGTCCACCAAGACCTAGCTCCGAAACCATCAACCTCGTTCTTCCTAAAACACGGTATCTCATACTTTAATTCCCTCGATCCATATTTCGGAAAAGCCAATATTTCACTTTTATTCAATTTTCACTTAAATCCTCGTAAATATGATATATCTAAATCTATCTTCATCACTATTTTTAGATAAACCGTAAAGAGATAAATGGTTGGTTAGATATGCTTAAAATGGTTAATGGAAAATTCGTTCCTCCATTAATCGCTTTATGCCTAGATTTCAGTGTTTTAATAATATTGTTTTTAGCGTGCATCGCGGAGACTTACATGTTTACAGATTGCGAGGATTTACGCAAATATTACAATTATGATAAGACAATGCCTTTAAGGGCTTCTGAAGAGATCATCAGAGAGGAGGAAGGCTACAAAGTTATAAAAGTCTACTTTGATTCGATTAACGGCGAAAGAGTTCCCGCTCTCCTATCGCTTCCTAAAAGCGATGGGAAGGTTCCTTGCGTAATTTTCCTTCATGGCTATGGGGGATCAAAAGAAGATATCCTTCAGGTTGCTGGCTTGGTTGCTAGAGAGGGTTACGCGTTAATAGCCATAGATGCTGCCTATCATGGTGAGAGGAAAGTTCCCGGTAAAGAGCTGTATTCCCCCAACATCACCGAATCTATGAGGGGAATTATTCAAACCATAATAGATCTTAGGAGAGCAGTAGACTATCTAGAAACTAGGCCGGAGATAGATGCCGAGCGGATAGGTTATGTCGGCGGAAGCATGGGCGGCATTCTAGGCGCCATATTCATCGGCGTCGAGCCGAGAATAAAGGCGGCTGCCCTAATAGTTGCTGGGGGAAACATGAGCCTGATGATAAAGGAGAGCCAGCATTACACTATGCCAGCTATAAGAGAGTATCTTCGGAAGGAGGGAATAAGCTATGAGGAGTTGCAGAAAATCCTTGATCCAATTGATCCAATAAACTTCATAAAACACTTTTCACCTAGACCACTAGTTTTCCATTTAGGTAGATTCGATAGAATAGTTCCAGCTGAGGCGGGAAGGCAACTATATGAAGCGGCTGGTGAACCTAAGCAGGTATATTGGTATGACGCTGGGCACAGCCTCCCATTGGATCTCGTCGCCGTGCGGATCTTAGATTTCATGGATCGAAACCTGCTAGGCAAACCATTCACTTATCGAGAGACCCTTTATTGGATGGGCAAATATGCGTTACCTCTGGGCATATTCGCCAGCGTCATCTCCCTAATATTCTATCTCTTTAGAAGAAGATTAAGGAAAAATCGGCTTAGAGATCTTAAAAACGGCTAGCCGTTATTCCTTTCTAATAATCCTTGCCCCCTGCCCAGGTTTAGCACACAAAGTTTTGCTTTTTACGCCTACTTCTTCAAATGCGTCCTTCATTGCTAAAGCAACCTTTTCGGTGCTGCTTTTCTCCGAGTCTACGAGCGCTATTACCGATGGGCCTGCTCCGCTTATAGATACACCCACTGCCCCGGACTTTAAGGCTCTATTTTTAACGTTATCTAACCCTGGAATTAAGTGAGCTCTTGCTGGTTCAACAACAGCGTCAACCATGCCTTTACCCATGATCTCAACGCTTTTCAGCGCTATTCCAGCCACAAATGTCGCGGCGCGCCCAACATTATGCACCATGCTTGAAAGGCTTACTTCGCTCGGTAAAACAGATCGCGCAAGCCTAGTGTCTACTCTTATTTCCGGTAAAGCGACAGCGAATTCAGCGTTCGGCGGCAACTTTAGCCTTAAAACATCTAACGGCTTCCTAGAGGTTATTAGTATGAAATCCCCCAGGATCGCCGCTGAAACATTATCTGCGTGTGGCGCCCCGGCTGAAGCCGCTTCACCTAGAGCAGCCACATCTATGAGTTGAATGGAACTTAAATTTAAACCTAAGAGACAGTTTATGGCTACGGCTGTTGCAGCCGCACTCGCGGCGCTGCTGCCAAGCCCGCTTCCAGGCCTTATCCCTTTATAAATCCTTATTTTTAAGCCGCATTCTTCCTTCGAATATTTCAGCATCTCCATTGCAACTATTCCAGCAGTATTCATCTCTGGTTTATCTGGTATATCTTTTGCTCCCTCACCATAAACCTCGATTTTAATCACTTTATCATAAGTCTTCTCAACGATAACTCTATCAAAGAGCGCGTCCAACGCAACCCCAAAAACATCAAAGCCAGCACCCAGGTTCGCTGACGTTGCGGGAGCCACAGCTTCAACTACCGAAAAACTCAAGCTTCATCACCAAAGTAAAATATTTTGATGCGACGCTAATATTAAAAAGGTTACTTATCTATTTTTATAAGGTAGGTGATAATTATGGATCTGTTTGAAGCTATTCTAGGTAGGCGTAGCGTAAGAAGATACTTAGATAAGCCTGTCGAGGAAGAGAAAATCATCAAGTGTCTTTACGCGGCTACATGGGCTCCGTCAGCATATAACTCACAGCACTGGAATTTCATCGTTATAACTGATTGGGAAACCAGGAGAAAGATGGCTGAGATTCATAGATGGGGAAGATTCATGGCTGAATCGCCCGTAGTTATAGCCGTTCTCGGAGACCCGTCTAAATCAAGTTTTTGGCGTGAAGATTTAGGCGCAGCCGTGCAAAACATGCTTTTAGCGGCATATGCTCAAGGCTTAGGAACATGCTGGATGGGTGTTGCTGATACACCCTATGAGGAACCTATAAAGAAGCTTTTAGGCATCCCGGAGAACCTAAGGGTTCTATGTACGGTGGCGCTTGGCTATCCGGCCGAGAAGCCTTCGGGGAAAAGAGAAAAATTGAGCCAAAAAGTACATTGGGAGAGGTATGGTGTTCAGAGGGAGATTAAAGAACCTATGGTCCTAGAAGAGTCTCCTTAAAGCCGCTTGGAGCATTGATGTGGAGACAGCATGTTTATATTAGTCAACTTACTTTAATCATTCAAAAGACGGTGTTTCGTGATGAGCGTCCCGCTGGAAAGGGTTGACAAATATACTTGGCGTATACCTAAGTATAGACCCGGCATGCGCGTTCCAGGAGTAATCTTTGCAGATGAAGATCTACTTGAAAAAATGAAGACGGATAAAACTTTAGAGCAATGCGCTAACGTGGCTCACTTACCCGGCATATATAAATATTCTATAACTTTGCCGGACGGTCATGAAGGTTACGGTTTTCCAATAGGCGGCGTTGCAGCAACCGATTATGAGGAAGGCGTAATAAGCCCCGGTGGTGTAGGCTACGACATTAACTGCGGTGTAAGGCTCTTAGTAACCACCCTCTCAGAGAGAGATATTAGGCCGAAATTAGGCGACTTGGCGACGACGATATTCCATAATGTGCCAAGTGGGCTCGGCAGCCATAGGAAAGATTTCACAGTATCCATAAATGAACTCGACAGGATAACGAGGGAAGGCATACCATACCTTGTAGATAAAGGCTATGGTTGGCTGGAAGACATTGAACACTGTGAAGAGCGAGGGTGCATGCCCGGCGCAAACCCAGAAAAAGTTTCAAGCACCGCTAAGAGAAGGGGGGCACCTGAACTTGGAACACTTGGCTCAGGGAACCACTTCTTAGAAATACAGAGGGTTGACAAAATATTTAACGAAAAGGTTGCCAAAGCATTCGGAATAACCCATGAGGGGCAGGTTACAGTGATGATTCATACGGGCTCCCGCGGATACGGGCATCAAATATGCTCAGATTACCTCCGTGTTATGGAGAGAGCCGTACATAAGTATCGCATAGAGCTACCTGATAGGGAGCTAGCATGTGCCCCTGGGACCAGCCCAGAAGCCCAAGACTACTATCAGGCTATGGCATGCGCAGTGAACTATGCTTTTGCAAATAGGCATATGATTACCCATTGGGTTAGACAGAGCTTTGAGCAAGTGTTTAAATCGTCGGCAGATAAGATCGGGCTGCATACAGTGTATGATGTAGCCCATAACATTGCTAAGATTGAAGAGCATACTGTTGACGGGAAAACTGTGAAGGTTTGGGTTCACAGGAAAGGTGCAACAAGAGCCTTTCCGCCCGGACATAAAGATGTCCCAGCGGACTATCGCAGTCTCGGCCAGCCGGTTATAATACCTGGATCTATGGGTACGAGCTCTTGGGTCCTGGTTGGTACGCCGAAAGCTATGGAGATAACTTTCGGTTCAACAGCCCATGGAGCTGGGAGGATGCTTAGCCGCGCAGCCGCAACAAAGCGTTTTACTGGGGGGGAGATAAGGAGGCAGCTTGAGAGTCGGGGTATAGTTGTTAGGGCTGCAAGCATGACGGTTCTAGCCGAAGAGGCTGACCCAGCATATAAGAACGTTGATAAAGTCGCTGAGGTAAGTAATGCTGTTGGCATAGCGACATTTGTAGCTAGGCTCATTCCAATGGCTGTTGTTAAAGGTTAAAAGCTAAGTTTCAGAGATTAAACATTTTCTTTTTCTTGAAAGGTTAGACGAAAAAAAAGGAGCCTGAACATACTAACCTTTCCTGAAGAACGCCCGAAAAACCTAAATTATACTCTATAAAAGTTGTTGGAAAATACGGAGTATAGGATAGTTAATTCGTTCGCCCTATTCCTCCTTATAGACTGTATGTAAGATCTCTTTTACCCTCTTCGTTGTCTTTGGGCCGAAACCATAGATATCTTTTGGCCAGCGTTCAACGTTAGCTAACGCGTTAAATGGCGTTTTATAGGTTTTTAGCAGATCAACAGCCTTTTCTCTCCCTATATTCGGGAGGCTTGAGAGAAAGTATATTTGCGCTTCAGCCAGGGTTTCTATTTTCTTTGCAGGATGTATAATTGGTGTTCTTTTCTCTACGAACTGCTCCTGTTTAGCTGAAGTGTAGAGAAAGTCGATTGTCTCTTTATAACTGGTCGTGTGAACCATGTTTATACCGTTTTTCACCAGAGCAAATATGGCTCCCCAGACTGAGGATGGATTAATTCTACTGAACTTGTATATTATTGGAAAATAGCCCTCAATTAGTATAAATGGTTTTGGGTAGGCTTCCTTCAAGAGGAAGAGCTGCTCGAAGAGATGCCTATGCGTAAGCGTATAAACAAAATCCTGCACGGTCTTCCTTTCAAAGGCACATTCATCTGAGATCACGTAGTCTCCTTTATCAAGGGTCTCAATTCTTATTAATGCGCCAAGCTCCTTAAGACCCTTAACTATCTTTGGGGCTGAGCTCGCCTCCCTACTATCAACTATAATTATTGGTTGTTCAGATTCGCTTCCCCTAATGTAGGGTAGAAGGCTTTCCGACCCAGCCATCCTCTTTAGCCTGCATGTTTCTTCAGTATTGATACTGAAACTTTATTTCACACTTCTTCTTTAAATATCTTTATAAGGGAAAAGATTGATTTAAACGCGATAATTCAGGGATTGGGCTGAGTATCTGCATGATGAAGACTACACTCGAGGGGCTAAAAGCAGTATATCGTGGCATGTGCCCCAATTGTGGAGGGGATATTAGCGACCTAGAACTGTTAAATTTCGGGGTCTGCAGCAAATGTTTACCTACGCCAATAACTGATGCTGATAAAGAAAAGATCTATTTAGAGCTCGTAAAAAGTAATCGTATTGGTGAATACGCAAAGGTTTTAGAGCTCGACTTCGAGCTCAAAAAATTCTCCGAATTCTTCAAGTCTCTTATTGGCTCTAGACCCTGGGCTCTGCAGGAAGTTTGGGCGAAAAGAGTTTTAATGGGAAGGAGCTTTTCAATAGTTGCCCCAACGGGTATTGGTAAAACCCACTTCGGTTTAATCATGGCTCTTTTCCTGGCAAGGAAGGGTAAAAAAAGCTATATCATTGTGCCGACAAGCTTACTAGTTAAGCATCTATTAGATAGAGTTTCAGTCTTTTTACAGAAGCTAGCTGAGTTGGAAGGGGTCAATTTAACGGTTATAGGTTATTATTCAGGTATGCGAAGGAAAGAATGCGAGGAGGTTATAAACCGCATTATAAACCGAGATTTCTCCATACTTATCACAACTGACCGCTTTCTCTACAATAGGTTCGATATAATTAAGGATGTATCCTTCGACTTCATATTCGTTGACGACGTCGACTCGTTCCTAAAATCCCCTAAGAACATAGATAAGGTTGTTTTCCTAATGGGTTTCACTCCCGAGGACGTTGAGAGAGCATTAAAGGAAGAGGAGGAACCTAGCACTGGCACCGAAAACCCCGCATCTGCACGCTCATTTGGAATGAATCGTGGCAAAGTACTTATAGTCTCTGGGGCAACCTTGAGGGGGAAAAGGACGAAACGTATAAAAATATTTAGGCGACTATTCGGTTTCGAGCCTGGTTTCAGCCCGGAATTTGTCAGAAATATAGCGAACTTCTATATTGAGCCTGAAAAAGACGTTAAAGAAGAAGTTGTGGAAATAATTAGGAGGCATGGACCCGGATGCCTGGTTTTTGTTCCACAGGTTAGAGGCATAGATTACGCCAAGGAGATAACCGCAGCGTTGAGAGAGGCGGGGATAGGCTCCTTCGTCTATGAGAGGATGAGCCCGAAAATGCTGGAGAAATTTGTAAACGGTGAATACGCTGTGCTAGCTGGCGTCGCAAGTAATAGGAGCCCGCTGGCTCGGGGGCTTGACCTACCGGAAACGATTAGATACGTTGTTTTTGCTGGGGTTCCGAGGAGGGAGATAAGGGTTAGAATTGATGAGTGCAGCCCGCAGAAGATTCTCACTCTTCTTAAGGCTTTATCGCCATTCTTTGAGGAGAAGTTTTCTCGAGAAGCAGCTCCGGTGATTTCAGCCCTCTCCAGAATAGTTCCAGTTAGTAAAGATGTCATTGATAAGATTAGGGAAGCCGATGAGAAGAACATTGAATTGGATGGGTTTCTAGGCTATGTCCAAAAAGTTGTAAAGGAGGCTAGGAGACTTCTGGTCAAAATGATGGAGGATGAAGACTTAAAGAAGGTGATTGAGAGACTCGATGTTGACGTAAAGATTGAGGGGAAGGAATACGTTTTATTCATGCCCGATGTCGCCGGGTATGTGCAGGCATCGGGTAGATCTTCGAGGTTTTATGCTATGGGCATAAGCCGGGGCATATCTATAGTTGTAGTTGACGATAAGAAGGCTTTTCATGGATTGAGTAAAAGAATTCAGCTAGCAACCGACGAAGAATTCGAGAGATATGATCTGGAAAAAGCTTCGTACGAGTTTAGGCAGGTTGACTCGGACAGAGAAATGATTAGGAAGATTCGCGAAGGCAAGTTCACTATAGATGCTATAGACATTATAAGATCCGCACTTATAGTTGTTGAGTCGCCAACAAAAGCTAGGACAATAGCGTATTTTTTCGGTAAACCGGCAAAAAGGGTTTTAGACGGGTTTACAGTCTACGAGGTTGCGAGCGGACAGCTAATCCTCAACGTCGTTGCCTCCGGGGGACACATATTTGATTTAACTACGGAGGGCGGTTTTCATGGAGTTCTAAAGGACGGCGAATATTACGTACCCGTGTATACAGATATAAGGAGATGCAATAACTGTGGTGAGCAATTCACTGATCATGATGAATGTCCAGTGTGCAGGTCGAAAAACATCCGTTCAAAAAAGGATATTGTAAACCTGCTTCGAAGACTGGCAACAGAGGTAAACAAGGTTTTTATTGCAACCGATCCGGATGCTGAGGGAGAAAAGATAGGGTACGACATTTATGTAGTAGTTAAACCATATTGCGGGAATATAGAGAGACTTGAGTTCCATGAGGTGACGCGGAAAGCCCTAAGGAGAGCCCTGTCAGAGCCGAGGTCCGTTAGGCTGCCATATGTGCAGGCTCAGGTTGTTAGAAGGATTGAAGATAGATGGATCGGCTTCGAGCTAAGCAGGAAACTTTGGGAACAATTCAAGATAACAACGCTTTCGGCTGGTCGGGTGCAGACCCCGGTTTTAGGCTGGGTCATAAAGAGGTCTGAGGAATTAAGAAATAAGATTTCAGTAGCTGACATAGAGTTAGAAAATGGTTTGTCATTTAAGCTCTCAAATCCACAAAATGTTGAAGATTTAAAGAGGAGATTTAAGGAAGGAGAATTAAAAGCCAAAATTGAGAACATTAGTTTCCGTGAGGATAAGTTTTACCCCCAGCCGCCTTACACAACGGACAGCATGCTCAGAGACGCTGCCCAAAAGCTAGGTTTCACAGTCAGCTATACTATGGCGCTAGCGCAATCCCTCTTCGAGTCAGGTCTCATAACCTATCATAGGACAGATTCAACTTCAGTTTCAACAACAGGCATAGAAGTTGCACGACGCTTCTTAGAGGAAAACTATCCCGGCTTATTTAAGCCGAGAGAGTATAGGAGCGAGGGAGCACATGAGTGTATAAGGCCAACTAAGCCCTTAAACGTTAAGCAACTGCGCTTCTACTTAGCATCAGGTGTTTTAAGGATACCTCAGAAGCTTGGAGCCGATCATATGAAGTTATATGATATGATATTTAAGAGGTTTATCGCTAGCCAGATGAGCGAGGCAAAATGCTTAGTACAGGAATTTGACTTAAGGATTGACTCAAATGTTGTGAGGCAAAGTAGGGTAGTGAAGATTATTGAGCCGGGCTTTTTATCTATTAACCCAGTTATAAGGGTTGAGGGCGAGGTTGAGGAAGGCGAGTATAGGGTTGTGCGCATGAAAATTAGGCGCGAATCGACTGTTAGACCATATCGGGAAGGCGATTTGATATCGCTGATGAAAGAGAGGGGGATCGGGAGACCAAGCACTTACTCGAAAATCATCGACATACTGATGAAGAGGAGATACATAATTGAGAACAATAGAGCGATATTTAATACTAAGCTTGGAAAAGCAGTATACGAGTACTTAGTTAGAAACTTTGGATCGCTGGTCTCCGAAGAATTAACCAGGTCGCTTGAGTCAACAATAGATGCTATAGAAAATGGGCAAGTGTGGTATCAAGATGTTCTCAAATCAATAGAAAATGATATAAGAACTATAGTGAATAAGTAGGAGGAGGGAAGATCTTCTTCCCCCCACGTTATCTCCCTTAAGATACGTTTAGACTAACCTTTTCAGGCGCTAAGTGCCCGGGCGGTGGTGGGGGTAATCTTTCCATGAAATTAAGACCATACTCCGTTTTCAAAAACTCCTCAAATTCACGGAAAACCACGCTTTCAGTCTCATTTAATCTTAAGCATATCGGCTTTCCAACATATACTTCACTTAAATCATAAATGGCCGTACTCCTTAAAATACGGGGGTCCTCTACGACGATAGGCACTAAATTTTCCGGCAGCGGCTCCTGGAAAACCCAAGCCATATAAGAAACATTCACTATTCTATAAGATATGCCATCTCTTACAGGAACGCAATGGTTGACGGAGACGCTTTTAAAAGTTCTAGGGTGAACTTTACGAACCCATAAGAAGATATGGTATTCTCCATTAGCATTTATTATATCTTCGTACTCTGACGCCCACCATCCTATCTGCCTACATCTATGCTTAAACTGATTGATTAAATCCCATACTTTAGGAAACTGTACCGCTTTCAGATTTTATTCCCCCAAATAAAATTTTAGAGTGTTATGCTAAAAAATTTAACATTTTCCTAAAAACTTGCCTAAATAAAAAATTAGATTTTTTCATCAATAAATGTGCAAATTTTGATAAAAAGCGGCGTAAGCTAAGAAAGCAGAGGATTTTTAGCCGTTTTTATTCTAGGAATAATTAAGGCAAATGGGAATGGAAAGAAGGACGGGGCATGTTTTCAGAAAAACTATTTATTTTTCTAAGTAAAATTGTTTAAGTGCGGTTGGGAGAAAGGATTAACCTATGTGCCCTAATGATGAAGAATATGTTTTGGTTTATGATTGTGGGTCAACTAACATTAGAGCCGTTGCTGTTGACGCAGCTGGCAACATAAAGGCATTTTCAAGCCTACCTAATAGCCCACGCCAGCAGCCTGATGGTAAGCCCGGATGGCTAATTTGGGATATGGAAGACATTTGGCGCAAAATATGCCTAGTCTCTCGCGAGGTTCTAAGAGTCGTTGAGCCAAGGAAAATTAAGGCTGCCACAATAATTACTTGGGGCGCTGATGGCGCACCTGTTAAACGTGACGGTAAATTAACTTACCCTCCCATCTCTTGGCAGTGTCCAAGAACGAAAGAGGTGGCGGACAAAATTACTGAGCACATCAGCGCTTGGGAAATATTTAGGATCACCGGGTATCAAATAATCCCATTTAACACGCTATTTAAGATAATCTGGCTTAAAAAGGAGGCTCCGGAGGCTTTAAGAGAGGCTTACACATGGCTTATGATGCCAGGTTTAATAGCCCACAGATTGACAGGGGCTTTCCACATAGATCCAACAATAGCGTCCACTATGATGGCTATGGATCTTGGAAAAAGATCCTGGTCGCGCAGGATGCTCGAGATCGCGGATTTAGATGAATCGTTCTTCCCAGAATGGAGGGAGCCCGGCGAAATATTAGGGTATGTGACTGAGGAATCTGGAAAAGAATGCGGCTTACCTTCTAAAACTCCCGTCGTTGTCTGCGGCCATGATACGCAGTTCGCAATATTTGGCTCAGGTGCCAAGCCGGGTGAACCAGTTCTCTCCAGCGGGACTTGGGAGATCCTCAGCATTAGGGCTGACACTTTTAATCCAACCAGAAAGGGCTTTGAGGAAGGACTGATAATTGAGGCTGACGTTGAGAAAAATCTTTGGAACCCACAGTTTCTCATGATAGCGTCCGCGGTTATAGAATGGGTTTTACAGAATTTCTTCCGCGATATTGACGAGAAAAGGAAATATGAGATCGTAATTAGCGAGATGGAAAAAGTCCCGCTGGGCTCTGAGGGCTTAATCTTCATACCAAGCTTTGTTAGGGAGAGCGGCCCCCTAAGAAAATATGGCGTGATGGGGTCGATACTTGGCTTAGCTCTACATTCTTCCCGCAGTCAAATAATCCGAGCGGTCTTTGAAGGCTTAACGTTCCAGATGAGGGAGGCTCTCAAAAATCTAGTCGAATCATTGAATATTAGGGTTAACTGTATTCGCGTAGTTGGGGGCGGATCCAGAAATGATTTATGGAATCAAATGAGGGCTGACGCCGTGAAGCTTCCTGTCATAGTTCCAGCCCAAAGGGAGGCGGCAACTTTAGGCGCGGCGCTTATATCTTTTGTCGGAGCGGGATACTATGAGTCAATCGATGAGGCAAGAAGAAGCTTCTTTACTGAAGAAAAAATATTTTATCCAAACTACGCTAATAGCGAGATATTGGATAAAGTGTTTGAGAAATATTTGAAGACCTTGGAAAACTTGAAGCGCTTATATGAAGCATTAGAGTAGAAGGGTGGAAGAGAAAGGCAGGGGTGTTCAGAAGCATTAATTTGCTTTCACTCCAATAATATTTCTAATATCTCTCTTAGATTGTTCACCTTAAAGTCCGGCGTATCTTCTGTGCTAATTACGCTCACATTTTTACGCTGCACTAATATTGTTTTCATACCAGCTTTTTTTGCTCCCCTAACATCTATGTCTGGCGTATCGCCGACAAAAACGGAGTTAGAAGCCTCAACCCCTAGCGCATTTAAGGCGGCAAAAAAGATCTCTGGACTTGGTTTACGCCTATTAACCTCAGCTGAGATTATCACCACGCCCAAAAAGTCTTTAAGCCCATAAATAGTCAGGAGTTCATGGACGCATTCTGGGATCGCGAAGTTTGATATGACGCCTGTTTTATATCCGTGTTTAACTAGGCTCTGTAGAACAAAAGCTGCGTCTTTATCTGGGCGGACATGACGTATAAATTCTTCCGAGTATGCGTTAGCGGCGCCTATAGCGATATGGCTGGTGGGAGCATAAGTATAGCCTAATTTAGCTAAGCTTTGCGAGACCCTAAAAGCAAAGTGCGGTTCCTCAAAACTTCTGTGGATCCTCTCATACAGCTGATCCCGAACCTCAGAATATGCCTGTATAAAATCCCCATAAGAGACATTAACGCCGTTTTCGCTTAGAAACTTCCAGACATTCCTCAGGCATTCTTCATTAACTTTAACTGAGCCCTCATCATGCTCTATTAGAAGCAATGTATCAAATAAGTCGAAGAGAACCGCCTTAACGCCAGCTAGATTGCTGACCAATTCCCTCCACGCGCCCAGCCTTTCTAACCATTTTAAGTGTTTTCACATACTCCACCAATAAATATAGTTTTAGGTTCTTGTAATCTTTAGCACCATATTGTTGGTTAGTTGATTTATAGTACCTTGAGCATAAGTATTTAGAGGTTAAAGAGGGTGTTGATGTGCGCATAAACTGCCCTATACTTGCAGTTATTGGCTATAAGGCTTCCGGAAAGACCACGGTCGTCGAGACTTTAGTCCCCGAGCTCATCAAAGAAGGGTTTTCAGTAGCCTCCATCAAGCATATTGCACATGAAAATTTCTCCCTTGATAGGGAGGGAAGCGATACATGGAGACATTGGATGGGTGGCGCTAACCCCGTTATAGCATTCTCGGGAAATGAAGTGGACATTATGGTTAGAGCGCCGAATATCTCGCTGGAAGAAGTCTCTAAAGCCACATTATTCTTCGGCGCCAACATCATTATTCTAGAAGGGTTCTCCTCAGCGGTCATCAGGGAGAGAGGTATAGGCAAGATTATATGCGTGAGGAGCCTAGAGGAATATAATGAATTCAAGAATCATGTTAAAGATGATTTGATAGCTTTCTGCTCGCTTCAAGATCTTGGAGCACATATATTGAACATTAGAGAAGACCGCAAGATTTTGATTGAAAGAACATTAAATTTCGTCAAAAGAAGGGCGAGAATACTCGAAATATTGAATTCTCTTGCTAGGTTGGATTGCGGTAAATGTGGAAGAAATACATGTGAGGATCTCGCTGAAGAAATATATCGTGGTGCTGCAAGCATTGAGGATTGCACCATAATGAAGATGAAAAATAGACTAAACGCTAAAATCACTGTTTATGGCAGGGACATCCCGCTACAGCCTTTTGTATCAGAGCTTATCCGAAGAACAATTCTAGCAATGGTTTCCTCCCTAAAGAACGTAGAGATAAGCGGTGACGAAAACGTTTACGTTGATATTTCAAGGCGAAATTAGATCCTGAAGAGAGCGGCGCATCGAGAAGCTTAAATGCTTGTCTCAGATAAGGATAAGAATTAAGAATAGAGTGTCGGACGGATTCATATGATGTATAAGGTGATCTTTAATAGAAGATTTATTGCCGTTGATCCAAGCAAATGTATAGGTTGCAGTATATGTGAATTCGTGTGTGCCTTAGAGAAGGAGGGCGAACCTAACCCAATAAAATCTAGGATAAGAGTTATACATTTGAACCCAGCGCTTAACTTAGCAGTTACGTGCCGTTTCTGTGAGAACGCTCCATGTATAAGAGCTTGCCCACGTAACGCCATAAAGCAGTCTGAAAAGGGAGGAGTGCTAATTATAGATGAAGATAAATGCGATGGATGCGTCCTATGCGTACAGGCATGCCCCTTCGGTGGAATAATGCTTGACCCAGATAGAAGGATAGTTATAACGTGTGACTTATGTAATGGAGAACCTAAATGTATAGAGTTTTGCCCCGAAGAAGCTTTAAAGCTCGTTTCCGAGGATAAACTCTTTAACGAGATGCTTCATTCGACTGTAGAAAAATTGCCGAAAACCCTTGAGGAGCTCTCCACCATAATTAAGAGCGGAAAATGGAACGGGATATTCGCTGAAGCTGAGGAGAGAACCCGGAGAATTGAAGAAAAGCTCAAGGCTCTAAAGATCATAGGAGCCAAAACCAGCACTAAAAAATTATAGCCCCTAAGCACCGAATAATAGAAAAATTTGAGAAGGGTTTCGTTTTGCAGCAGGTTCCTTTCACCCTACTCTGGGAAACCTCTTAAAAATTCAGAAACCTTAGATATGCTTCTCGAAGTCTTAAATTCAAAGCCGCATTTCGGGCATTTGACGTACTCGCAGCTTAAGGAAGATAGCATTTTATCGCAGCTTTGACATGAAACCGTTCTAGCATACAGGATATCAAACTGAAAGCCACATTCAGGGCAAATTATTATTTGTTTTCCCCGCGCCACGCTTAAATCCCCTTTTTCACCCATCCCTTTTCCTTATTCCTTAAAAGCTTTGATGTTACTTCTGAGATAAAACTATTTTGCTGAGAGCTTCGGCAGAATGTCTTAGAACCCTCTCTTTTTATAATTTGTGCTTAAACTTAAATAGTGATTAAGGACTAAAGTAATTATTGAAACTAATAGTGAAAGCATTTGGATGGAGTTATCATGGAAAAATTTTTGCCGATACTTGACGTTATACGGATCAGACTTGGGGAAATTCTCTCAAAGAATAAGGATGGAATGATCTCTTGGGATCTTATAAAGCTCAAGAGCGTGGGTGATGATCTGCTTAAATTATCGGCAGACCTATATCCGCAGTTGTTTCAGGTTGGGCATAGGGTACTTTATCAGTCTATAAGGGAGGCTGGGTTAGGGATAGTGTGGAGAATATCGCTGATCGAGAGCTGCGGGGAGGTTAAAATTGAGGATAAGGAGTACTTTGAGAGCGTTTATGAGACGCTACTGAATATACATAGGAAGATTGAGAGTGGAGAATATTATAGGGCTTTAATCGAGATCGCAAATAAGAGGAAAGATGAGAAGGAACAATTTATCTTGTAAACAAGCAGTAGTAGAAAAGAAATATTTATTTTTGACTGCTTAAAATGCTCCCCTTGATCTTTTCAAAACCAATTAGGGATATTGAAGCTGCCTCAAGAAAAGTTTGAACTGGAACTATTTTTATGCCACGCTCAGAGAGCATCTTCTCTACATCAAAACTCTTCAATCTGTCGTAATTGTATCTCGGCATAATCAGCACGCGGGCATACTGATCCGATAATGCTGCTTCAATCTTACCCATCCCACGATAATCAAGACCGCCAACGGGCCAAACCTCGCCCAACGCAGTTATGGCTCCAGTCATAACAACTGTTGGATCTACCTCAACGCCCGTGAAAGCTGAAAGCATCGCTATAGCTATTGCAAGCCCGGCTGAGGGGCCCGAAACGGGCGCTTTAGTCGCCCCCAGTCCATACGTCTGTTTCTCCATACCCTTCGCCGGAGTTACTATCTCAACATAGACGTCATAGTCTTTAAACTTCCAGTTTGAAATTGAATTTATGTATATGAAGGCATCGTATGCGCTCGCAAGTATGCTTTCACCAGTCTCACTTCCAACAACATGCACTTTCCCCGACCCCTTCGGATTAACAACGACTTCTATTACCCCGATAATACCGCCTACCTCTCCACGTTCGCCGAGGGCTATAAGACCATAGCTTTTTCCGACCTCGGGCTTAGGTATTCTTACGGTCTCCAGAATCATTCTTTTAGCCTCTTCAACCGCTTCATCGTAAGTTCTTTCTAAAGCCTTTTCAAAGTGATATAGTTTTAACGGATAGTTTTCAGGATTTATGTTTTCAAGCTTTGCCAGCAAATCTGGATCGTCTGGCTTAATATTGAGCACTGAAAATAGGCGCTCCAAATCGTTTTCATAGAGCTTCTTTATTTCATGGACTTTTTCAGGTCTATATTTCATTGCTTGCACAAGCCTGTAGCACGCCTCAAGCTCCTTAGTTCTGAGGCGATTAGCATCATCAATCGTATCCGCAATCTTTCTTGGACTGAGTATCTTTTTCTCAAAGATCCTTAATATATCGTTGGATGTTAAACCCTCCTCCAAGTGATGCTTGTACCGCTTGAGATGAATCTCTATTATCTCAAGCTTCTCTTTCATATTCTTCGGGTAGGTAAATTCAAAGTGTCTTGTGAAACGCTCAAGTAAAGCCGGATCAAGGACATCAATACGGTTCGTTGCGCCAATGACAACGACATTTGTGAGCGGTGTGAAGCCATCTATCTCAGTAAGTAGCTGAGAGACAACTCTATCGATCACTGGATCATGAGTCCCCCTTCTCGGGGCGATGGCATCAATCTCATCGAAAAATATTATTGCAGGCGCATTTTTACGCGCATCCTCGAATATATCACGAATTGTTTTCTCGGGATCACCGTAATGCCCTTGAAGAATTGACGGACCGTTAATGTTATAGAACCAAACATTGTTCTCTCCAGCTATAGCCTTAGCCAGAAGAGTTTTACCAGTCCCCGGGGGACCATAAAATATGAAGCCTTTAGGCGGCTTATAACCAGCCTTAACCGCCAGATTGGCATCCAGCGCCAAGGAGATTTCTTTAATTATTTCCTCCTTTATTCCATGAAGCCCACCGACATCGCTATATCTTTCTCTTGGAGCTATCCTTATAATCGCCCTCTTCGCAGCCTCAGTTTTTTCCGTGGTGGTATAACTCCTTAGCTTACGCGCAGCATCTCTAAAGTCGCTTAGGCTTATCTCCACCGCGTTTTTAACCTGCTGATCGCCCTTAAATCCCAGTAGAATTCTGCCTATGATTCCGCGTTGGATAGGCTTAAACTTTTCACTCATAACTATGTCAAATGCGTTACATACGTCCGCCGGAGTTAATCTTACTCCACCAACGCTCATCAATGAATCCTCGAGAGCATCAATTATCTTGACAGGATCAATGTTTATGCCATATTTTTCACATTTTCTTCTAGCGATCTCGATAAGCATAGCTTTATTGACCCCGGCGTCCAAGTCTATTGTCCCTACAATTCCTCTGCGTCTAAGGGTTTCGGTAATAGTTTCATATTCATTCGTGGATATCAACAGAATACATCTATAGTTTTTCTTCTGGAGGTCATCGATTTTCTCCAAGAAAACTGTTTGAACCCTTTTCTCCTCCATACCAACCTCAGTCGTCGATGCGAAGCGACTTCCAAAAGCATGAAATTCGTCAATCAATATTACGCTCGGTCTTTGAAAGGCTGCCTCAAAGAAGGCGCTGAGCTGCTGGGCGCTTTTACCATACCACATAGTGTAGACTTCTTCCGGCTTTAGAGAAGCATAGTAAACTATTAAACCATACTTTAAGCCAGCTTCAAAAATCTCCCTCTGACAAGCTTCGGCGAAAAAAGTTTTACCGCTACCGGAACTTCCTTTTAATATGAAGATTTTAGGCGGTGGAACCGGGCTGCTTTTCCTAACCTCCGGGTCCTTAAATATATGATAATAAGCGCTTAAAAGTATCTTTTCAAACTCTTCATCTCTCCCAACAACGTCGTTTCTCGTAACTTTCGGGAAATCTATTCTTTTCCTTATTGCTTTAGCCTTTTTCTCAACTTCAGATTTCCTTTTTTCGGGCGGTTTTTGGAGAAACCTCCATAATCTATATTGCCATGAAGTTAAGTAAAGTAATGGTGAGAAAATCTTCCTTAACACGTGCCTATTATACCACCATTGGCTTGTGAATTCTTCCTCCCTATCTTCATCATACATTTTTATCTCACCCACCACCCACAATCATCCAGTAAAATTGGTGCAAAACGTAAATGCTGAAAAGAATTAATAGAACAATTAACGCCCAACGGATTCTTGAAACACCTTCGCTCTTGTTTTTGAAATACGAATCTATTATGAAGAACGCGTTAATATAGGCGATAAACGCGCTTATTAAAGCGAAAAGCGCAGCGTTCACTGGTGTAGGAAACTTGATATTGAAGAAACTTGAGGGGGACGTTTTTTGAGCGATTAAAACTATGTTAAGTCTATAGTTTGATGTTTTATTTTCATTTGGCATCATTCTAGCGGAATATAGCTCTATAAAGTATCCTTGAGGTGTCGTTGATGCTGGCTTAGTTTTTCCATAAAAATCGCGGTCACCTGTATAAACCCCTATAGTAGCATTCCACAAGTTACTCGATTGGAAGGATACTAAAAGATTATAAACTCCTTCTGATTCCAGCTGCACGTATATTATGGAGATTTCTCTCCCATATTGAAGCTCCCTTGGGGAAAACGAGATTCTAAAGTCGCTTGATCTCGATGCATTGCACTTAACCCATAAATCCTCTACGGGCGGCAGTATAAAGATCGCTAGCCAGTCTCCTACTTGAATTACGGCGTTAAGATTGATTTCAAAAGCCGCGGGATTTTCATCTGTATAAATTAGAGCTGAAACCTCCGTCGAGTGGAGACTTGCGACACTGCTTAAAAGAATTAAGATTATGAGAGATGCTGAAGAAAAATTCCCTAAGTTGATGAAGATATTACTCCATTTACTATGAAAATTCTTTAATGCCATTTCGATTCTTCCAAGAAAATAATTCTTATACTTTTCAATAAACGTTTCCCTCAACAAATAAGCAGCAATAATTGAACAAAATAATTGTCTGGAAAGAAAAATGGTAACAGAAAACATTATTTAAGATCGAAGATTTACAGTATAATGCTGTAGCGCCATTTGAGCGGACTGAGAGTTTATGTTTAAGCGCAAATATTGGGGTGAAATTAAAGATCCCATATATGGATACGTGTATATAACTGAGGCTGAGAAAAAGATAATTGATTCATTTCCATTTCAAAGGTTGCGTAGAATAAGGCAATTAGCTGGCGCCGAATATGTTTATCCCGGAGCCAATCATACCAGATTTGAGCATTCAATAGGGGTTATGCACCTAGCCGGCTTAATCGTTGATAACCCTCAGATATCCCAGCTTTTATCTGAGGATGAGGTTCAGATGATAAGGATAGCAGCTTTACTCCATGACGTTGGACACGGCCCCTTCTCCCATATTTTCGAGCATATACTTACAAAATTTTTAGGTAAAACCCACGAAGATATGACATTCTGGATAATTACAACCTCTGAGCTTAGGGATATTATAGGCGAGCTGGGCTACGATCCGAAGGTTATCGGAGCATTATCTGTTGGACGCTTGAATAAACCTAAAATGGCTTTCATGGATCAAATCATTAGAAGCGCCGTCGACGCTGATAAGCTGGACTTCGTTGTGAGAGATACGTATCATACTGGAGCGGAGTACGGGTTTGTAGATGTCATACGTTTAGTGCGCACGCTAGACGTCATTGATGGAAACTTGTCAGTTGACATGGGCGCTCTGTCCGCTCTAGAATCATTTATACTTGCGCGTATAGAGTCATTTAAGAGCATATATTTCCACAGGGTTGGTAGAGCGGTTCAAATAATGCTCGCCATGGCTATGGAGCGCGCTAAAGACGATTTGAACCTAGTAGACTTTAGGTCCCCCGAAGAGTATCTATCCTTAAACGACTATACTTTATGGACGAAACTGAAGGAATGCGACAAGTCAAGGGAGATTATCGAGAGGCTGGAGAGAAGAAAGCTTATAAAGTGCGCGTATGATCCGCCGCCATTCTACATTAGAGATAAAATCGTGTCAACCATCTTCAACGTTGAGGGCATAAGAAATAGGATAAGGGATCAGATAGCCGAGGAAGCTGGTGTCAGCCCGCAAAGCGTAATAATTGATGTACCAACCCTTCCCTCAGTTCCATACCACCATGCTTTTCCAATGGAGCCTATGGAGATTCCTGTCTTTCAGAAGACTAGGGATGGCAGGAAGATCTCGGGTAGATTAAGTGATGTTTCCGGAATATTTGATTTACTTAAAGGTTTCATGAATATACTTAGGGTCTATACTGAGGAAGAATATTTAAAGAGGGTTCAGGAGGTTTCTGAGAGACTCTTCGGTGAACTACCATTCTCAATGAGAATATCCTACTAACTGTTACTGTTAATGGAGTTGTCGATGAAGTGGATAAAATATTGAGGGGTCGACCCATAGTTCCCGGGAAAGCAAGCGGAATAGCTTTAGTTTCAATGAAGCCGCTTAGCTTTTTGGGCGGAATAGACCCTAAGACGGGGGTTGTTGTTGAAAGGAACCATGATCTTTTTGGCAAAACTATTAAAGATTCTATATTATGTTTTCCTCATGGTCATGGTTCAACGGTGGGCAGCTTCGTCCTATACTCTCTTGCCAAAAACGGTTTAGCGCCCAAAGCTATAGTGAACGTGCTGGCGGATCCCGTTGTAGTTGTTGGCGCAGTCATTGCCAACATACCCATGATCGATAAGATAGATGTGAGCCAGATAAAGATGGGAGATTTAGTTGAGGTAGATTGCTATTCTGGCACTGTGAGGATTTTAGGGAGGTGAAGGACCTGTATTTGAGCAGAGAGGAGGAGCGAATTTATGACGGGGAGCTCGGCTGGGCTTATGAAGTATCAATGAAGATACTTGTTAAGCTAGGCGACCTTTACGGGGCTAAGCGCCTTATACCTATTGAGTCGGCGCATATATCGGGAGTCTCCTATAAAACTATTGGTGATGCTCCAATAGAGTTTCTGGAAGCATTATTGGAAGCTAATGGGAGAGTCAGAGTGAAGACAACAATGAATCCTTCCGGCATAGACTGCGAGGATCCAATATTCAAGTATCTCCCGAAAGAGATTACTGAGAAGCAGAAGAAGATAATAGATATATATGAGGGGCTGGGGGTTGAGAGATCCCTAACATGCACACCATACTATATTAAGGCGGCTCAAAGCGGATCTCATTTATCCTGGGCTGAATCCTCAGCGGTCATTTACGCCAACTCAATACTCAAGGCTTGGACTAACCGTGAGGGCGGTCCTAGCGCGCTCGCATCAGCGTTAATAGGTAAGACCCCCGACTACGGCTTACATCAGCCAGAGAACCGCCGTATATCAGCAATCATTAAAGTTGAAGCGGATCTCTTAAGCGAGTCAGATTACGGCTTATTGGGGATATACTTGGGTAAAGTTTTAGGCGATAAAATCCCATTGATTAGAGGCAGAATTCTCGGGGAAGAATTGTTTCTGAAGCAGATGGGAGCTGCGATGGCTACAAGCGGAATGGTTCCAATGTTTTATTTCGATGACTCAGAAGCTATGTCCCAGAGGACGGATGAAGTGATATCCGTGGACAATAGAGATATTAGGAGGGCCGATGAGGAGATTTCCTCGTTCTTTGAAAAGCCAGATTTAATCTTTATCGGATGCCCCCACTGCTCCCTTGAGGAAATAAAGTGCGTCTCAAATCTTCTACGCGGGAAGAAGATTAGGAAAGATATTAGATTATGGATTTGCACGTCAAGGTTCATACGTAATAAAGCAGCTGAATACGTAAGGATCATTGAGTCTTCCGGCGGGCGCGTTATATCCGACACTTGCGCAGTTGTTACATGGTTAAGGGAACTTGGCATAGAAACCCTAATGACTAACTCGGCGAAGACAGCGTATTATGTGCCATTAATGAGCAATGTTAAGGCTGCGCTCTCACCAATGAAAAAATGTATAGAAATAGCCCTTCAAAAATAAGGGGGAGGAAACTCACCTCTTAGATTTGAGCATGCTTAGTATTTTACTAGCTCTTTCAGTTAAAGGTATTGTCGCCTTCTCAAACCTCTCCTTCCCAAACCTTAAGGGACGTGTCGCATCTATGCCGACTTTAGTTGTTAACCCTGTCTCCATATCCGCTGAGGGATCTAGGGTTGATCCCCTCACGTTTCTGATCAATAAAATGTCTTCGTCTCCCTGAAATCTCGTCGCTATAGCCCATTCAACCTCTTCTGGATTAAAGACATTTATGTCGGCATCAACAACAACCGCGTGTTTTAAGCTTGGATGCGCTGCGAAGGCAGCTAGCAAAGCGTTCTTCGCGTCACCATCGGTCTGCTTATCTATTGAGATTATGGCGTGCAGCCACCCACATCCCCCAATAGAGAGGTTAACGGCTCTAACCCTCGGTACAACCTTTGATACAGCGTCGTAGATCATCGCTTCCCTAGGCAACCCCATGAGCAACATATGCTCAGGTCCGCCCGGCAGGAGCGCTTGATAAATATGTTTTTCCCTCCTCATAACGTTGATAACCTCTATGACCGGCTGATGCCTCGGGATATCATAGGCTCCGGTTATGTCTACGAACGGTCCCTCTAAAGCCTCCTCACTACGTGAGATTCTACCCTCAAGAATTATCTCAGACTCTGACGGCGCATATGCATCAACCTTCTCACATCTTATAAGCTTGAGCCCACCATTAAGCAGCCGGTTCGCCACCCAATACTCGCTGACCCCAAACGGCGGCGATGCTGCCGCAGCTAGAAGCACGGCTGGGTGAACACCGACAGCTATAGATACATCGAGGTCCCTCCCAGATTCCTTCGCCATCAACCATAGCTTAAATAAGTGTCTTGGAACAAGCCTTATAGCCAGCCGCCTATCGTCTAAAACCAACAGCCTATGAATTGAGACGTTTTCGATGCTTCCATCCAGGCTTCTTGCTGAAACTATGGCTGATGTTATGTATGGTCCAGCGTCACGCTCATAATGCTTCAGAACTGGAAGCTTTGAGAGCTTAGGCTCCTCAACAACCTCCTTTACTGGAGAATCATCAATTATTTTCGGTTTCTCAGGTCTATTAACGGCATCAATTATCTTTAGGTGCAGCCTGTCTTCCGTGATTCCTAAAGAGGCGCATATCCTCTTTCTAGTCGCACAAACATTTCCGACGATTTTCACATCATTATATCCTTCAATCTTGTCGAAGAAAATTATTGGAGGGTTCGTTGGGGAGAAATTCTTCATTATTGCGGAGACCTCAAATATGGGTGAGACGCTCTCCTCTATATGAACAACTTCATTAAGATCTTCCATGTACTTGAGGAAATCCCTAAAGCTCATGCTTCCTTCTCCTTCATAATCTTTTCCAGGAGCCTCAAAAACACTTGCCCAGCTTTCACCTCGTTAATGGTCTTCAGAAACGTTGAAACTAGAACTATCTTATTTGTGAAGGCAGCTAGCCGCTCGGCTATCAGCCTAGCGGTAATAGTGTTCCGTTCACCTAAGAGTATTGAGGATAGGGGCAGCCTAGATAGCTCGAGCCTAGATGGTATTGAAACAGCGAGAGTCCCCAGATTTTCTTCGTCACCCTCACTTAATAACACTATGTAGGAGTTCCCCAGCTCTATTACCGTAGCCGACAACCTTCTCCCCTCTTCAACGGTTTCCTCGTGAAAAACTTTTACGCGGTTCATCGCTATCAAACCTAAACTTAAATTTTAGAAAGCATTCTCTTTAATTCTTCACCGTTCTTCTTCCACCAGTTGAAGAGCACCCTCATATCAATGCCCAAATTGAAATTGCGGACACCTAGCTCAATGTATCTTTTAGCGTCCTCTGGGCTCCCTATCTCTGCTCTTGGAACTACACCCATCTTTAAAGCAGTCTTAATTACTTTCTCTTCAGCCTCCCTTACCTTAGGATGATTTATCTCGCCCGGTAACCCTATGCTTATTGAGTAGTCCATTGGACCGAACTGAACCATATCTACGCCTTTAACTGAAAGTATCTCCTCGAGATTCTCAACAGCCTCTCTTTTCTCAATCATCAGCGCAACTACGGCGTCATCGCAAATCTTCACGAGATCCATAGCCGAAGCTAAAGCTCCCGTGTATCCAACCCTTCTATCTAACCTATATCCATTTATTCCTTTGGGCTCCATCCTGACCGCTTTAACGGCTTCCTCGGCGTCCTCAACTGTTCTTATGTCTGCAAACAGAACATTCTGTATTCCAGCGGCTAAAGCCCTTTCGGCGAGATATACTCTCGGTTGCTGATCTATCTTTATCATCGTTGAGAGACCAAACAGCTCCGCAGCTCTCGCCAAATTATCTAAGTCATGCAGGTCATATGAACTGTATTCACCTAGGAACTCAACATAATCATACATTCCCGTGCAGCCGATAACCTCAACTATGCCAGGCCATGGGCAGACTATTCTCGTTCCAATTGTCGGTTCGCCCTTTCTTAAAAGCTCCCTGAGCCTGTTAACCCTCACATAAACCACCCGCAACTAATAAGAACAATACTCAAAGAGCTTATTATTTAAGTGTTTAGCACCCTAATGCGCATAAAGGGGAATTTGATGGAAAAATATCAATCTTTCGAAGAAGAGAGTATTATGGTTCGAAGAGAAAGGGCTAGGAAAATACTTAGCATCTTGAAAAGCAGCTTTCCTATACCGGATATTTCGGATCTTGCAAAAGACCCGTTTAAAATTCTAGTAAGAACTATTATAAGCCAGTCAACCTCCGAGAGAAATACCCAAAGAGCCTTCGAGAATCTATCATCCAAGATGCCGATAACTCCGAAAAGCTTAGCTGAAGCCGATGTTAGGTGCATCGAGGAAGCCTTAAAAGTCGCAGGTTTATATAGAAATAAGTCGGTGGTTCTTAAGGAAATGTCAAGGATGATAATTGAGAAATTTGGCGGGAGCCTCGACTTCATATATTCGTTGCCGTTAAATGAGGCTAGGGATAAGCTACTGAGCTTGCCGGGGGTTGGACCTAAAACCGCAGATATAGTTCTGCTTTTCTGCGCTGAGAAACCAGTTTTACCAGTGGACACTCATGTCCGGAGGGTTTCTAAGAGGCTTGGCTTTGTACCAAAGAATGAGGAGAAATACGATTCTATTAGGGCGAGGATTGAGGAGTTATATTCTCCTGAAGAATATTTTGATGTGCACATGCTCCTTATAGCTCTGGGAAGAAAATTCTGTAAATCTTTAAAGCCAAGTTGCGCCCAATGCATAGTTAACAATTTATGTCCTTCTAGGAAACTTTAGAACCTAGTTTTTGATGGAATTCAATTTCGCTTCCTCTCTCATTTAACCTTATTTGTCCAACGCAAATTTTTGACACTGCTCCATTAACATTGGTGTACATTTTCAGTATCCCTCGACTGTAGTCTATGGAGCTTATTACCCCAATGCCCAAAAATCTCCCCTCATTGTCCTCTAGGGATATTAGCAGTCCTTTCTCGTCTTTCTCATGCATAACTTTAACTGGCTTATTGAATTCTGAAGCAATCTTAAGCTTTTCGTCCTCATTCAACGTAGAGCCTTCTTTCAACACTAATATTATGGAGCCCTGCAGGTTCTCGCAGTATATGAGCTTATCACCTATGATCTCTTCAATCCTCTTTTTCAGAGATTGATCAACCCTACCGTTGATCTCTAAACTTCCACATAATTTTACCCAGCTTATCGGTATAGTGCGCACCTTAGCATCCTTCAAATATTTCTTGAATAAAGCCTCTCTAATAATCTTCCTTGTTTCCCTATCCCTTTTCTTCACATTTTTCGGCGCCTCAACTGTAAGGAGGTTTGTCCCCGCTTTAGCTAGGGAGCTTATTAGCGGATTCAAAGATTCGCTGCTCTGTATAATCACGGTGACCATTGGTTTAAGAGAGTTAACTAGCTGACACTTATACTTTACAGCATCAGCGCCTTCAACCCACCCATCAGTGTTGATTATCACGAAGTCCGATCCCATTTCTAAAGCCTTATCCTTAAGTTTCAATAAACCATTTATAACCTGGTCTACCACGGCGTATGGACTCGTAGTGCCGATGAAAACAGCATCAGCTAGCGGTAGATTAACTAGGTCGATGACTGATTTTCTCATGAAGCTTAAGCCCAATGTTCCTGGGGGTCCTATATCGGATTGACCTAGGTCTCCGTCCACGAGAGCTACTTTGCGCCCATTATTTAAGGCTATATTAGCTAGATACGTGCAGAAACTGGTCTTCCCAGAATCAACCCCGCCCAGTACAGCGATCTCTACTCTCCCATTAACCGACAGTATCTTGCTTGCGGCCTCCTTCCATGAGGAGGGTATTGGGTCCTCATCTATGATATTGAAAGACGCCGCGTTTCCGAGAAATATTTCAACCTGCGAATCTTCAATCGCCTCAAAAGGTATTCTCCTCCCCCACCTAACAACTAGATGGTCGCCTGCTTTCACCGGAGCCCCAAATGATCTCATAGACCCTGAGTGAAGAATAATGCATGCCGGTCCATCCACTAGAAGCGTCTTTCCGCGTTCAATCTTCTGCCTCATTAACGCTTTCCCTCCGGATTTTTTCACCCTTTCTTGAAGCTATTTTTACAGCGGACTCCGCATCGCTTAATTTTCTTTTAACCCCGCTTTCCTTCAAAACACTTGTACCCTCCTCATTAACCATCTCAATAGCCACATTTTTTGGGAGGGATTTCTCCAGTTTACGCGCCAGCTCTATAGCTAGGTTGGGTACACCTTTCCCAATTCTAACCTTCTTAATCCTTGACGGGGTATTTAACTCCGCTAGTATATGACTTATAGCATCGTCTACGCTTGAAAATTCTCCCCTTTTAATAGGTTTACCGTCAGCGAGCACTGCAACACCAAACGTTTTTCCCGGATCAACACCGATAATAAGCTCTTCGTAAAAATCTTTGTTCACAGCTATTCGTAGGGCTTCACCTATTATATTCGATGGGTCCGACTCAACATCGTAGATTAAAACTTGTGGATGATTTATTAGAGCCCTCTCATTCTCAGTGGTTATGATGACTTTGACCGACGGGGGAATAGCTTCCCCGGGCACAATGCTCAGGAATGGAACATTCCTGTTCTTAAGCTCGTTAACAAGCTTATAGTATGCTTTTCCATTAACTGTTGAAACAGCTATCTTCGCTCGGACCCTCATAACGCTACGCTCAAAGGTATCCCAATCTATTTACTACAGAAAAGACTAAATTTAAACTTTTAACTATTTTAGTTTGTGGTGTAATTGGGGCGCTGGATACCTACGGGGTGCCCTCCACTTGACAATGTATTGGAGGGTGGTCTTAAGCCAGGCGAATTGACGCTAATATATGGTGAGGCTGAAACCGGGAAGACGAGCTTAGCGATCCAATGCTCTGTGAACTCGGCGAGAATGGGTTATAAGACCATATTTGTTGACGCTGATGGAACATTCTCATTGGAGAGGCTTTCGCAGATATCCTCCCAAAACTTTGATGAAATACTGCAATTTTTGATTCTCTTCACGCCTTCAACATTTGAGGAGCAATCTAAATTAATAGATGACTTGGAGAAATGCGTTGGCGGGGATATGGGTTTAATAGTTTTTGATACGATAACATCACTATACCGCGCAGAGATCGGAGGTAAGGAGGAAGCCTTTAAAATAAATAGGGAGCTTAACCGCCAAGTTGCTATGCTGGCTCAAATAGCCAGAAAATTTCAAATACCGATTTTAATCACAAGCCAGGTGAGAAGCATTCTAACAGACGCCGGCGCAAGCGCATTTATAGAGCCCGTTGCCTCAAGGGTTTTAAGATATTGGTCAACGTCAATTATCGGTTTATTTAAGACGAGCAGAACGGGGATAATTAGAGCAAACGTTGAAAGGGTTTACGGGGTTGAGAAGAAGATAACAGTCTACTTATTTGTGGGTAGCTCAGGTGTGCAGGAGTGTGGAAGAATAAGTCATATGGTTTAGCGGTGAAAAACGTTGGTTATGAATGAAATATTTAACGCATTATACTACATTTTTCCAGCATATTGCGCAAATGCATCACCAGTCCTCTTCGGCGGCGGTAAACCTATTGATTTTGGAAGAAAATTTATTGATGGGAAACCAATATTTGGTCCGCATAAAACTTATAGGGGTTTTATTTTCGGCCTATTGGTCGGCACGCTTGTCGGATACATCCAGGAGTTTATCGCGCCAACCTACGGTTTACCAGCTGGCAGCGTTCTCCGCGGTTTTTCTCTATCACTAGGAGCGCTGACAGGCGACCTAATAGGCTCATTTATAAAGAGGAGGTTGAATCTTAAGCCTGGAGCTCCGCTCCCCGTTATCGATCAACTATCTTTTGTTATTTTTGCCCTATTATTTTCGCTGATTATTGAGCCTAGCTCGATATCGTTTATGGGGGCAGCCTTAATAATCGTTTTAACCGCCCCAATTCACATCCTGGTCAACATTATAGCCTATTTGCTGCGGTTAAAAGAAACGCCGTGGTGACCGCGCTAAAGGCTAAATGAGCAGCTTCTTTTATATCCGCTCTGCAAATAAGACTTTTAGCGATATGAGCCTTCCATTATTTAACAGAGCGAAGTCATCTCTTTGCACATGCCTCCCAAAATACAATATAAATCCATATTTGGGTAGATGTTCCCATAACTGCATATATTGCTACGCGATTAAATTCCCGAGCTTTAATAGTCCTGTGACGCCAAGGCTAAACCTAAAAGAGGAGATTTTTAAGATAGTTAAGAGGACGAGGACGCGCTTGCCGGTCATGCTCAGCGATTCAACAGACCCATATCAGCCACTTGAAAGGAACTATGAGATAACTAGGAGGTGCATAGAGGCTTTAGCTGAAAACCGGTTTCCCATACTAATAGTTACGAAGTCAGATCTAGTCGTCAGGGATATTGACATTTTAAAGAAGACCCAAACAGTCGTATCGATGACGATTACTACGACACGCAGTGACATTGCCAGAATTATAGAGCCGAATGCCCCTGAGCCGAATGCACGTTTCCACGCGCTCAAGAGAATAATAGATGAAAATATATCGGCGGTCGTCAGAATAGATCCAATAATCCCATCAATTAATTCTGACATTAAAGATCTTGAGAAGATAGTTTCTAAGTCTTCTGAGATAGGTGTTAAACAAATAACTGCTTCCACGATGAAGATTGTTAGAAACCTGATACCATACATTAGACATGAAAATCCAGGGCTCTCAAAAAGACTGATAGATCTTTATAAAGACGGTGAATGGATCGGGAGCTACAAATATTTGAGGAGGGACATTAGACGAAGCATACTTGTAGGGTTAAAATCCATAGTTGAAGGTTATGGCTTAATGTTCGCGACATGTAGGGAGGGTTTCCCAGATCTCAACACGACGATATGTGATGGAACAGCGTACTGCCGTAGGACGCTAAACGGTTTTCTTACATTTAAGAAATAACCATAATTGACTATTGCTTGAACAAATCCCTAGAAAGCCCTCTCCTCATCCTTATAGATTCCACTATTCCGGACATATACTCCCTAGGAACTTTCTCCCAGTGAGAGAATCTGCTTTGCCAAAACGCCCTTCCGGAAGACGCCGACCTCAATTCATCCGCCAAGCCTAGAGACTCAGCTATAGGTATAAGTCCATTAATCACGAGAAGCGGCCCCCTTTGCGACACATTTAAAATTTTGCCGCGCCTTTTAGCCAGCAAATTTACGAGGACTCCAACCTGCTCAGCTGGAGCAGATATTTGAATGGCGTACACGGGTTCAAGTAGAATTGGGCTAGCCGTCATAAATGACTTAAAGATTGCTTTTCTCACGGTTGGAGTTATCTGCGCATACCCTCTATCCTCTTTCTCCTGAGCGAGATGTACGTCCACTAAATTTACCCTTACACCCTTTAGGGGTTCGCCACATAAAGGTCCAGATTTACATGCCCACCTAAAACCACTTATAATGGCGTTTAAATCTTCCTCAGAATAATGATAGCCGGAGAGGTCGACTAAAATATTCTCGTTTTCTTCGACCTCAATTATTAGCTCAGCATTTTTTACGGTTCTAGAGGATATTTCGGCATCTTTAAGACAAGCCCTTATACTGGTCGCCCCCAATAGATTCTCCCTTATTGGCTCAACATTTATCGATATGCTGTTAAGTTCATTAGGGCTTAGAACCGTCGCTACTATGCCGGTTTTTTCAATGCTTTCTCTATAAGATATTATGGGTTTCGAAACAACTATTTCTAAGTCAGGCGCTTTCTCTTTTATGGCTTTTATAGAGATATCTAGGTGTAGCTCTCCCACACCGCTGAGGAGGTATTCTCCAGTCTCCTCATTAACTGAAAGAGATAGATGAGGGTCTTCAATTAGGAGGGATTCTAGAACCCTCATCAAGCGCGGCAGGTCTCTAGGGTCCTTCGGCTCAATAGATATTGTGACCACAGGTTCAGAAATATACTTGATTTCCTCGAATGGAACCATATTATGCTTATGCTCCACGTCTACTATGGTTTCCCCCACTCTAACCATCTTAAAGCCCGAGAGAGCCCCTATACTACCTGACTCAAGCCTATGGACATGCTCCCTAAATGCGCCCATGTAGATTGAAAGCTTGTTAACTACGCATTCCTCTCCAGCATTTACGAGATAAACTCTGTCACCTTCCTCTATGCTACCTGAAAATATTCTTCCTGTGGCTACTAGACCCTCCGTCGGATCACTCTTAACATTAACCACGCATATAGCTGTTGGACCATGCGGATCGCATTCAATCATGGCTCTACCTATCTCCGAATCCAGTTTCCCTCCCCATATCTTCGGCACCCTATATTTCTGCGCCTCAACCGGGCTTGGCAGATTCCTCACAATGGCTTCTAGAACGGCTTTATGAAGCGGAATTATCTCCTGGAGGCTCTGCCACTCACCGGAGCTATATGCCTCAATTATATCGCTGAATTTTATCCTCTTCCTCTTGGCGAGCTCTGCCGTTAACCCCCATTTATGCAGCGCCGAACCCAATATAACGTTTCCCCTAGAAACATCGATTTTCCATTTATCCCTGAAAGGCGGCTCGCAATACATATCTATCAGATTATTAAAGCCTTGAATAATGCGCGCCACCTTAGCGTGGATTTGATCCACTGTCAACTTTAACTCAGTGATTAGCCTGTCAACCTTATTTATTAGGAGGATGGGTTTAATCCGCTCGTCAAGTATCTGCCTAGTAACAACTTCGGTCTGCGCCATTATCTCTTCAACGGCGTCAACTAAAACTATTGCGCCATCAACCACTCTCAACGCTCGCGCAACTCTACCTGTGAAGTCAACGTGCCCCGGCGTGTCTACAAGGTTCACAACGTATTTTTCGCCGTCCAACTTGTGCAGTAGTGATATGTTTCCAGCCTTTATGGTTATTCCTCTCTTCCGCTCCTCCTCGAGATAATCTAGCATCAGTATTTCGCCAGCTAGACTGCGGGGTATTAAACCGGCTTCCGCGAGCAGTAAATCCGTTAATGTTGTTTTTCCATGATCTATATGGGCTACTATGCCTATATTACGAATATGATCCTTCCTCTTCATAATAGCCAATATCTCTTCCACTTGAGCTGACCTAGCCATCCACCTTATCACTCAACAATACTAGACTAACCATACCCCTAAAATTAATTTTAACTGAGCAAAAGATCGAGTCTTCACCGTATGGAGCATGAGCATGCTACTTGTATCTCTCGCGCCTCTTCTTCCTCTTTCTCTTTTCGCGGCGCATTCTCTTCTTCTTCCACTTTGCTCGCATCGCACACCCTCTTTCCTAAACGGATCTCAAATTAATCTATTTTTAGCCCCAATATGAGGCTTTAAAGACTTTAAAAAGGTCTTCCCATTTGACTTATTAATTTTTCGGGTTTAACCGCGCCGTTAACGCTACACTTATAAAACTGGAGTCCTCTAGTAGTGAAATCCGAGACGAGGAAAGCTGAAAATGAAGGGCGGTTTACTCTGCATACCTTGCACTTTGAGGGCGGCATACAGCATAGCCACTAAGGCAACCGACGATGAGAAGATGCATAAAAGAGTTATATTTGAAACCTTAAGGTGGCTGAGCGATAATAGTGAAAACCTACTAAATATTACGCCCGCGGTATTACACACATATGCCTTTAGGCTCGTTCAAAACATAACTGGGAATAGGGATCCATTCGCAAACTTAAAGAGGGAATCAAATAAAATTGCTATGCGCCTCATACCGCTTCTAGAAGGAAGGATTGAGGGGAAGCCTCTCCAAGATGCTTTCAAGCTGGCGGTTATGGGGGCTATATGTGGCAACTCCATAGACTTTGAGGTTGAAGGCTACCAGGTTTCCATCGAGAGACTTGAGAAACCTCTGCTGGAATGTTTAGGAAGCGGGCTGGCTATAGATGATACATGTAAGCTCATGGACGCCCTATCTAAATCCAAATCAATCCTATATCTTCTAGATAACGCTGGCGAAATAGCCTTCGATAAGGTGCTCATAAAGCTGATAACTAAAATATATCCGGTTAAAGTCTACGCTGCCGTGAAATCCGGGCCGATCATGAATGATGCGACGCTAAATGATGCGTTAGAGGTAGGATTAAACGAGGATGCGGAGGTTATTACGACCGGTAGCTCCTCAATAGGGTTAAATTTAGAGGAGTGCTCAAAGGAATTTATGAGGTATCTGAGGGAGGCTGATGTTATAATCGCTAAAGGTCAAGGCTATTATGAGAGCTTAACGGAGATTGAAAATATCCTTCTGAAGCCGATAGCATATATGCTTAGAGCTAAATGTTTAGTTGTAGCTAAATCCCTTAAAGTAAGTCAGGGGGCAAACGTTGTCAAAGTTGTAAACTATTAGATTGCTTCAGTCTTTATTAGGGGAGATTTATGAGGCTGGGTGCGCTCTTCTCCGGCGGAAAGGATTCGTGTTTAGCCGTCTATAAGGCTCTTAAATTTCATGAGGTTTCCTGCCTGATAAGTTTGATTCCAAGAAGCGAGGAGAGCCGCATATTTCATTACCCGAACATTTGGGTAACTAAGGTTCAAGCGGAAGCCATGGGCGTACCAATAATCCAGATGGAGACAGGGGACAGCGAGGGCGAGGAGATCGCTAGCCTACATAAAGCCTTAAGGGAAGCAGCTAGGAAGTTTAAAATCAATGGAATTGTTACTGGAGCGATAAGATCCACATACCAAGCTAGCAGGTTTCAGAGAGTATGCGCTAAACTCGGGCTTTGGTGTTTTAATCCCCTATGGCTCATGGATCAAAAAGAGCTGTTGAAGGAAGTTGTGAGGGAAGGGTTCCATGCTATAATTTCAGGGGTGTTTGCCTATCCTCTCGATGAAAGCTTCCTTGGAAAAGCTATAGACTATGAAGTTATGAGAAGAATCTTTAAATTCCAAGAAAAATATGGTATAAGCGCTGCCGGCGAGGGCGGCGAAATAGAGACAACTGTCCTCGACGCACCATTCTTTAGGAAAAGAATCGAGGTGACCGATTACGAAATATGTTACAGGGAGAACGCGGGCATATTTAAGATAAAGGGCTTGAGGCTAATTGGTAAATGAGAATATTATTAGTTAGTTTATGCTGCGACCCCCTAAGCGAGCTAGAATTCGTTAAACCTATATTGAACATTTTATGTAGCCTGAGCGCCAACGTGCTCGTTAAGCATTACACGGAGGTTAATCCAAAAGATCTTTCCTACGTGGAGAAAGTTATTATTTGCGGGTCGGCTTTAAGGGACGATAAGTTTTTGGTGGGAGAATGGTTTAGGTGGTTAGAGGAATGCGATAAGCCAGTTTTGGGGGTAGGCTCAAGCTTCCAGGTTATCGCTAAAACTTTCCATTGCGCTTTACTCAAAAAGACGAGAATCGGGCTATTTAATGTGAAGGTGACTAGGGAGAACATATTAGTGAGCGAAAAAGAATTCTACGCATACTTTCAGACGGGGAAGGTTGCGAAAATATCGAAGCCCCTTGAAACCCTCGCTAGAACCGGAACGTTAGATTGCATGGTTAAGCATAAATCAAAAGATATTTACGGCTGCCTATTCCACCCCGAGGTTACTAAGCCCGAAATAATCTCAAATTTTATCCTGAAAACTTAATTAATCTTGAATATTTTTTTAGCGTTCTCGGTGGTTTCCTCAGCCACTACCCTTACGTTTAAACCCTTAATTTCGGCAACGGCGCTTAACGCTTTGATTATATGCGCTGGTTCAGCGGTCTCCCCAGCGTAAACAACTGGGGAATCCGTCTCCAAAATTATGTTCTCTATGGGTGTTCTCGCTATAACCCTCCTATGCTCCTTACTGTAGGCTGCGGCTGGCGTAGCCGAGACGCAGTGCCCGTGGTCAAGGAGCTTCTTTAGGGCCTCGTTAGGTCCGCTAAACCAGTGGAAAACAGCTCTCTTAACCCCGGCTTCTATAACCATGTCAACGCAGTCGCTCCATGCGCCCCTACTATGAATTGAGACAGGCTTATCGTTCTTCTTCGCCATGTTAAGTATCCTTCTGAAGATATTTCTCTGCAGATCTTTCCTATCCTCATCCCTTCTAGCCTCTTTATCCCAATAATCTAAGCCAACCTCCCCCAGAGCCACCACTTTGTCGATGTTTCTCTCAATAAATTTTATGGTCTCCTCAATCCTAGATGGCTCAAGCCCCCATGGATGAAGCCCCAGCGCAGGATAAATCTTCAGCCCTTTAACTTCGTATTTTCGGCTTTCATTCATCACCCAAACATTAGAATCATAATCCGAGCCCACAGCGATTATCGCGACAACGCCTACCTCGACAGCCCTTCTAATGGCGTCCCTAAGATTACTAACCCCCTCCAGGTGCGCGTGTGTATCTATTAGGTTCATAGATGCTTCCTCAGACGGCAGCCATTCTCATTAAGCAATAATTAGATAACTGAACAACTTATAAAGATTCGAGAACGAATAAACTGTAACTGAAATATGGGGATTAAAGTTTATCTCCGCAGCCTCTTAATCAGCTTTCCTCCGGAATCATATATCTCTACGGTGAGCGGCATTTGCCCGACGGCGAAATGCGTTGCGCATGCGAAGCATGGGTCATATGCCCTGAAAGCCATTTCCACCATATTAAGTAGACCTTGATCAACATTGCCTCCGTGAATTAAATTCTTAGCTGCTTCACGTATCGAAATATTTATTGATGGCACATTATTCACTGTGGCTACAATGAGATTAACGTCTTTAACCAGGGCATTTTCATCTAGCACATAATGGTGGATTAACGTTCCCCTAGCCGCCTCAACAACGCCGACACCCTCGCCTGGTTCGCCGGGCTTATTGCGGATGTTCTTGCTAGTTATCTCCGGGTCTCTAGCGAGCTCAACCGCGCGCTCGGCTGCGTAGAGCAGCTCAATGAGGCGCGCCCAATGATAAGCCAGCGTAGAGTGGACCGGTCTCCCGCCCAAAGCCCCATACATTGCTTTATATTCTTCCTGGGCAAGCGGGGTCGCTACACCATCAGAAGCGTTAAGCCTCCCTAATGGACCGACACGGAAAATCCCGCTCTCCGGCCCATCTATAAATCCTTTCCATCCAATTTTCTTCAGGTATGGGAGCTTGACGTAGGTCCACTCCTCAACATGTTCAGCTATGTGGTTTAAATAGTCTTTTGCGTCGAACTTTGCGAACTCATTTCCGTAGGGGTCGACAACCCTTATTTTACCATCATAGAAGTTAACCCTATTTCTGTCGTCAACTAAGCCCATATAATAGGTGTGTAGAGAGTAGGGGTCGCTTTTAACTAAATCTATGTACTCGGTGTTCTCAAGAACAATTTTATGGAATAGATCTAATGTGAGCCTTGCGAATCCCACCGATGAAAGAGCCATCTCCTCAATCTCCCTCCTATTCTCTTCGCTTAGGGATTTAGATAAGCCTCCGGGCAAACCGCAGACAGGGTGCGTAGCTTTGCCGCCTATGATCTCCACTATCCTCTGCCCGTAGGCTCTATGCTTTATGATCTCCTTGCCAATATCTAAACCCAATCTCTCAATAACGCCAAGAATGTTACGTTTTTCCGGCGGAGCTTTAGGGCCGACTATGAAGTCCGGTCCGCCAAGATAGTAGAAGTGTAATATGTGGTCGTATATTATGTAGCCGCAATACATCAACTCTCTAAGCTTCTTAGCCGGCTCAGGCGGCTCAACGTGGAAAGCCGCGTCAAGAGCCTTTGTTCCAGCCGTATGGTGAGCCACCGGGCAGACGCCGCAGATTCTGCTCGTCAATATAGGCATGTCCTCAGCTTTCCTACCTATGCAGAATCTCTCAAAGCCGCGGAGCTCAGGTACCTGCATATAAGCGTTTTCGACGTCGCCCTCCTCATTTAGAAATATAATTATTTTACCGTGACCCTCAAGCCTCGTGATTGGATTTATAGCTATTTTCTTCATTTTTGAATAAGCCTCCTTCCTCTTAAAATCGAGGATGGGAGCGTGTACATGTAGAATGTTCCAACGGGATCTATTACCTGATTTATAATCATCTTAGCTTCTTCGGATAGCCCCCTCTCCCCCGCTCCAATTATAGATGCTAGGGCGCTCAGCATAGCCGCGCCTTGATCAGTTGCGTTAGGGCACGGTCCACCGCAACCGGTGCAGGGCATGTCAGCCTTTAAGCATCTGGCTCCGCATCCTCCTCTCGTCGCTGGACCCATACATATTATTCCTTGCTCAAATAGGCATCTTTCGGGGTCAGGGATTTTCTCATGAACCCGATATATGCGTGATATCTTTTTGCTCTCCTTCCTCTTCGGGCACTCGTCACACACGGATTTTAAGGGCGCTAGAACTGAGCCTTTTGGGGGAAGCTCGCCCTTAAATATTGCTTCTAACGCGAATACGGTTCTTTCCGCCGCTGGCGGGCATCCTGGAACGTAGTAGTCGACCTCAACAACTTGGTTGAGGGCTTTCACTTCATCGTAGAATTCTGGAAGCTCGAGCTCACCTTCCTTAACGCGTGTTTTAGGTTTAGGCAGAATGTTTCCTGGGTTAATTGTGGAGGCGGTCTTAAAATATATTTTCTCAAAGATCTCCCTCCTATTATGAAGGTTCGCTAGCCCTGGGACTCCTCCAAAGCAGGCGCATGAGCCGTAGGCAACGAGCACTTTAGACTTCTTCCTCAACAGTTTAGCCATATAGTCTTGTTCGCCATTACGTATACCGCCATTAAAGAAGCATATATCTATGTATTTATCAGGTATTTTTTCAACATCGCGGTATTTCATGTCCATGGCAGCCGGCCAAAAGATTATATCCGCTAATCGTGTGACGTCGAGTATCTTCTCATTTATATCGAGAACCGCTATTTCGCATCCACCGCAGCTCGCAGCCCAATAAAAGGCAAACTTAAACCTCTCTCTATCCAAGCAGCATCCCTTAGAATCTCTTACTCTACACTTTAATTTAAAAGCTTTACATGCTTTCCGCTAAGTCAGTTAAAAAGCTAGGTAAACCTAAAAAGTAAGATGGAGAATACGATTGATGGGAGCTTCCATGACTTTTAGAGGGATAGATGCTAATTACACTCTTATAATGGAGAGTTTAAATTTAAAGTGGTGGGATCGAGACGGCCGGGAGATAAAAGACATATTCTCTTTCTTCAGGTTAAAGGGGTTTGAATGTTTTAGGGTTAGAATATGGGTTGGTGATATTGGTCCATCAAGATTGCTTTACGCGTCTGAAATTATTAGGAGGGCATGTGAGAATGGATTTAGAATTCAGCCGACGCTCTTCCTCTCAGATCGCTGGGCAGACCTATATAAGCAGCCTGAACCAGACGGCTGGGCGGTTACTTCATTCCAAGATAAGCTAAAGCTTATCAAGGCTTACGTATCCAATGTAATGGATAAACTGGCGCCTTTCGAAGATAAATGCCTATATTATCAGATTGGAAATGAAATAGATTATGGACTATGTGGAATATTTGCTAACGATAAAAAGAGGCGGAAAGATCTACGGTGGCTGAGAGAAAAAGTGTGGAGAAAGGAGGCGGAAATTTTAAAAGAATCCGTCAAAGTAATCCGGGAAGAACATCGAAGCAGTAAACCGATAGCTCTTCATTTGGGAAAATGGTGGAATTACCCCCTCTTAAACTCATTTCTTTCAGCCATGGACGAGTTTAAAGTTGAATATGAAATACTCTGCGTATCTTTCTATCCCACCGGGATTGGAGCGAACTTTGATGAATTAAGAAAGGTGAAGGACATCACAAGAGAACATGGAAAAGCCCTTTCAATCGCAGAATATGCTTATCCAAGCGACTTAATGAAGGGACAATTTTGGTTTATGAGTAAACCTGTGGAGGGTTATCCACTAACCCCTGAGGGCCAAGCATCTTGGATAAGGGATTTTATTGCTGAATGCCGATCGCTTGGCATTTACGCTTCCTTCTATTGGAGCCCTGAACTATATTTAACTAAAGATCATAGGGGTCGATTTCCTGAGCCAAAAGATATGCCCCTAACCTTTGGATGGGGTCCTATGTCCTTCTTCGATGAACATGGTAGAGCTAAGCCCTGCGTAAACTCGCTAAGATAGTATCGATTACTTTCAAACGAAGTTAAATCCGAAATAGGGCAAGATTTCTAGGTCGCCGTTAACTTTCATAAGCCTCCTTTACTTGCTAATACCTATGTTATTTAAACACTTAATTGACGCCGCATCCGGAGATACACTTAATCCCATACCGATTTAGTTTAAAGCGTCTCCAAAAAAGATTTAGATTTATCTAAAGAGACATTTAAGATTGAAGATGAATAAATCGATAAAGAAAGAGTTAGAGAAATGGTTGTTAGATGCAGAGAGAGTTGTTGTGGCCGGTATTGGAAATCCTATCCGCATGGACGACTATATTGGGGTGATTGTGGCTCGCAATCTACGTGGCAGAGTGTCCGAAAAGGTTCTTTTAATCGAATGCGAAACTCTTCCAGAAAGCTATATGCAGCAGATAGTGGATTTTAAGCCGACACACATTCTTTTAGTAGATGCCGCGCTCTTAGGCTTAAATCCTGGAGAAGTGAAACTCATAGAGTCTAAAGATATGAATTTTTCCTCAGTATTTTCAACCCATGCCCTACCCCTCAAAATCTTCTGCGAATGCCTCGCTGAGATGACTGGCGCAAAAATAATGCTTCTTTTAATACAACCCAAGGAGATCGATTTTGGCGAGAAGGTGACGCCTGAAGTTCTCGCTTCTGGGAAAGAGATAGCGGACCTATTATCTGAGATTCTTCCCCATTAATAGAGAATCGCAGCCGCTATAAGAAAACAATTATTTGCATAAAACCGATCGCTTAACGTTAAAAGGATAAATTATTTTTAGGTGATCTATAATAAGATATCGCCTAATGTTTGTGAGGAGGACGTGAATGCTGGCTGAAAGAGGTGTAAAAATACTTGACGAATATTGCAGCAGATGCGTTATATGCTCTTCGGTATGCCCTTTTGAAGCAATATCCTTCAATAAAGAGACCGGGGAAGTATCTTTAGACATAGAGAGATGCCAGGTTTGCGGGATATGTTTTAGCGCATGTCCATCCTCATCCATAGACATAGCTTACTATAAGACTGCTTTACTCTCAGAATACGTTGAAAAGATGCGGAAAAATAATTTGCTATTAATGTGCAGGGGGTCAATAATAAGATCTGATCTGAGGGAGAATCTGAGGAAAAGTGGGGTATTAGATGACTCTGCCCATCTGTATGTGCCATGCGTTGGCAGAATACCGCCAGAATTTCTGCTTAAAATGATGGGGACTGGCGTGAAGAGGATAGTGATTGTTCCATGCGAAGATGATAAATGCCGGTTTAAAGTTGGAAGCAACGTGAGCGTATTCCGCCTACTGCTGCTACAGAAACTGCTCAGCCAGATTGGATTAGACCATGATGCATTACTTGTTGTGAGGGGCTCTATAAAAGCGTACATCAATAGAAACAGGTGCATAGGTTGCGGAAACTGTGCCTATACATGTCCAAACAACGCGATAAGAATCGTATCGCCGGGAATAGCGCAACTCGACGAGAATTCTTGCTCCGGCTGCGGTGCATGCGTGGCTGTCTGCCCATCTCTCGCGATTAATCTGGAAGGCTTCGAAAACAACTTAATCTTGGAGGCTATCTCCAAATATTGCGCACTAATCAATGAAATTAGGTCTAGTGGACGCAAACCGGTTATAGCGGTATTTTACTGCCAGTGGGCTAATTTCCCCGCGCCAGACGAGTACCGCGCTTATGCTAAAGAGAACATCGTATTCTTTGAGATCCCATGCTCAAGCATGATTAATCCGCTGTATGTTCTCCAAGCCTTCTATGGAGGATTTGACGGTGTTCTAGTGGTAGCCTGCAGAAAAGGCGAGTGTAAATTTGAGAAAGGTAATGAGCTAGCTGAGAAGCACATAGCCGCGCTTAAAAATCTTCTTAAACAGGTTGGTCTTGGAGACAGGCTTGAAATATGTTTTGTGTCCCCAAAGTATTTAGGGGAAGTTGACGCAGAGATTAAAATATTTATGGATAAAATAACACCTAGAATCTAAGAGGGATTTAGATGATAGTTGTGAAAGAGAAGCCTTTAGACGAGATATTGAGCTTTCTCCTACCCTACAACCATATACTTGTAGTTGGCTGCGACGGCTGCACGCAGCCCCCAAGAGGGTTGAGGGAAGCAATGACCTACGCCATGCTCATTGAGATGGGAGCTAAGCTTAAGGGTAAGACTAACATTAAATGTAGAGCCACCACCATAGCTAAGCAATGCGATAATCATATTTGCTCAACAACATTAATATCGCAGCTAGAGGGCGTTGACGCCATACTATCTCTCGCATGTGGGATAGGTGTCCAAACCTTAGTAGAGGTTTTCCCAGAAATACCGGTTTACCCCGCCCAAAACACCGTCTTCATTGGCTCACAGGAAAGGGAAGGAGGCATACTACACGAGAAGTGCAAGGCTTGCGGGGAATGTCTACTAGGGGAAACCGGCGGCATATGTCCGATAACCAATTGCCCAAAGGGCATATTGAATGGGCCCTGCGGCGGATGCGTTGGTGGAAAATGCGAGGTTCCATTCGAGATAAGGGATGAGACTGGAAAAATCGTGAAGACTGTTGCCAAGGATTGCGCTTGGTACCTGATCTATCAAAGGCTGAAGAAGCTAAATAGGTTAGATTTATTCAGGAAATATAGACCCCCTAGGAATAGGGCTATTTCAAGCTCACCAAGGCTTCTGGAGGTTGTTTAGGGTATGGTTCAAGCATTCTCCAACTTAATGAGGAATATACTTGATGGAAGGTTCGTTTACACTGGCGAGCTGGAACCCCATAAGTCAATAGATTTATCAGAGGTTATTTCTTGGGCGAAGACGCTGAAAGAGACTGGGAGAGTTGTCGCTGCAAATGTTACAGATAATCCGAAGAGCGTGGGGGCTATAAGCAGCCTTGTTGCAAGCTACATAATCCAGAGAGAGACGGGGCTGGAAACAATATATCAGCTCAGATGCAGCGATAGGAACCGCTTAGCACTCATTTCAGACCTATTAGGGGCGGCAGCTCTAGGCATAAGGAATGTTTTAGCATTGACGGGCGATTACGTCAGGCAGGGCGATACGCCGACAGCTATGCCAGTATACGATTTAGATGGAACGCAGCTCGTAGACCTAATACATAGAATGGTCTACGAGGGTAAGGATATCGATGGAAACGAGATTCATGGACCCCGCCCACAGTTCAACATCGGGGCTGCGGCGAACCCGAATTTTAAGCCGCTGGAGGTCGAAGTCTTGAAGATTGAGCGTAAAGCCGAGGTTGGGGCGGAGTTCTTCCAGACGCAGGTAGTCTTCGACGCTAATGTAGCATTAGATTTTCTGGACGCCGTCAAGCACATAAATGCCGCGTTCCTTATAGGGATATTTCCACCAAGATCATATGCTCAAGCAGAATACTTCGCTAAATATGTTCCCGGGGTTCAGGTTCCAGCGGAGTTTCTAGAAAACCTTAAGAAGATCTCTGAGATACCTGATAAAAAAGAGCGGAGAAAGAAGATTGACGAATATAACATAGAATACTTTTCCGACTTCATAAAAGCTGTGAAAAAGAAGCCGTCCTGCAAGGGTATTCATATAATGGCTGTAGGCTACCCTGAGGTGGTCGGACCGCTAATCGAGAGAGCTGAAGGTTTATAGCTGAACTTTCACTTTCCCGAAAGCTTTACATCTCTAACCTTTATTATTGGAAAGAAGTGTCCTTTACCGAATGTCCGCCCCTCTCTTGCTATCACCTCAATATTCTTAAATAGGTCAAGTACGTGTCCGCCAGCCATTAGATTTTTCACAGGATGCTTTTTAACACCGTTCTCTATTAGGAAACCTTCATCTATGGTTGTTGAGAACTCTCCTGAAACCATGTTTGGCGAGAATGAAGCATTTACGACTAGAATGCCCCTCTTTGTCTCGGAGATTATCTCGTCTAAAGTGGCGTCTCCGGGTTTAACTCTAATATTGCTCGGTCCCGCGCCAACGTACCCGCTATAACCTCCCCTAACAGCGTGCCCCGTCGACTCAGCGTTCATTATTCCAGCGGAGTAAGAGTTATGTAGAAATGAGAGGACCCTACCGTTCTCTACGACTTTTAATGGTCTTTTTGGAACCCCTTCGCCGTCGTATGTGCTGCTTGCTACGGCTCCGGGGATAGTTCCATCATCAACAATCTCAAGGTTTTCCGGACCTATCTGCTTACCCAACATGTTTGAGGCGAAAGTTCTTCCTTTAACGGCTGATTCGCCCGAGAGCGCTGAGAGAAGGCTGGAGAATAGGGACCCGGATGCTTCTGGGAGCAGAATTAACGGTAGAAAATCGCTCTCAACCTTCTTGGAGCCGAACTGCTCTATCGCTTTTTCAGCAGCCCTCCTACCAATCCAGCACGGATCTATCTCGCGCAGCGACACAGCGTAGTCAAACTCGTAGGAGCTTCCCACATCATCCCCCTCCCTATATATGGGTTGAATATAAGCCGACACCGAGGTCTTCTCAGCCTCAACAGATACGCCAGTCGACGTTAACAAGTACCCTTTTGCGTAACCAGCGCCAAAACCGCCAAAATACATCGCGCCTTTCCGAACACCTTCAGCGGCACTAATCATATCTTTCGAGAACCTGCTAGCCTCCTCAAGAGTTAAATAGACTACTGCGCCATCGCATAGTCCAGGAACCTCAGGGGCTTTTGATGGACCGGGTATGCCCTTAAAATACGGGTCTGGCTGCGCGACCCTAGCGAATCCAACAGCCCTCTTAACGGTCGTCTCCACATCGGCGTCGTCTAGACTCTGTGAGAACGCTACGCCCATACCCTTATTCTTAAAGGCTCTGACCCCTATGCCGACATCTACTCTTGAGAATGCTTCTCTAATCCCCTTACCGAGAATGTTGATACTTAAAGCCCGAGAATAGGATGCGAAAACATCGTAGAAGTCTAGGTCAAGCTTAGAGAGAAGCCTGCCCGCCTTCTCAACTGGTGTAAATATATCTATCTCCTCCACCCTCATCTCCTCCCGCCAACAACTATGCCATCTATTCTGAAGTGCGGTGCCCCCGCATCAACAAACATGCTCTGCCCTGATTTTCCGCACATCCCAGGCATCTCTATCTTTAGGTCTTTCCCTACGGCAGCTATATTCTTTAGGGCTTCGAGGGTTAATCCGCTTATAGCGACATCCCTTAAGTGCTCTGCGAGCTCGCCTCTCTCTATCATCCATGCTTCCTCAACCTTACACGTGAATTGACCCTTCTGCGATTCAACATAACCATATTGGGAACCTGAAAGATAAACGCCGACTTCGATATCTTCAAGTATCTCTTCAAGCGTCATATCTCCGGGGGCAAGGTAAGTGTTCGACATGCGCACTATGGGCGGATAGTGATGCGATTGGGCTCTAGCGCTTCCTTCAGGTTTGCCGCCGAGTTTAGCCGCGGATTCAAGCGAATGTAGAAAGCTAACTAGAACGCCATCTCTTATTATTGTGTGGGGTTTAGCCTTAACCCCCTCATGATCATAGGTGAAATGACCATAGCCTTCCCTCGTCGGATCATCGATTATTGTTACAATGTCGCTCGCCACCTTCTGCCCCATCTTATCGGATATTATCGATCCTCCGCTAAAGACCAAGTCGCCTTCGCTATTGTGTCCAATAGCCTCATGAATAAACAGGCCCCCAACCTTAGGATCAACAACAACAGTGTACATGCCCCTTGGGGGAGGGTGGGCGCTCAGGAGGCTGACGGCTCTCTTCGCAGCCTTTAGGGAGAAATCTTCCGCGGAAATCTTCTCAATCAGCTCGTATCCGGCGACATTACCAACCCTTTCATAGCCTTCCTGCATGTTATCGCCTTCCTTCGCTATTACCCGACATGAGATAAGCATTCTCGGAGCGATCTCCTCAACAAAGGTTCCAAAGGAATTGCATGTAATAACCCTTGTTAAAACATCTCTATAGTTCACAAACACGTCTTTAACCCTATCACTAAAAACCCTCGCAGCCTTCTCCAGCTCAAGAACCCTTTTAACCTTCTCCTCTGGGCTAACGTCTTCAGGGCTAATCTTAACCTCATGCCTAATAAAATCAACTGAGGGTTCAACCTCAACTATTTTCGCTTCCTCCCCGGCGTGAACCGTTATAGATCTGGCGCATCCTATAGCGTCCATTAAGGTTCTCTCGGCGCTCTCCCTCGTGACAACATTAGTTGAAGCGAACCCCCATCGTCCATCAACAATAACTCTCACCCCTATGCCCCTCACTATCCCCGAAGAAAGAGCTTTTGCAACGCCGTTTTCAACGCTTATACTACTGCTTCTCTCCTCAAAGTATCTTACTTCACAGAAGTTGGCTCCTCTATTTAACCCGGTTTCAACGATTAATTCGAGAAGATCTCTCAAAATGGACACCAGCCGTTTATGACAACATTAATGAATTACTGAAGAGACCATATAAGGTTAACGAGATAATTCAATCTTTTCAAGGTGAACAGATTATGTAAACTCATCGCAACTTTCGCTGAACCAGGATTTTAGACAAACACTGTTAACGTTGTTAAGAGAGTCCAGGAGATTATAGTTGCTTCTAGGATTAAAGTTTGATGAGCATCTTCTTCCCCTTGTAAAGCACAGTTTGGTCGGGCTCCGCTTCTTCCAGACCTACCCCGTGGTTTTCTTTAACCAACACTATGTTAAACGTTCTCTCTTTGAGCATACCAGGATATTTGCCGGTTCTCTTCTCTATGCTCAGCGTTTTCTCCTCATCCCGCCATTCCAAATGAATCAAACTATACTTACCTCTCTCATACTCATAGGTTTCCCCATCGTCCTCATAAATAGTGAATACGCCGTCTGCTCCCGGATAAATCCTAATCTCCATTGGATCCGCGGGTTTCTCTTTAGCGTATTGGAGGATTGGCCCCATCGGAACTATTGAGCCAGCTTTAACATGAATCGGCATTACGTCGAGCGGTGTAGGGGCATTTATTACCTGCCCGCCATCGGTCCTCTTGCCGGTCCAGAAATCGTACCAGCCGCCGGGTGTTTTTGGAAGATAAACCCTCCTACCCGGAACGCCTGGGAGGGTAACCGGGCTGACCATAAACGCCGGGCCAAACATGTATTGATCCTCTATGTTAAGTGCCATCGGGTCTTCTCTAAAGTCCATTATAAGTGGACGCATCATCGTGTAGCCTTCGCTTGTAACTTTCCAGGCGACAGAATATATGTATGGTAGAAGCCTGTATCTCAGCTTAATGTACTTCACAAGTATGTTTTCGATCTCGGAGCCGAACATCCACGGTTCTTTAGCATAGGTTGTACCATGCACCCTGAATATTGGGCAGAACGCCCCCCACTGAAACCACCTCACGAAAATCTCTCTGTAGGATTCGGTTTCAGGGTTTCCGCTGAAGAAGCCTCCTATATCAGTCGTCCAGTAGGGTATACCGGATATTGAGAAGTTTAACCCGGCGGGGATCTGTTCCCTAAGAGCACCCCAATCATGAAGTATGTCACCAGACCAAGTTACAGTGGAGTATCTTTGCTGACCAATAAATGATGAACGCGTAAGTATGAGGACGCGTTTATTTGATGCGCTGCGTTGCCCCTCATACACAGCCCTGGTGGTCATAAGAGAATAAGCGTTAAGAACCCTGGCTCCCGAACCCATAGCGGTCTTAGTTGAATGGAAGGGCGAGTAGAAAGACGACCATCCAGCGCCGGTTTCAGGCTCAGTCGCATCAAGCCACCACCCGTCGAACCCTATGTCGAAGAACGCCTTCCTAATATAATCCCAGTAAAGCTTCCTCGCCCCCTCATTGAAGGGATCATAGCACCTAGTGTTCGGGCATATGTAGCCTCTACTAAACATATCCTTGTAAACATCGGTGTTAACGTCAAATATAGGCCATATAGATATCAGGACATGAAGGTTTAACGCGTGTAAGTCGCTGACCATTTTAGGCGGATCGGGGAAGCTTTCCTCATCAAACTTAAATGCATTCCAGCCGTGCTTACCCCAATACATCCAGTCCTGAACTATTATATCGATTGGAATCCCCCTTTCCCTAAACGTTTTAGCGGTTTTAACGATTTCATCTTGGGTTTTATACCGCTCCTTTGACTGCCAATAGCCATAAGCCCAAATCGGCAGTAGGGGTGCGCTGCCAGTTAGCTCCCTGTAGGACGCTATGATGCTATCGATGCTAGGTCCATAAATAAAATAGTAGTCTATGGCGTCTGCGACCTCGAACCATAATGAGATCTTATCTCCCCCATCATTTCTAAAACTGTCAAACCTGCACATGGAATAGTTATCCCAGAGCACCCCATAGCCCCTGCTCGATATAAGAAACGGTATAGCTACATCCCAATTCTTCTGTATTAATGTGATAGAGCGACCCCTGTAATTAAATAAACCAGGATGCTGACCCAATCCATAAAAGCATTCATTATCAGAAACGGAGAAGACCTCCTCAGCGTGATATGTTTTCTCGCCGGCAACGTTAGCTGGAATCATGTTTCTAGAGCATTCTTTTAGAAGAGATCTGCCCGAGGCATCCCGAAACTCTAAGAGCCCTGACTTAAAATTGACTAATAAAGTAACTTTATTGGTTACTAGCGATATTTCATCGGCTCCTTCCTCCAGCCTCCAATCTACTGATCTTAGGAGTCTCTTAATTATTGAAAGGCTTTCATCCTCCGGTGGCAGCTCATTTGGCGAGTAAGTTACGCGGATAACGTTTGCGCCGCATATTTGCAGGCGTAGTCTACCTGAGGGCTTTAGGTTGAAGAGAACCTCCCTACTCTTCTTCCTTTTAACATAGGATGCGACCCCGCTCATAAAAATGTCCTCCTTAAACTAATTTGGGATTGAATCTACTTATAAAAGATTAATCGTTTAAGCGTAAGTAACGCCAGCTAAATTGGTGGCGGAGTAGTTTTCCTTTCCGCCAAAGGCTTCTTTAACCATCTCATGAAATCTGACGATGGCGGCTCATCCGCATAGAGCCTTCTCCTAAACGCCTCCAAAAGGTAATTCTCCTTCCCCATAAACTCTGCTGAAGTTAAAACCTTATGACCCACGCTCGCCGCAGATTCGATGACTGGTTTTACGGCATAACTCCAATTTTCATCGCGCAGTAAATGGTGATCAAGGATGACTACTGGAATATGTTTAGCGATAATCTTCAAGTTTTCTATCGCCAGACTTATATCCTCATGGCTTAACCTAAACTCTGCAAGATACATGGGTGGACCGCCTATAATAGCCACCTGAGGCTTCTCATTGAGAATTATAGACAGGGTCTCCTGAGATATAGGCCCCTGGACGTCTGGCGCAAAAAGTACGCATTCGCCTTTATGCCTGATAACCGAGATTATAACCCAGCCTAAATCAGAGCCTTCAGGCCCATGGAAAACCGGCTTAGAAAAAGATATGGATGTATCGCCGAACATGAACGTTCTATTATCGGCAACTTCAAGCCTTTCAGCGTATCCGCCGCTTGTTTTCGCAAATAGCCATCCGCGTCGTCTCTGGCTAAAATTCGCATATTCCCTATAGCTTTTCGCCAACACCGTCTTTCCTCTATAGGTTTTCTCAGCTATTTCCGCAGAGCACCAGTTATAAACCCAGTCGGTGAAGGACGGCGTGTGGTGGTCAAAATGATAGTGGCTTACTGTCACAACGTTGGATTTTTCAGCAAACCTAATTATTTCCTCGCGCCTATCTTTAAGAGCCCTGTATTCTCTTGGATGAGGGGGGAGACCGAAGCGGTTCGGTCCGAGAGAGACGCCGGCATCCAACAGGATTTTAACGTCCGGTGTTTCAACATAAGTGCACATGGATCTGACGCCTAGACTTTCAGAGGCAACCGGCGTCACTAAGATCTCTCTGAGATAGTAATCCATTGCCTTGCACCGCAAACATTACTCAAGCCACTCTTCGTGGGAGATCTCATAGCTGACGCTAACGTTTGGAAAACGGTTTCTAACATATTCAATTATGTCTAAAACTTGCTCTCTCCTGCATCTTATAATGATGATGGCGTTATATTTGCCCTCCCCCTCATCCTCCATCTCCAAGCATCTACCCTCGCATCAGAGCTATAGGAGCCTTACATAAATTTTGTTTAGTAGGCTCTGCACTCAAGATCTACATCATAGATGTTCTCAGAAGGGTCAGATTCATCATCACCTACCATCAAAAACTTTAGAAAACAGACATATTTAAATCGTTTCTCAGAATTTGCGGAGAAGAACCGTTAATTAAGTAGAACCGTAAAAGCTATATTTGCTGAAAAACAATAGGTGTCAGGTCAGTGGAAGCATGTCTCACTGCCCAATATGCGGCATAAAATTGCCTGAAGAGAGGAACATTAGATTCTGCCCGAACTGCGGCGCCCTGATTCATAGTATTTTAAGGAGAGTGGAAGCCGCCTGGTCCTGCACATTGCAAACGAGAACAATAGTCTTCCTAGCAACCCTATTCCTCTGCTTCACAGCAACCATTTTTGGCGCCTTAACAGAAATCGATTTAAAAGAAGCTTCAGACATGAGAAGAGAGATGGATGCCCTTGAAGGGGCTATAAAAGTCGCCGGGGTCCAAGTGATTTTTGGCAACAATTTCATGCATACGATGGCGATGTTTATTCCCATAGTTGGTCCGGGATGGGGCTTCTTCGTCCTCTATAATACTGGAAGGTTTTTCGCCGCAACCGCCACCCTAATGAGGATAAACCCGCTCATCCTTCTGCTACTTACGTTTCTGCACCCCTTCGCCTGGATGGAATATGTATCTTATGCCCTCGCGATCTCGGAGAGCTTTATCCTAGCATATTCTATAGCTAAACGTGGTTTTAAGAGCGAGCTAAAAACCATGTCAATAATGCTCACGATATGCTCAGTGATCTTATTGCTGGCAGCGATAATAGAGTACGCTATGATAAAAATTGGCTTAGATTTAGTTGGGTGGCAGACAATCGCCTTTAACCCTTAATCGCAGGATAAGCATCTGGATACTTCAGGAATAAAACGGCTTTTATATTGCCGCCAAAAATATTATATTTTCAGGTGTCCGGCTTGGGCTACGAGATGTGGACTGAAAAATACCGTCCACGCACATTAGACGAGATAGTTGATCAAGAGGAAATAGTTGCCAGACTTAAGAGCTTTGTTAAGGCTAAAAATGTTCCCCACTGCATATTCGCTGGTCCGCCCGGCACCGGGAAGACTACCGCGGCCCTTTGCTTAGCGCACGACCTCTACGGTGAAAACTACCGTGAATACATTATGGAGCTTAACGCTAGCGATGAGAGGGGCATAAATGTTATTAGAGAAACCGTTAAAACTTTCGCTAGGACGAAGCCCATAGGCGAAGTAACGTTTAAACTGCTGATTCTCGATGAGGCGGATAACATGACTGATGATGCCCAGCAGGCTTTAAGGCGGACGATGGAGCGCTACAGTGAGACCGCACGCTTCATACTGATAGCTAATTACAGCGGTAAGATAATTGAGCCCATCCAATCACGCTGCGCCCCGTTCAGGTTCACATATCTGCCGGCTGAAGCCGTAGCTAAAAGGATCAGATATATATGTGAGAGGGAGAATGTCGAGATCACGGACGATGGGGTAGAGGCTATACTGGATCTTAGTGGAGGCGACTTAAGAAAGACCCTGAATATTCTTCAGACCGCCGCCTCAGTCGGTAAAACGGTAACCGCAGATCTTGTCTACGCGGTTGTCGGCAAAGCCAATCCGGCGGATGTCAGGGAGATGATGCTTACAGCTTTAAACGGCGATTTCATATCTGCTAGGAGTAAGCTTAGGGAGCTTACGCGCAAATATGGTCTTGCAGGAACAGATATAATAAGGCAGATTCACAACGAAGTGTTCCGATTAAATATACCGGATATATGGAAGGTTAAGTTGGCCGATATTATAGGTGAAGTAGATTATAGATTGGTTCGGGGAGCAACTGAAGAAGTGCAGCTCAGCGCGCTGCTCGCAAAGCTCGTTGAGGCGGGTTACGAGATGAAGAGAAGTGCTAAGTAAGATGGTGCCCATATCATGTCGTCCTCACCCTACATTCCATGGACCCTAAAATATAAGCCCAAATCTCTGACAGAGGTTATAGGAAACGAAGAGGCGAAGAAAAAGATCCTTGACTGGATAAACTCTTGGAGGAAGGGTATACCGGAAAAGAAGGCTCTGTTCATATACGGTCCACCGGGAGTTGGCAAAACGGTGACCGTGGAAGCCTTAGCGAATGATTTAAATATGGAGCTAGTTATGAGCGACGCTAGCACATATAGGACTGAGGAGGCTGTTAAACGTTTTGCTGGAAGAGCCTCACAGTTCGGCTCATTGTTCGGCCGAAGCAAAATAATAGTGTTTGATGAGGTGGACGGCGTAACAGGCTCAGCTGACGCAGGCGGATTAGCGGCAATAGTTAACGTAATAGAGAATACTAGGGTGCCGGTCATATTAATTGCAAATGACGCCTATGATCCGAGATTCGCGCTGTTAAGAAACCTATGCATTATGGTTGAATTCAAAAGGCTCTCCGTAACCGAGGTCGCGAGGCACCTAACGAGGATATGCGCTAAGGAGGGTATTGTCGCCGACGATAAAGCCCTAAAGTTCATAGCGGAGAGGAGTAGCGGTGACGTTAGGTCGGCGATACTGGATCTTCAAGCATTAGCACAGGGCAAGGATAAGCTGACCTACGAAGATGTTTCTTGGCTGGCGGCACGCGATAGAAAAGAGGAAATATTTAATGTCTTAAGAATGATCCTTTATGCGAAGAGCGCTACGACGGCTAAGAACGCTGTAAATATGGCTGACGTTGACCTAGATATGCTTTTCGAATGGATATATGAGAACATTCCATACCACATTAAGAATCCAACCGAGCTCGCCGCCGCAATGGATGCCCTCGCAAAAGCGGATATTTATCGCGGGATCCTTAAGGAGACCGGGGACTGGTCTTTTCTCCGCTACATCATTGACCTGATGACGGCTGGCGTCGCATTCTCATGGAGCAAGAAGGCTTCAGGCTGGATCCCCTTCAGGTTTCCTGAGCGCATAAAAATAGCGTCAAGCACAAAGGAGGAAAGGGAGCTACTTGAGGAGATCGGTAGAAGGATTGGGAAAAAGTGTCATATGTCATCTTCACGCGCGATAGTTGAAGTTTTACCATATTTGAGGATAATCCTTCAAAACAATCCGAAAGTCGGCAAGAGAATAGCGAAGTGGCTGAACCTCAGCGAGGAGATGATATCCTATATATCTGGCACGTCCGGGTGATGAAGGGATCAATTATTCGCGCGTATGCATTATTATATGTCCAATTTCAGGCAGTATTATCTCCTGAAGCGCTAAAGCGACGCTTTGCGGCGAGCCGGGTAGGCAGAATATGGCTTTTCCATTTGATACCCCTGCTATCGACCTCGTTAAAATTGCCGCTGAACCTATTTTCTGATAGCTGAGCATTCTGAATATTTCGCCGAAGCCAGGCAGCTCCTTATCGAGCAGCGGTCGGACAGCTTCTATCGTTACGTCCCTCGGGCTAACTCCTGTTCCACCAGATATTATTATCGCGTCAACCTTACGCGATTTCAAAGCTCTCATAATCGTTCTTTGAATCATCTCTCTGTCATCCGTAACTATTTTCCGCAGTGTTACCCTATGTCCATTCTCCTTAAGCATTCGAACTATCAGGTCGCCGCTCGGATCATTTATCTTCCCCGTCTCAACATACTCTTTATATCGGGAAGTGCTGCAAGTTATTACGGCAAAATTTAGGGTTTTTGGGGCTTCAGCCTTATGCTTAGATGCGGTTTCACTCAACACCCTTCACCTTTCTAACAACATGTATATTTTGGATCAAGGTGCACGGATACTGCCCCTCAGCATCCTTCTCATATTGTTTAACCATATCCCATATTGTCAGCAAAGCTACGGATACTGCAACCAAAGCCTCCATCTCAACCCCTGTTTGAGCCCGCGTCTTCACCGTGGACATAACTTCAATAGTATTCTCATCTAGAATTCTAACATCTATGTTAACGCTTGTTAATGGGATAGGATGGCAGAGCGGTATGAGCATTGAAGTATTTTTAGCCGCCAAAATACCGGATATTTTAGCCGTGTATAGCGGATCCCCCTTCTCGATCCGCCCCTCCCTAATCATCTTTACCGTTTCGGTTTTCAGCCTTATCTGCCCACGCGCCGTAGCTTCACGATAAACCTCACTTTTAGCGGTTATATCCACCATCGACATTTTTGACACCGAATGATCATTTTTTATTAAACCGCTTAACTCCATTTCCATTACGATTGCTGTTGCTGAAACTTCGATATCTCCTCTTCAACCCTACCTATTTGCCTTAGCAGTTCCTGGATCGATTGCTCCAAGCGCGATAAGCTGAATTTCAGGGACTCTATGCTCTTCTTAAAATATTCAAGTCTCGCATATACCGCTTCCGGTATAGAAACCTTAGAAATATAATCTTTTGCCTCATATATTTCTTTAAGCCTCAAGATTTCAAGGATTATTTCAGAGGGGCTTTTAACTATATCCCTAGACAATTTAATGAAAGCCTGCCCTTCTGAAACCGCTTTCCTCAAGTAATCTAAAGCCTGCCTCGATAAGTTCTGGCGCGGCTCAGACTGCTTCCTTAAAACTTCAAGAAAACTATTAATCGGCTGCATAAACTCCCTGTAAGCTCTCCTTATTGACGGGGTTCTCTCGGGTTTAAGCAGGATCATGTAGTCTTTCATCTCCTCAGCCACTTTCTTCACAGCGTTTACATCCCCCTCCGATTTAGCCAGCAGCTCCTCAGGAGGAGCCTTTTCATAGAGAACATTAGCCAATATTTCGCCGGAAATCTTCTGCAATAAATCTTCAAGATAGATTACCCTTGATTCCAAATCCCTGATTACCAATATTCATCACACAAAAAGCTAAATACTGTTCTCTCGGAAATAAAAGCTTGCGCATTACATATGTTAAAAGGCTTAGCGCTAATCGAAAAGTATATAAAAGATATTTATTTGAGTATGCTATGCTTAAACATGTCTTTAGAAGGGATTGAGTATGGCAGCTGTTTCAGGGAGAATCCCTGTTTTGATATTGAAGGAGGGTTCGACGAGGAGTAGGGGTAGGGAGGCTCAGCATAATAATATTATGGCTGCTAGGGTTATTGCTGAGGCTGTTAGGAGTTCTTTGGGTCCTAAGGGTAT
>Ga0209394_1000107_pt1 | contig 78424 bp, 92 predicted proteins | sample JNZ201metaG_FD_184122 | JGI IMG/M metagenome (GOLD analysis project Ga0209394, IMG submission 184122) | Hot spring microbial communities from Jinze hot spring, China to study Microbial Dark Matter (Phase II) - JNZ 20120812A (SPAdes) (version 3) ...
ACACCCAGCTGTACGATGACGTCAGCGGAAATGGTACAGGCAACGAAGTTAATGCTACGTTCTACTTCGTGCAATCACTACAAACAGACACAAATGCACCTTCATTTAAAGTACTGGAAATAGGCGAAAAGGTAATTCTAGTGATTTACCTGCCTGACGGCCTTGAACTAAAACCATACGATAGGTTCATCGTTGAAATTAGGCCTCTTGCGGGCGCGCCGTTAACTGTTGAAAGGCTCATCCCGCCGACACTACCGTTGAACGAGTTCGTCAGCTTAATTTAAGCTCTTTTTTTCCTGCATTTTTCCATCCATGTCGAGATGGTGTGTTAAACGGTGGTAGGGGTGTCTATGAGGGGCCTGGTTAAGGGCCTCGTGGTCACGGGGGCGGTTGGATTTGCGCTGGTAGCTCTACTTATTTACCTGTACCTGGTGCTTATCAAGTTCGCGCTCACATTGGACTTTGCTCTATTCATGCTAGTTACCGTTACAGCCGGTGTGCTGGTTATCTACCTCTCGGTTTACTTCATGCACGTGGGCGTGGATTCGGCGATAATCCTGTACGGGCTCAAGAAGAGGGGTTTAAGGGGGTTTGATACATGTGTCCAAGAGTACTAGCCTTTTGGACTGCGTGTGGAGGTGCAGGTGCTGGTTTTGCCGAGTATTTACGCGTAGGGTTTTATCGCACTTCGCTAAGTTCGAGGTTGCAGTTCCCGGGAAAGGTGGGGGTGCGATGGCCCAGGAGGCTGATCTAGTTAAAGAGTTAAAGGAGCTCAAGACTAGTATTGAGGAACTGAAAAGAACTATCGTGGAGATCAAGGCGTCGATAGCGGACTTGACGGGGCCTTTCAGCGGGTATAAGCCGGTCGAAGAGGCGAAGCCGGTTGTTGAAGTACCTCTGCAAGCACCCCCACAGGCGAGCGCGCAGAGTACCGGCGTAGAGGGGCCCGCGGAGCGCACTACTGAGAAGCCCGCTGTACTTGACAGGCGGGCGGAAAGCGCGGAGAAGCCCGGGTTTTCACGGGTACTTACAGGCATCAGTGAGGTCTTGCGCGAAGAGAGGGTACACATCGCCGAAACGAGCTTTAGGAAGATGCTGAACGTTATGAAGATACTCTACGAGCTTAGAAGGCTCTACCCGAAGACCAGCATAGAGTCCATTATTAAGATGTTGGAGGAAATCAGGGCGTTCACCCCAGAGGAGATCAGCCTGGTAAAGGCTTCCGCGAACCTCATCGAAGAGTCCCTCAAAGAAGGCGTCTCTCATGAAGAAAACGTGTTAATGATGTTCATGCTATTAAGGCAACTAGGCGTGAGGTCCGAAGACGTTGAAGAAGAAGCCCTCAGAACAGTCATAGACGTGCTCGCCTCCAAGAGGAGAAAGCAGGTTACGGGTGAAGGCGCAGTAACGGGTGTTAAAGAGGGTAAAAGTGAATGGGAGAGTCCACAACGATAACGCACGCGCTACTAACGATCGTGGCGGTGATCCTCGCATCCCTGTTCGCCGTTACCATCATGGGGCAACTAAACTACCTAGCCAACTCCATAAGCATAGCGGTAAAAAACAGGTCAGATGCTTTTAGGCTCGGAGTGTCCATCATATACGCGTACTACAACGGGTCTCACGTAGTTCTCTTTCTCAAGAACACGGGAGACCTACCATACACTAGGCTAGATAGCATCGACATATTCGTTAAAGACTACGCGAACGCAGTCGATTACTACAGTACCGGTAACCCGAACGTTGTCCTCGTGGAGTACGGTACCGGCAAAAACGTACTAGAGCCCTCTGAAACCGTGGAGGTATGTATAGACGTGTCCGGTAAGAGCTATGTCAGGCCTATAGAGGTGAGATTGGTCCTCGTCAATGGCTACACCACCACGTACGTAATCACAGAGTGACCTCAAATGCCGTCCGAAGTAGTGCTACCCGGCGCGGTGGTGACATTGGTATTCTTAATTGCCGCTTCGCTGTTCATAGGCACGCTGACGTACTCAGCCACACTACTGCACGGCTCATTGAAGGACTACGTGGAATCGTTAGCCAGGTCTAGGCTTAACAGGATTACCATCGCAAACGCTACGATTGTCGGCGTAAGGAATGTCGGTAACGGCATATACGAAGTGGAATTTGAGGTGAGCGTATACAACGAAGGCCCGGACCCGATCTACGCCATGAATAAATGCGACTTGATAGCGCAGTACTACACCACGGCGGGTGAAATGAAGGTCACTAAGCTGGAATACGGGATAAGCTGGAACGTGGAAAAGGTCGTTCTCGCGGAAAACTACTTCATACCCTTCACTTCGAGGCCCGCCATAGGACCCGGCGAAGTGGGCGTTATTAGAGGGGCGTTCACGGCCAGTGACATGGATGTCGAAAAGCCAGTGAAGATAGTCTTCACTTCGCAGTATGGATTTACAGCCGCTAGGTGGGTCATCTATGGTCCTTGAAACCAGGACCATCACGACCGGTAATAGCGAGCTTGATGTGAAGCTCGCAGGAGGGCTACCGATACCCTCACTTATAGTGGTTGAAGGTGAGCACGGTACCGGCAAAACCGTCTTAATACAGCAGTTCGTCTACGGGGCACTTCTCTCCGGCCTAAACGTTATAGTGATAACGACCGAGGCTACCACGCTCGGCTACATTAGGCAGATGGTTAACGTGGGCTTCAACGTACTCGATTACTACGTCAAGGGACACCTCACGGTTTACTCCTCTAGGATTCCACGCGTTAAATGGGTTGAAACCACGGGGAAGACCCTTCTCGAACTCGTGCAGAGCCACGTTGTTAGAAGCGTTAATAGGTTCGACATGTACGTTGTGGATTCCTTCACTACACTGATTAAGGGTGCCACGACCGAGAACGTTTCAAACTTCTTAACGATAGTGAAGAGGCTCGTAGACATGGGTAAGTCCTTCGTACTCAGCATACACCCTGAGGGCTTAGATAGGGAAACTTACTTGTTCCTAAAAGCAATAGCCGATGGGTACATGGAGCTGAAGAACGTGGAGATGGGGGGCAGGTACATGAAAACGATAAACATAGTCAAGCTGAAGGGCGCGCCGACTGTTTACAACACAACAATCACCTTTGAGGTAGACCCCGCGTTCGGAATAAAGCTCGTACCAATGGCCCTGGCTAAAGTGTAGCTGGGTGTCCCTATGCCGAGCTTACCCCGCTTCGAAATAAGAACCCTATTCCGGCGTAAGGCGAGGATTGAGGTCAAGGAGCCAGATTTCGGCGATAGGCCCGAGTACCTGGTCAAGTACATCAGCGAGTTTAAGGAGAAACACGGTGAGGAACCCCTCATAGCTGATAAGCCAGCGGGCGATATGAAGTTATGGAGTAAGTATAACATATTATACCCCGTTGGGGGAGGAGTGTTCGTACACGTCAACAACATCGAGCAAGGAGCCCGGGGGTATGCCAGGTACAATATAGTCGAGCCGCCGAGGCCTCCTCCGAGATTACTTAGGCTGATCGAGGAGATACTGGCATACAAGATCAGGCCGGAGCACGCGGTCGAGTCAGCCGAGGAGCAGAAGAGGGTCTTGTTGGAACTGCTCGAAGAGATCCTAGACGTAACTGATAAGCCCGTGGAGTATAACGGGGTCCGCCCGCGGAACTCCAAGGTCAAGGTGTACTCCGGGGACGTCGACTACGTGAAATACCACTTGATCAGGGACAAGATCGGGTTGGGCGCGCTAGAGCCCTTTCTGAGGGACCCCTACCTGGAAGACGTGTCATCGAGGGGCGTGGGCAACATATACGTAGTGCACAAGATTTTCGGCTCCCTGGAAAGCAACGTCGGCTTCCACAGCGAGGAGGAGCTAGATCAGTTCATAATAAAGCTCGGGGAGAAGATCGGCAAGCCGGTATCAAGAGCTAGGCCAATAGTAGATGCAACCCTCCCCGATGGTAGTAGGATAAACATAGTGTACGGAAAAGATGTAAGCCTTCATGGAAGCAACTTCACCATTAGGAGAGTGGCCAAGGTCCCTATCAGCGTAACTCAGTTGATCAAGTGGAGGACTTTCAGCGAGCTCGCCGCCGCTTACATGTGGATCATGATTAGCGAGGGCATGAGCGCCTTTATATGTGGTGAAACGGCTAGTGGTAAAACAACAACGCTGAACGCGCTGGCGGTATTCATCAAGCCGAACTACAAGATCGTCTCGATCGAAGACACCGCCGAAGTCGCATTACCGCACCCCAACTGGGTAAGAGAGTTGACTAGGGATACGGGGAAGGCGGAAAGCAGCGTCACGATGTTCGACCTGCTCAAAGCAGCGCTAAGGCAGCGGCCGAATTACATCATTGTCGGCGAAATCAGAGGTGCAGAGGGTAACATAGCGTTCCAGGCAATGCAAACAGGCCACCCCGTTCTCTCGACCTTTCACGCCGCTAACATTGAGAGGCTTCTACAGAGGCTTACGAATCCGCCTATAAGTGTACCTAAAACAAACCTAGATAACCTCAACATCGCCTGGTTTCAGTCATCGGTTTACGATAAGAAGGGATTGCTGGTTCGTAGGATGATATCCATTTACGAAGTACTGGGCTACGACCCTAAGACGGATTCCATCGCGGCGTTACCGGTGTTCGTATGGGACCCGGTAACAGATACGCACAGGTTCTCGGGTAGAGGTGCAAGCTACCTTCTAGAAGAGAAGGTGGCCGTAATGCGGGGCATTCCCCGCCGAGAAATAAACGTAGTTTACGAGGAACTGGAGCTGAGGGCTAGGTACCTGAAACTCCTCGCCGAGAAGAACGTACTGGACTACTACGATGTGTACCGCGCAGTGATCAAGACATACGAGCTCGGCCTAGAACAAGCCTATAAAAGGCTAATTAGGGGCGACCTCCTATGAGCTCGAGGAAAATACGCGATTTCATCGGTGAGCAGCTCAATAGGTTGTTAGACCTCTTCCTTAAGAGGGCATACCTGTTCGGGGCTGTAATACTGCTCAACGTAGTAGTGGTCTCGACGATCACGGTAACGGTTCCCTACCCCCTTAGCGCCGTTCTCGGCGCTATCGTAATCATTGGCTCAGTTATGCTTCTGGTCTACTACGTCGGTATTAGGAGGCTAGGAGGCATCATACCCGTATCAGACGACCTGGCATTCGTGTTAGTACACATGAGGTGCCTCGTCACCGGTAATCCCCCGCTAGTAACGCTTTTTCAAAAAGTTGGCGAAGCCGACTTCTACAGGAAGAAGTATAGGGACCTATACTCGAAGATCACTACGCTGACCAAGAACTGGGGGTACAGCCTACCGGAGTCCCTTAGACTGGTATCTAAGGAAACCCCAAGCAAGGTCGAAGAACAGCTCTTTCAGAGATTCTCAGCAATCGTCGCTACCGGTGGCGACGTAAAGGAGTACCTGAGGTTGGAGTACAATACGTTGTTTAGCGAGTACAAGTCCGGCTATAGTAGGATGATCGAGACACTAAGAGTCGTTCTCGGAATATACACCACCCTCATCGGTGCATTGACGTTTCTCGTGGCCACGCTCATGCTTTTAGGCATGATCTTCGGTGGAGCGGTCGAGCTCGTACTAACGGCAATAGTAGGCATGGCCCTCGCGCTACTTGCAATGTCGTCGGTACTCTACTTTATCATTAGGAGACCGCTATTCGAGTGCAGGAGAAGCCGTGCCGGCATAGTGAGGTCTATTAGTGTCCTAGGAGCGTGCGGAATGGCCTTCCTCGCCCTTATTTTCACGTACTTGGTTATTACCTTGAAGATAACGGAGATGGAGGCTACATCCCTGTACGTGATATTCGCAGGGCTAGCTTTACTGCCAGCCGGTTTGCTGGTTAAGTTTTACGAAGGCAGGATTATCGAGTATGACATGTTCTACCCAGCGTTTCTAAGAAGCTACGGCGAGCACCTAGCTGTAGTGCCGAATATGCTCGAATCGCTGAAGCCTCTACTAATGGCTGAGCTCGGGAAGCTCAAAAAGCTCCTCGTCAAGGTGTATGCCGGTTTGTTGAACAAGATAGACCCGAGAATAATCTGGACGCGCTTCGCCGAGGAGTCCGGTAGCGACCTCGTCGCGCGAACCACAAAGATCTTCATTGACACGATTGAGCTCGGCGGAGACACTGGCGAAGCTGGGTCCTTGCTATCCGATCACGTTAACGAGTTCTTCAGGCTCAGACTAGCCTACTTACAGGTGTTTAGGACCTTTGAAATCACACTCTACGCCATGCACGCTGTTGCGATAGTACTGTTAATCTTCGTCGGCGGGTTCATAAACGCGTTTGCGAGCGTCGTCTTAAAGTACGCGATGAGCGTCCCAGCGGAGTTTGCCGGCTTGTTCTCGTTCTTCACCGTAAAGCCCGTGGACATCTCGTTAATGGTTAACATTTCAACGCTAGTTCTCGCGATGTCCAATACCATTGCATTACTATCAGTTAACCCGGGTTCAAGGCACGCCGTATACTACTTCCTGGCCGTAATGCTGATAATGACGGGTGTAGGCGTGTACCTGGGTAGCATCGCGATGGAGTCCCTTCTGGGTACGTTTTTCACGCCGTTTATTTAGTAGTACTGACCGTTACTGGGCGCCCCGCTGACACCGTCAACGTGGGCCGAGCTAAGTGTACAGATCAATCTGCCGTGCACGCTTAAAAGTCATTGGTATGAATATTACACTGGGATTTTTCAGGTGAGGTTGTATACCATTACTGGAACTGAGAGATCTTAGCGTGTGCGTTGAGGGTAAGAAGGTCGTTGAAGGCATCTCGCTGGTAGTTGAACCCGGGGAAGTCCACATTATAATGGGGCCTAACGGTAGTGGTAAGTCAACGTTACTTTCAGCGGTAATGGGGTTAAGGCATGTCAGTGTTTGCGGGGGGAAGATACTTTTCAATGGTAGAGATATCACCGACATGCCTAGCTGCGAGAGGGCAAAACTAGGTATTGCACTAGCGCACCAGAACCCACCTGAAGTTAAGGGAGTGAAGCTAAGAGACGTGGCTTCGGCCATGGTTAAGAAGCACGGTTGTTCCGACTGCATGTTACTAGCTAAAACACTACTAGTAGAGGAATTCATGTCAAGGGACCTCTTCGTGGGGTTTAGCGGTGGCGAGAAGAAGAGAACGGAGCTTTTCTTAGTAATGCTTCAAAATCCCAAGCTCGCGATGCTCGACGAGCCGGATAGCGGTGTAGACGTGGAGAGCATCGAGCTTATAGCCAGGTCTATTGAGATGTTACGCGCGCGCGGAACAGCCGTAATGCTGGTGACTCATCTCGGCGTAATAGCGGAAAGGCTTAGTAGAATAGACAAGGTGCACGTGATCGTGCACGGGAGAATAGCTTACAGTGGCTTTCCCGACGAGGTGCTCCCGGTGGTAATGAAATTTGGTTATAGAAAGGGCTTAGAGATGCTTATAGGTAAAGGTGTGTAGAGGATGGACGTCGAGGAGATCAAAAAAGCACTAGATAAGCCGGCAAAATACGGGCCGGATATAGACTTGCAAAGGTACAAACTCGAAGACGTACTAATCGAGGAGGTTAAAGAAATAGCGGATCCCGGGGTAGTGTCGGCCGCACCGAGAGTTGGTTTGGCTTCAGATAAGTTAACGTACGTGCAGGCCAATGAAAAAGTACTGTATACTGCCATGACTAGGGCCCTCTCAAAGTACGGCGTTCTAGTCTTATCGACTAGAGAAGCCGTCGAGAGGTTCCCAAGAGCTAGTGACCTAGTATGGAGGCTCGTAGACCCGACTACCGACAAATACGTAGCAGCTGCGTATTTATACGGTGGGGAGGCGGGTTACTTCATTTATGTTCCCCCGTACACGAAGGTACCGGTACCCATATACACGTGCCTCGCCATAACGAGCAATAATACTGTGCAGTTTGCCCATAACGTAGTGTACGTAGACGAGGGCTCGGAAGCCAACGTAGTGACTGGTTGCGCTATACCGCACGGAGTTTATAGTGGTGTCCACGTGGGCGTATCGGAGTTCTATGTTGCCAGAAACGCCAAGCTCACGTTCACAATGGTACACGCATGGGCGGAGGGCCTTCACGTAAGGCCTAGGACGAGGGTTAGCGTTGATGAGGGTGGAGAGTACGTTAGCTACTACGTCACTTACAGCCCGGTAGCATCTATACAGACATACCCGGTAGTCAACTTGGGGAAAAACGCGAGAGCCTACCTAGCTTCAATAATCGCTTCGAGCAAAAGCGGTGTATACGATATTGGCTCTGGTAGCGTGCTAGAAGCGCCAGGAGCTTCCGTAGAAAACGCGTCTAGAGTAATTGCTAGAGACGAGTCAAGTGTGTACGCGAGAGCGGAGATAGAGGCCTTAGAATCCGATACCCGCGGCCACGTCGAGTGCTTGGGACTACTTCTATCACCAAAAGCCACAATTTCGTCAATACCCATTATAACGTCTAGGAAGCAGGGTGCAGTGCTCAGTCACGAAGCGGCTATAGGCCTCATAGCCCAGAAAGAAATAGACTACTTAATGAGTAGAGGGTTCACGGAAGAGGAGGCGAAGGCTGTTCTGGTGAGGGGCTTCATGAACATAGAGGCGCCAATACCCCCCGTAATCAAGAAACAAGTAGATACGATACTTGATGTGGTTACAAAGTACGCTGTAGGCTAACCCCTTAACTACGTTCCCCTACGTATATTTGAACAGCTCTCAGCAACCTTCCCGACCCAGCGACCACTGTTCTGGTCCCAGGGAGAGGTGCAGTCCCAGATCCCCTCTAAGGAGGCCTCCATCCTTTAGAGCAGGAGCAAATGCCCGAGACTAGCAATGCACTGATTTAAAAATGCCTCCAAACAATAACCAAATATTGGGGTGCGGCGGTCGTCTAGCCTGGACTAGGACGCCGGCCTGCCACGCCGGAGATCCCGGGTTCAAATCCCGGCCGCCGCACCTTCCTCTACACGGCCAATTCCCGATCCTTCCACCGCTTCCGTGTTCGCGGGACAGAGTGAGGCTTGTCTAGGCACTTAAGAACGCGATATCTGTGCTCTAGTGGTGTTTGGAGGAGTTGGATCTTGTGATTTCTGTGGTTAAAAATTATTTTCATTAACGGGGGGTATATGTCTTATTTGTCAGCGTTACTTTACGAGGCCTCCTCCTATACCCTTTTCTTAATTTCTTCCAGCTTCTTGCGCGGTAATGCCGGTGTGGGCTTTTCGGGTATGAGTCCCTGCGGCCTGAAGAGCATTATAGCTATTAGTGCCAGTCCGATTAATATGTATTCAAGCCATTCCGGTGACATGGGTATTACTGCTGATAGTGCGCCCTTGTAGAGTATAATGGCTGTTCTCACCACAGTGTATATGAACACGCCTACCAGTACACCGAGGTTGTTTCCAACGCCTCCAAGCATTAAGAAAGCCCACGGCCAGAACGTCCACGTTAACCTAGTATAAGTAACCGCCTTCATGCTGCCGGTATAGAGGGCCCATAAAGCCCCCGCAATAGCGGATACCGCGCCGCCGACTATCAACACTTGTGCACGCGTCTTGATGACGTTTTTGCCGTAAACTTCAGCGGCTATTTCGGCATCTCTCACTGCTTTAAGCATTCTTCCGTATGGTGAATGCGCTAGGAGCTCTGCGTAAACGTATATTATTATGGCTACGGCGAGGGCTACTAGTACCATGGTAGACGCTCTAGCGGGCCCTAGAAACCTCAAGGGGTCCGCAACCCATATTCCAATAGTACCTCCTACTAGGGGCTGATAATTCCACGATATGTTGACTATGATGTCCCCGAACGCTAGTAGCGTTATGCCCAGGAACGGGCCTTTAAGCCTGAGGGCAGGGTATGCGCAGAGGTAGCCGATTAAGCCGCCTAGGAGGGCGGCTATTATTAGCGTGAACACCAGTACTAGTACGGAAACGTGTGGGTTCTGTGCAAGCCATTCGTTAATAGCGGTCACTATCTTCGGGTTTTCCATGCTTTCCGCGTACTCCGCGCCTGCTGGTAGCCCGAGCATTAACGCTAAGATCCTGCCTGGAATGGCGGCGGCTACTATAGCGCCGACTACTACGGCTAGTAACCTACCGAACTGAGGCAGGTTAAGGAACCCCACTTCTATGTTTAAGCTGATCGTAACTATTAGCCCTATCGCGAAGTTCAGTATTATTTGCTGTGCCAATGGATCCAGCTGGAGCACGTTACTTCACCACTTTCGCCCGCATCTTTCTAGCCAAGGTAATTAGTCCGCCGGGCTCAGTCAAGTTCATTGCAGCCATTATCGCGAGCGGTATTGCTGCCCTATACGCGTATATCCAGCCACCTATAACCGGGGCTAGAATAGATGGTATTATGAGTTCGCTGAGACCTACTAGGAAACCGCCTAGCGCTGCTCCAAACACATCACGAGCTCCACCTCCTACAATAGCCCCCGCGAAGAACGTCACGACTGTCTCTAAGCCTATGCTAGGCCTACCGGTGAATATCATTACTAGTAGCGCTCCACTCAGTCCGGCGAGGCCTCCACCAATGACCCATGACGCTACGTACACGAGCTCCGGGTTTACGCCTTGAAGTTGAGCTAGCTCCGGGTTCTCGATCGTGGCCCTCATGGCGATACCGATCTTGGTCTTGGTGAAGATCGCGTAGATCGCTACTAAGACTATGGCCAGTAGGATTGGGGCCATTATCCAGGACATCCTCACAGGGACCCCCCCGGCATAGAACACGGGGTCCTTGATCTCCAGTACAAAGTTCTTTGCGACGGGGATCTTGTAGTTGTAGATCATAAAGTCCGCAAAGTGGTTTATGAAAGCGAAGAGTATCAGGTCTACGCCGAGGGTGGTCATCATGAGGCTTATATCGCTCGCTTTAGCTTTTAAAAGCCACCTGTTTACAGCAAAGTATGTTACTAGACCCAGCGCTGCGGAAAGCGCAAATGCCAGCGGGAAGTACATGTATGGTAAACCACCGTAAAAGCATACCATGGTGAATACTATGTAACCGCCCCAAGAAACCATGGATGAGTGGGCGAAGTTAAAGGTCTTAGTAGCGCCGTATATCGCTGCTATCCCAATAGCCCCGATGGCTATTACCACAGAGTACACCACCGACTTCATTACCACTACTACATCGATCATGTACTCGTAACACCCTTCTCCAAGTTCTTTATGATTTTTAAAGTTAAAAATCGTACAATGTCGTTGCCGGAAAGCTTTAAATATTATTGACTGCTCTTAATAAAATGGGGAAATGTATGCCTCAAAGGGCATACCTACTAGCCGTAGTTCTACTAATTGTCGGGATAGTAGCGGGTTACGGAATAGGATCTGTAACGGCACCTAGGGTAACAGAAACCGTGACTGTTCCTGGACCTGGAGCAGCCACTGTAACTACTACAGTTGTACAGACCGTTACACTGCCCGCTCCCGGAGTTGGACTTAGCGGTGAGGTTCGCATAGGAGCGCTATTACCGCTCTCAGGTGTACTGTCTTCTTTCGGGGCGGAGTATAAGGCTATACTCGAGTACGTTGAGGGCGAGATAAACAGCTACCTTGCAGGACTAGGTAGGCCTTGGAGAATAAAGTTCGTCGTGGAGGACACGGGAACGGACCCCAAGACCCACCTAGATAAGCTCATGGCACTTGCAGGAGCGGGAATAAAGATCTTTATTGGAGGCGCCTCGAGCGCGGAGCTTTCCGAGGCATTAAGCTTCTGTAATGCGAACAACATCCTAATAATTTCACCGTCCTCGACCTCCCCCGCACTAGCACTAGTAGACATGGGGCTTAGGTACACTCCCAACGACCTCTATCAAGGCAAGGCAATAGCTAAGATCATGTGGGAGAGAGGTACGAGGTGGATTATACCAATGTGGAGAGGCGATACGTGGGGCGACGGCTTAGCTAAAGCATCAGTCGACGAGTTCACAGCAATTTGCAAAGCTAGTGGAGAGACATGCGGCGTTATAGAGGGTATAAGATATGACCCTGCAGCCAAGGAATTCTCCGCTGAGATATCTCTACTAGCATCTAAAGTAACAGACGCTACGGGCAGGTATGGCAAGGACAAGGTGGGTGTGCTACTGATCTCATTCGAGGAGGCTGCTGCTATATTTGCAGCCGCCAAGGCATACCCCATTCTGAGCGAAGTAATGTGGCAGGGCTCTGATGGAACTGCAAACGTCGCTGTGCTGCTAGATCCCGGCGTAGCCGACATAGTCATTAAGACTAGGTTCTACAATACCATGGCTTCTCCGGGTATATCGCCCCGGGCTGAAATAGTTAGGAATGTTATTAGAGCGAAGCTTGGAAGGGATCCCATGGGTTACACGTACTTCGTATATGACATTGCCTGGACCGTTGCGTTAACGCTAGACGCGGTGGGTACATACGATGCCATAGCAGTAAAGAACGCCTTACCATACATACACCAGAACTATCTAGGGGCATCAGGACTCGTAAAGCTGGATGAAAACGGTGACCGGGTCCTAGCATCATACGACATATGGTTCGTCGTAGAGGAGGCGGGTAAGTATGCCTGGAAAGTTATAGGAATATACGACGGCGCGACCGGTAGGGTCATATGGTACACTAGTCCTTAACGGCAGGCACCTCTCTACGCGTCTTTTAGCTAGTACATCCATTTCATTTTTTACCTGGATTCTGTAAATTAGTACAAGGTGGTTTGGTGATTCCGGCGCCCGAAGAAGGGGGCATGCCTGAATACGCCGCTGTAGGTAAGGATACTATATTGAGAACTATTAACCTAACTAAACGCTTCGAGGGGCTAGTAGCTGTAGACCGTGTTAACGTGAACATACCGAGAAGGAAGATAACGCTCCTAATCGGTCCTAACGGTGCTGGAAAAACGACATTAGTCAACGTCTGTGTCGGCGTTTTAAAGCCCGATGAGGGGAAAGTGCTTTACTACCCTAATGAGAACGAAGAGCTAGATATAACTGGCAAACCACCCCACGAAGTTTACAAGATTGGTTTTGTGAGGTCTTTTCAGATCCCCCAGCCTTTTCTAGCTCTCACCGTGTTGGAAAACGTGCTCGTAGCTTACAAAAACCCCGGTGAAAACCCGATCAAGGCAGCACTTAGATTCAGCTGGAGGAAAGTGGAAGAGGAATTAGTTGAAAAAGCATTTAAAATACTAAAACTCACCGGGTTAGAGGACTACTGGGACGTAGAGGCTTTCAGGCTCGGAGCAGGGCAACTAAAAATGCTAGAAGTCGCAAGAGCGCTCGCGACAAACGCGAAGCTGATAGCCCTCGACGAGCCTATAGGGGGAACCGACCCCGCGTACGCGAAAGGCATTTTCGTAAAGCTCAGGGAAATCCTCCACTCGACAAACGTGACTTTCTTGGTGATCGAGCACCGAATAGACATAGCGCTCCCATTCTCAGACTTCGTATACGTAATGGATAGGGGTAAAATCGTGGCTGAAGGAAGCCCCGATTCCATACTAAAGAACCCTAAAGTGACCGAGATCTATATAGGGTGATAAGTTATGAGCCTAGAGGTGAAGGACCTTTCTTCGGGTTATGGAAAGCTAAAAGTGCTCTTCAACATCAACTTCTCGGCGACGCCTGAAAGCATCGTGGCAGTAGTGGGCCCTAACGGTGCTGGAAAAACAACGCTTCTAAACAGCATTTACGGATTCACCGACATCTATAGCGGGCAAGTACTATTCGAAGGAGTAGACATAACTAATCTTAGCCCGTACAAGAGGGCTAGACTGGGGTTAGCGTACGTTCCCCAGACAGGTAACATATTCTCCGACTTAACGGTGTACGAGAACCTCGTGTTAGCCGGGTACCAGTTACCTAGAGAAGACGTCAAGGACCGGGTAGATGAAGTACTAAACATATTTCCAAAGCTCAAGGAGCTAATACATAGAAGAGCCGGTACGCTTAGCGGCGGCGAGAGAAGAATGCTCGCGATAGCCATAGGCCTGATGAAGAAACCTAAAGTACTACTTTTAGACGAGATAACTACCGACCTGGCTCCAATCATAGTGAAAAGCGTTCTGAACAAAATAGTAGAGCTCAGAAATAACCTGAAGATAACGGTTGTACTCGTCGAGCAGTACGCTAAGAGAGCGCTTGAGATAAGCGATAGGGCGTATCTCCTAGTCAGTGGAAGAATAAGGTTCGAAGGCAAACCCGATGACCTCCTCAAAAACGAAGAGCTGGTGAAGATCTACCTCGGGTTATAGATCTAGTTATGTAAATACCGCGCGTAACGCCTTCCCTTGTAACGGCTATGCTGTTCCCCGCATGCTGTGCGTTACGCGATTGGCAAGGAGCACGAGGAGCCTTTCCACGGCTTCAAGCACTAGTGGTAGGATTACGGCAAATATGAGCGTAGTAATAACCCTAGCAAGAGCTGGGTCTACGGTGACTACGGTTGCGATTAAAGTAGATGAAGTGAGTACGGCAAAGGCGGCGGCGAAAAGTACCGGCGTCTCAAAAGACGTTGCTCCCTTATTACCACTACGCACGGGGAACCACCCTTTATTAGAAGTGACGGGTTTAAAAGTAGTTGTTTGGTGAACTAGGATCTCACCGTTCGCTCAAATACTACACAGCTAAGGGTTTTCTTCGCGCGTCCCCTTCCACGAGTAGCTACGTCCGTTCGACCACGCCGTAGAAGCCGTCTGAGCGGCCCTCACCAAGATTTTAACGGCTTAGAGCCATTATTCTAACTGGGTTTCTGACAGTGCTCATGAACAGGGTTCATAGCGAAGACGTTTTAGTGAGTAAAGGTTACAGCTATTTAAAGCACATTGAAGCCGGTTCGGAGCCCGAGTACGTTGACGTGGCTTTCAGGGACATAGTACCGGAGCTCTCGCTACTCGAAATCGGTAGTCAGAGGCTTTATAAACATCAATACTCAGCGTATCTCAAACTCAAAGAAGGCGGTAACGTGGTCTTAAGAGCTGGAACTGGTAGCGGTAAGACGGAATCATGGGTGTTATACCTCCTGGAGCAGGTCAGGAACGGGCGCGATTTCCACGCCATCGCGATTTACCCGACGCTGGCGCTAGCTAATGATCAGATCAAGAGGCTTGAAAAGTACGTTAATGCTGTGCGTGGAAAACTGATCCAGCTGGATAGCGTTAGAAAAGAGGAGTTATTGAGCAAGCTAGGTAATGGTAAGCTGAGAAGCCTCGTAAACCTCTCCAACCTGGTTATAACCAACCCGGCTTTTCTACTCCACGACTTAAAGAAGTACTTTGTACGGAAAGAAGGTGCCGTGCTTTCGCGTCTTTACACGAAACTAAACCTGTTAGTAATAGATGAACTCGACTTCTACGGTCCGCGTAGCCTCGCATTACTGCTAGCGATGACGTCCCTTCTTTCAAAGATCGCAGAAAGCGGGCTCCAGGTAGCCGTGCTTTCAGCAGGCATTGCTAATCCCGAAGACCTCTGTACCTTTCTCGAAGACGTTACTAAACGCGAATGCGCCAGCATCGAAGGCGCGCCCTTTAGGGTTGAGAACCACGTGTACATTGTACTAGGCAAAAACATCGAAACCGTGTGGAACGTCGTCAGGGGGATCTGGAGGGAAGCGGTGGTGAAACACCCTGAATTGAAAGAGCTATCTGGTAAGGTACACGACTTTAACGAATTCAAGCGCAACGTATACCAAGTAGTATCGATCCTCGAAAGCCTTGGATACAAGCTTCCAAGCCTTCACGTAGACCCGGCTGAGCTGATCGCGGAGTACTCGAGGGATAAGTACGTGACGCTCGTCTTTACGAGAGGCATTAACACCGCTGAGGAGCTGGTGAAGTCCATTAGGTCGAGGTACGGAGAAGGATGCCCTCTTGCCTCTCACCACCACTTAGTTCCGAAGAAGACAAGGGAGATTGTGGAAGAGAAGGCAAGGAGGGGGGAGGTGAAGGTCATCGTCTCGCCTCGTACGCTATCTCAAGGAATAGATATTGGGCTGGTAGCTAGAATAGTGCACTTAGGGTTACCAGATAGTGTAAGAGAATTCCATCAAAGAGAGGGTAGAAAGGGTAGGAGGAAGGAACTAGGGTTTTCGGAAACTGTAATCGTGCCCTACTCAAGATGGGATAAGGAGCTACTCGCTAGTGGAATCGATGCACTTAAACAGTGGCTTGACTTAGGCCTCGAGAGGACCCTCATAAACCCTAATAACCTCTACACACACCTCTTCACCGGGATTATAAAACTGCTTTCGCCTTGGTTTAGACAGGACCTAGACGTGCTAGAAAGAGAGGCCCTCAAGAGAACGGGAGTACTCGACGAGAACAACTACGTGAACGGTAAAAGGTTAAAAGAAGTGTTCGATAAACTAAACTTCTACGAGTACGCCCCACCCTATGGTATCAAGAGATACCTGGAAAAAGATGGCCGGCTGGTGCCGCTCGAACCCATAGGGCACTGCGACCTCGTAGAGAAGTTTCAGCCAGGTTGTATGGATCCTGGCGAAGATGCACTAGTAGTCTCGTTAGAGCACGGTAAAACTTCAAGGACTGTGAAATGCGTTTTGGAGAGGAGTGTACGCGAAGTTGACTTTAGGGCCTACAATGGCCTATCTGCCGCGCTCGAAGAGTATAGGTACATTAAATTAAAGTGGGGTGAAACCCCTCACATCGTAAAGGACCTCCTAGCTGGAAGGGTAAGTAGTGAGGTCATGTGCATAGTCTACACTCCGAGAAACGGCTTTGGCAAGTACATAAAGGTACCTGAAAGGTGTATTTGGACCGTTAAGTCCGAGAAACCTAGGTACGTGGTAGTGGGGAATAGACCGGTAGTATACTACGACAAAAGAACGGTCTACGTCCCCCTACCCACTGGTGGCGAATACCGGGATTTCACGTATGGGTATGCGTATTCCGTGGACCCGCGCGAAGACGCGGAGTTGATCAGAGTGGGGCTCGCATATCTGGTAATCGTTTTAAGGAGGTATTTTGGCATACCTTTAGGGACAGTGCTTTACGACGTGACGAAGATCGGCGAGTACAAGTACTTCTCGCTATACGAGCCAGAAGCGGCCGGGCTGGTGGAAACGATTGACTGGCCTAGCGTGAGGAAGCTCGTTGAATCGCACAAACCGGACGATCTCGACCGGATCATGATGTCGGAGATAGATGACATGGCGTACTCAACTCTCATAACCATGGAGTTCAACTGGGACCTCGTCAAGGAACACGCGGTAAAAGTCGTAGACTACGTACTGGCGCGAGATCGGGTGAAAGCCATGTTTAGGGGTAAAGAGATGTACATTCCCCGTCCAAGCCCCGCATTAAAGTTACTATCTTACTCGATTATCAGTGAGGTGCTAGATGGAGAAGCCATTGCGCCTTCACTACTAACAGGGCATGGAGTATACAACGGTGAAACCTTTCTAGGAGATGTAGACGTGTACCCTTCCTTACCGCTCATTAAACCCCCACAACCTCTTCTAAGGGTGGAAGAAGCTATTCTAGACAAGGTTTTCTACGAGGACTATAAGCTAATTGTAGAGGATAGGAGGACTACTCTAGTTCAATTAAGACAAGCTAACTTAAAGAGGCTTGTTTCACTTGTTGAGAACGATAAAGGGCAAGTAATAGACTTATCCATGCTCGCGGGTAAGTGTGGTATGGAGTTTGTAAGCGTCGAGGAGCTCTCAGAGGCCTTCGGCTCGTTACCGAGCATTAACTATGCTAGCATTAGAGACACCCTTAGAAAGGTTAGGGAGTACAGGAAGACGTTGCAAAGGGAACGTGAAGAGGTTTTAAAGTATCTCGAGGAGAGGAGTAAAAGCCTATATATAGCTTACCTAGTTTTGAATGAACTGTTAAAAGACAGTAAATAGTCTGTTCACGGTGTGAAGGGGTTAAAGTTGGTAGGTATCTGCCAAGATATTTTCGTGCTTCAGAAGGCAATTGCCGTGGGCGTGCTAGTGCTACTAATTATTGTCTCTTTTTTCAGCATAAAGAGCGTTGTAAAAATCGTCGTCTCGTTCATTGCGCTATTCGTAGCTATAGCGCACTATGCTGTGCTTTCAAGCCTCACCAAGTACGTTAAGGTGATGATATACCCGTTCATAGTTACCGAAAGTACCTCCAGCGGCTCCGTGTTCTACGTTGACATCGGCCAGCTTATACTAGTTTTACTGTTACTGGCGTGGCGTGCAGAACTCCACGACTTGCTGAGGAAAACCCGCTGGTGGAGACGGCATGAACGCGTTGAAAGAAATAATTAAGTTCGATGACCTTTACGAGTGCACAGTCATCAGTAGGGTTAACAGGTTTACCGTCATCGTGGAGGTGCGGGGCTCCGAGGTAGCTGCGTACATAAACAATACGGGTAGGTTGCACGAATACGTGGTTAAAGGTAAGGTGGGCTACTGCATTGAAACACCACGAGGAGGACTTAAGTACAGGATCATTGGAGTAAAGGACGGCAACCACGAAGGGTATGCCGCGCTTCTTGATACAGCATACCAGGAAAAAGCTTTCGCAGTTCTACAAGAACGTGGTATGATTCCGTGGCTGTTAAGCTGCGTGCTGTACAGGAGAAACTACAGGTTAGACCGCGAAATAATAGACTTCGCTTACAGTTGCCACGAAGACCTGGTGCTCGTAGAGCTGAAAAGTGCAGTAATGAAGCTGGAAGAAGGCGTTGCAGGGTACCCTGATGCCCCGACCGTTAGGGGTAGAAGGCAGATTCAAGCGCTTGCAGAATATGCCAAGACAGGTAAGAGGGCCTTTATTACGTTCATAGCAGGCGTACCCGGGGCACGAAAAGTAAAACTTCACTGCTACGCCGATCGGAAGATCTGTGTGGCCGCCGAGCATGCCGCACGAAGCGGCGTATTGTTTAAGGCCATAAACCTATACGTTGACCCAGCAATTAAAGGCGTGGTCTCAGCTGGCGTAGACATACCAGTAGAGCTGGGGTGCGACGTAACCACGTAGGCTTGAAGACTTAAAAGCGTTTACATCAAGAGAATTATTAGGCGCCGCCGTAGTATAGCCCGGTCAAGTATGCGGGCCTCTCGAGCCCGTGACACCCGTCAGGCCCGTGGGTGCGGGAAACCCGGGTTCAAATCCCGGCGGCGGCACTAATCCTCTGATCTTCATGAAACGTTTCGCCGCGAAAACGTCTTCTCTACCGGTTCTAGTCCGGTTTCGGCGGTGTTACGTTTACTTGTCCTTGGTATTTGCCAGTGTATGGTTTGTAGACGGGGCTACTTGTTCTCAGGAAAACTACGTGTAGAAACCTCTGCTTTGAGTACACTCTTACCGGGTGTGGTCCACCAATCAACTCTATCGTGATATTTCCTTTGAAGCCGCTGTCGATAACGGTGGGAGGGATGAATACGCCAGCCCTCGCGAAGCTACTACGGAGGTTTACCAGTCCAACCAGGTCGTGAGGTAGTTCCACCCATTCTAGTGTTGTTGCCAACACGTGCTCGTAGGGCTTTATGATAAAACCTTCTTCTTCTGTGGCGTCTACGCACTCTAAGACCTCCGGTACGTTCATGACCTTGGTGTCTATTAAAGTGCTTCCCTCTCTAAACCTGCAGAACCTGTAGCCGAATCTCAGGTCTACACCGTTCTCCCTCACTGTGTCCTCGAAGATGGGATCTATTACTAGTAGCTTCTTCTCTAGGTAAACCCTTATGTCCCAATCACTAAGTATCATTTATGCTTCACCTCGAGTGCTGTTAGATTCTTGAATGTTATCTTTTAATAAATGAAATGACTTATATGCCTTTAAAACGCAGTTGCGCATCTGGTCTTTCGGCACCATTTCAAAGCACCTGGGTATGGAGAACGTGCATTCTCCCTCGAGAAACTTTTCTAGTTCACAGGGGTCGACGCGTGCGCGGTTTTCGGCTAGTACACAACGGGGACCTATATACTTGAATATGTTAGGATTCACCTTTACAAGTTGCTGCCATAAACTCCAAGCTATCATTCTAATCTCCCATTGCGCGCGAGCACACATTCTAAGTGGTAGAAACACCTCTACAAGTTCTCGCGCGTTCATGGACACCACGATCCTCGTTTTCACGGCCTGCGGTAACAGGTAGCGCGCATCTTCGTAGGGTGTTCCGCCCGCTAAAGCTTCGTAGTACATAGCCGTGGAGCTGATTAATGATTTTAGAAACTCTAAACTCCTGTTCTCGACGATTACGGGTGGTATTATAAATGCCTCACCAACAACGTCTATCAGCTCATCGAAGGTAGGTTGCGACTCCACGAGCTTGTTCAACAACTCAACGTAGTAGTCGTATGACTCCTTGTACTCTACTCCAAGTACTTCGCACGTTCTCCAGATCAACCCCTTGAGGTATTTATCGCTATACCTTTGACTCAGCTGGCTATAGCTGGCGTGCCTGTGCCTTACGAGTTGATGGCTACATACACGGCTACACACTACTTCGAACACGTAAATGCTGTGCTCTAATGGGCTTCCATGACCTCTCACTATTAGTTCCCGAATCCACTTCTCGACGAATTCCTCGCTCGTCGTATTCACGATTTCCGCGAATTCGCGAGGAGAGAGGGTGGCTTTGGCGGCTGATGCTATGATCTTTTCAGCTTCCGGTATCGTGTAAATTAGTCTTACGCGGGGCAGGCCCTTTGCGTTCACTGCTCAAACCCAGGAATAGATTTAACGACTACTCTTGAAAAACCATAATGCTTAAATAAATCAGAAATTTGCTGTAGCCTCTCTGCGTTTACAGTGCAGTTTTCTCTACACCAGCTGGGGTCACGGGGCTTTACTATTGGCTCGCTTAAAAGCGGGTTCACTACTACAACGGTTTTTTCTACTAGCACGTTACCTATTACCTGTTCTATATATTCCCTTAGTACGTTGTGAGTTAGCTTCCTGTGAACCGGGATCCTGAGTTCAAGGGGTATATTGAAATCCCGTATCACTTTTAAGGACTCTATGAAACTTTTCCACAGGTTCCGCGCAACCGAAGGTACGCCGTATAGAATCTCTGGTGGTACCTTGAGATCTGTTGCTACGTGATCCACTAGCCCTTGTCTAGCGAGATGCATCAGCTCCTTGGTGAGAGTTAAGTTTGAGTTCAGGCTGCAGGCTATACCCATGCTCTTTACTCGCTCAAAAAGTACAGCTAAGTTCTCGTATTGAAGTAAGGGCTCTCCGCCCGTTACGTGTAAGTAGTCTACTAGGTTTTTGCTGGCAACAACTTCTTCTATAACCCGCTCTACTTCTATAGGCTTGCAGAGAGATGAATCACCATTCGCTATTCTCCAGTTGTGGCAAAACGGGCACTTTAGGTTACATCCACACAGCCACAGGGTAAACGAGACGTGACCATGTACATCTATAAGCGATGTGCTTTTCCAACCTGCAATTAGAAGGGTGTTGCCCACTGCCTTCACGCAGCTCATAAAGGGTTGAATAAGGGGGTTGGGGAAGAGTGCATTAGACCATCTCGTACCTAAAACTTGTAGTGCCTCCGGGTCCAGAACTCTGCCCTTCTCTGAGGGTTCCAGTTTCTCAGTGGGCGGTAGTATCCTATGATCCTACTCCAAACGTCCACATTGCTACTACCGCAAGAGGGGCACGTCACGTACATTCCCGTGTACGTCTTATCGCAGTTATTGCAGTGGGTTATTGCGGGCGTGTAACTCCAGTATATGATGTCCGTTTGCATGAGCTTATTGGTGAGAGATGAAAGCGCCTCCGGATCCGCCTCCTCGCCGAGGAATATGTGCATCATGACTCCTCCAGTGAAGTACTTTTGTACGCGTTGCTCGACCTCGACGCGGTCCGGGAGCTCCATGGGGGCGTAATAAGGAGCTATACTACTGGCATACACAGGATTCTGCGGATCTGGTATGTACTCGGCCAGCTCGGGGTACTTCTTTAAATCCAGCATTGCAAGTTTCGGCGAAGCCGACTCGCCAGGGACCTCCTCGACGTTCCATGGAACGCCCTCCTCCAGCATCCACTTCCTTGCAGTCTTGGTAGCATACTCAACTATTTTCCTCATTAGCTCGGAGGCTCTAATCCAGTCTCTCCTAGCGCCGTCAAGCCAGAGCCTTGGTTCACCCATTAATATGGCTGCTGTTTCCGGTAAGCCTATTAAGCCGATCGTGTTGAAGTGGAAGGCCGGGAACTCGGGCATGTACTCTACTATCATGGCGTAGAAGTTCGGGTAGTTCTTCATTATGTATGTATACCTGTTCCTGAACCAGTTGCAGGCTTCCCTCACAAGCTTCAGCGTCTCGTCGTATAGCTCCCAGAACCTAGACTCCTCTTTTCCAGCCTCAAGGGCTAACCTAGGAAGGTTTACGTCAACAACGTTCACGCTACCAGTTATATCGGGCATAGCCCACAATCCACCGAACCTCTGCCTCTCCATCGTTTTCCAGTACTCCTCCCTAACGGCTTCAATGTCTTTCTTCAAGCTTAGTGTGAACTTGGTGTTTCCATAAGCACGGTACAGCTCGTGCCTGTCAATTGAGATCCTACAGCACATTGCGAATGCACTATCCGGGTCCACCATCCTAGTGTTCAACCAGTAGAAGCTCCCCCTCTTGGCAGCCGTCTTGAATACTGCTTCATGTATCTCGGGGTCTTCCCAAATCCACTTCGCCGTAACCATCAGAGTTGGAATCGGGAAGGTGAACGGCTGGCCAACGCTATCACCCTCGTAGTACAGCTCTACTAGTGCTTTGAGGAAAGTCTTTGCTTCCTCCTCATAGGTGCTGAGAGGTTCTGTTTCCATCCCTCCGTATACTGCTTTATCTCCTTCAAGCATTTTTCTGGGTGCATTCATTGTAATGGTGAAATTACTGAATGGGGTTTGAAGCCCTATTCTGGTTGGATAGTTCAGGTTGTAGAGTAGCCTCTGTATCTGCTGTTTTACCTGCTTGTAGGCTGGCTTATCAATTCTTATGAACGGGCCTGCGTACCACTCAACGCTTGACAGCGCCTGCGCGCCCGTGAAGTAGTGTTGCATGGTGATCAGGTAGTTTGCGACGTGGTCAACGAACGTGTCGAAGTGCCTCGCGGGGCGGGAGACTATGGTAATTGTTCTAAGCCCCTTCTTCAAGAGCCTCGCAATGCTGTGCCCCGTGCAATAGGGAGTGTAGACACTGTGAGGTAATTTGTGAATGTATATGACCCCTTCTAAGTGCGCCTTTAAAATGTGGTCCGGTATCAACTGTAACGCGTCATGCTCCATGTACCTGTCTAGAAGCCACGCAAAGAAGCCGCTAGGTCCCTGGTACCTATTAGCATTCTCGTTTACGTCTAAGCGGTTCCAACTCGCGTAAACGGACAAGGGATCTTTACGGCTATCACCCAAATTCCGTCACCTCGTTATATTTACTTGTAAATGCTCACCTTAAAGGATATCGGTTCACATAGAGCAACGTGATCATAGTTCGAGCAGTTTGAGGGACCTTTCGGCTGAAGATATTACGCGCGATACTACAATATGCGTCGCGAGGGGCTCTCCGTATATCGAGTAACAATGTGTTGCTCGCTGCCGCGTCATTTCTTCGAAGTCGCCTCGAGGAAATGCTCCAATACCTATTGCTAGTCTTTCCTTCATCGCGTGCTCGATCACCGCGCATACCGGTCTATACTCGCATTTCTCGTCTAGTAGTATTAAGCCGTTAACCGAGAGATCTTCTAACAAGTCTTCGAGCCTCATCGTCTTTAAGTACATCAAGGGCCTAGGGGTATTAGGCGGTACTTGGCCTAGTTTAAAAAGCTGCTCCATTAAGCCGACGAACCTATTGTAGTTTTTCGGCAACCTCGTTGAAGGGTCTACGAAAAGCGCGTGCCCTTCTATAGTGTAAACCGCTACCTTCAAGTACCCGCGTCTACAAAGCGGGCTTTCCAAGACCTCTAGTAGACTTACGTGGATTATATCAGGTCTCCCGCGCTTGTTTGCCTTGGGGAGCCTCTTCATCGCGTGGTAGTGTAAGCTCGCGTCTAGCAAGATCTCCGTGGGCTTTTTACCCCGTCTAGATGCTGTTTTTAACACTGCGGGGTGATTCGCTATGGAGGGGGGCACCCTCTCGATCGCCGCTTCGAGTAGCACGATTACGAGTTGCCGAGAATTACTCATTGGTACCAGCCCAGTTAAGCGGGTTCTCCACTAGTTCAGGGATGAAGATATTACCCCGCCTTTATTTTACATTTCTCGGAGCTCGGAATGGGTGTGAAAGCGGGTAAGGAGAAAGGAATGCTGAAGACTATAGCGAGGGAGAGGGTCTCACTACTCTTGGACATGGCATTTCGCAGGGTGAGAGAAGGGGATATAGACCTGGCAAGGAAATACGTGGAAATAGCACTACGGGTTGCGAGCAAGGCTAGACTGAGGCTTCCAAGAACGCTTAAAAGGAGCTATTGCAGAAACTGCTTCGTACCGCTGATACCGGGATTAACGCTTAGTGTTAGAATTAAGAGCAGTGGAAAGGAGTCTAGAGTAGTGTACAGGTGTCTTCTTTGCGGGTGGATAAGAAGGTTCGTGGTAAAAGGTTCGAGAAGAAGATTAAGGAGAGGATTACTGGAAAAGTAGACGTACAGCTGGGTAAGAACGGCATTACAGAGGGTTTCTTAAGGGAGCTTAAAAATAGGCTTGAGAAGCACGGTATCGTCAAAGTGCGAGTGCTCGGGTCCTTTAGGAAAACGTACACGGATGACGTTAACGCCGTAGCCGTTACCCTGGCCGAGAAGACCCGTTCACGCGTGTATGAGATTAGGGGCTTTGCAATCATACTTATAAAGGAAAAATAAACTTATGGAACTAGGTAGAATGCGTTGAGCGGTGCTTAAGCATGGTTACTGCGTTAGAAGTTCCCGCAGACGCGCTGATCGCGAAATTGGCCGCGTACATTAAGGAAAACATACCAGAGATTAGGCCACCATCCTGGACTAAATTCGCTAAAACTGGGTGCTTTAGAGAAAAGCCTCCTCAAAATCCCGACTGGTGGTACTACAGGGCAGCCAGTATTCTCAGAAAGCTATACAAGGCGGGAAGGCCCGTGGGCTTAAGTGAGCTCAGAAGAGAGTATGGCGGGAGAAAACGCCGTGGAGTAGCACCTGAAAGAGCCTATAAGGCCCCCGGAAACGCTATTAGGAGGATTCTCCAGCAACTAGAACAGGCTCAGCTAGTTAGGAAAACAAGAGAGGGTAGAGTGCTCTCACCCCAGGGGAAAGCACTACTCGACAGAATGGCGTTTGAAATCCTAGAAGAACTTACCAAAGAGCGGCCGGAGCTTGTTAAGTACCTCCCACCGCTTGTTAGGCTTAAGTTTTTAAGTCGGAGTGGTGTTACATGAGCAACGAATACTCGGGATACGACGAAGAGCTTGAAGCCATTAGAATGCGCAAGCTAGCCGAGTTGAAACGGCGCCTTGAAGAGGAGAAGGAGAGAAGAGCGCGCATAGAGGCCGTTCTAAGGCAGATCCTCACGCCGGAGGCCAGGGAAAGGCTTAACAATCTGAGGCTCGTAAAGCCCGAACTGGCGAGTAGTCTCGAAGAACAGTTAATCCTGCTTGCTCAGAGCGGAAAAGTCCCCATCCCTATAACAGATGAGCTTTTAAAGCGGATACTATCAGAACTATATGAGCAGAGTAGACGGGAGACGAGAATCACATTCAAAAGGAAATGAGGGGGCAAAAGTGGCTAGGGCCAAGCACGTAGCCCGTAAGTTGAGACTGGCTGCTGCTCATAACAGTAATAAACCCGTACCGGTTTGGGTTACGGTAAAGACGAGGCTTAGAGTTAGAAGGCCGTTTAGGCTAAGGCACTGGAGAAGAAACAAGCTTAAGAACATTTAGAGGTGTGTGTTGTGAGTGAAAGCCGTAGCTTAGATGTGACCCTACACATCATACCCCTTAGGAGAGTATACTTCGGGCGCAGGAAGAATAGGGCCGACAGGGCTATTAGACTCGTAAAAAAGTACCTTGCAAGGCACTATAAGGAAGCGGAGAAGATCGCTGTAGACCCCGCTCTTAACAACTACGTGTGGTCGCGTGGACGAGAAAAGCCTCCTAGAAAAGTAGTAGTTGAAGTAAGGTTTGATAAAGAGAGTAAAACTCTCCGTGTTTTACTAGTAAGGCCTAGTAAGTGGAGACGCAAGTGACGTCGTGGTGTTCCAATGGTGGAGATCACCAGGATGAGTTTTTTCGGTAACCCGAACATCGGAGTGTATGCGTATGCAAATGACAAGCTACTCGTACTACCTCCGGGACTTGGAAAAGACGACATCGAAGAGATGACGAGCGTCCTCGAGGTGGTAGTAGTAGAGGCAAGAATTGCCGGTACTATTCTGAATGGAGTGTTTGTAGCTGGAAACAGCAACGCGGTTCTACTACCTCACATAGTATTTGAGGAAGAGCTAGAGGGCATCAGGAAAGCCATAGCTGAAAGTGGACTAGACCTAGAAGTTGCTGTCTTAGAGAGCAAGTACACGGCCTTAGGCAATATCCTTCTCTGCAATAACCACGGGTGTATTGTAAGTCCCTTGATCGAAGAGCAAGAGATAAAGCGCGTAGCCGACATTCTCGGGGTAGAGGTTTTCAAAGCACGGCTCGTAAACATGGATGTGCCGGGGAGTGTGGCCGCCATATCTGATCATGGCGGTGTAATACACCCCGACGCAAGTGAAGACGACTTAAGAATAGTTAAGGAAATAGCTAAGGTTTCGGTGGAGTACGCAACCGTTAATGGAGGCGTGCCCTTCGTTAGAAGCGGGCTAATAGCAAATAATAAAGGAGTAGTTATAGGTGGAAATACCACGGGTCCGGAAATGCTTCGCATTAAAGCCGGGTTTGAAGGGGGTAGGAATGGGCGGTGAAATAAAAATATATAGAATAACCGGGCGCATGCTAGTTAGCCACGACAGGCTTCCAACGTGGCAGAAATTCGTACAAGAAATAAGGGCACTAAATGAAAAAGACGCCCTTGAAAAGGTCTATTCACTCCTTGGTAGTAGGCATAAATTAAAAAGGCGTCACATAAAGATCATAGAAGTTAAGGAAATAAGCCCGGAGGAGGCATCGAAACCCTATATACTTCAAATATTAAAACTCGAGAGGCTTGTTAAGTGATGAACACCGCTCAGTCCGGTAAGGAAACCAAGAGGGTAGTAACCTTAGATGAGCTCGTCGCGAGGGCGACCGAGCTTAAAGAACACATTAACATCCTCGAGACGACGATCAACGTACACTTAAACCAATATAGAGAAGTCCAGCTAGCGTTTGACACCTTAAAAGGCCTTCCAGAGGCGCCTGTTCAAGGCTACATGATCCTGGACAGGCTATCCAGTGTAATGTTACCGGTGAGCGTACTCGAGGGCTGGCCTAGCAATGTCCTGGTAAATCTAGGCCTGGGGTACTACCTCAAGACAAACAGGGACAAGGCCGTTGAAATACTTACAAGGAGGCTCAGAGAACTCGAAAAGGCAATAAACACTCTACAATCACAGCGCAGAGTAGCCGTAGAGGAGTACCTAGGATTGCAGAGGTTAATTAGTCAGATCATTGAATCGCAGAAGGAATCAAAGTGACCTTAAATTGCTTTCAAAGCTCAGGCAAGTATTTAGAAATTTTATTGACACGGCATCGGCTATTTTCGCATCTAAGGAGAAGCTACTGGAGGCTGTAGAAGAGCTGAAGCTTGAACTAGTTAGCCGGGATGTTGCCTACGAGGTTGCCGAGGATATTGCCAATAGACTCAGCACGCTAATAAATGAGGGAAGTGTCAGGGATAAGAAGCGCCTCATAGCAAGTCTTCGTGAAATACTCCTAGTCTACTTCAAGGAGGCGGGAACGGTAGATGTAGAGGCGCTTGCTAGGACTAAAAAACCCTTTAAAATCTTGTTCATGGGCGTGAACGGCGTCGGTAAGACAACCACGATCGCCAAAGTTGCCGTCTATTTAAGGGATCGCGGCTTGCGGCCGCTGATGATTGCCGCTGATACCTTTAGGGCAGCTGCCCAGGAACAGCTGAAAAAGCACTCCGAGAGGACGCAAATACCAGTATTTATGGGTAAGTACGGAGCGGATCCAGCCGCCGTGGCATACGATGGAATAGCGTATGCCTCTTCGCGGGGGTTCGACGTGCTGTTAGTCGATACAGCTGGTAGAATGCACACGGATGTTGATCTAGTGAATGAACTGCAGAAGATTGTGAGGGTTGTTAAACCCGACTTGAAGCTATTAGTGGTCGACGCTCTAACGGGAAACGATGCAGTGGAGCAGGCAAGGTTTTTTAACAAAGCTGTCGGCGTGGACGGCTTTATCGTAACGAAGCTCGATGCCTACGAAGAGGGCGGGGTCCCCCTTTCACTTGTTTACGTTGCGAAGAAGCCCATAGTGTTCGTGGGTACGGGTCAGGATTACAGGGATTTAAAGCTTTTTAATCCCTTAGATTACGTAGATAAGGTGCTTCCAGTCGAGGAGTGGGGACCGTAGATGAATCTAAGAGAGCTCGTTGATTCGTGGAGGAAGATACTTCAAATAGCGACTAAGCCCGATAGAGACGAGTACCTAGCTGTTCTTAAGATAACAGTGCTAGGTCTGGTTTTAGTGGGTCTGATAGCCTTCGTCGTAAGGGTAATCTTCTACACGCTTCTATTCCCATATGCGGGGTGATATCATGAGCGGGGAACCAGAGCTATCAATATTCGCCGTTAAGACGACGGCTGGTAGGGAGCTCGATGTCGCCTTCATAGTGGAGAGGAGGGTACTAGAGAAGCTGAGTAAGGGGGAAGAACCCGGGGTTTCCAGCATCTTAGTAGCTCCTGGTGTCAGGGGATTTGTGTTCGTTGAAACCACGAAGCCAACTGAGCTTTACAAGCTCATTTCAAACATCAAATACGCATCAAGCAGTAGACTCCTAAAGGTATCATTAGCAGACATACTCACGATGCTTAGACCGAAAACTCTCGTAGAAGAAATCGCTGTTGGAGACGAGGTAGAAATCGCTAGAGGGCCTTTCCGTGGTATGAGGGCCCGGATCGTTTCAATAGATAAGAACAAAAGCACAGTTACAGTTAACTTATTAGAGGCGACTTTTTCAATACCCATAACAATACCAATTAACTACGTGAAGAAGAAGGGTGGTTGATACGGTCAAAAAGACTTTAAGGTTCATAGTGGAAGGGGGCAAAGTAACGCCGGGCCCACCAATAGGGCCCACGCTATCTCCATACAAGGTGAACATAATGGAGGTCGTTAATGCAATAAACAATGCAACAAAAGATTACGAAGGGTTGTCCGTGCCCGTAGAAGTCGTAATCGATACAGATACACGTAAATTCGAGGTAAAAGTCGGCATTCCAACCACGACAGCATTACTAATGAAAGCGGCAGGTGCCCGCGAACCTTCAGGAGACCCAGCGCACAAAAAAATAGGTGATGTGTCTATCGAGGACATCATAAGGGTAGCTATCATTAAAAAGGACCAGCTTACGGCAAAGACATTAAAAACAGCCGTAAAAATTATTCTAGGTACAGCTCGCGCTATTGGTATAACGGTTGAAAGTAAAGATCCCAAAGAAGTCATCAAGCTTGTGGATCAAGGCTATTACGATGAGGTAATCTCGAAATATGAAGAGGAGTGGAGGAAACTGGGGTGATCCGGTGTCAGCTGTGAATAGGGAGGTACTTGTTCATGCAATAGAAAGGGCTATAGAGCTTGGCAAGGGACGTGGTTTTAAACAAAGCGTTGAACTAATAGTTGTGCTAAAAGACGTTGACATAAAATCCCCACAACTTAAGATTAGAGAAGCCGTACCCCTACCTAGGGGTAGGGGGAAGGACCTCAGAGTGTGCGTGGTGGGAGACGCGGACATCGCCGAGAGCGCCAAAGAGGCTGGCGCCTACAAGGTAATACTGAGCACTGAACTACGTGATATGAGCAAAAAGCAGGCAAGAAAGGTGGTATCCGTGTGCGACTGGATACTAGTAAAACCCGAGTTAATGGGTATTGTTGGAAAGGTTCTTGGGCCAGCGCTTGGCCCGAGGGGTAAAATCCCCGTCCCTATACCCTCTGGTAGCGCCATTAAGGCCCTGGTGACGAGGTACAAGAACACGGTGCTGGCAAGGATCAAGGACCAGCCCGTAATAATGGTGGCCATAGGCACAGAGGACATGAAGGCTGAAGACCTGGCAGAAAATGCTGTTACAATACTTTCATCCATTGAGAGCAAGCTGCCTGCGCGTTCTGCAAACATAGGTAAAGTCATTGTTAAAACTACAATGGGCATGCCGATAGAAGTTCCCATAGGCCGCTGAGGTGACAGGGAAATGAGCATGTCTGGTCTGCGCACTAAGAAAGTGCAGGAATGGAAATTAGGCCTTGCATCGGAGATCGCTAAGTTAGCTAACGAGCACCGAACGATCCTAGTAGCAGACCTATCTGGAGTGCCGGCTAAGCACGTTCAGATGTTACGTAAAAAGCTCGACAAAGTGGCTATTTTGAAAGTGGTAAAGCCAAAAGTAGCGTTGAAGGCGCTTGAATCCCTCGCTCTCCAGACCGAGTATTTTAAGCCTTACATGACGGGCCAGGTAATGTTCATATTTTCAAACATTAACGCCTTTGAACTAGCAAGCATGGTAGAAAACTTCGTTACCAAAGACTACTATGCGCCGGGAGAAGTAGTAGATAGAGAAGTAGTCATACCGGAGGGTAATACGGGGCTACCTGCCGGTCCAATATTGAGCGTGTTTGGCAGGTTAAAGATCCCGACCAAGGTAGAGGGGAATGTAGTTTACGTAGTTAAAGACACAGTTATCGCCAAGCCGGGTAATGTAGTATCAGCCGATTTAGCTGCTCTTCTGCAAAAACTAGGTCTCGCCCTCAAGGAGATTAGAATAAGGGTTAAATGTGCTCGCGACGGAAACCTAGTAATACCAGGCGATAAGTTAAAGCTGAACATCGCAGAGTACGAGGAAATGATTAGAGCCGCTACTATAGATGCTCTGAAGTTGGCGTTGGAGCTTTTAATTCCGGAACCAACCGTACTACAACTGGCTATTGTTAAAGCCGAGAAACAGGCCCTTGCACTGTTATCTGAGACTGGCTTCATAACGCCGGAGACGGCCGAACACGTACTTAAAACGGCTTACTTAAAAGCACTGGCACTAGCTACTGAGCTTTCAAAATACATACCTGAGCTTAAACCATGTGTAAAGCTACCTGGTCAGCAAGCTCAACAGGTACAGCAGGTTAAGCACGAAGAAAAGCAAGGCGGGAAGAAGGAGAAGGCAGAAGAAACTAAGGAGCCCGGTGAGGACGCTCTCGCCGAAGGGTTTACCGCACTATTTGGATAATGGGAGTATTTAAAAACCTTTTAACACATCCTAACCTAGAGGCTAGTAAGAGGTGGTAGTTATCGAGTACGTATATGCTGCGTTACTGCTTTACAAGGCTGGTAAAGAGATTAGCGAAGAGAACTTAACAAACGTGTTGAAAGCAGCCGGTATTGACGTAGATGAGTATAGGGTGAAGTCGCTAGTAGCAGCGCTTAAAAACGTGGACATAGCCAAGGTACTTGAACAAGCACTAGTAGCACCCGTAAGTGCAGCCCCAGCAACGGCTGCTCCGGCAGCCCAGCCACAGCCCGAAACTAGCGAGAAGAAGGAAGAGGAGGAAGAGAAGGAGGAATCCAAGGAGCTCAGCGAAGAAGCCCTCAGTGAAGGGTTTGCCGCATTATTTGGGTAAGGTCCTAGTTGCTGTATAATCTGCTTCCCGAAGGATCATTTTTACTAAGCTTGAAATAGCACGTAACCGGCCTCCACCCCAGTCACCAGCATCATGGAAATAAATACCTCATTCGTTAATCTAAACACATAGCGTGATAAGCGGTGGAAATGGACGTCAATTACAAGTACTTGAAGGAAAAGTATAGCTATGAGAGATATAAATGTAAAGTGTGTGGTAGTTATTTCTGGAGCAGGGTTCCAAGAGATAAGTGCCCTGACCGCCCCTGCAGTAAATATGAATTACTCTTTAAGGAGTACAAGAACGTTACTCCTTTAAGTATTGAGGAGGTCAGAAAAAGGTTTATAGAGTTCTTGAGAAAACGAGGTCACGGAGTGGTCCATCCCTATCCTGTTCTCGCAAAGTGGAGGAATGACCTCTACCTTACAATAGCTTCGATAGTGGTGTTTCAACCGGAGGCCACAGACGGCATAACCGATCCACCCCATAACCCGCTCGTAATAATTCAGCCTTCTATCAGGCTCGCAGATATAGATAACGTAGGACTAACTTTCGGAAGGCACCTTTCCAGTTTCGAAATGGGCGGTATGCACGCGTTTAATAAAAAGGAGAAGAGTGTTTACTGGTCGGAAGGCATAATAGACAATACTATGGATTTCTTCGTGAAGGAGATAGGTGTTGATGCCGATGACTTGGTGTTTAAAGAGGGCTGGTGGGAGGGTGGAGGCAATGCAGGACCAGCACCCGAGGTCCTGGTAGACGGCATGGAGCTCGCAACTCTAGTACATATGGCTTACAAAGTTGTTAACGGCAAGTACGAGCCTAACCCCGTTTTGGTCGTAGACTGCGGGTATGGGATCGAAAGAATCGCGTGGTTCACCCAGAGAACGCCTACAGGCTTTCATGCCGTATACGGCAGGCTTATTGAAGATTACAGGAATATCTTGGGAGTCGAGGAGCCGCCTCACCACGTGTTCAAGGAGATCGTTTACCTACTGAGTGATAGGGAGATAGCGGGGATTGACGACCTCGTAAAGCAAGTGGGGCAAAGCAGGTACGCGGAATACGTCCGAGACGTTGTAAACGCCGTATACCTGCACAGCACTCTTGATCATATACGGACAGCCTCTCTAATGCTATCCGATGGCATCGTACCTTCGAACGCTGGTGAAGGCTACTTAGCCAGGCTCATAATTAGGAGGCTACTGAGAAGCCTCGTAAAGCTCGGGGTAGAGTACCACAAGCTACCGGAGGTTCTCGTGGAGCTCGCGGACCGGCAAATAGTGTTCTGGAATGGCGATTACATTTATGGGAAGTTCAGTAAACACCGAGATTACATCTTAGAGGTCCTCGAAGTCGAGGCAAACAAGTTCATCAGTACCGTTTTAAAGGGGGTGGAAATAGTAGACAAGCTAATTAAGAGAAAGAAAGCTATAACGGTAGAGGACCTAGTCGAATTATACGATTCGCATGGAATACCCCCGGAGTTTATTGCTGAGCGGGCATCTGCAAGTGGGGTACTCGTGGAAGTACCTCAAGACTTCTACTCGAAAATAGCGCAAAGGCACGCTACGCCGAGCACCCTGGTTAAGGCAAAGGAGCGCGAGCTTCCAGTAGATGTTACCGAGTGGGCTTCCCGGTTCGGAGAAACCCGGAAGATCTTCCACGAAGACCCTTACATTACGAGTTTAGAGGCCACCGTTATCGGGGTCAAGGGCAACTACGTCGTACTTGACGCTACCATAGCGTATCCGTGGGCCGGAGGGCAGGATCACGACGAGGGCGTCATACGGTTCGGCGGCGATGCGTTCAGGTTAGTTTACGTGGGCAAGGTAGGAGATACTATTGTACACGTACTCGACAGAGCCCCACCGTTCAAGCCGGGCGATAAGGTAATCGTAGAGATAGATTGGGATAGACGGTACAAGTTGATGAAGCATCACACCGCCACACACATAATGCTAGCGGCAGCGAGAAGGGTTCTCGGAGAGCACGTGTGGCAGGCTGGTGCTGAAAAAACGCTTGAAAAAGCACGTTTAGATATTACGCATCACAAGCCGGTAACGCCCGATGAGGTGAGGAAAATAGAAGATCTAGCTAACAGCGTTGTGAACAGTAGATTAGACCTGAAGTTTCACCTCATTGATAGGTTCAAAGCAGAGGAAAAGTATGGTCTCGGAATACACCAGGGAGGAGCTATATATGCTCCTGTTCTCAGAATAGTTGAAATACCTGGCTGGGACGCCCAGGCATGCTATGGTACACACGTATACAATACGTCAGAAGTAGGTGGAATTAAGGTGATAAACTTCGAGAGAATACAGGACGGCGTAGTTCGATTTGAATTCATCGCCGGAACCAGGCTCGTAGATTACAGTAGGAGCCTCGAAGAGCAGAGAGGTGCCGTGCTCGCTGCAATTGGTGCTAAGGATCAGGATGTCGTAGTGGCGGTGAAGAAGCTTTACGAAGAGTACCAGAAACAGTTGCAAGTAACCAGCAAGTACAGGGAACTGGTTAAAAGCGCGCTTCTCGAGAAAGCCCTCAAAGAAGTTACTACTATATGTAACGTTCCCTTCACTTATATAGAGTTACCCGTTACGGACGAGAAGCTGATCAGATCATTAGTGGAGGAACTGGCATTTAAACGTAAAGTTCTCACCGCCATAGCGTTCGAAAACGTAGTGGAGATCTCCATAGACCCCCTAAAAGCGCGTGAACAGCGGATTGATTTGAGAAAGGCAGTACAGTACTTGTCAAAACAAGGCTTTAAAGGAGGGGGTAAAGAGGATCATGTGGTTCTAAGAGGCCAGAACGTCAACATCAATTTAATTTTAGAGGCGCTCAAAAGCACAATGTGCGTGCTACAGTAAGAGCGGTGTAGGAAAATGTATAAAAATAACCCCCATTAAACTCATTATTAGTACGCGAGGGCCCGTCGCCTAGCCAGGATAGGGCGCCGGCCTTCTAAGCCGGAGGACCCGGGTTCAAATCCCGGCGGGCCCGCGATCCTCTACCTGATTAGGCGTGAAAAGCGCGTGTTCACGCGGGGCCACGTAAACGAGGAGTAGGTGGTTTAATTAAAAATGTATTTGGGACTGGATCTAAGGTCTCGCCGGAGTGCGAGCGAGCTGTTCTAGCGCCCTTATAGCATTTTCCTCAACTAAGTGGTGGGCCCTGAAGTGCTCGTTCGGATCCCTTGTGAGGGTGTAGATCCAGTATAACCCAAATATGCCGAGCGTTATTATTGACAACACAATGTACAGTATCGTACTTCTACTAGGTATGCGTGGTTCGAGCCTTGAAACGGCTATACCCCTCCTCTCTAAGATTCTTGCCAGGTTTTCGTAGATCGCCACCTCTCGCCGCTCGTGCTTGTGGAAGTCCTTGTTTAAGAAGTGATACACATAGAGTATGACTATTCCTACGATGAGTGATAGTATGATCCACAACGCCGCGCTTTTCTCCCGCTCTTCGTACTGCATTTCCTGTACACTACTCCTAATTTGCGCGACCTCGGCATCGGTTAATTTCAGCGATTCCAGGGCAGATACTAGGTTTCCGTAAAGGCTTGCCGTTCTACGGAAGTGATTGTTCCTCCTAGAAATCCACTTGTACAGCACGTATATGTTGATTATAGCACCTATAAATATTAGCACAGTGAAGGCTCCCAGGCCTGCGAGGGCCCCTTCACCCCCTAATAGTGCTGGGATAGATGCGAGGAGTCCTATGAGAATGAGTATCATGGGTATGAAGGGTAGCCAGATCGGCATTACATAGTCCGTTTCTGCCGCCTCCCTTGAAATTCTCCTCATCTCTGCAATGTAGTGCTCTGCAAGAGACCCCGTAGACATGGCGTTCCCCACGATCCGTAATATCCGAGGACCCCCCTAAAATAGCTTCACATTAAGATTTCCACGAAGCTATTTCCATTAACACGCACTAATACCATTAAAGAAATGTAAATGCCATGTACTGTAGTAAGCCGTGAGCACCTCGAGGATCTATCGTTTCAACGAGTTATCGCATCGTATTCTTGACTTACCTAAAATATGCCAGTGTATAGGAGTACTAATGTCATGGACGCTAGGATCGTTGCCGGTACGGCCAGTTTCGAGCCTATGAAAGTACGGTCTTTTAAGAGACACGCGGGCATGGCCGTTAGAATTGCACTAACATATGCATAAACCCCGAGAACTCTTGCATTGGCGTTCACGACTGCTGGCATCCTCGCGATCATCACGTAAGACGCAACGATCAGTAAAACGACGATCCCGGAGTAGAGTAAGTAATGTTTTGCCTTCTCCTCGACGTATTTCCTAAGGTTATTGACCTCATCTACAAACTGAATTATCGAAGTCACGTGGGTACTGTTCGGGGGGCTGTAATGCATTAAGGTCACTAGCCCCGACATCACCTTGAAGGCCAGTACGGGAAATTTCAGTTTACGAATGATCTCCGCTGCCCTAAAGCCGCTTAATAAGCTATGCAGAAGTAGTCTGAACTCTAGTAGCGGAGACCTCTTCAAAGAGTTCAGTAGAGCTATATCCGCCGGCTCTCCAAGCATTATTTGAGAGTACGTATCGTTCAGTATTTTTAACGACTCACCTTCAATCGCTACTCTGCGTTTCACGGGCTTCATTACAATTACGCATAGCACACCAAATACTAGTAAGTGCACTACGAGACCGTATAGTACCGATACTAATAGTAGGTTCGACGCTAAAATGAAAAACACCTCCAACGCAGCTGAAAGGGCACTCGTGTTATAGTACATCCACTTGGTCACGTAAACAGCCGTGATGTAACTCGTTAACCCTACGAGTTGTAGAATGAAAATGCCTACAACGAGCGGTAAAGGCCATAACGGCAGTACCGAGAGGATAGAAATACTTAGTACCGCCACTAATATCGCTTCATAGAGCACCTCAATGAACTTAAGCTTTTCACCAATTTTAGCTCTAAGCGCTGCGAACTCCGTTCTGAGCGCCGCTGATACGTATGTCCGTGTATCACCACTCGTCAAGAGCACACTTCCATACCCTCTTAAAAAACTCGTGAGCTTAGAGCCTGAAGCAATATCGCTTAGTTTATATAGAGCTAACTGCGGATCACCAAGTGCGGTTTCCAACAAACCATACAGTCTCGCTAAGACCTTGTAGCAATCTGCTATTTCCACCTCTTCTTTGCGAATAGCGCTAAATAAATCGTAAGCCTTTAAGCCGTTGATCTCGAGCCCGTGCAGGTGCATTAAGAAGTCCAAGTAGCTCTCATCTAGACATCTACTCAGCTTCACCTTTTTACACCCGGCTACCGGCTTGGGTCACCGATACTCCCTTACAGCCTCCTCTACCTTGCCGTAGAACTCGAGCAACTTGACCGCTAGATCGCTGATCGTAAATATCCCTTTGGAAACTAGCCTTTCGAGAAAAACCGCTCTCCTAATTATTTCTCCGTACAGCTCGTCCTTAGAGGAGTAGAGCCGCCCCAACCTCGTAGAGGAGCTCACGACCCTTTCTATGGCGCAACTCTCATCCGTATTAGAGCACACCTCCGCCGGCGAAGTGTCGTCACCTATCTCGGAGAGCGAAACGACCTTTCTCTTACTGCCTTGCACGCCTGTGAGTACTATGGTCCATATGTTGTTAAGCAAGTTCCTTGGAATCGAAATAGGCGGCGCTATTAGCCTCTTTAGTACGGACTCGGGACTATCGGCATGTATTGTGTTCAGCACGCCGTGCCCTAACCGCGATGCTTGGACGAGCAATCTAGCTTCGACTCCTCGTACTTCCCCGATAACGATGTAGTCAGGTCTTCTTCTTAGAGCGAATTTCAATAGAGTGAAAGAGTCTATTTGTGAAGTCTGTGTGAAAACCTCGCTCTTCTCAACTAAGGGCTCCCACAGACCAGTAGTACCCGATATCTCGGGCGTATCCTCAATTGTAATTACTTTTTTGTATGGTGGTATTAACGATAGGAGTGCTTGAAGTAGCGTTGTTTTACCCGATCCCACGTGCCCGGCTATTATGATCCAGCCCTTGTTCTCGAGGACGAGCCACAAGTAGGATGTTATGATCGATGTTAAAAAGCCCTCATTTATGAGCTTTGTAATAGTCCAAGTAATGCCGCTACGCTTTCTTACAACTAGGCTACTGCCGTGGGGAGACACAGCATCTCCATAAAGTAAGCTTACTCTGAAGCCGTCTCCACAAGCACCCTCGGCGAGAGGATTTACAAACGAGATGTGCTTTTTAATTCTACGTGATAGCGATACGACTAATCTGTCTACGAGCTCGGGTTCTAGCACCATGTTTGATTTTAGCCACCCCATCCACGAAAACTTGTTATGAATAACGTACACTCTGCCAGTGCTTTTGCTAAGGGAAATGTCCTCTACGTAGGGATCGAGAATGAACGGCGTTAACGGCCCCCATCCACTGGTTATTTTGATGAAATTATACGTGATCTTGTCCATGTCCTCCGCTACGTCTTCTCCCCCAAATCTATAGTCTTCACTCTGATCCGTGCTACTCGTGATGTTAACTATGAATCTGTCTATGACGCCACCCAATTCTGTTTCCGTGGTTGGGGGTTCCTGGATGACGTAGTACAGTTCCTCTCCGAGAAGCCCAACATGTATGCTGAGTAAACCCCTCAAACTGTACGTCAACAACGTATTATCTAATTGCACATCCTCTAGCCTATATCTCTTAACGTAGGAGTTTACGAGCGTTTCTACAATGTCTTTTAAAAACCGATCCCTCCGATATAGGTCATCTCCGGGTAAAGTACGACCTAGTACATGGGGGAGAGTGAAAAAAGCCTTGATAAGTGACTTTAACATGTATTTCTAACCCAGCGTGTTTAGTGCACCCTCACGGGAACGGGCTCTGTCATCGAGCCGTTACCGTACACTATGATTACGTATTGAGGAGCTTCGTTAACATCGTATAACACAATTTGCCTCGCTTCCCCAGGCGAAATTGATAGAGGAGGGGTAATGTTTCTAGTGTCACTGCGCGCAGTACCCGAGAGGATCATGTCAACGCCGTTGACTTTTACTTCGCGCGTTCCTACATTTCTAACCTCTATAGTGAGCCTCTTAAGCGGTGTTATGTAGTAGGCGTTTTCAACCACTATTTTCCCCGTATCCACGGCCGTGTTCAGGTAGCTTGTCACATAAGTGTACATCAGAACGCCCCCTGCTATGGTCAGCGCTAGTAATATCGCTGTTGCGACTATTCCGGATATGCCCTTCATGCACGGGCACCCAGATTATAGCAGAGGGATTTTAGCGGTCACTCTGTAAAAGTATAAAAACGTACTTGGATAGGGTTAAGCGAAAGTATTCCTAAGCGCTTATAACGCAATACATGATGATATTAACACTGCAGAACGGTGTCGCGATGAGCGGTGTTGAGGAAGTATACAGATCGTTAAGCCCCGCGGAGTTCTTCTATAAGTATAGAGAGGTAACGGGCTTTTCAAACCCCGCTAAGGCAGTGTATCAGACTGTAAGGGAGCTCGTGGAAAACGCCCTTGACGCTGCAGATGTCCATGGTATTTTGCCGGATGTAAAGGTTTCCATCAAGAAAGCTGATGAAACGCAGGACTTTTACAAAATAACCGTGGAAGACAATGGTATTGGAATACCGCCTAATATCGTACCTAGCGCTTTCGGGAAGGTGCTTTTCAGCAGTAAGTACATCTTGAGGCAATCACGGGGCATGTACGGTTTAGGAGTGAAAATGGTCGTGCTCTACGCTCAAATGACAACTGGCAGGCCCGTAGAGGTGATCACCAGCAAGGCGGGGTACAGGAGAATATACTTCTTCAAGCTTAGGATAGACGTGGATAAGAACGAACCAGTAGTGATAGAAGCCGGTAGTTGGAGAAAGAGCAGAGACTGGCATGGTACGGTGGTGTCGGTAACTATTGAAGGCGACTGGAATCGGGCCAGGCACAGGGTGCTAGAGTACTTATACAGGACGGCGATCGTGTTACCTTACGCGAACATCGTGCTCATAACGCCCGAGAACGAGGTTGTGTACTACCATCGCATAATCAACACATTACCAAGACCACCAGTTGAAACAAAGCCGCACCCTCAAGGCGCGGATCTAGAGCTAATAAACAACATGGTGAAGAACGGAAATTCCAAGACAGTAGAGCAGTTGCTCGTGGAGAGTTTTCAAGGTATCGGCGAGGCGACAGCCAAGCTCATCCTCACGAAGGCGAATATAGATCCTGCTAAAAGCCCCAACGAGTTAACCGAGGAAGAGCTCTTGGCATTGGTAAACACCATGAAATCCTATGATAGGTATCGGCCTCCTTCACCACGAGCTTTATCACCTCTGGGCGAGGAGATCATCACCGCTGGCTTGAAGCGGGCATTTAACCCCGAATACGTAAACGCAGTCGTCAGGAGGCCGGGAGCGTACAACGGCCATCCATTCATAGTTGAAGCCGGAATAGCCTATGGAGGTAAAGCCCCGATAGGCGAGGATAAGCCGGTTATTCTTAGGTACGCCAATAAGATACCCCTCCTGTATGATGAGGGAACAGACGTCGTGACCGATGTAGTACGGGAGGACATTAGCTGGGAGCACTACGCGATAAGTTTCCCAGCTCCCTTGGTTATCCTTGTCCACGTGTGTAGCACGAAGGTACCATTTAAGGGCGTTGGTAAGGAAAGCATTGCAGATGTGCCTGAACTTAGAAAAGAGATAAAACTTGCGGTGATGGAGGTTGCTAGAGGCCTTAAGCAGTACTTGTCAAAGAAAGCTAAGGAGGAAGAGGCTATGAGGAGGGCGGAATCCGTAGCTAAGTACGTGCCAGAGGTGGCTAGGAGCCTGGCACTGATACTAGCCGAGAAAGAGATGCAGTTCACTGCTTTGAAAAACAGTATTAGGGAGAAGCTCGTATCAATAGTTTCAAAGAAAACCGGCATGCCGATCAGCTTGGTTGAGACCGTTGTAAAGTCCGTTGAAGCGGAGGCTTAGAGGTGCTTTCAATGCCCTCACAAGCAGACTTACTAGCAAGGAGCAGGGCCTTAGAGATAATCAAAAGCTCCGTGAAAAGCCTCCTAGATCAGATTCATAGGGGTGAGAAACCCGTACTTGTCATCCCTAAAAGAACGCTTTCTAACACCATATATGATCTAAATAACAAGATCCTCCTTCTAGGCCCCGAGGTTCAACAAAGATCCTTTACCGATGTCAACGAGTCGAAGAAATTTATGCAGACAATATTGATGGCTTCAATTATATTTGAAGCACTTAAAAACAACGAGTACCCAACTATACGTGACCTGTACTATAGAGGCAAGCACACAATTAGCTTTAGGTCTATTACAGGGAAGAAGGTTAGTGAAAATACTTGGGATGAGCAACGGGAGTCTGATAGCGTTATAAGGGACCTGGAAGTGTACTTATCTATTCTCCGCGAAGACCTCCTAATACTAAGCAAAGAGAAGGGTAAAGTCGTTGGTAACATGGTTATTCGAAGCGGTGACGATACCATAGATCTAGGTAAAATGGGTCACGGAGCATATGCAATAGAACCCACCCCTGACCTTATAGAGTTTCTCGACCTAGACGCAGAATACATTCTCGTAGTGGAAAAGGACGCTGTTTTTCAGCAGCTTCACAGGTATGGTTTCTGGAAAAAACACAAAGCAGTACTGATCACAAGTGCGGGACAACCTGATCGCGCAACGAGGAGGTTTGTTAGAAGACTTAGTGACGAATACAAATTACCCGTTTACATATTAGCTGATAGCATTCCAGCAGAGGAAGTCGTTGCCGTCAGAGACTCGCGTAGTGGAGAGGTTGCGATCGGGCCTGTGGAAGAGCTCGTGGGAAAGTACTTCTCCGGCGCTGATAGGGAGTATGTAAAAGCACCACTAGAAGTCCTCTCTTGGGACCCGGCGACAGGCAAAATAACCTGGTCCCCCATATCGTACATCTATAGGCATAAAATCAAAGACCGGATCCTGAAAATTAGAACCAAGGAACGAGGGACCGTGAAAGTCACTAAAGGGCATTCCCTCTTCGTTTTCCATGATGGGGAGGTAAAGGTTGTGCCCGCGAAGTACATTAGGCCTGGGGACTACATCGTAGTGGCCAAGAAGCTGCCTTTACCTCAAAGCTCCCACGCGCCATCACCATCCATCGAAGAAGCATCGAAAGAGAGTACAACGAGTCTTCTCATTGTTAGAGAAAAAGTTAAGCTAAAAGACTCCGTTAAATTGCTTGCAAACAGTGAAACGATCGGGTGGGGACACCCGTCCGGTGGAGGGGTTCACGAGACCGTAGAATTCGCGCTATCTAGATCAAAGCGCGTTATACCGGGCGGGGTAGAACTTGACGAGGACCTGGCTTGGCTAATGGGGCTTTACACCGCGGGAGGATGTGAGATCGGGTCAGGGTTCCTGGCCTTTCACCTGGACTCGAAGAACTACGATAGAGTACTAAAAGTGATTAGGGTAATCGGGGAAAGGTTTAACGTAAAGCCGTTATTAATGTTCACAACGCGCAGAGACGGAGCGAGGGTTATAGTGGCATCGCGGACGCTATTTACGTTCTTCAAAGAGCTGGGATTAGTTGGCGAGCAGGGAGACAAGCGTGTTCCGGCCATCATAATCAACTCGGCGAAAAACGTGATCTTGGCCTATCTGAAGGGCTTAATAGATAGTGCGGGTCGAGTCAACGAGCACGAAGACGTGGTGTATTCAACCAGCAACCCTGTACTAGCGCGACAGGTATTTCTACTACTACAAATGCTTGGTGTAACCCCTGCCGTCGTGGAGGACGGCAACGCTGTCCACGTGAAAATCACCCGTGATATTCGCCGGACCCCACCCGAAGTATACGAGTACCTGACCAGCGAGGATGCCGGGCTACGTGAACAGGGGCGCCCCTCCACCGATGCAGTTTATGGTCTCTCGCTGACGAGAAGCATTGAAAAACAATTGACAAAGCCCGCGGACGGGGAAGGGGTGGCCTGTCCCGTAGTAGATGGAGCCGTATTCAAGGTAAAGTTACGCGATATCGCAGAAGGTGAGCTATTAAAGGATCTGGGGGACCACGCTCCTGTAGTATACGGTGAGGCACTACTAGCCGAGGTGGAATCCGTTGAGGAGGAAGAGTACGAAGGCTATGTTTACGACTTCGCCGTGCCCACCGGTAACTCCTTCATTGGGGGGTTCGGCATTGTATACCATAATAGCGACCCCTACGGGTTCTACATCTACAGCGTCTTCAAGGCTGGAAGTATTACGCTGTCTTACGAGAGCGAGCGCCTAGCGACCCCTTCCGCGAAGTTCATTGGAGTCATGATGACTGATATCTTCGGCGATGAAGCATTTAGAAAAATACTCAAAAACAAGGAGGCTAGGAGAGTGCTCGAGGAGATAACCCCAGGTATAAGTGGCTTAAAGCCGAAAGCTCCTTACCTAAGCGACTCGGAAAGGACTAACTTCATCATTAAGACCAAGACCAGGGATTTAGAGCGCGCCGTCGAGCTCGTAGGCTACAAAGTGGCGGAGATCTGCATCGAGGATAGGGAAGCTAAGAGTAAAATTAAGAAAAAAGAAGGTCTAACGGGTTATCCGTGGTTCTCGGCTCCTGAGTGGATCAGGGAGCTCTGCATATTCTTTAACACCTTAAGTAAGCTGGAAATAGAGGCCCTAGCGAGCAAGGGCCTAAAGTTCCTGGCTGACAGGTACATCCCCGAGAAGATCTCTACTGGTGACTGGATAGATTAATTTCGAGTCGAAACATCACATCGATTCAGCATTTAACCAAGTCCATTCAAGACTCGATTTGAAAGTAAGTACTTAGTAACCTATCCATTAAGCGCTTTACCGCCGCTCCCTCTATAGCTACGATATACTGACGCCATGTGGGTATTACGAGTGTTTAAGGCACTCTTAAACTATACCACGTAATCGTAGATCTGAAGCACTCACGGTCCCGATCAGCTGAGACAGGTTTCTTCACTACTCAACTCAATTTATGGGGACTCATCACCTATTACGAATAAATGACTACCTCCTAATTAAGGTTGTGTGGTTCGCGCGACCGTGGCTGCGAGCCAGGTTCATCTTCGCTGTATTCAATGATATCGTGAAAGGTGTTTCTACCGCAATTCTCACAGTAATGGTAGAGTTGGCCGAATTCCCGTTTTAGAGGAAAGCTAACTAAGAGTATCCACTCTCTTCCGCATTCTCTACACTTGAGTACCCAGTGCCCCATGTACTCCGCTCACCTTCTCCTAGTGCACCTGTACTTGGAGTCGCCCTTATGCGTAAAAGCCGCCTTTCAACTAGGGTTTGAAGCGCTTTTTTCAGTATCCTTCTAACCGTGCCCCGTTTATTAATGTCTTTGAACACAACTACTGCTGTTTTTCTAATACTGTTTGTCCTGGTCAGACTCAGTAAAACCCGCTTCTCCAGCTCCGTTAGCTCGGTATCTAGGTACCTTAAGGCTATTCTCGCTATATCAGCCGGTTTGAGCCCGCAGTACGGATCCCCAGCTACCAGTTCGTCGAGCCGTTGCGTTACTTCAAGCTCTATTATCGTGAAGTAGTCGTCATCGTGCACGTGTCCATAAACGCGCTTTAACTCACTTATTAAGCCGTCTACGTCTGTATACCCCTCTATCTGCGCCTCATATTCGCCCAGCTCTTTTAGCTTCTTGTAGTAAACTCTCTTAATTTTGGCCTTTGCAACGGGCTTACCGCCTGCGTGTATGATCACTTCATCGTACTTTGGCTTGAAGATGCCTTTCCTGATCGTGGCTTTCTTTTCACTACGGAGAAGCTTCTCGACATATGTACCCTTCATCATCAGGTGCCTTCCGAGAAACCTTATTTTCGGCTTCACCATGCTTTCATCGCACCATTAAGGAGTTTAAACCAATGGACTCGTCTAGGCCGAGAAGGCCGACAACTAGAATACGGGCCTCATGCTTAGTCTAGTGGGCATGGCTGCATCCACTTGAGGGTATGCTTTCACCTCGTCTATTAGTAGCTTTATTAGTTCCTTCACCCCCATTGATCTCTGCTCGTTCGTTCTCCTGATTTTAACGTTAATAGTGTGCGTCTCCACTTCGCGCCGTCCTATGACGACTATGTATGGAACCCAGCTCATTGCAGCCTCTCTTACCTTCTTACCTAGTGAAAGGTCTCTGTCATCGAGGTCCACTCTAAAACCCTGTCTTGAAACTTCTTCCGCGACTTCCACCGCGTAATCTAAGAATTCCCTTGACACCGGTATAACTCTTACCTGTACCGGTGCTAGCCACGTCGGTAAATGGGGGGTCCTACCCTCTTTCTCCATTATTGCCGCCGTATCGAGGACCATGTATATGTATCTCTCAATGCTACCGATTATTGCCGTGTGTATTATTATAGGGTGCTTTTTCTCGCCTTTCTCATCTACGTAAGTTATACCAAACCTTTTACTATTCCCTACGTCTATTTGAAACGTTGCTATTTCCCTCGGTCTACCGATGTTGTCAATTATGTGGTACTCTACGTTTATAACCCAGTAATATATTCCGGGCGGAATTACAGCCAGCAGTACTGGCATATTCTCGTTCTTTACGAATTCTAACAAGTCTTCTTTGTGGTTCATTAAGAAGTCCTCCGTAACGTTGTATAGTGCGATGTATCTTCTTCCAAGCGCTTTCGCCTCTTCGTGGATCCTCACCTGAACTTTTTTAGCGACTTCCACCGCTTCTTTTAGATCTCTAGTGAGAATGTGGAGGTCCGGCATGTAGAACTTTCTAAGCCTGAAGCATAAGCTTACTTCACCTCTCTGCTCAAGCCTATAACTATCTGCGACTTCGAACACGCCGAAAGGTAAGTCCCTGTAACTTATAATCCAGTCTTTTAGCATCGCAAACTGCTGATGGCACGCCGCGTAGCGTAAAACGTACCTTTCGTTGTCCACTTCGACTTCGTACAGTCGATCTCCAAAGAGAAGAGCATGCTCGTATACTGGCCTTTCCCTTAGACTGAACATGTTGGTTCCCATAACCCTGAACACAGGTATGCCCAGGCTCTTTGCAACCTGCCACGAATACTTCGACACAGCCTCCATGATGACTGCTGCCGGCGGGCTGTACCTCATGTGCCCGTGATCGCTCATGGTCTCCCACTCGAAGCCAAACTTCTTACAGTAGCTATTTACCCTGTTCTCCCCTCCTTCAAGTTCCTTTCCATAAACTTCTTTGTCAACCAGGATTCTCAATTCAGGGTACCTTGAGTAGTCAAACTCCTCGGGCCTGAATATTGACCCCTCGGGGGTCATTACGTAGTATTTCTTCTCGATAACGACTTTCTGCTGTGTAGCCCCCTTTTTAGTGATCGTTCGTGAGAGCTCGCTTAACGGGTGCCCGTAACACTCCAACCTAAATGCCTTGTACCACCCGAAGGGGGCCTTGTAAACTGGTACTTTAAGCTGGCGGGATGCCTCTGCAAGTAGTTTATTCAGGATCTCCACTGCTTTGCCGGGGGGTGCGAGGTTCTGTGATAAGTGTGCATACGGGTAGATCAGCACCTCGGACGGCTTAATTTGCTCGACCAGCCTACCTGCTTCTAATACAACGTCATCAACGATGTCCAGGTCATCGACGACCTCTACACTCGTGAACAGCACCAAGACGTTCTCAAACGTCTTCTTCAATTCCCCCGTTACGCGTTCGGGTTCATCTATAGCCGGCTCAATTACCTCATAGGAGAAGTGCTTGGCGTGGATAGCTAGAATCCTCATTCCGCGCTCTCCCATCGTACCCGTTTTAGTACACTTAAAACACTCTGGTATAATAAACGTTTTAAAAATTATCCTATAACTAGGGGGACCTGTCGTGTCCAAGGAACAGAAGCACCCCGGCGAACCAGGTTTCATATCGATTAGGGAAATTCCCGGAGTAAACCCAGCAATAGCCGAGAAGCTAGAAGCCGCTGGTTACGTGTCAGCGTGGACGATCGCGGTCGCCAAGGCAGAGGAAGTTGCCGAAAAGACGGGCATACCGGCCGTCACCATGCAGAAAATCATTGAAAACGCCAGACGGTTACTTGGTATAAAGTTTAAGACTGCGAGGGAGGTTAAGCAAGAGAGGTTAAACGTAAGGAAGGTAACGACAGGTAGTAGGGCCCTAGACGAGCTCCTAGGAGGGGGTATAGAAACGAAGACTATAACAGAATTCTACGGCGAGTATGGTAGCGGTAAGACACAGTTATGCCATCAACTAAGCGTAAACGTACAACTACCTTACGAGAAAGGAGGCCTCTCAGGCAGAGCTGTGTACATAGATACTGAGGGAACTTTCAGGTGGGAGAGAGTAGAGGCCATGGCCAGGGCAGTGGGCTTGGACCCCGATGCGACGATGGAAAACATCTATTATGTGAGGGCGTATAACAGTGATCATCAGATGTCCACCATAGATGAACTATTCTCATTCGTACCTAAAAACGAGGTTAAACTAGTCGTTATAGACAGCGTGACGAGCCACTTTAGAGCAGAGTATCCCGGTCGAGAGCACCTGGCTGAAAGACAGCAGAAACTAAACGCTCACCTACACCAATTACTTAGACTCGCTGAAGCGTACAATATAGCGGTCGTTGTCACAAACCAGGTAATGGCGCGTCCTGATGTATTCTACGGCGACCCCACAGTTGCCGTGGGGGGCCACGTACTGGCACATGTGCCAGGTGTGAGAGTATACTTGAAGAAGGCTAGGGGAAGCAAGAGAATAGCCCGCGTAGTTGATGCTCCTCACTTACCTGAAGGGGAAGCGGTGTTCGCGATCACCGAAGAAGGCATACGCGATGCCGAGGAGTAGGTTCTCTTGACGATCGATCCGTGAAGGTGCTTAAAACCATGGCATCGCTGTTACTCGGGGTCGTTACATGAGAATACTGTGGAATCCGTGGAGATATGACTACATAAAGCAGTTCAGTATAAAGCAGGATGAAGGGGGGAAGGACTGCCTGTTTTGCGCACTACAAAGAATGAAAGAGGACGAAGCACTTGTAGTTTATAAGGGAAATCACGCTTTCGTGGTCCTTAACGCGTACCCATATAATAGCGGTCACCTGATGATCGCCCCGTACGCGCACGTAGCCGACTTAACTAAACTAGATGATAGTACATCTACGGAAATGGTACTACTAATCAGGAAGTCCGTTAAAGTGCTAAGAAAGGCTTTCAACCCGGATGGATTCAATATAGGTGCTAATATTGGGCGGGCAGCTGGAGCGGGGGTACCCGATCACTTTCACGTACACGTAGTGCCCAGATGGGTAGGCGATGCCAACTTCATGGCGATCATCGCAGGGACGAAGCCCCTGCCTATAGGACTGCGCGAAGTGTATGAAACGGTTAAGATGTTGTGGCACGAGGTGGATCCTTAATGGTCTCTAAGAGCGACTTAAAGATAGTCGAAGTTTACGAATTACTAGGTGAAGTGAGGTACCGCATATGCGTTAAAGGCACTAACATACTAGTGAACGTAAACGCGGCGAGCGAGGAGGACGCGTTTGAAAAAGCAATAGGCATCCTGGTTCAAGCTGGATTAGACGATGAATCCCTCGAAAAGCTCAGAAAGATCGTGGGAGACAAGGCGAAGTGCTGATCATCAGGCCGCGGTAATGTCTTCATCCTTCGCAGTCTAATGGGGACAAGTATCATCATCTCCCAAAATCACTATTGTTTACATGCCTAATTAGGTTTTAAGCTATTCGCTTGGCTCTGAGTTTCTGCTTCTCGGTGACTAGCTCTTCATATTCACTGCGGACTTTTTTCACATAACCCTTAATACTATCAAACGGTATTCTCTCCAGGAGCGTTTTTGCGAATTTCGAAAAACACCTTGAACTGTGAAATTCCAACACCTCATCCCCGAGTCTTATTACAACACCCTGACCTTGCGGAAACACCCTACCACATACGATGCACTTACGTTTCCCACTAGACTCTACACTCGTACAGCCCCACCTCCTTTAACCGGTCAGCTAGTTTAGAGACCTCAAGCGTGTATAGCCGTATCACAAAGGGCACTTTAGGGCTATGAATTTCAACAAATCTCCGCTTAGAGTCCACCTTGTAGCATGCGTCTTTCGAGTACTCGATCATTCTTCCTTCCAGGTAAATACCATCTCTATACACGGAAAATGTCCGCGGGATGTATAGTTGCTTCTTCTGCTGTGATCTACGCGTAATGAGCATTCGCGGTAATGACATAACGGCTATTAAAAACGCGTAGAACGCTAGGAACTCTACAAACCTCGTAATGAATGCATTATCTGTGATACTGTGCAAGGCGTCCCTCACCAACGGATCTAGGTACTGCCAGTATACCGGGTAAATAAATATGACAACTACTAGCGAAACCATCGGTAAGAACGCCAGCTTAAATTGTTCTCTTATCTCCTTAAACAAGGCTGCGTCACTAGCCATGATCGATGCTGCATTTTCCTCCTTAAATAGCGGGGAGCCTTTAACCTCTGCTACTTTTCTCATGCCCTTTCCAGCTGTTCTCATCATAATTACCGTTAGCACAACGAAGTATAGTATGAAGAATATCCACGTATATTCCGGTATTGCTGCAGATACGAGTGCAAACATTATTACAGTTGCAACTTGAATAACCACCGGCGTTAATTTCCTGTTGCTATTCATCAGTTCTACCCCACTAAGTGAGAGTGTCACTAAAAGTATTAAATCTGCTATTTTACCCCTCTCCTAGAATACGCCTATATAAGCGCTGTAAGCCTAATCTATACTAGGTGATGAATCGCCACTTTACAGATCCGTGACGAGGGTCCGTGTTTCTGAGATCGTCAAGGATGCCTAGTGCGCTTAAACGGGGTTCAGCTCTGATATAGGTTTCTATCGGTTGATGTCATCGCTTCATCTCTGTTCCCCTGCATCGGTCTTGGATTTGCATCACCCTTAGGGGCGTTCGGAGGCGCCCTTGGACCCCCACATCTTGAGTACCTGTAGAACAAGTTGATGCATGCGATCACGTCTCTATCACCTCTGAATCCACACCTACCGCATCTCAGTACTCTACCACCGTTATCCTTTAATCTGCTTCCACAACTCGGACAAGCAGATGAAGTTCTCATCTGGTTCACATACCTGGTCTCAAGCCCTCTCTCCAGTGCTTCGTATTCTATAGTGAACTGCATCTTTCTGTAGAACCATAGGGATAGCTTCTTGCTGAGTGAGCTACCGCCGTTGACTCTATCCCTTAGATGGTTCAAGTCTTCCAGCACTACAACAGCTCCATACCTACTAGCTATCTCTGCTACTCTATCACCCAGCTTGTGAGCGTGATCCCAAGCTATGCTATTTATTCTCTCACCGTGCTTCTCAATGGCTTCTTTAACTCCCTAAGTTTTGAGTAGAACATTCTGTGCAAAGTGCTAATCGAAGGAAACCCATCCAGGTTCCACAGCCTGTTCACTACTAGTTGAACTGCATCACGGTAGAGCTTCAGGAACTCAATTAATGCACCGTGGTCATTGCTACCCTCGGGGAGAGCCCTTATCTTGAGGATTTCAACAAGCTCCCCCTCCCTCACCAAGTAGCTCACCCCATCTAGAACTATAGAGTAGAGCTTATAATCCCTTCTCTCCAGTATCCGTATAGGTGGATATATATGGCTAGAGTTGAAATCATCAAGTGTAGCGTTATAAAGTACAGGAGAGGGGACTACGTCCTCTACCCACTTGGCAAAGACAAGGAGAAGATAAAGCCCCTACACGGAAAAGAAGTCTACGCGCTGATCATAGCTGAAGAATAACAACAAGCAATATAAACCACCCATATAAAAACCAAAACAGTTACGCTAGGCGATGAAGACCGATGGGAGTCGGATTAAAGGGTGAAGAGGTTATCCCCAACCGAGCTCTTATATACTTGGGGGAAGGAGCTTGGAGAGTATTATTACCAGCGCAACGAAGATCAGCGACACCAGTATGATTAGTTGGGGTTTTAAAGCTACCTTTAATTCACTCTCTTCGAAGAACCTTATGAGCCCTGCTGCTGACGTTATAGATGGTGTTTCTCTCCTCTTCTTGCTTTTTTTGCTACTCATGTAGCCATGCCACCGAGTCACATATATTGCTAAGCCTATTTAATACTATTCCTTTGGTGAACATGCGTGGACATCAAGACTGCACAGAAGTTCATCAAGCAAACCTACTACGAAAGGGACTCCTCAAGAGGCGTTTATTCCACTTTCACGTGGTTCGTGGAAGAGGTCGGCGAGCTTGCAGAAGCGTTGATAAAAATGGACAAGGAAGCGCTAGAAGAGGAAATCGCCGACGTTTTTGCGTGGTTATTGAGCGTTGCAAACCTAGTTGGAGTAGATTTGGAGGAAGCGTTTAAGAAGAAATATCTGACCGGGAAGGGCTTCCTTGGATCCCTTTAATAGATTTAACTATTCTCGCCGCCAGCTGGGGGTCTTTTTCGACTACCGTTCCTGTTACGATTATATCTGCACCTGACTCTGCGAGCTTCTTGGCTACTTCAGGGGACCTTATACCGCCCCCTACCATTATCACGAGGCTTGCTGCATACTTCTTAGCGAAATATGGGAATTCTGAAGGTACTGGTTGTTGTGCACCGCTTCCAGCCTCAATGTACATGTACTTGAATCCGAGCATCTGAGCTGCCATAGCATATGCAGCAATTATTTCCGGCTTATTCCTCGGAACTGGGTATGCCCTTCCTACGTGCGCGACCGCGGAGTCTTGATCAACTACAACGTATCCCGTGGGAAGGGCTTCAAGGCCGTATTTAACTATTATAGGCGCCGCGAGGACCTGCACCTGCATTAAGTAGTAAGGTTCGAGAGTGTTCATTAGGACCATGAAAAGCACGGCATCGGCGTTCGGCGTCAGGCAATTAACGTTTCCGGGGAAGATCACTACGGGCAGTCCGTACTTTTTAAGGGTTTTCACGGTAGCATCCGCTTCTTCGGGCGTTACTGCGAGGCTACCACCGATGAGAAATCCGTCCGTGCCTGCACTGACTACCTTGTCTGTTACATCTATCAGCCTGTCAAGGTCTTCCACGCGCTCTGGATCGACTAGCGTGAAGTGAAGCTTTTCCCCGCTTAGTATTTTAGACACTATGTAGTCGTGTACTCTACCCAATTTGCGCACCGGTCAGCTAGAGCTTTATTTTAGCCCTTCCACTATTATATAAGTCAATGAACTTCGCGTAAACGTCTACTGTCTGGTAGATAGCTGGTATATCGGCGAAGTCTTCTTCGTCAAGCAAGCCACATGTGCCACACGATATAACTGCATAGGCCCTGTCTTCGCTTTTTTTCTTCACAATTATACTCAACGTGCGCGCAGCGCACCGTGGACATTCAAATACCGCCGGAATTCTAACAACTCTTTTAACGACCTTTCCCCTCTTCTTCCTCCTACGCCCCAAGCTTACCCCCGTGCATACACCACATAGTAATATATTATGCAATGTGAAATAATATTTAGCAAAAATATCTAACTAGCCTGCACGGCATTGTTAGAGTAGCTACAGTTCACCTCGCCCTTCTTCTGAGCTTCAGTGACATGCCTTCATTTAAAATCTCGAACACGATATCATATGCCTCTTCGGGCGTCACGCTGAGAGTCAAGTACTTATTCCTCTTAGATGCCATATAGACTCCTGCTTGGTGTTTACAGTAGCTTGATGTTTTGTTTATTACGGTTCTCATTATGAAGTCCTTGCAACTACAAAATACACCAGGGATAATCAAGTAGTCCGATTCTCTGCCAAGGTACACCCAGAGGCTTTGCGTGTAACTACCTACTCGTATAGCGAGCTTAATGAATCTCAGTTCGTAAACAGCAGGCATTATGGACTCACTTTCTCGTTCAAGGAGCCTAGCTAATGCATTTTTCGTTTCTCTAACAGACAATAGATAGCACCATGTATGAATGGGCCCGCGGGGATTTGAACCCCGGGTCACGGGGATTTTCGCGCCGTGGACCCGAACCCCGCATCCTAACCAGGCTAGACGACGGGCCCTACTTATTTAATAGAAAATGAGGAGTAAAATATATTGCTTAATTAAGTGGTTGCCTGTGTTGTTTATTTAGGTTTGCTTAGGTGTTTTTGAATAGCATGGGTATTACCGCCACGGCGTTAGAAAAGTTATCGAGAGGCACGGTAACCGTTCTCTACCACCCCTTTTATTGTTTTTATCTTCCTGAACTTCTAGGATCGCTTACCGTATATTCTGGCGGCGAACGATGTTACTATTGCTACGAAGTCCTCCACTAGTTCATCCATGTATCCCTTCTCACTCTCCTCTACAACCTCTACTCTAACACCATGTGACTCGAAGAACCGTGCAAGGTGATCGAAGCCGAACCTAGTAAGTCTGTTGCGGAATTCCACCACCACGATGTCTACGCGCCGAGCCGGCGAGTGTCGGTTACTTTTGAACCGTTGCTAATAGTATAGTAATGAACCTGGCTATATGGTTGAATGCCGCGTTTAAGCCCTCTACGGAGTCGAGACACTTCCTAGTTATACTTTCGGGTATGGGGCCTCCGCCCATCCACTTGCACGGCTTTGTCCATACTAGTTTTTTGGTAAGGATAACCCCCTTTCCACGTCTTACGTACACGCATATATCATCCACTTCTAGTAGGGTGTTCTGGACCTTTCCACCCTTTTCCTCTATCCATGCCTCTAGACAAACTGCTTCCCAAAAGCCTTTCCAGCTAGCCACTAGTTCACCGAGGTTGTGCACGCCGTTCAAAATATTTCTTATTACGTTGTTTTCGGCAAGGTGAAACTCTGTTTTTAGCCTAACTACGTCGTACGATAGTAACTGAGGTGAAAACCCATTTTCTCTTAGCACTTTAACCAGTCTTGAGGTCTTACCAAGCTCACTCGTAAAATCTACTAAGATGTTCAGCTTCATAGCCCCCAAAATTACCCTGAGAGTTTCTTAATCCAGTTCCAGTTATCTTCAACGTACTTCCTTATTTCACTAATTAGCTCGCTGGTAATCGCCCTAAACCTACCTTGTAGCCTAATGTAATCTTCAACGGGCTTTCTTTTGGCAGGATCAATATATGGCTTGCTAGGACCAGATATAACTAACTTGCCGTTGTGGTATTCGTAGAGGATCCACAGGCCCGTCTCAACGGCTAGCTTTGCTATTCTAACCGTGTACTGCGGCTCGAACCTCCAGCCCGTGGGACAGGGGGCGTGTATGTGTATGAACCTAAAGCCCTCTATGCTTTTAGCTCTTTGAAGTTTACTGTATAGGTCATGAGGGTATCCAATACTCGCCGTGGCGACATAAGGCACTCCGTGCGCCATCATTATCCTTGCAATATCTTTCTTGTTTTCCACCTTACCAGTAGGCGTGGTAGTAGTCCAGGCGCCCCTAGGGGTAGAAGAACTCCTCTGTATTCCGGTATTCATGTAGGCCTCGTTATCGTACATTATGTAGATAATGTCTTCGTTTCTTTCAGCTGCACCGCTTAAGGTCGCCATGCCGATATCTGCTGTACCTCCGTCACCTGCCCACGCTATGACGTATACGTCATTTATATTCCTCGCCTTGAGGGCCTGGGCGATGCCGGATGCAACAGCGGCTGCGGACGCGAAAGGCACGTGAACAACGCTCATTCTAATAGAGTGTCCGGGATACGTACCTAGAATTACCGATGTGCAACAAGCTGGTATCGATAGTATTGCTTTCTCGCCGAATACGGCTGATACTACCTTTAAAGCTATCGGTATCGGGCACCCCGGACACGCGGCATCTCCCGGTAGTACACCCCCTCTCGCATCGTAAGGTAGCGGCGGCCTTCTTTTAGGCTCCACGCTACTCATAGACTTCACCTTCTAATACGCTCCCACCTGAAGAAGTTTCTTTCCATCTTACCGGCTTCAACCATGTCTACGTAGGACTTAATCATGTTGTAGAAGTCTTCGGATACGACGTTGACGCCAGCTATCCCCGCGACAATGTTCGCCATGTGTGGTAGGTTTCTAGTATACAGGGATAGCCCTGTAACCATGTCAGTGTAGATCTGGCCCCAAGCACCAAAGCTGATAGCCCTGTCAAACACCACTACTCCTTTAACGCCCCTCACGATCTCCCACACGTCTTCCACGGGGAAGGGCCTATAGAATCTTATTCTCAGGGCTCCAACGGGGTAGCCGTCATCCCTTAGCTTGTATATCGCCTCTATCAAATCACCGCTCCAGGCACCCATGATTACTGCTATGTATTTAGCATCGTTACACTCGTAACAGGATATAAGGCCTCCGTACTTTCTACCGAATAGTTTGCCATACTCATCATCAACTCTCTTTATGACTTCCTTGGCGTTTTCCATGGCCTCTTGTATACCGTAAAACATGTCCTCGGTGTCTTCCGGGAAAGTTAGGCCGCCTAGCCCCAGCGGCTCTGATCCGTCGATCACGTAGGGCTGTTTTCGCTCCCCCAGCCACTGATCTACCAACTGCTCATCAGGTATTTCCACGGGCATGGTGGTGTGGCCTATGATGAAGCCCTCTATGCCGATCATTACTGGTAAGTAAACAGCGGGGTCCTCTCCTATCTTGAATGCCTGGAGCGTTAAGTCAAATGCCTCTTGGTTATCCATGGCGTATGCCATGATCCAGCCCGCATCTCTCTGATCCACGAAATCGCTGTGATCAGGCCAGATGTTCCACGGGGTATTGATGGTTCTGGATACTATGACCATGACAACCGGTATCCTGGCGCGTGATACCCAGTGAACGAACTCGTGCATATATAGCAATCCCTGACTACTGGTGGCTGTAAAGGTCCTTACACCGGCTACGGCCGCACCGAAGCACGCTGCAAGGGCCGAGTGCTCCGACTCTACTCTTATCATGCGTGCGTTCAATTCTCCCTGTTCTACCATTTCCGCTAGTTTCTCAACTACGGGTGTTTGTGGTGTTATGGGATACGCGGCTATGACCCCAGGCTTCGCCAACTTAACCGCGTACGCGACAGCGTAATTCCCTGTTAAAGCTACTTTCAAGCCCACGGCTATTCACCCGTTTCGGGTACCATTGTTATGGATCTTGCAGGACAGATATCCGCGCATACTCCACACCCCTTGCAGTATTCATAGTCAACTACCGCGCCTGTTTCGGGTTCAACCTCTATGGTGCTAACTGGGCAGAATATTTCGCACTGGTAACACCTAGTGCATTTTTCTACGCTAACTACAGGCCTTAAGTTCCTCCACAGCCCGGTTTTCCCCGCTACGCCGATCATGGGCTTCGTGAGCGGTAGCTTATGATTACCAAGAGGTTTTATAACCCTCACAGGGCTTACACCTCGCCTAGAAACGCTGTTTCCTCGTACGCGGAACGCGCTGCTTTAACATTCTTTTCACCCAGTCTTGACCCGAGGTAGTCTAATATAGCTTTCTCGATGCTCTGCACGGAAACGATCCTTGTCGCCGCCGCCAGCGATCCCAAGATCGCAGTGTTCACCAGGGGCCATCCCGCGATCACTAGGCCGAGATCGCGTGCAATTCTAGTAGCATTAACGGTATACACCTTGACGGCGCCCGCAACCGTTAACTGTTCTTTATCTATATGTCTAAGCGCAGTGTTCACAATAAGAACAGCGTTGTTTCTAAGCCTAAATCGCTTAGTTATTCCTAGTTTTAACAAGCTGTCGTCGAAAACCACTAAAACGTCCGCCTCATTAAACATTCCATGTTTCAATACTGGCTTATCACTTATTCTGGCGTACGCTGTTACTGGCGCTCCTCTACGCTCTGCGCCGAAGAAAGGAAAACCCTGTCCATACTTATTTTCGTATATTGCCGCCTGGACTAGTATATTTGAAGCTGTTACTGCTCCCTGCCCACCTCTACCTAAGAATATTATTTCATGAAGCAATAATTACACCTATGTATCATATGTAAGAATAGAGAGTTTATATATACAGTCTAGCATCCCAACTACCGCGCTAGTTCTCGCATTTTTCAAAGCCTTGACATTAATAATCTAAGCATGAAATATATATCTCACTAGGCGGGACTATGACAATTTACTGGGAGAGATGCGATTTCTGCGGGCAACACAGGCCCGTTAAAAAATGTAGTATTGTACCAGATATTTCAGTTGACATACATTGCTGTGTTTCTTGCCCCCTGTGGATGGATAGATGCAAGACGCCAGCATGGAAAGTCGAAGCGCCATTAATGGCCTCTGCCACCAGGAGGAGGGCATTAAGTAGTGAAGAGAAAGAGAGGCTACTCAAGGAGCTGACCTCGCTACTCAAAGAGGGCTAACAGTGGGTATGTTTAAGCCCTACATTCTTGGCACGATCCAATACGTCAGTTTCCCTCCACCAGCTAGTTCATACTCTATTTTCAACGGCTTACCGGTATCGAAGGATATGATAACGTGCTTGGATGCCTCCGCGGCTCCGGCAGCCACCATTAGCATTTCAATACTATACGAGACCCTGGCCTTCTCAACAGTCGACGCCAGGAGTATGAGGGGGTTTCCTTCTCTCAGTTCACAAACGTATTCTTTCTGCTGCTCAACCGACCGTATTATCACTTTTCCATCCTCGTAACTAAATAGCGCTTCTTCTCCCACGAGTTTTAGGTCTCCTACGAGGTCCTTGAAGTCTTTTGATAGCATAGTGAACGAGATTGGGAGGTCAAGCTGTAGTTCTGGGACAGGTTCGGGCGGCCTTGGTATCAAGGGGACTCCGAATTCGCGCTCAATGCCCGTTTTTCTGTCCTTCAACACGAGGACTAGCTCGTCTGTCTCTTTGCTAATAGTTAGAAGGAGGGCGTCATTTCTACTCGCTCTACGGATGATCTTTCTCAGCTCCGTTGCCGAGGTAATGATAGTCGTCTCCTCGTCAACGGAAAATTCTTCGAATACGAGGCTTGGAAGCGTTAGTACTGCTAACATCGTCTTGTCGGGACTAAGTACCTTTATGTCCATACCGTTGCCCGTTACGTACAACGGGAATTCGTCACTGAGTTTTGAGAGCGCCTGCACTGCTTTTTTAAGCTTACTCGCGTTTGGATAAAGAACTTTAAACATCGTATCCCCAGAGTTATCTATGAGACGAGAGTCAGATATAAAAAACCGGGTTTTAACACATGAAGATCACCATAGTGTTAGACCTGGCAAGGTACCCGCACATCAGCTTAGAGCGTGATTACGCATTAAGGTTCATTGAAGTTATAATGAGAAAGCACGGTAGTACGAGGGATCTTGAAGAGGCTAAAAGAATAATACTAGGCTTTGATGAGTACTACAGCATAGCACACAAGAAGTCTAATGGGTATCTAGTAGTAATAAAAGACCCCGCTGATTCCCTGCGCGGAAGGGTTATCGTACATAAGGTTAAGTTATTAACTGAGCACGGTAAAAAGATCGTAGAGCTCATACTAGACAGGAGGGCCCCGAGAGAACTGATCATATCGTCTCTGGAGGAACTAGGATTTACCGAGGTGGAGTTCACCAGTATATAGGCAGTTGCTCTTCTACTTACTACCCACTTTTCTACGCGATTTTCGTGCCTTCTTCTCCTTGACTTTGGCCGTCTTCGCCCTACGTTTAGTTGTCTTCTTCCCTTCCGCCTCTTCTGGTTTTCTTGAGGGCTTCACCGTGACCATTGATTTAAGGTCCTCTATTGATGCCTCACCATGAAGAATTCTATGCCATAGCTTCGTAATGTCGAGAAGTAGCCTTAGCTGATCTATTAGTATCTCTCCCGTTTCTTCCTCCGCCTCTTTCCCCCTTCCCACTTCTGTTTCCACTTCTTCCTCTTCTCCACCTGGCATAAAACATGCACCTACGCAACATTAGGCTCTTTGAGACTTAAATACCGAGCCGACCGCTAGGCGGACTTGCTCCTCGTTAAGAAGGGCGATTTAACGACGAAGATCGCATCTACGCCTGTCGCGTGTATCATAAATGTGTGGGGTGCGAGCGTTCGGATGGCCTCTGCCACAACTAGCGATTTCTCTTTCACATCTAAGCCAGCAATGATCTTTGAGGCTTCTTCGACGCTTCTAGGTTCATTTAGTACAAAGAATACCCTAAGCCCCGCGTTATCCACCAGCACTTTAGGAATTCTCCTTATCTCTTGAGAAACGACGACTATTGAAAAACCGAACTTCCTACTCTCTGCAAAAAGTCTCGATAGAAGCTCCCTCGCGAGAGATCTCGGTAATAGACCTCTCGCCTCCTCAATTACGAGCATCACTTTCTTAGTTAACCTAGTAGTGTACATCTTATTTATTAATGTGTACATTAACGTATCCAGGAATAGCGCTCGTGCGAAGTCGCTCGATAGACCAGTCATGTCTATAATGGCGCTTTCTAAGAGCAACTCCTCTACGCTAAGCCACTCGCCCCCGCTTATATGTTCACTCAGTAGAACTATGTATGGAAGTAGCCTGTTGTACTCCGGGATCTCCTTACCGAGTTCCTTACAAACCCCTACGAGGTCTTGTAACGTGGGTGGATCCCTCCTCCACGTAGCCGGATCCCCCGAGGTAATGCCTTTCAGCTCATAGGTCTTCATTATCACCTCTTCGAGCATTTTCCTCTGCAATAAGCCTAGCCTAAATGTTACTGATACCGCGTGTGCGAGTTGGAGCGCTCTTTCACGAGGAGATGTGTTCGCTAAAACCAATGGGTTTAACGAGCACCTGGAAGCATCTATTATTTTGCACTTAATAAAACTAGCGAGGTCTTTATACTCCCCGTGCTGGTCTATGATCAGCACGTTGTGCCCGTAAACTCTACTGGATTCCAGCACTATATGCTTGACAAGTGTTGTCTTTCCAGAGCCCGACGAGCCTATAACGATTATATGTGGAGTGTTCAGCTCGTTGAGGTCAACATACAGAGAGTGTTGTACTGCCCGCCAGTACCAGGCTCTCCTGCCCTCTCCTGAGAACCTGGCACTTTTTCTGAGTTTTCTGTACGCGTTGCTAGGATACCCATAGGTTAGAGTGGCAACAGCCTTCCCCAAGTATAACCCGCGTTTACTGGCATAGAGCGCCCTTGATGGGTATAAGGCGCCACTGGTTCTTTCCATGGCCATTAGCGAAATCAGTGGCGCTAATCCAAGAACTCCAAGCCCCGAAGTAAAGCCCATTATAGCGCGGTCGGCGGTACCCGATAACTCCTCACTCACGAGCATTACCATAAAGAGGAGGATTACCGGTACCAGTGCATTGTTCACCACGATCACGTAAATATCCGTTGAGTACGCCGAGAACGAGGTGGCGAGTACGGATATCACCCCCCCAATGTGGGGGATCAGGAGAACGAACAGCTCGTTGGCACCTACTTTAAACCCTACACGACTCTTCACGAGCCTCTTGAACTCTAGTGCAGTGCTCGGTAAACCGGTCACGTGTTTTACGATGACAATTAGAGGCAGGGATAACATTAACCCCGCCATTTCCCTGAAGAGCAACGCGTTGTTCACATGCTCATAACCCATGGAGACGAGGTACACTATGAAGAACGTCCTGTTGAGCAAGGCTGAGAGAGCATTGTTTAGTAATATGAACGATACCGCTATGTGCACCGCGGAAACAATTATGTCCAACCACGGCGTTATAATACCCAGTGACGCGGAGAAGGCTGCCTCAGCTGGGCCCTGCACCGTGAGCAGGAGAACTAGTAAAAGATTGCATAAACTCGACGCCAGCACTTTAATCAAGTTTAACGCACTAATCCCCATTTCCACCATCTAGTACTACACGCAAAACCACGCATTCCTGAAAATTTATAGTAAACTAGCTCTACTTATAACTTCGGTTCAGGAGGCCCATGGATCTTAACAAGATCGCGACCTGCCTCAAAGAACTTGGTTACCAGAAGTTAACGGAAATTCAGAGAAAGAGCTTAATTGAGTTAAGCAAAGGAGACAGGTCGCTTGTAGTTGTAGCACCCACGGGAAGCGGGAAGACGGAAGCAGCTGTTTTCCCAATAATGCTCAAGACAGCGTCTCAGAGTAAACGAGCTATAACCGCTATATACGTAACTCCTCTTAGAGCACTAAATCGGGACATTGAAAGAAGGCTTAAAAGAATAGGCACTTGCTTTGAACTCGATGTCGCGGTCAGGCACGGCGACACCCCCTCTTCCATAAGGAGAAGCATAGCGAAGTCGCCGCCACACATTCTGATAACTACGCCGGAAACGTTCAACTACATTATTATAAACGAGGAAATACGCCCCTACCTAGGGAACCTTGAATATGTTATAATTGACGAGTACCGTGACATGCTTGAAAGTAAGCGGGGACTGCTACTTCTAACCGTGCTGTACCTTTTAGAATCTTACTTAAACAAAAGTCTCGTGAAGGTAGCGCTTACTGCAACTCTTCAAGAAGAGGATAAGGCGTTAAAACTGATTTCACCAGGAAGTGCGCTACCTGTAGTGATGCTCAAAGACCCTTCTACCAGAGATCTCGAACTAAGGGTTATGGTTCCGGCTTGCAGGACGGAAGTATGTAAGAAAATACTTACGCACGTTGACGATGAAGCGCTTGCGGCCAGGCTGGAGAAGATTGTCGAAAAAGCATTAGAGGAAAAGTCCGTAATAGTGTTCACAAACACGCGATCCCTAGCTGAGAGCCTGAGTACACTACTTAGAAAACAAATAGAGGAGCTTGGATTGGAATTGAAGCTCGATGTGCACCACGGAAGCCTCTCCAGGTCGCACAGAGAAAAGGTGGAAACGTGTTTCCGTGAAAAAAAGCTTAACATGCTCGTTTCAACTTCAAGCCTGGAACTTGGAATCGATATTGGGCATGTCGAATACGTAATGCAGTACATGTCTCCACGCCAAGCAGCTAGGCTTATTCAACGAGTAGGTAGGAGCAGGCATAGACTCGGCGATGTAAGTAGGGGGCTGATCATAACTTCCAGTAATATTTTACACCTACTGGAAGCGCTCGTAATAGCTCGAAGAGCCCGTAACGGCCTCCTCGAACGGGAGGTTATAATACCCAAACCCCTTGATGTTCTGGCGTACGCCATCGCATTGTACACGCTCTTGCATTCCGACGGCGTACCTCTCGATAAGCTGTACAATGAAGTTAAGAGGCACCCCCTATACTCTGACCTGTCGTTTGAGGAGTTCAACGAAATCGTAGATTACCTATTGTATACGAGAATAGTAAGAGTGAAGGGGGAAAACAATGTCATAATTCCAACTAGGAAGACTAAACTATACGTTTACAAGACGTCTATGATACCGGCCACGAGGGACGTGCACGTAGTAGATGCTGGTTCGGGGGGTAAAGTGGGCGTCCTCGACGAAGAATACGTTGTAACAAACTTAGACCCAGATAGTGTGATAGTACTTGCCGGGAGGCCGTGGAGAGTCGTTAGTTACGACGAGAGGGAGCGCAAGCTCTACGTAGAACCAGCAAAGACGTCTGCGGAAGAAGTAATCATACCCCATTGGGAAGGGGAAAATATCCCCGTAGAGTTCTCGGTTGCGCAAGAAGTTGGCGAAGTCGTGAAGTACATAAAGGAGCACGGAGACCTTCCCGAGGACCTAAGAGAACTCCTAATACTAGAAGAGCCCATCGACTGCTTAAGGCATGTTAGAGAGCTCGGGGATAGCGAGAACATATACATCGATCACCTGGAGGAGTACGGATTAGTTGTAGTTAACGTATATGGCGGAAGTAAGGTTAACGCCCTTATAAAGGATCTTGTAAAGTACACCTTGAAGACGTCCTACCCCTATATAAAGGTCCAGGCCTATTCAACGCCTTATGCTGTCTACATACAGCTGGCGGGCATACACGTACCCGGCCCGGTTAAAGGCCCAGTACACGCGGTGTATGAGGTCATTAAGAACCTGAAGACCTATGCGAATAGGTCACTCCTAGAAAGAATTGCTAAGGACAGCTCTGCATACTTGTGGAGGATATACCAGGTAGCTCAGAGGTTCGGGGCGATATCACCCGATTCAACCTATGTAAGTAGAAAACTCCTCGAAGCATTTAGTGACACCATCATAGGTAAAGAGGCCCTTAAAGAGGTGTTCTTTCGAGATTATGATATAGATTCGTTCATAGAGCTGGCAGAGCGTGTTGCTGAGGGAAAAGTAAACGTAGTGCTAAGACGTTATAGTAAACTACAAGAGCACCATATAACCCTACTGCGCTACATTGAAACCCCGCTCATTAAAGAGTGGCCATCGCTCGATACTAATAGCTTTCTAGAGCGATTACTTAATAGGCGCGTATCAGTAATATGCCTAAGGTGTGGTTATCACAGAGAAGCCCGGGCCAGGGAGATCGTTGAACTAAACGAGTTCTCGTGCCCTAAATGCGGTCTTGCGACTTTGACATTGGTTAAAGGAGATGCCAGTAGGGAACTTGAACTCGTTAAGAAGCTCAGACGTGGAGAGAAGCTCACTCCCGAAGAGCAGAAACTACGTAAAGACCTCGTAGAAAGGGCAATTCTACTCTACAGGTACGGTGACAAGGCTGTCTTAGCATTATCCGCTCTGGGTGTAGGAACGCAGGAAGCAATCAGGATCATCAATAGGGTTTTAAGCGGTGCAGACCTCGTGACTGAACTTTACGAGTGCGAGAAGAGGTTTCTTAGGGTAAAGAAGTATCTGAAGGAGAAAGGGGGGACGGTGAGTGATTAAAGAAGTGGTTTTCTACGTGTCTTTCTTTTAAACGACTTGTGATCGTTAGTGATCAAGGGGGCAACGACCTTCTCCACTAGTTGGTCACTTATAGGACAGACCTCTATGTAGACTCTTGCGTTTTTATCATCGAGTGTACTAAGTGCTATAGGGCCTTTCAAAGTTAACTTTACTAACCCCCTTCCAGTCCATAATACGCAACTACCACAGAACACGCAACCCTTCATTCTATACACAATTTTAATCACATCTACGAGATCTTCAAAGGAGTGCTCGTTGTAGGGCAATACCTTAATGTAGTTGCCCTGGATCTCGAACACGGCGTTATTTTTCTCGAATGTAAGTGGATTTTCGCACACTCGTTTAAAGCCCATGCTAATTAAGTTCTCGATGAGCATGTCACCTAACTTCTCCGAGAAGAGGTCACGGCTAAATTTAACCAGCAGTGAATTGCCAGTAACAACGGCTTCCACGGGCTTTAACCCTATGCTGTTTTCTTCTAGCCTCTTCGAATACTCCTCTTTCCAGTTAATGATGTAGCCGGGCAGGCGATGGGCCACCCTCGTCTTAGCCGTTGCCGGGCTAAGCCATCTCCAAAGACCCAGTCTAATCCATTCTGGCGGCATGTTTAGTTTCTCCCTCCACCTTTCGAGCACGGCTTCCCAAGTACTCCACAGGTCTGGGTAAATCCTCTTGGTGTCTTCGAACTCGGCCAGAGCGCACGAGGGGCAAAGGTAGCATCCAAGCCTATTAAAACCCTCCTCGTAAAGCTTGTTATAGGGTAACTTGTACTTGAACACGTATAGCCAGCACGCAAGCTGGCTCCAGTACTGAACCGGTGAGGTACTCACCATGTGGGGTATCCACCTATTGCGCCAAATCAGGGGGCTCTTCGCTCTATCCAAGGACTCGTAGGCACGTTGCCCCACGATATTGAACGCGCCACCAGGCCACAGGGTTTTAGTCAGCTTAGCTATGGGTACAAGCTTAGCTACTTTACAACACCAACGATAGTCCTTGCCCGGAGGCCCGAAAACTTCAACTGCCTTCCAGAATATATCGCCCGCTGATGCAATGTGTAATTTGTAGCCGTAAAATTCAGCCACTTCCTTTACGTTTTTCAAAGTCTCCGGTAACTCCAACCCCGTATCATTGAAAACCATGTCAAGGTCGCCGTAAGCCCTGTGTGCTAGGTCTAGTGCTACCAGGCTGTCTTTACCGCCTGAATATGAGACTACGGGTTTCGATGCCCCACCAAATCTGCTCTGAAGCCTCTTTAAATACCTTATTGCCTTTTCCTCCATAAGCTCTAGCCCTTCACTATTGCGGTTAAGTACATCATGTATAGTAGCGGGCTTATTGCTTGTTTCGACGGGTAAGGACCGGTCGTGAAACGCCTTCACAAGTACAACTCCATCACTACTTACTTCTCCGATTCCCCGTATATCATACTTCTCATCAACTACCACGACCTGCCTACTACTCGTACTTATTCGAGGTGCCAGTACCTTACCCGTATAGATGGGGGGCTTACATTTAATTGTATCTATGATGTTTTCTTGAACAGCTATGCACGCTCCTTGATAAGTTAGCCTAAACCTCCACATGGATGAGTAAGGATCGTAGTATAGCTGGCCCACCACATTGCCCGAACTCACAACTTCATACATTACGTCCCAGTGGGGTATCTTATTCAACAGCACAAATTTCCCTTCAATAAGCCTAAAGTACAGTTTCTCGTCCCCGAACTCGTATTTTACCGCTGCCTTTAACTTTTCTAAGTCACCACGAAATGCGGGACGGGCATCTCCCGGCTCACCTAGTCTAAGTTGATATAGGAGATCTATTTCCTCCTGTCTAGGTTTAATTACCGGGACGTTATTCCATGGATCCCAGTATATCTTAACTGTCCGCGGCCATGCCCACCTCATTTTAAAACCCTATGAAACAGTTTCGCTAATCCCCCTTACTTATCGAGCATATGTATTCTTAGGGTGTTTTAAATGGACCTCGTGGAGTTTGTGAAGGGCCTTATTACGATCACCGTCATAGTAGCCTGGTTCATTTTCCTATTAGCATGGGCTGTGGGCTGGCTGATCAAGGGGCTTCCTATACCGTTTCTAAGAATTAAGAAGCTGGGTGGAAGGTTCATTGAAGATGCTGTATGGGCTGCATTCTGGCTTGCAATGGGAACCACCGTTTTCGCAATAATAGCCTACATCACATCATCATTTCAAGCACCTATGCCTCAGCCCCCTCAAATGCCGTGAATGTGGGCAACATGGACTTGCTGGCACTCTCGTTTTACCTGTCCGTGTTATCGTACTGTACTGGTCTAGCTATAAGGGCGTTACCGGTACCCTTCCTTGCTATTAAGAGGCTTGGCAGGTCTCTAGTTACAGAAGGCGTGTTTTCCTGCATACTCACCTTTTCGTACAGGACCCTCTTGTACTCAATAGACTTCTTCAGCCGTCTCCTGGGATCAGACCTAGCTCTTTACACCACATGGCTTACCGAGAGGGTAGGCGTGCTCCTAGCCCTTATCGCGGTTTTAAAGGCCGTTGGAGTGCTCCTAAGTAAGCTAGGGCTTGGTTTCTTTGCCCAAGGCTTCATTAGCCAAGTAACGGGCCTCATGACGACTTCTCTGACAACCCTCATAGCGACGTCTATTGTCTACACGATCATATACTCCGCTTCCCCGTTTCTCATAGCACTCGGAATAGTACTACACGCCGTGCCCTTTAAACTAACCAGGAACATCGGGGCGACTATAATCGCCATCACGCTTGTATTCTCCGTGGGAATGCCCTTAATGCCCCTGTTTGTGAGCACGTTTTCCAACATGTCAGGGTCCCTCATTACATCAAAGAACCTCTGCACGGCGACAATAATGCTCGTGGATGCGTCGGGCACTCCCTTTGGGCAAGCCGTTATCGAAGGCTATATTGAGGATGCACTAGTTTACCGGTACAAAGTTGATGGTAAGGGTGTTCTCGTAGTTGACGAGGTGCACGGATTCCCGTGTACCGATCACGTGGCGAGATTCGATATTGCTGGTAATGGGTATTTAGTGACGCTAAGTGGCGTTACCGGTAGAAACTGGAACTTAGCTATAAGCATTCCCAACATACTAGCAATAGCCGCTAATCGCTTCATGCTATTCAACGGGTCTATCGAAGTTAAAGAGGTGCTTAGAAGCAGCGATGGAGTGGTACTCATTTTAAACGCGTCCACGGAGTCATCGGGTTTCAAGCTCTACACGGAATCCAATGACGTGTTACAAGTATACATTGACAGCGAGACCGTGACGCCCCTAGGCGTAGAGTCGCTGGATTGGTATGGTATACGTTACACGGTGTACACCTACATCCTTAAGCCTGGTAATCACCGTGTGGAGGTGTACTTAAGCTATTACTCCACGACACCCATCAACGTGGATTTATACCCTTACACGATCGCCGCGCTTGGGTTAGACCCCCTTGCACCGGAAAACTTATTGTTTTACGTAACTCGGATGTTCATCGAATTGACTGTCCTTCCACTCGTGTATATAACCATGCTTGGTGCGATTACCCTCAACGTAGCCAGGCTTCTGGGTGGAGCGTCCACCTCCATAGCGAGGATCGTGGTGAACTACTAGATGAGGCCCCGGGTCAGTGGACTGGTCCTAATAATTCTTGCTTTAAACTGCATACTCCAGTACGCCTTCACGGGAGAGCTCGCTCATGTATTCTTGTCACTGGCCTTAATCTGCGTCGTTACGTTGGTTACCAAGGTGTATAAACATAATGAAAGTTCTGAGTAAAGTAGTATCTCTACTCAGCACGATTGAGCCTAGTGTAATGCTAAGTGGCGTTAAAAAAGTAGAAATAGAGCCTCCCGACCTCGTCATCTACAAATCTAACGATGTCTTATTAGCGAGGTTCCTCGTGTGCAGAGAAGTCGACTACTCGGTACACGAGTTCTCTGAAGGCGCTTTGAAAGAACTCGTAGAATCCTACATAGCACTATTAAATTCCCTACCCCAAGGAGTACACTTACACTTAGTGAAAGAAGAGCTGGATACGAGCGGCCTCCTCCACAGGATCGCTAACGAGATCTTGAACGTCCAAGCGGACCTCCACAATGTCCTAGAGGAGTCCACTAAGGTAAGGCTCAACATAAAACTTGACAGGCTAAAAGCTCTTTACACTGCTCTACTGGATGGTAAGCCGTTTACCAGGATATCGCTCGTGGTGTCTTACCGCGTTAAATCACGAAATAAAGATTCCGCTAAAAGCGTTGCTGATTACTACGAGTCCCTAATAGTGAGTAGCTTTAGCAAACATTATGGGCTCCGGTTGAGTAGAGCCGCGCGAAACGATATCGTGCAGATCCTTTTAAGCACTATTGGTCTCATGGATAAGCCCTCTATCAGCAAGGTCGAAGTGGAAGTGGAAAGAATAGCGTACATGCAACCTATGAACGTGGACGAAGCACCATCACTAGACAGGCTTATCATACTTGGCTTCGAAAAGACGAGCTCCCACCCGGTAGGGGTGAAGATCGAAGACCTGTACAGGCACGTTGCCATTATAGGGCCGACGGGACGGGGCAAGACGACACTACTATCTAGCATCATCGAGCAGATCGTCGCCGAGAACTTAGTTAATGTCGTTGTGATGGACTTCAAAGGGGACTTAAAGAAGTACCTTCCCGGTAAGGTGTTGGACTCGCTGACACCGGATAAGGCTCCAATAAACATCCTCGAGAAGCCCGCCGAGATGGAAAACGCCGATTGGAGGGCGTTAGTGGTGGAGGCCTTGGCGTACGCGAGTGGGGCTTCCAGGGAAGCGGTATTGAAGGCGCTACTGACGATTGAAAGTGAAGGTAAGCGTGGCTTTATCAACCACTACCATGTTTCCGTTTTACTACCTTTCATCGAGTTCTTGAGGAATAGGGCCGATCACAGCCTGCTGATTAGCCAGCTCGGTAAAAGCACTTTAGTAGATGTGGGTGGTTACGGTACTGTTTTTCAAAACGCATACGTGTCTATGTGCATTGGTTTAATCAGGTATTTACTGCTTAACAAAAAGGAGAAATTACAAATGATACTCGCCATAGATGACGCATGGCGTATCTTGCAGTTAAAGACGCTCACGGAAATAGTCAGAGAAGGTAGGAGCAAAGAACTGGGTGTTATAATTTCGACTCAGAGTCCTGGCGACCTCCCCGACGAGATCGCAGAGAACACGTATAACGTGGTGCTATTTGGTTCAAGAAGCAAGGAATACCTTGAAAAGGCCGAAAAGCTTATTGGTGTAAAGGGAGATCTTGCTACCCTGCTGACAAAACTCAGTATTGGGGAAGCGCTCTACGTTAACGCCCTGAAGAAGGAGGTCAAGGTAATAAAGACCTACCCCCCAACAACGCTACGAAATACATACCAAGCAAGTCGTAGCAGTAGCTAGTATGCGAATATACGCTTCGAATTACGGTAAGCACGTAAGCGGGTGCCCGCTTAAAGCTTTTAACGGCCTTTTAGGTTACACGGAATAGAGCTTAAGGTGAACGTACATATGGGTGGTAGGCAGAGGACGACTATATTTTTGATCAAGGAAACGGTGAAAAAGGAAAAGGGAGAGAGTAAAACCAAGGAAGCTAAGGAAACGAAAAAGAAGTAAAATGAAAACTAAGTATTAAAAGTGAGGGTAAAGTGCGTAATTAATGGTGGGTGAAATCACAACAGTTCTGCGCGTCGCCCTACCTACAAGCATTCTCTCGGTTGAACATGCCCTCGCGTTAAAATCCATAAGAATACACCAAGTTGCACGCTGGTCATCCATTTTCGGGGTCTATGAAGTAGTCTTCTACAAGGAGCCTTCAACAACTAGCAGGGAGTTTAAAGAGCACAAGGCTATAATAGAGGACCACTGGAAATACTTCTTCACACCGCCTTATTTAAGGAAGCAGCTAGTACCCTTTAAGCCTACATTAAAGCACGTTGGTATCTTGCCCCCAATAAGGCTTGAGATATTCAGTGTAAGTCAAAGACCCAGAGCTGGAGAGCTGCGACTAGGCTACGTGTTCAGGGATGTAGACGGTGAAGTTAAAGCGCTAGTTGGGGATAACGAGCCCTACGTAGTATTGGGTAATTGTAAACAAGACGCCGGGATACTACCAGTCATTGTGAGAAGCGAAAAAGAACGCATCGTAGAGTGCTCTAGTGAACCGGTGTATGTGGGCCCGCGGCTAGCATTCGCTAATTGCCTTAAAGAGCTGTTAGAAAGGTATAGAAAGGTATCAAAGCACCTAATAGCAACTGATAGGAAGGGTGAATACCCCAGCACAGAGCTCGTGGAAAGCATGCGTGGCTGTGACATTATGCTATTATTTGGTAGCCCTCAACACGACCTCTTCGAGATAGCTAGCCAAGAAGGGTTTGCCCTGCGCCGCTATGTGGACTACGTGTGGAACACCGTGCCACGCCAGAAAGTCGTTACCGTTAGGACGGAAGAAGCTCTCATCATAACCCTAGGCATAGTAAATGCCTTTTTAAGAGGTATTTAACTCGCGTACTGATTGAAGTATAAAAGGTTATAAATTAAGAGTAAATAGAGCGCATGGGAGTGCTTACCTAGTTGAAGTGGGTGAAGGGAATTGGGTCACAGGAAGCTGAGCGCGCCAAGACATGGAAGTCTCGGTGTAAGGCCTAGAAAAAGAGCCGAAGAGCTGACCCCTAGAATAAAGTCTTGGCCCGAGAAAAGCTGGTTCGACATATTGTTGGAGAAGTACGGCGTGGATGCTTCTAAAAAAGGAATAGCGTCGAAACCAGTACTACTCGCTTACCCGGCTTATAAAGCCGGAATGACGCACGCACTCATAGTAGAGGACAGGCCTAACACGCCGTTTACGGGCAAAGAGGTAATTACGCCCGTGACCATACTAGACGCGCCGCCAATAGTGGTGATCGGGGTTAGGGCCTACACCACAAATTACGATGGCTACTTAAAAGCCGTAGGCGAAGTTTGGACAAGCCCCGTAGACTCCGTGCTTAAGGCAACGGAACAGTTCTATGCCCGGAACCCCCTGTGGGGCATGGAACCGAAAGAAGTCGTTAAGAAGTACCTCCTTGGACTCCGAAAGGCTAACCATGGACTCGTTAAGCCCGATCCCAACGGCGAATACGGGTTCAAATTTGTACCCGAATTCAAGGAGGATGACTTCAAGAGAGTGTTCAGCGGCAATGTGGTTGACGTCCACGCGATCGTGACGACCATACCCGTGTTATCGGGAATCGGCAAGAAGAAGGTAGAGGTGCTTGAAATAAAGATTCACGGGAAGGACATCAACGAGAAACTAGAATACGCTAAGAGAATACTTGGATCGTACTTAACACCCTTTGACGTGTTCGTAGAGGGCCAGCTCGTCGACGTTATAGGCGTCACTAAGGGACACGGCTTTCAAGGCGTAGTAAAGAGGTTCGGTGTTAAGGAATTACCAAGGTGGCATAAGCATAGAAAAGGCAGTAGAAAAATAGGTACTCGCGGCCCCGCATTCACGTACTCCATGAGCGAGACTCCTCAAGCAGGACAAACGGGTTTCCACAGAAGAACCGAGTTTAACAAGAGAATACTCAAAATGAATACGAGCGGCCTCGAAGTCGTGGTTAAAGGCGGATTCTTGCACTACGGACTTGTATATGGGCCGTGCATTTTACTTAGAGGATCAGTTATAGGAACTACAAAAAGGTTACTCGTACTCAGGCACCCTATAAGACCCAGACTCGAGTGGATACCGCTCTCCGCCCCTAGGATAACGTACATTAGTCTTGAGAGTAAACAAGGTGCATGAAGCCGTGACGCGCGTTCTTACAGGTACCAGGGATCCACACTTAGAGGGGGCGAGGTTAACGGTACCAGTATACGGAGTTTTAGGGGATGTAGTCGGTGAGATGGAACTACCAGAGCTTTTCTACTACCCCATAAGAAAGGACATTATTAATAGAGCGTTCTTATCGGCATTCACAGCTATGATACAGCCCAAAGGCAGAGACCCCTTAGCCGGCAAGAGGACAACTGCGAGGTACTGGGGCGTGGGCTACGGGTTGGCGAGGGTCCCGAGACTGCCTAGTGGTGTAGCTAGGTTTGTAGTATCAGCTAGGAAAGGCCATGCCGCGTTTCCGCCGAGAACTGACCGTAGAATACACGAAGAGGTGAATAAGAATGAACGGTACATGGCGATAGTATCGGCGCTCGCTGCAACCTCCAGGATCGAACTAGTCAAGGCTAGAGGGCACGTATTTAACACTGAAAAGCTCCCTGTAGTGGTGGTTAACGAGGTCGAGGATGCGTACTCTAAGGCAAAAGACTCGAAGATCTTCCTCGAGAAAGTCGGCGTATGGGACGATATCAAGAGAAGCTATGAGAAGGTAAGGATTAGGGCTGGAAAGGGCAAAATGCGGGGTAGGAGATATGTAGAGCCTCGAAGCGTGCTCTTTATACTAACTAGCTATCGCTGCCCCTTCGCCAAGTCCGTGAGGAACTTCCCTGGAGTGGATATAGCGACACCAGGTAACCTGAGCATTCTACACCTAGCTCCGGGAGGTATTCCGGGTAGGTTAACGGTGATCACGAAGAGGGCCCTCGAAGAGCTCCTAAACAAGTATAAGGTGATGTACATATGAGCGGCGATGAGCTGGAATACTTAGCAAAGCTAATAAAACGACCGGTACAAAGTGAAAAGGCCCTATCACTTATAGATAAGCAGAACACCTTGACATTCATTACCGACATTAATGCTACAAAGCATGATATAAAGCGTGCCGTGGAGTACTTGCTTAATGTCAAGGTAGCCGAAGTCAAAACGCTGATAACCCCTAAAGGCGAGAAGAAGGCGTATGTGAAATTGCACCCCGAGTACAAGGCCACAGAAGTTGCAACAAGACTTGGTATAATGTAGGTATGAAGAGGTGTCATTATGGGTAAGAGGATTATAACTCAAAGACGCGGAAGGGGGTCGCCCACCTGGAGGACGCCAGATCACCTGCACACCGCACCGGCAAGATACCCCGCACTAGATCCCGGTAAAACCTATAGAGGAGTTGTCAGAAACCTCATTCACGATCCAGGTAGATGGGTTCCAATTGCCGAAGTTGAGCTGGAATCTGGACAGGTATTCTATATTCCTGCTGTAGAGGGCTTGTACAAGGGGCAAGTAGTACACGTTGGTCCAAATGCCACGATCGCCAATGGAAATATACTGCCTCTAGGGCTTGTACCCGAGGGTACCCAAGTGGCGAACGTGGAGAGGGTTCCTGGAGATGGAGGCAGGTATGCCAGGTCTAGTGGAACGTATGCTATCGTACTAAGTAAAACAGGTGATAAGGTGAAGGTACAACTACCTAGCGGGAAGGTTGTAGAAGTTTCGAGTAATGCCAGAGCAACCATAGGCGTAGTAGCTGGTGGTGGCAGGCTCGAAAAACCTTTACTAAAGGCCGGCGCCGCGTTCTACAAGTGGAGAGCGAAGAGCTACTGGTGGCCTAGAGTTAGAGGAGTGGCTATGAACCCTGTATCGCACCCGCATGGCGGAGGTAGGCATGTAGGAAGGCCGACAACAGTCGCTAAAACGACTCCACCTGGTCGTAAGGTCGGGCACATTGCCGCTAAAAGAACCGGTAGAAGGAAGGGTAAGTAGCCGTGTCTCCCAGCATGCTTTTTAGGCGTATAATGCTAGATATCTTCCAGTAATGTGCTTTTGGGTGGGAAGGTGTCACAGGCGTCTCAACAGCAATCTAGGCAGTACGGCTTACCCCCGCACTTACAAGATATGCCACCGGAGTGGAGAAAGTTTAAATACAAGGGTAAGGCCCTCGAAGAAATACTTAACATGTCTCTTGATGAATTTGCGCAACTACTACCCGCTAGACAAAGACGTAGCTTGTTAAGGGGCTTTACTAAAGCGCAAATAAAGCTCTTAGCGAGGGTGAGAGAAACAATTAAGAACCCGGAACTAGCCAAGAAGGCTGTAATTAAAACTCACGTGCGCGACATGATTATTTTGCCGGAAATGATCGGCTTAACATTTGCTGTTTACAATGGTAAAGAGTACGTGCAGTTTAAAGTAACGCCAGAAATGATTGGACGCCGTCTCGGAGAGTTCAGCCCTACGGTGAAGCGGGTTACTCACGGCGAGCCGGGCTTAAAGGCTACTAAGAGCAGTAGATTCGTGGCGGTAAAGTAGGTGCGATCATGCCGACCTGGCACTACTCCGTCAAGTACGCCGATGAATCTAAGATCGCGAAGGCGGTGACATTTGACGTCCCCGTATCAATAAAGTACATGCGCGAGATAGCAAGTACCATTAAGGGCATGAAGCTTCTCGAGGCGATCAGGTTTCTAGAGGACGTAAGCAAGCTTAAGCAACCCGTGCCATTTAGGAGGTATCATGGTAAAGTTAGTCATAAACGGGGATTAGCTGACAGGTTCAAGTGGCCTGCTGGCAGATACCCCGTGAAAGGCGCGAAGTATGTACTAGAACTGCTGAAAAACGTGAAAGCAAATGCTGAAAACAAGGGCCTTGATGCGAGTAAGCTGGTGATAGTGCACGTGGCTGCGCATCGAGGCATAACCATTAAGAGGTATATGCCAAGGGCGTTTGGACGTGCAACTCCCAAGTACAGGAGAACCAGCCACGTAGAAGTAATTGTAAAGGAGGTGACTTAAACGTGGTAGGCGTGGGTCCCCGTATAAAGCAGTATTTCCTCTCATACGGCTTAAAGAAGGTAGTCATTGACGAGTTCTTAGCCAACTACTTTAAAGACTCCGGCTACGCTGACGTAGAACTCTACAAAACCCCACTAGGTCACAGAGTCGTAATATATGCCGAGTATCCCGGCAGGCTCATTGGTAGAGGCGGCACCATCCTCAAGAAGATAGCGACGATCTTGCAGACTAGGTTCAGGCTTGAGAACGTCAACATAACAGTCTCGCCCGTCACCGATCCCGACCTAAACGCGAGGGTTGTGGCGTTTAGGATCGTTAGAGCGCTTGAAAAGGGCATACCGTTTAGAAGGGTCATAATGTTCATGATCCGTAGAGTGATGGAGGCCGGCGCCCTGGGTTGCGAGATCATTATTAGCGGGAAGCTACGCGGCGAGAGGGCAACCTACGAGAAGCTAAAAGCCGGTAAAGTGTACAAGGCGGGCGACCCAGTAGACTATATTGTTGATAGGGCAGTCGCAAGGGCCTTATTAAAGCCGGGCGTGTACGGCGTGGAGGTCGTGATCGTTAAGCCGGGTGTTAGGCTACCCGATCAGGTCGAGACAAAGGAGCTTTCACCAGCCGAAGTGGAGAGAATAAAGCAGGAGGTGGGTGTAGCCGGTTGAAGGCAGATGAAATACGTAGAATGAGCGTGGAAGACAGGTTGAAAAAACTCGAAGAGCTGAGACTAGAACTTGTTAAGTTGAGATTACAAGCTAAAATGGGATTACTCAAAGACACCTCTAAAATAAGAAACACCCGGAAAGACATCGCGAGAATATTCACAGTAATGAATGAAGAGAGAAGGAGAGCACCGCGTTGAACATCGGGATCAACGAACACAACATATACTTCCATGAATTGATAGGGCTTAGAGTTAAGATTTTACAGTACAGCGATACTGCATTGATAGGTTTAGAGGGACTGATAGTGGATGAAACCCTTAAAACGCTTGTAATAGAGAAACGTAACCGTGAAAGGGTGAGGGTCTTTAAGGCCAACGCCGTATTCGAGGTCACGCTTCCCAGTGGCGGAAAAGTAGTTATTAAGGGTATTGACATTATTGGGAGACCATGGGATAGGCTCAAGAAGGTGCTTTCAGCTAGAAGAAGGTGAGCTTCGTGAGTGTACCTGGAAGGGTCAAAAACATAGGTATACCGGGAATCAACCCGCCGGAGAGGGAGTGTAATGACCCGAAGTGTCCGTGGCACGGGCATTTGAAAATAAGAGGTACCATACTAAGAGGCGTAGTCGTGAAAAGGAGAATGCAAAGGGCCGTTGTTGTAAGGCACGAGTACCTACACTACATTCCAAAGTACATGAGGTATGAACGTAGAAGAAGAAACATACGCGCAAGGCTACCCCCGTGCATTGACATCAAAGAAGGTGACGAGGTAATAATCGGGGAGACCAGACCCTTAGCTAAGACAATATCTTTTGTGGTGCTCGGTGTCGTTAAAAGGAGCGGTGGGGGTGGTGGGTAATGGGTGCAAAGCGCGCCGTAGCGGGTAAGCCTGCTTACTCGAGGAGACACATAAACACGGGGCTACAGGTATCTTCTACAGTAAAAGTAGCCGATAATAGCGGCGCGAAAGAAGTAATGATCGTTGGCGTTCCGGGGTACAAAGGTAAGCTGAGGAGAGTGCCGTGCGCTGGCGTCGGAGACCTAGTTGTTGTAAGCGTAAAGAAAGGCACTCCTGAGATGAGGAAGAAGGTGTTCAAGGCAATTATCATTAGGCAGAGAAGACCGTACAGGAGGCCTGATGGTACGTGGGTAGCATTTGAGGACAATGCCGTGGTAATACTGACGCCTGAAGGCACGCCTAAGGGCACGGAAATACGAGGTCCCGTGGCTAGAGAAGCGGCTGAACGGTGGCCTCCAGTCGCGAACCTGGCATCGATAATAATATAGCTTATCGGGCGAGATGTCATGCCTTTAAGGGTTTCCACTAAACCTTCCCTTCAGAGAAAACAGCTTTACAGCATGCCTTTACATCTTAGACATAAGTTATTCAATGCAAGGCTTTCAAAGGAGCTGGAGGAAAAGTACGGTATTAAGCGGCTTCCAGTGAGAGTTGGCGATGTTGTGAGAATTACAAGAGGTGATTTTACGGGACATGAAGGTAAAGTCGTGAAAGTAAACTTAAAACGCGTGAGGATATTCGTAGAAGGCGTACAGATGAAGAAAGCTGATGGAACACCGGTGTACTACCCGGTACACCCAAGCAAGGTCATGATCGTCAAGCTCGACACCTCCGATAAGCATAGATTAAAAATCATTGAAAGGCGGAAGAAGTCTCAAGTGGTGAGCGCTCTCGAAGAAGGCACAAAGGAGGGCGGTGAGTGACCGTGGCTAGGATGGGCAGTAGTAGGCACTTAAAGGCGCTGGTAGCGCCGGCGTTCTGGCCCATTCTCAGAAAGGAATATAAATGGGCAGTTAAACCGTCGCCAGGACCACACCCCATTGAGAGGTGCATTCCACTATTAATCCTCGTACGTGATGTGTTGAAGTACGCTAAAACGGGGCGCGAAGTACGGAAGCTGGTTGCCGAGGGCCATTTTAAAGTTGATGGGAAGGTTCGAAGAAACTACAAGTTTCCAGTTGGACTAATGGACGTAGTGGAGATCCCGAAAACGGGGGAGTCATTCCGGTTAGTACCGGTTCCCACCAAGGTTTTAGGACTAGTCAGAATAACCCCTGAGGAAGCTAAGACTAAGCCTTGCAGAATAGAGAACAAAGTCACGGTGAAAGGGGGGCACATTCAGTTAAATCTCCACGACGGTAGAAATGTCCTAGTTAAAGTATCGGATCCTAAAAACCCCGTGGAGGACATCTATGAGCCGCTCGGCGTGGTGGTCCTCTCACTAGAGGATAATAGAATACTCGAGTACATTCCGCTGGAAAAGGGCGTGATCGCCATAGTATCGGGCGGTAGGAACGTTGGTAGAGTTGGTAGAGTCGTGGAGATTATCCCGGGTGCTTTGAAGAAAAGAAAGTATATTGTAACACTCGAAGACAGGTTTGGCAACCTCTTCCAGACAAGCCTAGAATACGTTTTCCCCATAGGCAGAGAAAAGCCTGTAATAACATTACCTGAAGGGGCATGGTGAAATGCTCGCCCTCCAACTCGAAACCGAGAACGAGATCCTCAAGAAGTGGGAAGAAAACCCCATGCTAGCGCCTAGACTCGCCAAGGTAACCGTTAACGTGAGCGTGGGCTCGGACATCGAGAGGTTAAAGAAAATAGCAAGCACTCTCGAAGAATTAACGGGACAGAAGCCGTCTTTTCGAAGAGCCAAGAGGACAATAAAGGAATTCGGTATTAAGAAAGGAGAGTACATAGCTGTTAAGGTAACGCTTAGGAAGGAGCCCGCTGAAGCCTTCCTGAAAAAGGTCCTAGACGCTGTGGGCTTTAGGTTAAAGGCGAGTAGCTTTGACGAGTTGGGGAACGTGTGTTTTGGCGTAGAGGAGCACATTCGAATCCCGGGAGTTAAGTACGATCCGGAGGTTGGAATATTCGGAATGGACGTATGCATAACCATCGAGAGGCCCGGTTACCGGGTAATGAGAAGGCGCCGAGCAAGGTCCCATATACCTCGAAGGCACAGGGTAAACAAGGCAGAAGCGATGGTTTTGCTTAAAAAGCTTTTTGGAGTTGAAATAGTTGAATCGTAGGGTGCGTGCTTATGGCTAAATTCAAGCCACCTAAAGTGTATAGGCATGGACGCGGAGTACAAGAATGCCAAAGGTGCGGGTCAAAGGACGCCGTAATACAAGCATACAACCTTTACCTCTGTAGACAGTGTTTTAGAGAAATCGCGCACACTATGGGCTTTAGAAAATATAACTAAGGGGATACCATGGTGGTCATGGATACACTTGCAAACCTGCTCTCAGCAATATACAATGCCGAGTCAAGAGCCAAGAAGGAGGTAATAACATGGCCTGCATCCAAGCTAATACTAAATGTACTCAAAGTCCTACAGAAAGAAGGTTATATCGGAGAGTTTGAGTACATCGACGACGGTAGATGGGGTAAGATACGGATACAGCTACTAGGGCGAATAAACAAGGTAGGGGTGATCAAGCCTAGGTTCCCAGTAAAGTACAAGGACCTCGTGAACCCACCGCACTGGCTAAGAAAGTACCTGCCTGCCTACAACATTGGAATCCTAATAATATCGACTCCTCAAGGCGTCCTATCCCACAGAGAGGCTATTCAGAGGAAAATAGGTGGTATTCTCTTAGCGTACTGTTACTAAGCAGGTGTAGTTCATGGTCAAGGCTCTGCACGTTAGTAA